>Ga0066903_100002355_pt1 | contig 14719 bp, 16 predicted proteins | sample PanSoiMetaGPlot1_FD_67491 | JGI IMG/M metagenome (GOLD analysis project Ga0066903, IMG submission 67491) | Tropical forest soil microbial communities from Panama analyzed to predict greenhouse gas emissions - Panama Soil - Plot 1 (version 2) | ecosystem: Environmental > Terrestrial > Soil >...
TGGGTCGGCTGCCTAATATTTATGGCTATTTTGTAGCCTCATCATCGCCAATGCAAGGGAATCAGCGGCCGCAGGCAGGCGGATGGGCCGCCTCGTTCGATCATGGCCGGTCACCGGCGGCGCCGCGCGCCGACGTAGTTCAAGACGACTTCGCGCCGATGCGGCCGCGCGCGATGTTCGACGACGTAAACCCCCTGCCAGCTCCCAAGCTGGAGCGCGCCATCCCGAACCGGGATGTGAAGCGAAACGCCGGTCACCATGGTTTTGACATGAGCCGGCATGTCGTCTGCTCCTTCGACGTCGTGAACCCAGCCGGCATCGACAGGCGCAAGGCGGTCTAGTGCCGCGCTAAGATCGGTGCGCACGTCCGGATCGGCGTTCTCTTGTATGACCAGCGAGGCCGACGTGTGGCGGATGAAGGCAAACAAGACGCCATCGCCCGCGCCGGAACTCGCGACGAAATCCTTAACGTCCTTCGTAATCTCGAAAAATCCCTGCCCGCGTGTCTCTACGACGAGCGTCGCAGCGATCATCAATTCGGGAACGACGGTCGCAATCGCAGAGAGCCGAGTCATCGTATTGTTCCTGTCGCGAACGCCTTGCCGACCGAGCTGGGACCTCAGCCTTTCTTCTGCAAGTCGCGCTGAATGCCCATCATTATCTCGATCAAACGTCGCCAGACCTTTTCCATGGCAACCATGACGTGCTCGATTTCAGCGTCGTCGTGCGATGCGCGATCCTGTTCACCTGATTTGGCCGGCGGGAACGGCACCGCGGCGGTCGGCGGCACAGTTTGCGGCTGGCGCGGCACAGTCTGGCCGCCACCTTTCCGCTCACCGCCCCCCTCGGAGGGAAGCGCGGGGGCGACAGTCGCGGCCGGAGGCCGATCGGCGTTCATGTCGCTCGGCAATGGAACGCCATATTCCAGCAATGCGTTTTTCAACACAGCGTTGTCCCGCTGCAACCGTGCGATTTCGCGATCGAGGGCGGCGCGCTCTTCGCGGCCGGGGACGCAGGTCCAATCTGCCGCGCTGCGACTGCACGAGGCGATCGCGCCAGTCAGGAGATCGAGGCGCAGGAAGGCGCCATCGATGCGGTGAAACACAAATCGGGGACTGCCGAAATCAGGCGCGCCCCCCAACCTTCCCTCCCCCGCTTGCGGGGAGGGAAGGGTGGGGGGTTGAGGCTGCGGTACTGGGGCTGGCATCTCGACGGAATTTTCTTGCGCCAGCAACGGAACCCGCAACATCGCCATTACGACAATGATCGCAACCACGTAGAGGGCTGATCTCACGATCTTCTCCGTTACAAATCTCGCCAGGGCGAGCGAACTAGCGCCGCGGGCTGCTGGCGAATGCGGCAGCGGCGCTAGCGCTTGCCCAACGACTGACAGCAGCACGAAAAACCGCATGATTAACCCCTTGTCTCAGGGCTTATTGAGCGCGCACAGATTCTTGACTACCCCGCACCCAATAAGTATGGTCCGCGCGGCCTTGAGGGGGCGGGAAACCGGATCGTCAACGGCGCGCAGGTGGCGTCAAGATGGCCGATAACGCGCGCAACAGCAACGATTTGGAGAAGCGCCGAACCGACGAGGCCGCTCTTTCCGCGAGGCTCCGGCGTCTCGGCGATCGGCTAGGCCGGCAACGGCCGAGCGAACCGTCCGAAGCAGGTCGTGGTCCACCGGCCGCTGATGCATCGGGATACGCGCGCGGGTTTCGGCTTTCCAGCGAGCTCGTGGGCGGGGTGCTGGTCGGCGCCGGCCTCGGCTGGGCGCTTGACCGCGTGCTCGGGATCTCGCCCTGGGGCATGATTGTGTTTCTGCTGCTCGGCTTCGTGGCCGGCGTGGTGAATGTGGTGCGGGCGACTAACGTCGCGCCTGCACCTCCCTACTCTCCCCCGCATGCGGGGGAGAGTAGGGAGGGGGGCGTTCCGCCCCAGAGTAAAAGAGACGATACGACCTGACCGGCATATTGGCCGGCGGCGTCGGATGAATAACCGAAGGAACCATTGCGGTCATGGCCGATCCGATCCATCAATTTCAGATCGTTAACTACTTTTCGCTCGGCAAAATCGGTTCGGTCAACCTTGCCTTCACGAATTCAGCCCTCTACATGGGCATCGCTGTCGGGATTATCGCCGCCTTGATGCTCGGCGCCACTGCCCAACGCCAGCTCGTGCCGGGGCGAATGCAATCGATCGCCGAGCTTGCTTACGAGTTCATCGCCGACACCATACGCAACACGGCGGGCGAGGGCGGGATGAAATTCTTCCCGCTGGTGTTTTCGCTTTTCATGTTCATCCTTGTTTCGAACATGGTCGGGCTCATCCCGTACAATTTCACGGTGGCGAGCCATCTCATCGTCACAGCGGCGCTCGCAGTTCTCGTCTTCCTTACTGTCGTTATTTACGGGTTCTGGAACAACGGCGTGCATTTTTTCAAGGTGTTCGTGCCAAGTGGGGTTCCAGTCCTCATTTTGCCGCTCGTCGTGATGCTTGAAGTATTTTCCTTCCTCATTCGCCCGGTGTCACACAGCGTACGCTTGTTCGCGAATATGCTGGCTGGTCACATCACCCTCAAAGTGTTCGCGGCTTTCGTCACCATGGTGGGCGGGCTTGGAATCGTCGGCTGGATCGGCGCGACCCTACCCCTCGCCCTGACAATAGCGCTGACCGCGCTCGAGTTGCTGGTCGCATTTCTGCAGGCTTACGTGTTTACCATCCTCACTTGCATCTACCTCAACGATGCTCTTCACCCGGGCGGCCACTGACGGCCTGTTGTCACCAACCACACGAAAAAGGAGCTTCATCATGGATCCAATGGCCGCCAAGTATATCGGCGCCGGCATCGCGTGTATCGGCATGGGCGGCGCCGGCGTCGGCGTCGGCACCATCTTCGGCAACTATCTCGCCGCAGCGCTGCGCAATCCATCGGCCGCTCAGGGCCAGTTCGGCAACCTGATTTTCGGCTTCGCCGTCACCGAGGCGCTTGGCATCTTCTCGCTGCTGATCGCGCTCTTGCTGTTGTTCGCGCTCTAGCGACAACGCGCGGATCGCCGAGCAGAGCCCGCCATGGCGGAAAATCATTCGACCGGGACCCTGTCAACTGGGACTGAGGCAACGCCGCTCTCCGAGCACGGCGGTGGATTCCCGCCGTTTCAGAAGGACACCTTCGGATCCCAGCTGCTGTGGCTCGCCGTCTTCTTCGTTGCGCTCTATCTCATCGCGTCCAGGCTCGCGCTCCCGCGGGTCGGAACCATCATTGCGGATCGGCGCAAACACATTTCAGGCGATCTTGACGAAGCGGCCCGCATGAAGGACGCAGCGGACGCCGCCATTGCGAGCTATGAGAAGGCGTTGGCCGACGCCCGCGCGCGGGCGCAGACGATCGCGGCCGAGACCCGCGACAAGGTCAATGCCGAAGCGGAAGCGCGCCGCAAAGCTGTGGAGGCCGGTCTCCACGCAAAATTGACTGCCGCCGAGGAAACGATTGCAGGGACGCGCACGGCCGCCATGGCGAACGTGCAGGCCATCGCCCAGGAAGCAGCCATCGCCATCGTGGCGCGGCTGACCGGGGAGGCTCCGTCACGGGCCACCGCCGCCGCCGCCGTCAAGGCCGCGATTAACCGCTGAAGGGCCGCGATGATCGATCTCATCTACGAACCGGAAACTTGGGTCTTTATCGCTTTTTTGATTTTCGTCGGCATCCTGGTCAAGCTCGGCGTACCGGACGTGTTGTGCAAGGCGCTTGACGATCGCAGCGCCCGCATCAAGGCCGAACTCGATGAAGCCCTCAGGCTTCGCAACGAGGCCGAAGGAATACTGGCCGAATATCGACGCAGGCAGGGTGAAGCAGAAAAGACTGCCGAATCGATCATTCTCAACGCCCGCGTCGAGGCCGACCGCTTGGCCGCGGAGGGCCAGGTGAAGCTCGAGGAGTTCATCGCCCGCCGCACCAAGATGGCGGAAACCAAGATTGCGCAAGCAGAGGCCCAGGCGCTCGCCGACGTCCGGGCCGCGGCAGCCGACGTTGCCGTTGCGGCGGCCGAGGCGATATTGGTCAAGACAACCCGTGGCGCTGCGGCCAACGCACTCGTCACCCGGGGCATCAGCGATCTCAAAGCCAAGCTGAATTCCAAGCCGAATTGATTGCAACATCAGGCCAGTCGTTCTCGCAGCAAGACTGGGAATCCGCGCATCATGGGCTAACGTGGGATCTCGCTCCAGCCGAGCGGGGCGATCAATGGCTCTATCAACGACTTCGGAGTGTCAACCATCCTTCTGGCCGGTCATGGTCTGGCACGCTGGATTTCTTCGTCCGTGATGTCAGCCAGCATCTTTATCACTCGCTGCGCGGCTTCGTCCGCGTAACCTGCGATGTTCAAGGACGGGGGGCGACGACACGCCGAGGAAATCAATCAACTCATATCACTGTGTGAGAAGTCCGCTGCCTCTCCACGCCGGAAATAACGGCAAATCGCTGCGCCCTGCTACTCGGTGGCGGCGGATTGCCGGAAGTCGTCGGCAGCTAGCCGCGTGAACTCCCTGACCAAATTGCTCGTCATCCGGCGGCGGCAAATCGGACATCTCACTGTGGGCGCGCAACCTTCGGCTTTGCGGCGGGCTTAGGCCTCGCAGGAGCCGCACCCTCAGGATCGAATCCGATGTAGATCACATAGGCTTCGATCTCGTCGCCGCTCGGGCGCGGCACTGTCATCTCCTCCTCGACGTGGAGCCACGGCACATTGAGCTGACTTTCCGGGATCGTGACCGGAACCATGAAAAGCTTGGTCCACAAGGTCTTCGGCTGCACGCCTTCGCGAACCAGTGCATAGCGAAGCGGAATATTGATCGACCCCGGCCCGCCGGCCGGACCGACCACAACCCGCCCCTGGACGCCGACCTTAATGGTCAGACTGTTGCCGCGCAGGATGCATTCCCGGGCGGTCTGAGTGAAGCTCCCCTGATAGCGCAGGCTGAGCGCCGTATTCTCTGCGCCGGGACTGTTGACCGCCAAAGTCGCCGCGCCCTGGCGATATTCAACGCCCGGACATTCGATGTCCGCGGCGCCGCCTGCCGGTTGCGGCAGCGGCGAATTGAGATTTGCTGAATCTCCTGAAAAGAAGGATTTTACTCTGCTGGCGAACGACGTGTTGGACGATGTCGGCACCGGCGTTGCGGATGCCGTGGGGGTCGGAGCGGGCGGCGTGCTGCTGCCAGTCAAGCCTCCAAATGAGGAACACGCGGCCAGCGTTAGCCCGGCAGAAGCTGCGGCTGCCGCGAGCCGCCAACTGCCGCGCAGCGTCTCCCTGCGCAATGCGCTCGCGTTGGCCGCGCGCAGCTTGCTGCTGTTTACGTTGGTCATGCGAACCCCGTGTTCCGAGCGGTACCCCCGTGCCCACCTCAATCGCCCCGCGATCACGGGGGAAGGTGAGGTGGAAAGCGACTCACCTTGACAGCGGCCGCGAGGATAGGCCGTCATATCATCCGAGCAGATGCGGCGGATCGTCTTTGATTCGCGCATAAAGTAAATGATCCTGCCACATACCGTTGATGCAGAGGTATTGCCGTGCGTAACCCTCGCGCTGGAATCCGGATTTTTCGAGAAGTCGAATCGAAGCCACATTGGTGGTGATGCATGCCGCTTCAAGCCGGTGCAGGCGCAAGGTCATAAAGCTGAAGGGAATCAAGGCGCGCAGCGCCATCGACATCAGGCCCTGGCGTGCGTAGGGCGCGCCCATCCAATAGCCAATGCTGCCAGCCTGGGCGACTCCGCGGCGCACGTTCGACAGCGTTACGCCGCCGACCAGCACATCGTCCGCGGTGCGGAAAATGAAGAAGGAGTAGGCTTGGTCGGAACGCTGGTCCTCCGCGTAGCGCTTGAGGCGGCGGCGGAACGCCCCGCGCGTGAGATCGTCGGCCGGCCAGATCGGCTCCCACGGCTCAAGAAATGCGCGGCTTCTCTCGCGTAGCGCAGCCCATTCCGGGTGATCCGACATTAGCGGCTGGCGCAGAATGACCCCTTCGCCCTCGAGCGCGGGAAGCGTCTCGGCGAATCCGCCGGTGCGAAAGAACGCCATGGCACGGCGACCTCCGGGCTTAGGCTGCCTTCTGCGTGAGGCGCTCGGCAATTGCTGCCGCGCTTTCGAGCCCGGATGGGCCGAGCGCTGCCACCGCCGGCCGTGAGCGGGCAATCAGGGCGCGACCAGCCGCACGCGTGCTTTCGACCGTGACGGCGTCCACTCTGGCGACGATCTCGTCCATCGGAATCGGCCTGCCGTGAACGATAATCTGGCGTGCCAGTTGCTCGGCGCGCGCCCCTGAACTCTCAAGAGCCATCAGCAGCCCCGCCTTCATCTGAGCTTTGGCGCGGGCAATTTCCGTCTCTGTAATGGTATCTGCCGCGGCTGCGATCTCGTCGACCACGACCCGCATGAGTTCCGGCGCATCAATCGCGTCGGTCCCGGCATAGAGCCCGAACATACCGGTATCGACATAGGGCGCGTGGAAAGCGTAGATCGAGTAGCACAGCCCGCGCAATTCGCGAACCTCCTGGAACAGGCGCGACGACATCCCGCCGCCCAGAACGTTGGTAAACACCTGCAGGCTGTAGATTGAAGGATCGCGTTGCGAGACGCCCTCAAGGGCAAGTGCGATGTGAACCTGTTCGAGGTCCCGCTGCTCGGTGAACGCCCCGCCGCAGAACTGCGCCCGTTCGGGTTGATGTGCCGCTGGCCCAACGAAACCGCTGAACCGCGGCTCCGCCTCCGCGACCACCTCGTCGTGACGGACTGCGCCCGCGGCCGCAACCACCATGCCGGGCGCCCGATAGTTGCGGGCCAGATAAGCGCGCAACCGCTTGGCATCGAACGAACGCACTGTCGCTTTGGTGCCCAGAATGGAACGGCCGACAGGCTGGCCCGCGAATGCCGTCGTCTGCAGGTGCTCGAATACGAGGTCGTCCGGGGTGTCGTCGACAGCGCCGATCTCCTGCACAATGACGTTCTTTTCGCGGGTGATCTCGTCAGGATCGAAGCTCGGATGCGTCAGGATGTCGGACAGCACGTCGAGTCCAAGGCCGATATCGGCCTTGAGCACGCGCGCGTAGTAAGCCGTCGTCTCAACACCAGTGCCGGCGTTGAGATCGCCGCCGACGGCCTCGATCTCCTCGGCGATCTGGCGCGCAGTGCGCCGCGCCGTGCCTTTGAACGCCATATGTTCGAGAAAGTGCGAGATGCCATGTTCGTCAGGATGCTCGTTACGGCTGCCGCAGGCGACCCAGCAGCCGAGCGAGGCCGTCTGAAGGTGCGGCATGGCGTCGGTGACCACGACCAGTCCGGAGGGGAGACGGGTGACTTCAACGCTCATGCAGGCACTCCTTCGCGCGCGGCGCGGCTGTGGACAAGAATGTGATTTTCGATGGCGGATTGGTCGGGCGGCAGCACTGTGACGCGCTCGCGCCTGGAGCCGAGGTCAGCAAGCCAATCGGGCAGGGCCGGGCGAATCCCGCACGCCTTCTCGACCGCGTCAGGAAATTTCGCCGGATGGGCAGTCGACAACACCACCGCGGGGACCGCGGGGTCGCGGCTTTCCTTTTCCGCAACCGCGACCGCGACCGCGGTATGAGGATCGATGAGATAGCCGGTCTCACGCCGCGTTGTGCGGATTGCCGCGGCGGTCTCGTCCTCGAGCGCGCGATCGGCGCTGAAGAAGGTCCGCATCTGCGCCAAGGCGCGCTCGGCGATCCGGAATCGGCGCGACTGCGTCAACGCGGCCATCGCACCGCGGACGGGCTGCGGGTCACGCCCACAGGCATCGAACATAAGCCGCTCGAAGTTCGACGAAATCTGAATGTCCATCGAGGGCGACGCGGTCGACGTTACTTCGCGGGGCTCATACGTGCCGGTCGCCAGCGCGCGCGCCAGGATGTCGTTCACGTTGGTCGCTATGGTGAGTCGTTCGACCGGGAGGCCCATGCGGGCCGCCACATAGCCGGCGAAAGCGTCGCCGAAGTTTCCGGTCGGCACCGTGAAGGCGACTTTGCGATGAGGAGCGCCGAGTGCAACGGCGGCAACGAAGTAATAGACGACCTGGGCGGCGATGCGGGCAAAATTGATCGAGTTGGCGCCGGAGAGCCGCACCCGGTCCCGGAACTCCCGATGACTGAACATTGCTTTTAGGAGCGCCTGGCAATCGTCGAAGGTACCTTCGATGGCGATAGCGTGAACGTTGTCGCGATCGGAGGTGGTCATCATGCGTCGCTGCACGTCGGAAATCCGGCCGCTGGGGAACAGGACAACGACATCCACCTGCGCACGGCCACCAAACGCGTCGACGGCAGCGCCGCCTGTATCGCCGGAGGTCGCGACCACGATGGTAGTTCGTTCGTGGCGGGCTGCCAGGGCATGATCCATGAGGCGCGCAAGGAGCTGCATCGCCAGATCTTTGAAGGCGAGCGTGGGCCCGTGAAACAACTCCAGCACGAACGTATTTGGGGCGAGCTGCACCAGCGGCGTCACCGCCGGATGGCGAAACCCGTCATAGGCTTCGCGCGTCATGCGGGCCAGTTCTGCGATCCCCTCGGTCGTAAACCGCGAGACCACTTCGCAGGCCACATCGGCATAGGGGCGGCCGGCAAATCCAGCCACTGTGGCGGCATCGATCGCAGGCCACATCTCGGGTACATAGAGCCCGCCATCGTGCGCCAATCCCGCCAGGATGACGTCGATGAAGCCGAGTGGCGGGGCCTCGCCTCGGGTCGAGATGTAGCGCACGTACCGGTCCCTGAATTTTGATCAGCCGAATCAACGCAATCGCGCCGGGCTGCCCGCCGTGGTGCCGGCTTGCCACCCAAACCATCGATTTCCCGGGAATCCCAGGCAGCCGGCGGTAAAGCCGCCGGGTCGATAAGAGTAATCATTAGCGATCCGGTGCACAAGCAATGGAGGCTGCGAAGGGGTGTAGCGCGGGCACCATAACGCTACAATCATAGAGAACATAACAATTCTACTACAACTTTAAGGGTTGTCTCAGGCGGGGTTTCATGTCTCTGGCCGAGCTGAGCAACCGATCCGGTGAGGTGATCGAGGTCGCTCTTCGAGGCGCGGTCGAAATCACCAGGCGCAAGTTCATGCTGTTGACGTGTTGGGGATTACGATCGGCTGGTGAGCGCTGCCGACACGAGACGCGCTTTCCACGCCGACGACGCGCCTGAGGGGGTTGCCGCCATGATGCTGGCGGCCCCCACCAAGGGCGACGAAGATTGAGGCGTTTAGGGCTACCTAAGCGGCCAACTCAATCCGGTAAGGCCGAACGAGCGGTCAGCGGGAATTTTCTTACCCACTCGCTGATCTTGTGAATCATCTCCACCGTCAGCGCACGCCGGCGCGCTAGAATTTTCGGACGCACGCGAGCGCGATCACAGAGGTCGGCCAGCTCGGCCTGGGTGTGGCCCAGCTCCGCGAGCGCATAGGTGCAGCACATCAATTGGATCAAAACTTGCGCTGACCTCGATTGCTTTGCCTCGTATATCTCGACAAGTGCCGAAAGCACATCGAGCTTGTCACCTTCCTCGGTGCCTCTGGCGCACCCCAGCAGGCTTCGATCGCGGAGAGTGCTGCGCGGTGATGTTCCTCGGCACGAATTGGCCGAATGTCCATGAGATGTTCCGGCAGAATAGCTGGTCGACCCATGATCGTAATACCGATGATGCGCAGCGGCCCAGTTCGATGTTTCCAGGGTTGACCACAGCCCCGCGCAATCACATGAATGCATCAGCCTTCGTTCCAGCGACGTCGGCAAAAATACCGCCGCTTACGGAGGGGTGCCAAAAATGCCCAAGAACATGCTCGACGGCGCTCAGGTGATCGTCGATTACCTGATCCGCCAGAAGGTGCCCTACGCGTTCGGGCTCTGCGGCCACGGCAACATCCAGTTCATCGATGCGCTGTATGAGCGCTCCTCCGACATTAAGACTATTTCGGTCCACCACGAGACGGTCGCCGGGTTCATGGCGGATGTGTATTACCGCGTGTCCGGTCAGCCGACCGCTACGTTCACGTCCTGCGGCCCCGGATCCGCGAACCTGCCGATCGCGCTCGGCAACTCGTTTCTCGACTCGGTGCCGTTTCTGGCCGTGACCGGCAACATCCCGACCAGCCAGTTCAACCGCGGCGCGTTCCAGGAGCTTTACCGTCACTACCAGGCGGATTTTCCATCCACCGTCCGGGCCTACTGCAAGCGCGTGTTCCAACCGACTCGTGGCGAGATGATGCCGCTCGCGGTGCGCCAAGCCTGGAAGACCATGGTGACAGGGCGGCCCGGCCCGGTTGTGCTTGATGTGCCCTTCGACGTGTTCCGCGAGGCCGCCGCCGAAGAAACGCCGAATCCGGAGGAATGGAGCGCCAACATCTCCTGCCGCTGCGGCGCCGATCCGGAGGACGTCACCAAGGCCGTTGACATGCTGCTTTCGGCCGAGCGCCCGGTGATCCTGATCGGCCAGGGCGTCAAATATGGCGGCGCCGCTGCGGACCTCAAGGCGCTGGCCGAAAAGCTCGAGATTCCGGTCGCATGGTCGGCGAGCGGCACGGGCGGCATCGATTCATCGCACCGGCTCGCACTCGGCCTTGTCGCCCGCAACGGGCCCTATCAGGCCAATCACGCGGCCCGGCAGGCAGACATTTTGCTCGCGCTGGGCGTCCGCTTCGATGATCGCACATCAAGCTCGTGGCTGCCGGGCTATTCCTTCACCATTCCACCCACCAGGCTCATCCATGTGGACATCGATCCCGACGAGATCGGACGCAATTATCCGGTGGCGCTTGGTCTGATGGCCGATGTGCGCACGTTTCTGCGCCAGATTCTCGCTGCGCTCGAGGCGCGCAAGGACATCAGCGCCAAGTCGGCGGCTCGTACCAAATGGCTCGACGCCATCGCCGGTTATCGCAAGGAATGGGAGGCCTTCGTCGCACCGGGCTTTGCGGATGAGGGCTCGCCCATCAATCCGCAGCGCGCCGCCCGCGAGATCGATGCGGCGTTGCCCGAAGACGGTATCCTGGTGAGCGACATCGGCGTGCACCACAACTGGCTCATTGCGTTCTGCAAGGCGAAGCGGCCGGATTCCCTCATCGGCTCGATGGGATTTGGCCCCATGGGCTTCGGCGTCGCAGGCGCGCTCGGGGCGAAGCTCGCGGCTCCTGACCGGCCATGCGTGTCGGTGTGCGGTGACGGCGCTTTCTTCATGCATGCGAGCGTGCTCGGCACCGCTGTCGAATATGCGATTCCAGTGGTCTGGTTGGTGTGGAACAATTACGCCTATGCGTCGATACGCGGCCTCCAGCGCGGCTATCTCGACGGCCGCGAACTTGCGACCGACTTTAAGCATCCGCAGACCGGGGCGCCCTACAATCCGGACTTCGCCGCCATGGCACGCTCGGCCGGCATCGATGGCGTACGTGTCGACCGCGCCGCCGATCTTGGCGACGCGGTGCGGGCGGGGATCGCGGCCGGACGACCTTACCTGATCGATGCGCACATCGGCGCCGATCGCAATCCCGGCGGCGCCGGCGTGTGGGAACTGCCAGGTCTCGGCCAGAGTAAGCCCGCCATCGGCGGGCGCTATCAACCGAATTGATGCTTCAATGAAGGTTCCGAATTGCGCAGCTGGCGTTGCCCTCGCCGCTTGCGGGGGGAGGGTAGGGAGGGGGCCAATTCCACAGGCTCCGACTCGCGGCAAGCGCCCCCTCCCCAGCCCTCCATGGCAAGCGCGGGAGGGGGAAGGTTGCTACGCTCGCCCGCACATTGACTGAGGGAGGATATCGATGACCACACGCCAGCCCGAGGAAGCGCACGGCTTCAAACTGCTCGGCCATGACCGCAGCGCCGCCTGGGGCGGCGGGAGCATCGTCGAGGTGCGCAAGGGCTATGCCTATGTGGGCGCGGTCGGCGGCGCAAGCTACAACGGGCCGGAGGGCTTCACGGCACATGATGTGCGTGACCCACGCAACCCGAAGAAGGTGTACGAGTTCCGCGCTCCGCCCGGCGTCCATTGCCACAAGGTGCGCGTCGTCGGCGATCATCATCTCTACGTCAACTCCGAACGGCTGGTCGGCGACAAGGGCAAGAACGCCCGCGCCGGGCTTTTCATCTTCGACATCAGCAAGCCCGATGAGCCGCGCGAGGTGGGCTTCTACGATACCCCGGGCAGCGGCCCACATCGCTTCGGCGTCGACAACAAGCGCTCCCTTGCCTTCCTGCCGAACGACGCGCCGGGCTGGAACAAGCGGGTGATATGGACGCTCGACATCCGCGATCCGCTCAAACCCCAAGTCGTCAGCATCTGGGGGCTGCCGTGGCAAAAGAGTGAGGGCAACGGCGACGGCAACGACCCGATGCCGGTCGAAAGCGCCATCACACTGCACGGCCCGCCGATGATTCGCGGCAACCGCATGTATTGCGCGTGGTGGGGCGGCGGCATCTCGATCATCGACTGCACCGACCTGCGCAACATGCAGCTCGTCGGGCACATGCAATGGTCGCCGCCGTTTCCTGGCTCGACCCACACCTGCTGGCCGGTCGGCGACAAGCCCTATCTCGTGGTCACCGACGAGGCGCGCGCCAGGCAGAAATACTGGGACAGCCAGTTCATGTGGATCGTCGATGCGCGTCACGAGACTAACCCGATCCCAGTCGCGACGTTCTTCCCGGACCGAGAAAAATATTTCCATCGGCCCGGTCGCTTCGGGGCGCACAACATCCTGGAAAACATTACCACGGAAGGTCCGTGGGCGAATATTGTGTTTCTCACCTATTTTAACGCGGGCCTGCGTGCTGTCGATGTCAGCGACGTGCTGCGGCCGAAAGAGATCGGTTGCTATGTGCCCGAACTCCCGAACGGCCAGGACGCCATCCAATCCAACGATATCGGCGCCGACGAGCACGGCCGGATATATCTCATCGACCGCGCCGGGGCGGGCATGCATATTCTGGAATACACGGGGTAAGCACCGGCGTCGGGCCCTGAGGCCCATAGCCCGGGTTTCGCTTCGCTCAACCCGGGCTATGCGTAATGTGGGCCGGCGGGCGGGACGCCCTTCACGCCCACAGGCGTTCGCCCTTCAAATCCTTATAGAGGTCGGCAACGTATTCGCCGTAGCCGTTGAACAGCAACGTTGGACGTCGCTCGCTCGTCCCGATCACCTGTTCGGTGGCCTGGCTCCACCGCGGATGGGCGACCTGTGGATTGACGTTCGCCCAGAAGCCGTATTCGGACGCCTGGAGGGCTTCCCAGAAAGTCTTCGGGCGCTGGTCCGTAAACGTCACCCGCGTAATCGACTTGATCGACTTGAAGCCGTATTTCCACGGTAGCGCCAGCCGCAGCGGTGCGCCTTGGGACTTCGACACCGGCTTGCCGTAGGCGCCGGTGACCACGAAGGCAAGATCGTTCATGGCCTCCGCCATGGTGACGCCTTCCACATAGGGCCATGGATACCAGCTCGCGCGCTGGCCGGGCGCCATCTCCTTATCGAGGAACGTTTCCATCCGCACGTACTTCGCGGACGAGGTCGGCTTGGCAAGCTCCACAAGCTTGGAAAGCGGGAAGCCCGTCCAGGGGATCGCCATGCCCCAGGCTTCCACGCAGCGGTGGCGGTAAAGCCGTTCCTCCAGCGGCATCTTGCGGATCAGATCGTCGATCCCGACATCCTGCGGTTTTTCCACCATGCCGTCGATCTTGACGGTCCACGGCCGCAGTCGCAGCGCCTGTGCGGCGCGCATAATCGATTTCGAGGAACCGAACTCATAAAAATTATTGTAGGTGGTGTTGATGGACTCGTCCGTGATCGCGCGATCGATGGTGAACTTCTCGTTGCGCTTTGCCGGATACAGGTCCCTCGTCGGGTCCGGCAAGTCCGATATTCGTTGGGCCATGGCGATGGCAGGCGAAAGCGCCGCCGCTGTTGCGCCGGCGGCAAGGAGAAAGGCGCGTCGGTCAAAGAAGAGGTGCTCTGGGGTGGCCAGATATTCCGGCAGTTCCCAGCCATGGCGGCGCATGATGTGCATTTGGGGGTGCTCCCTCGAAATGTCCCACCTCCCCACCTCCCCCGCATGCGCGGGAGGTAGGGAGGGGCCTGATAGATTGGCGATACATTATCGGCAAGGCGATCACCGGCAAGTCACACTTGCGGGAACCGGCCCGCGACGGCCGCGCCATTTCGGCGCGTTCTAGCCGGTGCCCCGGGCGGATCCGGGTTCAGCCATCGATCCGTCCTTTGTGCGCCGCGTCTCCTCCCTACATAAGCTAGCCATCGTGCGGATCGCCAGTCTCGGAGCAGATCAAGCTGCGGAGTCGGGAACCCCGTCAGAGCCACGGTGCGCAAAGCGGGGGCGACCACGAGGGTCGCCCTACAGCGGGCAAGATGGATCACTCTGCCACCGCACCGACTCCGAGATAGATCCGCTGCACCTCCGGATCCTCCGCAATTTGCCGTGCGGGCCCCGACAAAACGCTCCTGCCCACTTGAAGCACATACGCATGATCGGCCGCCTCAAGCGCCATTTCGATCGCTTGCTCCGCGAGCAGGATGGTCAGCCCCTCGCGGTGAAGGCGGCCCAGCGTCTCGTACAAGGCGTCCGTGATGGCGGGAGCAAGACCAAGACTTGGTTCGTCCAACATCAAGAGCTTCGGGTCGCTCATCAGCGCGCGCCCGATCGCCAACATCTG
>Ga0066903_100002358_pt1 | contig 14709 bp, 12 predicted proteins | sample PanSoiMetaGPlot1_FD_67491 | JGI IMG/M metagenome (GOLD analysis project Ga0066903, IMG submission 67491) | Tropical forest soil microbial communities from Panama analyzed to predict greenhouse gas emissions - Panama Soil - Plot 1 (version 2) | ecosystem: Environmental > Terrestrial > Soil >...
TCGCGGTTGGGGCGCAGCGACGCTGCTACGCGAGATGCCGTATGTCATCAGCGTACGGGTATGCGCGTCGATGAATTTCCGTGTTCGCGTCATGATGGAGCGGCTCGGCAGCAAGGACGCCGACGTGGTGCGCGATGAGTTGGAACGCTTTGATGCCGCCCACGCGCGCACGCTGCGAGCATCGTTCAACGTAGAGCAGGAGGACGCGCTCCTTTATCACATCGTGCTCAACACCGAGCGCATGCCGGTCGATGCCTGCGTGAATGCGGTGTGCCAGCTTGCAGAACACCCGCGCTTCCGCGATGGGCCGGCGACCCGCGCGGAGCTGGCCGACAAGCTCCTGGAGGCCAAGGTCAACGCGGCGCTCACCGACGAGCTCAGCGGGAGCATTGCGCCGGCGGGCGTCACCGCCTCCGCTGCCAATGGCCGGGTCACGCTTATGGGAACTTCCTCAAGCGGGGCGTTGCGCAGGCAGGCCGAGAAGGTCGCATATCGGGTTGCGGGGGCATGCCAAATCGATAACCGGATCGTCAGCGTGCCGACCCGCGGCAGCGCAATTGGTGCGGAGGCTTGGCAACGCAGCGCGCCGAGTCGACCGGCTCGGTGATCGCGACGCCTGGCGCTCTTTTCGCTCGGCGTGAGCCTACCAGCGACAGCGGTGCGCTCGTGTTGACCGGATTATCCGGGCCATCGGAGTGGCCCCGAGGCCGAGCAGCTCATCGCCGAGCACGCGCAGTTCTCGCGCCAATTCGGCAGCGGTCTCCTCCGCATTTTCTTAGTCCCGCTCACGGACGATGATCCTGATTTCCTCGATATCCCTCCTGCCTTCGACCCGAATATTCGATCGACCCTGAGAGGCCGCCGCGAAAGCATCCTTGCCAAACGGCGGTTGGCCCGGAACCATGAATATCGCGTCGTCTGCGATCAGGCTCAGTACGGTCGAAAGGTCACCGGACTTGCTGGCGTTTATCCAGGTGCTGACCAATTCACGAATAGCGCGATCGTCATCCATCGTTTCATTCATCAGGTTGGGGCTCAATTTCTTGAAATGAGCGCGTCCGGCAGGTCTTTAAACGCCGAACTGCTCCCGCAGGATCCGCTCGTCGAGATTGTGCCCCGGATCGAACAGCATGCGCATGGCGACCTTGTGCTCCATGCGGATGTCGACGGTACGCACGAACCGGACCTCGTGGTGGTCGGCGACGGCGGCGACCGGACGCTTGTCCGGCTCGAGCACTTCGATGCACACGATCGCGGTGTCCGGCAACAGCGCGCCGTGCCAGCGCCGCGGCCGGAACGGACTGATCGGAGTGAGCGCCAGCAGCGCCGCGCCGATCGGGATGATCGGCCCTTGAGCCGAAAGGTTGTATGCCGTTGAGCCGGCCGGGGTCGCCACCATGATGCCGTCGCCGTCGAGTTGGGAGAGCCGTTCCTTGCCGTCCACGAGGACGCGCAGGCGCGCCACCTGGTAAGTCTGACGAAACAGCGAGACTTCGTTGATGGCCCGCGCCAGGTGAACCTTTCCGCCGGTGTCAACCGCTTGCATGACGAGCGGGTGAATGACGCTCTCCTCGGCGGCGGCCAGGCGCTCCTTGAGGCCGTCTTCGCGGTATTCGTTCATCATGAAGCCAACGGTGCCGCGGTTCATACCGTAGATCGGCTTGCCGCTTTCCATGAATTTGTGCAGGGTCTGCAGCATGAGGCCGTCGCCGCCGAGCGCGACGATGACATCGGCGTCGGTCGGTCGGACGTCGCCGTAGCGGCGCGCGAGCATGTCACGCGCCATTTCGGCCTCCGGTATGGCGCTGGTGACGAACGCGATGCGATCGCGGCGTTGGCTCATACGCGGTTCTTTCGTCGACGAGGAATGCAAGGGGCTTGCGGAATGGAACGCGCGGTGTTCGTGTACACAACCTTTCCCTCGGTTGTCGAGGCTGAGAAGGCCGGCAAGGCCCTGGTGGAGGCGCACCTTGCGGCTTGCGTCAACATCCTGCCGGGCATGATCTCGGTCTATCGGTGGCAAGGGGCGGTCGAGCGCGCCGAAGAAGCAGTGATGATCGTCAAGACTCGCGCCTCGCTCGCCGAAGGCGTGCGCGCCAGCGTCAAGGCGACGCATCCCTATGATACCCCCGCAATCGTAGTCATTCCGGTCGAGAGTGTCGATGACCGCTATTTCGCCTGGATTCTCGATGCGACTGCAGCGGCGGAGCCAAGCTGACGCGCGAGGTCGCCGGTGCTCTCCGTGTTCTGCGCAATGCCTAACGAATTCAGGTAGCTGAGACCGTTATGGGAAGCACGGAACGAGATCCTGCTGTGCCGTGAAATGGTGATGAAAGGATCGTCGTGCCTTGCCGCCATTGCGCGGCTGAACAGCAGACAACAGTGCCGTTCGCATCGCTTCATCTATATGAACAGCATCGCGCAACGGGCTTCAGAACAAGTTCAGCCCACCCTGTCCATAGTGGCAGCAAGATCGGTCACGAACCGGTCGATCAGATCCCCTGGGCCTGCCAACCGGCGCCCCCAGATTTCTTAGAAAGGTCACATCATGTTCCGCAAAGTCGCGATGGCGCTTGTTGCCGCAACTGTCCTCACCGCTCCGGCTCTGGCGCAGAACACCACGCCCGACACCGGAAAGGCTCCTCAGACCACGACCGCTCCGGCACCGACCGTGAAGGCCGACAAGGCGATCACCAAGCATCGCACGGTCACGCGTCATCATCGTCATGGCGTCAAGGTGGTCAAACACGCCAAGTACGGCAAGTATGCCCACCACATGAAGCACGGCCGCACCGCATCCAAGCAGGTTTCCGGCAAGGCTGTTCCGGTGAAGCAGGTTTCCACCAAGCCGGCACCCAAGTCGGGCGTCAATTAAGACTCAAGAATCCCGATTCGGATCCGAGCGGAGGCCGGCCCAAAGCCGGCCTCCGGCTCTTTTATGGCGCTACGCCGCGCCCTCGAACTTTGCCCGCTCACGCACGAAGTTCGTCAGCGCGATATTGTCGATCTTCCCGGAGCCGAGCATTGGCAGCTTTTCCACGATCACCACCTCGGTCGGCACCATCATCTCGGAGGCGCCGCGCGCGCGGGCAAACGCCAGCAGATCGGCGCGCTTGGGGTCGGGCTTGTTGGTGACGAGCACGAGACGCTCGCCCTTGCGGGCATCCGGAACAGTAGCGGCGCCCGATATTGCGTCCGGCCATAGCTCGGCGGCGAGCGCCTCCACGGCGGCAAGCGAAATCATTTCGCCACCAATCTTGGCGAAACGCTTAGCGCGCCCCTTGATGGCGATGAATCCATCAGCGTCGATCGCCACGATATCGCCGGTGTCGTGCCAGCCGTTGGGTGGGCGCTCGATCAGGCCGGGATTTTCGGCGCGCAGATAGCCGAGCATCACGTTCGGACCACGTACATAGAGGCGACCACCTTCTTCGACGCCGGGCACCGGCTCAAGCCGTGCTTCCACGCCGGGCATCAGCCGCCCGACGGTGCCGAACTTGTTGAACATCGGGGTGTTGAGAGCGAGCACCGGCGCGGTTTCGGTGACGCCATAGCCTTCGAGGATGCGCAGGCCGAATTTTTCCATATACGTGCGGCGCGTCGACTCTTTGACGGGCTCGGCCCCCGCCATGATGTAACGCAGTGAGCGGAAGTCGTAGGCGTGAGCGCTACGGGCGTAGCCTGCCAGGAACGTATCGGTGCCGAACATGATGGTGGCGTTAACCCCATAGATCATCTCGGGCACGATGCGGTAATGGAGCGGCGATGGATAGAGATAAACCCGCACGCCGCTCACAAGCGGCAGGAAGAGGCCGACCGTCAGGCCGAAGGAATGGAACACCGGCAGAATGCTGAAGACCGTGTCGGTGCGGCCAAAGTCGATGCGCGCCTCTGCCTGCGCCGCATTGGCGAGAATATTGCGGTGGGACAGCACGACTCCCTTCGGCGTACCCTCGGAGCCCGAAGTGAACAGGATCGCGGCGGGGTCGTCGGCGCCACATTTCACCAGGGGCCGCTTGGCGGCGAAAAGGCCGTGTAGCTTGTCACCAACCTTGATCTCGCGGCGCACGTCTTCCAGGAACAAGATGCTGAGATCAGGCGCGAGCGCATCGACAACCTTGTCGAGATGCGCCCTTTCGACGAACACACGCGAGGTCAAGATGTGCTTGATGTTCGCCGCCTCGCAAGCGCTGCGGATATTCATCAGGCCGGCGGTGAAATTGATCATCGCCGGCACCCGGCCTGCCGACATTACGGCGAGGATCGTGACCGCCGCGCCATTGGCGTTAGGAAGCATCACCCCGATGGCGTCGCCGGTTTCACCGAGCCACATCAATTTGCGGCCGAGCACGGCGGCGCCGACCAACAGCCGCTTATAGGTGAGCGGGCCCGACACCGGGTCCTCTATGGCGACGCGATTGCGTCCGCTGTCAGCCGCTCCTTCGATCACCGCTTCCACGATGGTGCGATTGGTCGAAGTGGTGCGATAGATGAGGTCGGACATGATGGTGTAGAGCATGGCGCCGGCCGCCATGCGCCGCCGCTTGCCGCGCAGCATCGGGTCGACCGAAAGCTTCACCGGCTCCAGGACCGTCACGGTGACTTTAGGCACCAGACGGCGACGTACCTGGCTGCTGGCGAGACGCGTGAAATAGGTTTTCTCAAGGCCTTTGATACGTACCGGGACAAGCATGGCTTCCGATTTGTCGGCGATCATGGCAGCGCCGTCATAAACCTTCATCAGGCTGCCGGTGACGGTGATGCGGCCCTCCGGGAAGATGATGAGGGGATCGCCGCCCCTGACGGCATTGATGAGTGTGCGGGTCGCGAGCGGCTTGGTCGGATCGAGCGGCACGGCGCGGGTGAGCTTGAGGAAAGGCTTCACCCACCAGCGCTGTGCAATGCCGCTGTCGATCGCAAAGACCGGCTCGCGTTCGAGAAGCGAGAGAGCCACTGCAGCATCCAGAAAGCTCACATGGTTAAGCGCGATGATGGCGTTGGGACCTGCCTTGGCAACGTTTTCAAGACCTGTTACGTCGAGCCGGAAGAACGTGCGAAAGATCATCGACAGAGAGTCGCGCACCGGATTGGCCGGCATTGTGCGCAGAATGATGATCGCGACCACAAGGTTGAGAACGCCCACGCTGACCAGGATGGCGCTGGTTGTGACGCCCTGCGCCTGAAGTGCCGCGACGCACAATCCAGCGAACGTCATAAAGAGGGCGTTGAGCACGTTGACGGCGGCTACCACGCGGGCGCGGCGGTCGGCTCCCGCCCACGCCTGCACGGCCGCGAACGACGGCACGATAAACAGGCCACCTCCGATCGCGAGCCCCGCAAGATCAATGGCGACGTGGACCCCGGGGCCGCCGCTGAACACCTCGGTCACCCCGCGGCCCTGCTGAGCCGCAATCATACCGGTCGTGAGCCAGCCGAGGTCGATGGCAAACACCCCCAAGAGGATTGCGCCAAATACCGTCGTAATGAGAACGATGCGTCCGCTGGCGAGCCAGGCCGCCAGCCCGGATCCGATAGCGACGGCGATCGAGAAAACCGCGAGGTAGGCGTTAATGACTTGCTGGTCACCGCCGAGTGCGTTCTTGACCAGCGGCGCCAGCAGCGTGGTCACGACGACGCCGACAAGCCAGAACCAGCTCACCACCATGCCGCCCCACCACAGCCGCGACTCCCGATAGAGGTCGCGCAGCAAGACCCAGGTCGACCGCGCTATATTGAAGTCGATCACAAGGCTTGGCGCTGCTTCGCCGGTGCGGGGTATGAAAAGCGCTGAAATCCAGCAAGCTAATGCGAAGGCCATCATCAAGGCCGCAAAAGACGCCGGACTGCCGTTCTTGGAGGTAAGGCCGGCCACGATGGTGCCCGTCAGGATGGCGATGAAGGTCGCTCCCTCAACCAGCGCATTGCCGGCCGGCAGTTCGCCTTCGGCGAGGTGATCGGGCAGGATGCCGTATTTGATCGGGCCGAACAGAGCCGCGATGACTCCGATCAGAAACAAGGCCACGAATAGGAGTTCCGGCGAATCGTACCAGAAGCCCGCAACCGCGATGCCGGCAACCGCGATTTCGGTCAGCTTGAGCCGTTGGGCAACCACCGACTTATCGAAACGATCGGCCAACTCGCCGCCGATCGCCGACAGGATGAAATACGGGAAAATGAAGATCGCCGTGGCGAGCGCAATCAGCGGTTCCGAATTCGGTCCCGCCCATTTGAACAGGATCAGGAAGGCGAGCGCGTTCTTCAGGAAATTGTCATTGAAGGCGCTGAAGAACTGGCACCAGAACAGCGGTGCAAATCGCCGTGTGGCCAAGAGGTTGGATGACATTCGCTGGTCCGGCGCTGATTCGGAGTTTAAGACGATAATGGGCCAAACCTACGCATTCCACCGCCTCGTCGCCAGCCTCTTGCGCGACCTCGCCGCTGGGGCCTCCTCGGCATTCTGACCGTCTCGTCCCGATCACGCGTTGGTTCGCACCCTGTTTCGCGGGCATTGCAGGTCGCGGGATGTCGCGTTTGCCAATTCCAAGCCCTCGGTTATTGTCGCGCCGCAATCGGCGGCCGTCATGCGCCGCTGACCGACGGCAATTTGCGACAGGAGGGCAGATGGCTTGGACACGTGCGGCAGCGGTGGCCGACGTCAAGGAGCGCGGCGTCATGGATGCCGACGTAGGAGGCGAGGAGATTGCGCTCTATTGGATCGATGACGCCGTCTATGCGACCCACAATGTCTGCACACACGCTTTTGCGCGCTTGTCGGAGGGCTTCCTCGATGGGGACTGCATCGAATGCCCGATTCACCAGGCACTGTTCAATGTTAAGACCGGCGAAGCAGTGGCGCCCCCGGCCTATACGCCGGTGAAAACCTATCCATGCCGAATCGAAGGCGACGACGTGCTCGTCGACGTTTGAGCCGATCACGTTTCCGGCGCAATTCCGGTGACGACCTTGCGGCTTCGCGGTGTGTCGCGCGGCGCCGTTCGGCGCCAGGCCGCGAACCTTACGCCAGGGCGCTATCACGCGTCGTGTTTTGCCAGCATGACGATTGCCAGCGCACCGTGGTGCGAAACTCATGCCCGCAAGCTTCGCACGCCCACCAATGGCGAACCTCGTTCGTGCTCACATGTTGCGATTTAGTTGCAGCGATGATCAGGTCGTCGCACTGCGGACAGAACAAGCGCGAAACTCTGTAAGGCGCAATCGAGAACTCCGACGTTGCGTCGTGACATTTCATGCGACTGTCCTTCTTTGTCGCCCGCTTCGCCCCAGAACCCATCACACCGGGCGGCAACATGCGCTGCATATTTGGGCGTTAACAAGGCACAAGCAAGAAAGTTGAGTGAAATATGACATAGCCGTAGCATTGCAAGATATTTTGTCACCCCAGGGCCGCAATGCATACTGTCTTGTCACTGCGGTGCCGCAATGCTTGTTGCCCGCACCTGTTGGATTCCATTGATTCGGTTAGCACTTATGAACGCAGAACGGACCTTCGCGCTGCAATCGGGGATGCACAAACATTTGGGCAGAACAGCATGGCACACCTACGTCCCGACCTTCCGGCGCTCGCCGGGGTCACTACGCCGGCATTGGTCGTCGACCACACGGCGCTGACAGACAATATCGCCCGCATGGCTGCGATCGCGGCTGAACATCACATCGCGCTGCGTCCCCACGCCAAAACGCACAAATGCGTCGAGATTGCCCGCATGCAAGTCAATGCGGGCGCCGTTGGCGTCGCCTGCGCCACCATCCGCGAAGCGGAAGCGCTGGCGCAAGACGGCATAACGGGTCTGCTCATCACCTCGCCATTGGTCGGCGGAGACAAACCGGCGCGGTTGGCGCGCCTCAGCCGCCATACGCGTATGGTGGCGGTGGTGGATCATCTCGCCCAGCTCGATACCTTGTGTGCCGCGCTCGCGCCCGGTGATCCGCCGCTCGGCATTCTCGTGGATGTCGATATCGGTCAAGGTCGTACCGGCGTCGCCACGTTGCAGGATGGTCACGCGCTCGCCCGAATCGCGGCCGGCAATCCGCGTATCGCCTTCCACGGCCTCCAGGGTTATGCGGGCCATGTTCAGCACATCGTGGATCCGGCCGCGAGGCGCACCGCTGCCCGCACGGCTGGAGAGACGCTGCGCACACTCGTCGCATTGCTTGAAGCCGACGGCGTGCCCTGCCCGATCGTGTCCGGAAGTGGAACCGGTGCGCATGCTTACGACATGGGCGGCCCTTACACGGAGCTGCAGGTCGGCTCCTACGTTTTTATGGATGCTGACTATGGCCGCCTCCGTCGGGATGACGGGTCGGCCCTGCCATTCACGCCCGCGCTGTTCGTGCTCACGACCGTTGTGTCGGCCAACCATGACAGGCAAATCACCGTCGACGCAGGCACCAAGGCGCTCGCCGTCAACGGTCCGCCGCCGACGCGTTTCATCGGCCTCACACCGGGCGCCACATACGCTTTCGGGGGCGACGAGCACGGCATCATCACGCTTCCTGACGGTGTACCGCGCCCAGCTCTCGGCACCCGCATCCTGATCGAGGCCACCCACTGCGATCCGACTGTCAACCTTCACGCCGAATTTCATGCAGTGCATAGTGACGGCGCCACGACCACCATGGCGATCGTCGGGCGATACGATAATATATCCGGGGGCGACGCTGTAAGATGAACGCGCTTTCCAACCAGTCTGGGCCAGCCGCATTGTTGTTGCCTGTCCCCCTGCCTCCAGCTACACGGAAACCGGCCACTTGCGGTCTCGGCGAATTGACGGGAGCCCGTTTTGTTGCAACGATCACCCCAGGGTTGTTGTCGGGGAGAGAAGCAGGCATGGGCGTTTGCAACTAAGAGTTGCATTACGCAAATGTTGAAGTTGCGATCGATAGGGCCGCCCGGGACGGAACGATCGGCCCTTTATAGACTCGCGAAACACCACGTTCCGACACGGCCGTCTTGCGCGGCGCGTCTCCGCGCGCGCCCACGACGGCTGTCGTTGCGTAAATAGCGTGCAGTACATTAAGGCCGTGAGAGGAAGGCCCATGGTGACCAGACCGACGGTCGAACAGGTGCGTGCGAAGGCCTCGGATTCAGGAAATGTGATCGAGGAGTTGCGTCGACGCTACGATCTTCTTACTCATTCACAGAAGCGCATCGCCGAATATATCGTCGACCATTCCCAGGCAGTGGCATTTTCCACTGTCGATCAGATGGCCGCACGGCTCGGGGTCAATCCATCGACCATCGTACGTTTCTGCTACCGCCTCGGCCTTAACGGATTTCCCGATTTGCAGGAACGGATGCGCCAGGTTGTTCGCGGCCAGTTGTCGCGCGCCGACGAACAGGTCGAGGCGGGTGCCACCGGCGCGCACCTGCAGGGCACCACCTTTGGCGATTCGCTTGCCCATGACATGCGAAATCTGCAGCGCACTATCCTGGGCCTCACACTGGATGACCTCAATCGCGCGGTCGATCAGCTTGTTGCGGCGCGCCGTGTCTACGTGATCGCCGGCTTTTCGGCATTTGCGCTTGCACATTATTTCGGGCTGGTGCTCAGTCGCCTTCGTCCCGACGTTTACACGCTTGCGGCCGATGAGGGGGTTTCCAAGGTTCGCCTGGCCGAGATCGCCGACTCTGACTGCCTCGTGGCGTTCACGTTTCCGCGCTATGCCCAGTTCACTCAGCGGGCGGCCCTGTGGGCACGGGAGCGCAAGGCCACGATCATCGCTATCACTGACACGCCAATCTCAGCGGTGGGCCAGATTGCCGATACGGTATTGGTGGCATCGCCGACCGGAACGGGGTTGCAGAATTCCATGGTGGCCCCGATGGCGGTTGCCAATGCACTCCTCAATGGGGTTATGGCCGCCAAAGGCACGGGCGCGCTTGATCGCTACAGCAGCAGCGACGGCTTGTTTGATAACTTGAACTCGTTCCTGCTTAAGCTCGATCAAGGAGACTGACGTGGAGCGGGACGGTCCGTTCCTCAATCCGGAGCACTGCCATGACCGATCCTGCAGCCGCTAAGGCCATAGGAATGGGAATTGCCGGCGGCGCGATCGCCACGGCCCTGATCGACCTATTGATTGCGAAGGGCGTGATCGATCACGAGGAAGCACGCGGCGTGCTCGAAAGCGCCATGTACCGGGCCGCGATGTACACCGGGACGTTTGAGGGCTTGGAGGCTACCAAGATCATCGGCGACTTGCTGGAAACCGGCATCGTGGCAAATGGCGGATCGGCGCAGTCCAAATCATAGACTAGACAACACAAGGTTGTCGTGGTGAATCCAGTCCAGCGCATGCACCAGAAATGCCCTTGCTTCATTGCGGCGCAGCGCCGCCGCGAAGTCCCACTCCGCCCGAAGAACCTCGTTCCGATGCCTGGTATCTTTCATCCCGGTGCCGTCGTGCGCGTGAGCTTCGCCATTGCGGCCAATCTGGCGATCCCCTTGCTCGTGCTGCCGCCGTCGGCGGAAGCACGCATTTTTGCCCAGTGGGTCGAACTCGGGCCGGATGGCGCCTCGAGCGTGCGGGCGATCACCGACGACCTCTGCCCTCAGGTGATATTTGACGGCGTGCCGACGCCCATGAGCGTTCGCGCTGAGCCTTTACTGAAAGTCGAGAACGTCAAGCCGGCCGCATTTCCGGTGCGTAGCTGCGAAGCGGCGGTGCCGCAGGCCGCGGTGGCAGCAACGCTAGGCGGGCGGGCATTGCCGCTCGCGCGGCCAAATCCGCAGCGGATCGTGGTGTTCGGCGATACCGGCTGCCGCCTCGATCGCAACGCGATACAAGACTGCAATGATCCGGCGGCATGGCCGTTTCCGAAGGTCGCCGCGGCGGCTGCGAATGCGAGGCCGGACCTGGTGATCCACGTAGGTGACTATCACTATCGCGAACAGGCGTGCCCGCCAGAGCGCAGTGGCTGCGCACGCAGCCCATGGGGCTACGGATTCGACGCCTGGTACGCGGATTTCTTTGAGCCGGCAGCTCCTCTGTTTGCAGCGGCGCCTTGGATCATGGTGCGCGGAAATCACGAGGATTGCGCGCGCGCCGGCGAGGGTTGGATCCGATTTCTTGATAGATTACCAGCAAGCGCGATCTGCCGTGACCTGACCGGAATATTCGTGGCGCGGCTCGGCGATTTCGGAATCGTGGTGGTGGATGGCGCACGCGCAGAAGACCCGAAGGGCAACATGACTGCGCTCGCCGGCCTGCTGCATGACCAGCTTGCCGATGTGGCGGGGAGGGTGCCGGCGGAAGCTTGGCTGGTGGCCCACCGGCCGCTCAACGCCATGCGCAGTGCGCCGGATCAACGGACCAACGAGGTCGAGAATGCGGTTCAGGAACTGGCGTTCGGGGGCATTATGCCGCCCGGCGTGCGGATGACGGTCGCAGGTCACATTCATTTCTTTCAGGCGGTGGATTTCGGTGCGCTGCGCCCGCCTCAGCTCGTGGTCGGCACCGGCGGGGACAATCTTTCGATCGTGCCGCCGCTCAGCGTTGTCGGCGCTGACATCAACGGCCGCAAAGTGGTCCATTCGGTGACCTATGCGGGTTTCGCCTATATGGTATGGGATCGCACCGGCAACCTTTGGATCGGCACCCTGTTCGACGCGGATGGCAAAACGCTCAGTCGGTGCCGGCTGCTCGATCGATCGCTGACCTGCGGGACCTGAAGCGACGGCCGCCGAGCTGGCACCGCAACGACCGGCAGGTCCATTGATGGCCGCACCGAAAAGGTGCATCCTTGAATGCGGTGTCAGTGGGCATAATGCGGCCGGCCGAAGGCTGAGACGTTCTTGAACTGACGCCAGGTGACGGCCAGCCCGAATACGGGCGGTGGTAACAATGTTTGGGGAGTTATGTCATATGGCGCGCACCCGCGGCTACGACTTCCGTGCCGTCTTAGCAGGAACAATCATCTGCTGCGGCGTGGCGGTCGCGCAGGAGGGCGCCGAGGTGACGGAGGATCTCGGCAACTCCTATCTGCTGGCACGCCGCACCACCAGCCTGGGCTCGGTCATCGAGACATTGCTCTTTGCCGGCCAGGCCATCGTCACGGAAATTGCCATGCCGGCGCCGGACATTGGCATAACCGCCGCCACCACCGGGGCGGGGGTCGCAAGGACGACGGCCGGGAGCGCGAACACCGGGCGAGGCGGCGTCGCAAGCTTACCGCCAGGCCTCGGGCCCGGATTCGGCGGTACTTTGCTGAGCGGCGAAATCGTCGGCGATTATCTCGTTTTGAATCGTACCCGAGCGAGCGGACCGGTCACGCACGAAATTTTCCACGAGGGCCACAAGGTCGGGTCTGTTACCGAAGTCGGCTTGTTGGTCGGCACCAGCAAGTCGCCGGGTCGGAATTCGTATACGTTCGAGTCCAGCGACGATCGTTTTGTCGTGCACCTTACTCAGCCGGATGGAACGAGGATTCGCGCTACGACAGAGCATGGCCGGTTCACAGGGCAGGCGGTCGAGCGCACTGCCGCCATCGCCGCGCCATCGCGTTCCGTCGCCATGCCGCCGTCGCCGCCTCCGCCTGAACCCATCAAACCTTCGCTGGGTCGCTCTCCCGAACCGCAGCGGCTCACGAGGCCTCAGGAATCGACGGACTTGGTGGAGCGGGCCGCGCCGCAGGTCGTTGCGGTGCCGCCGGAGGCGGTACCGCTTCCCCGCGCCTTTCCGAAGCCCCGGTTGAGGCCCACCATTGAGCCTACAGCGGTTCATCCCGCAGGCTCATCGCCGCTCGGAAATTACAGACGCACGTCCGCGCCGACAATTGCCGCTCCGGCTGCCAAACCGAAACCTGCGGTCGCCTCGGCGAGTGCTTCGCCTCCAGCTGCGACAAGGCCGGCCGCGCCAGCAGCAACGGGCGCGTTGTCCGGTAGTCATGGTTCGGCGGCCGCAAATGTTCGGGTCGAACCGCGTTCCGCCAGGGCTGCCCAGCCGAGAGCGCCAGTCGCTAAGCCAAAGCCGAATCCCGCGACGGCGGATGTCCGGCCCACACCGACTGTAGCGAAGCGGGTCACATCGGCGGCAAAACCGTCACGATCGTCCCCGTCGGGCACGCCGAGCCAATAGCGCGTCCCCATCCGCCAAAGCCGGCGAAGGGAGTCAGGCCCGTAACACAAACACATCACCCCACGCAGCTGACCGCAAGGTTTTAACACGCAAAGAATCGCAGCTACTGCGCCGGCGTAGTGGGAGCCGTCTTCATGAGCCGCACAACATCGCCACCATTTGTTTCGGCCGGCCCGTTATCGAGATCGATTTTCAGCGCATCTACCCTGGAATTTGCCTTCAGCTCCATCAACACTGCGCCGACCGCCACTGCCGCGTATTCGACAGTCATTAGGCGATCCTCTTGCATGACATAAATCCAGGTATAGCAACCTGGCAGCGAAATTCACAGTGTCACAACGTTCTTGGGGCAACTGAATCACCTGACCCAACGGCCACCGGACCTTGCCAAACACCGGAGACGGGGGTGAGCTGGACAACCCTTGTAGGCGATCAAGAAAACAGCTTAGTCGAACAGACGCTCGAATCGCGTGAGGCAGATTACCGCCGCTGGACTGCCCCCCGTCGCCGCTCTGAGCCGACCAAGAGACCTGAGCCTCCACGACCTCGCACTCATGCGCCGTCCACAACCTCTGATGAGGGGGCTTGAATGCCGAGGCAGCCGCAATCATAAGCACTCCGGGGTGGCGCCGAAGCTGCGCGAGTTTCTCATGCTTCTGCTCGGTATTCCGAATGTACCTGCTCGGTATTCATAACGCCGCGCACGACGCGGCAGCATGCCTGTTTTGCGACTATCAATTGATAGCTGCCGTTTCCCTTGAACGGCTGACCCGCAAGAAGGGCGCTGGTGTTTGCGCCGAACAGGAATTGCCGATCGTTGCAATCGACGAATGCCTAAATATCGCCGGCATCGGACGCGCAGACATCGACGTGGTCTGCGCGACGCGCGATCACTGGGAATTTCAGTCCTACGCACTGCGGGGACGCCTGCGGCTCAAACAAAAAGCATTTCGTCTGCTGGGCCAAAAGCGCCTGCCGCAGATGACGTACATGATGCAGAAGCTGCGCGTCAGCAACGCCCTCGACATATTTGATACGGATTCGTTCAGAGCTCGATACGGCTTCGCCAAGGCGGATATTTATTTCGCCAACCATCATTTCGGGCACGGCATCGCAGCCTATTTTTATTCATTGTTCGACGACAGTCTCGTCTACACGACTGACGCGTGCGGCGACAATGTTGCCTACAGCGCACGAATCGCCAGACAAGGCGTGTTTGAGGTGCTGTTTGGCGGTGATGCGAGCCTTCACGCCACGTTTCCGGCTCACAGCTTGGGGAACCTCTACGGCTTCTTCACCCAGGCACTCGGCTTCCTGATGGATCGTCACGAGGGGAAACTGACTGGACTTTCAGCATTCGGCGAGGCGAAGGCGGCCGACGAAATCAAGCAACATTTTCGGGTCAAAGAAAACGGCGAAATCAGTGCTGATTTTCCGAGCCACGATGCCATGCGAAATTTCGCTTTCGATGTGGCCCGCGGATTGTCACGGGAGGATGCGGCCGCTTCGGTGCAGCTGGTCCTTGAGCAACTCATCTGCGATGCAGTCGAAAAGCTCCTTCGCATCAGCGGAACCGGCTCCCTCGCGGTGGCCGGAGGGGTCTTTGCGAAT
>Ga0066903_100002360_pt1 | contig 14705 bp, 15 predicted proteins | sample PanSoiMetaGPlot1_FD_67491 | JGI IMG/M metagenome (GOLD analysis project Ga0066903, IMG submission 67491) | Tropical forest soil microbial communities from Panama analyzed to predict greenhouse gas emissions - Panama Soil - Plot 1 (version 2) | ecosystem: Environmental > Terrestrial > Soil >...
CGATCCTGGCGACGCTGCCCGGTGCCAGTGCGAGCGCGGGTGCGGAAAGGGTGACGACGACCTCGCCCCGATCCGTTCGCGCCGCGGACGAGCCCGGGGGCGCGGTGCGGCCGAGGCCGAGCAGGAGCCCGGCGAGCGCGACGGCGGCTGCGATCGACTTCACGCCGGGTTAGACGACGGCGAGCGAGGAAACGGCTGCAGTGCGGATGAAAGGACAAGATTCCCGCAAAGAGCGGCGTCGTGGCACGGGCCGTGTCTCACGCGTCCTGCACCTTACGTAGCGGCACCCTGTGCCTCGGGGGCGGTCTGGAACGCCTCGCGTAGCTTCAGGCGGGCGACGTTCGCGTCAGGGTGCCCGTCCAGCTTGCGGACGAGTTCGCCGCCGTCCTGGTGGCCGAAATGAAGTGCGATGACGTGCACGGGCAGCTCGAGGATGTTGAAGGCGTACCAGCCGAAGTAGTGCCTCGTCGCGAGGTAGAGCTCGACGTTTCCGAGGCCCCCGTCCAGGTGGCGCCGCAGCCACTTCATCGCTGCCTTCTCGTACTTCGGCGACTCCTTCTCAGCGAGAAGACGGAACCGACCGTCAGCCGCTGGTCACTTGAGGCAGACAGCGGTCAGGTCGAGTTCCGGGTTGACCACGACGCAGCCGACGCGCGCGGAGACGAACGAGAGATCGTTCTGGATCGCGACGGGAATCGCCGGGGCGGCGTCCCGCGAGATCTCGACGTCGAGCTCGCCGTAGGCTCGGGAGCGCGCCTCGCCGGTGAGCCGAGAAGCACGCTCGAGGAGTCGGTTGAACCTCGGGGAGTCGAAATGGGAGAAGTTGCACTGGCTCCCTTTGAAGCAGTCCAGAATGCTGGGGTCGTCGGGAAAACCGCCTTGACGCACCCGCCCGAGCTCCCATGGCTCGCCCGAGGTCGAGAGCTTGCCGAACAGGATCGACGGCGGGGGTGGGAAGGGCTTGATCTCGAGCTTGAGCCCGATCTTCCTCAGGTTCTGTTGGAGGATCTGTGCCTGGGCGACGTCGACGGGAAGATCGAGCGTGTAGAGCGCCGCCTTGCCGCCGCGCGTGTGACCTTTGGCGAGCGCGCGAGCGCGACCGAGGTCCGGACCGGCGAGCGGATAGATGCGGGCGTTCCGGTAGCCGGGCGTGCCGGGCACCAGATACTGATCGATGGGCGTGTCGACCAGGAACCCGTCCTCGCGTGCGAGCGCCTTGCGGTCGACGGCGAAATTGACTGCCTGTCGCAGCTGGACGTTGTTCTTGAAGAGGGGTCGGCTGGTGTTGAAGTAGAAGAGGCGGATGGTGCTGCCCGGTGCCACGAAGAACTGTGTCCTGTTCACGCCGAAGCGTTTCGCGAGCTCGGCGGAATGGGCGTTGGCGAGACCGGTCGGAAGCGCTGTATCGACGGCGCCGTCCAATACCTGGTCGAGAGCCGTGCCCTCGTCGGCTGTCAGGTCGGCGACGAACCGATCGACGTGGTGAGGACGCTCGCCGTGATAGAAGCGGTTTCGCTGCAACACGACGCGCTGACCCGGGACGTACTCGGAAACGTAGTAGGGAGCGGGGCTCGGAACAGGTGCCTTCGCGCCCTCCGGATCGGAGGGAAGATCGGGTGGCACGGCGCACAGCTCAGTGAGTCGTTGCCTCAGGTCTGATGCGTGTTTCGTGAGCCTGAGGATCAACGTCCTGCCCTTTGCGAAGACGCCTCGCGGCGTCGTCGCTTTCCCGGCCATCACGTCCGCCGCCCCGACGATGTCCGCGAACAGGCTCCCGTCCGACTGCATCGCCGGGTCGAGAATGCGCTCGAGCGCATGCGAGAAAGCGCGGGCGGTCACGGGAGCCCCCGTCGAGAAGCGCGCGTCCTTCCGGACGGTGAAGGTGTACGTCCTGCCGTCCCGGGAGACGACCGGCTCGGTCTCGGCGAGGCTCGGTGCCAGCCGATAGCCGCCGGGAAGCGACGTTTCCGGGTAGGCCATGAGGGTCGCGCAGGTCGGGGCCAGAAGCTGGATCTCGGGATCGAACGCGACGAGGCGGAGCGCCGGGTCGATCGAGTTCACACGTCCAGCAGTGACTGCGACTCGAAAGGTGCCGCCATCCCGAGCACGGCCACCTGATGCAGTAGAAGCGATCTGTGTGGCTCCGAGGACGAATACCGCTCCTACGAGCAGGAGGCCGATCCTCGTACGACCGCTCGAGCCCACGCGTGGCGCTGTATACACCTACGCGTCCGAACCAGCAAGATGCCCGTCCCGTCGGGACAGACCGCGGACGCCGACGTGCGGCCATCGTCTTCCTGCGATCCATTGGGCGGCGACGCTAACGCGGGCGCGAGCCGAAGAGCCCGCCGAGCAACTCCTCTAGTTCGTGCGGCATGCTCGGCGACGTACTCGGCGGCGCTGGGGCCATTGCGGGTGACGCCCGCCCACTGCAGCCAGTACCAGCGGTCTTCTTCGTCGGGCGGCTCTCGCGCAACCTCGTGCTGGCAGGATCTGCACATCCCGTTTGCCTGCCCCGCCTCGGTCCTTCTGGAACTCGGAGGCCATGACGCCCGGGACCTGCTGGTCAGAGAGCAGCCGGGTGACGCCGTAGCGGACGCAGACAGACGCGGCCTCGGAGACGACAGCCTCGATGTAGGAGGTCTCCTGCTTGCGGGAGCGGATGACGCGACGAGCCTTCGGCGGCAGCCAGCGTTGGGTGTGTCCGACGACGAGGTGCGCGGGATCGTCATGGCGGCGACCGACGAGGTGGAGCGCGGTGGGATCTCGGGAGAAGGCGGGATCGAGGGCCGCCACCCAGCTCGTAGCGTCCGCGGGAAAGATCTCCTTTCATTCGCCCACGACCTCGCGGATCCGCTCAGTCTCGATGAAGCCGAGCCCGCCAGCTCTAAAGTCACTTCAGGCAGACGGCGGTCAGGTCGAGGTACGGGTTCATGACCACGCACCGCGTCCTTTCCGAGACGAACGCCCATTGGTTCGCGCTCATGGCTGCGATCGCGGGCGCGGCGTCTCGCGCGAGCTCCACGTCGAGCTTGCCGTAGGCTCGATAGCGTGCGAGCCCGGAGAGAGGTGCGGCGCGTGCGAACAGTCGGTTGTACTTCGGTGAGTCGAAGTACGAGAAGTTCCCGCTCTCCGGCTGGCCGATCGTGCGCCCGTCGAAGATCTCGAGGAAGGCTTGGGGGTCACCGTACGGGACAACGAAGCCGATCCAGGCGAGGTCGTACGGCTCGCCCGGTGTCGCCAGCTTCTGGAACATGAGCTGGAGCGGGAACTGCTTGATCTGGAGCTTCAGGCCGATCGCCCGCAGGTTGTGTTGCAGTACCTGAGCGGTGCCGATGCAGTCCGGTCGATCGCTGCACGTGTAGAGGACGGCCGTGCGGGAGCGAAGGTGGCCCTTGGCGAGCCCACGCGCGTGTCGGAGATCGGGCCCAGCGAGCGGGTAGATGCGCTCGTTCTGAAAGCCTGGCATCGTCGGCGGGAGGTACTGGTCGGTCGGAGTGGCCGCAAACGGTCCGTACTCGCGCAGGAGCGCCCGTCGGTCGACCGCGAGGTTGAGCGCCTGACGGAGCTCGACGTTGTTCTTGAAGAGGGGTCTGCTCGTGTTGATGAGGAACATGCGCGTTACGAGGTCAGGCTCCACGAAGAGACGGGACTTGTTCACCCCGTAGCGCCGTACGAGTCCGGCCAACTGAGGGTTCAGGTCGGGGGTCGGGGCGACCGTGTCGAGCGTGCCGTTTGCGACGTCGTTCACAGCCGAGGCGTCGCCCCGGAGGTCGATGGTGATGCGAGCAACGTGATGAGGACGTCGACCGTGGTAGAAGCGGTTCCGCTCCATGACGACACGTTCGCCCGGCAGGTACTCGGAGACGTAGTAGGGCGCAGGACTGGCAAGCGGTGCTTTCGCGCCCTCGGGGTCGGCCGGTAGCGAGTTCGGCACCGCACACAGGGTGCTCGTTCGGGCGGGGAAGTCGGGAACAGGTTTCGTGAGGCGCAGGCGGAGCGTGCGTCCGCGGGCGACGGCACCGGCAAGCGTCGTCGCCTGCCCGGCCAGCATCTCTTTTGCCCCGACGATGTCTCCGAACAACGCCCCGCCGGTCTTCATGTTCGGATCGAAGATGCGCTCGAGGGCGTGGACGAAGACGCGCGCGGTGACGGGGGATCCGTCTGAGAAGCGGGCGTCCTTCCGGATCGTAAACCTGTACGTCCTCCGATCCCTGGAAATGACAGGGTGGGACTCAGCCAGCTCCGGCGTCAGGACGAGGCCGGCCGGGAGCGGCTCGTCCGGATAGCTCAGCAGTGCGGCGCATGCGGGGCGAAGCAGGCGTGACTCGAGGCCGTAGAGCGCCGGATCGATGGACTGGAAGACGCCGACCGAGATGGCCATCCGGAAGATGCCGCCATCGGCGGCAGTCGTTGCTCGAGCGCCCGACGCCGCGTTCAGTGAGAGCGCCGCGGCCGCGACAGCCGCTCCGATGATCGGGAGAATCCGCGCGTTCATGGTCGCCATTCAACCCGTGCGACACGTGGCTTTCAACGAGTTCTGTGAAGAGCACGACAGTCGCAACGTCGCCGACACGCCAGACGTGCCCATCCCGACAGTTCGGCAGAGCGTTGCCGTCACTTGGCGCGGGCGTCCAGCTTGCCCGGTCGCGCAGTCGTCGAGCCGCTACAGGTCTTTTTCTCGCTCGTCCCGAGGCACCAGTAGACGTATACGGAGGCGGGAGCAGCCGGAGCCCGCGCTGGGCCGGAGGCTGCGACGACGAGCGAAGAGAGAGCAATCAGGGCCGCGACGGTGACGATGAGGTGGATGCGCTTCATCCCTTCGACTTCATGACCCCCACCCAGCTCGGGATCTTCCCCAGCCGGTGAGCCAGCCCCACGACTGAGTAGCGTCCATGCTCGGCGCCTGATGCGCTTCGTGTTGGTCGGCGCGGCGCTCCTCGTGGCGATCGAGCTCAGCAACGCGCTCCACGACGCCTGCACGAGAACCCGCCGGCGTAACTGTGGACGATCGCATCCATGCAACCTGCGTCGATGACGCAGGCCGCTCACACCATCCCGACGCGAACGCCTGCCTGCAGCTCGCCGACGTTCTTTGTGAGGATCTCGAGGCAGGAGAGCAGCCCGTGGCTGACCGTGCCGGAGTTGGCCGAGAACGGCCCCCGCGACGCAGTGCAAGCGCCCGGGGGTCCGGCGGCGGGGGAGTAGACCCACCGCACTGCCATCGTGCCCTCGCGAACACACGCCTGCGCCAACGAGAGACACGGACCCGTCGTGGCACAAATTCGTGGCAACGAAGCCTCGAAACAGCCCATCTCGGACCCAACTTGGTCAGCCGAGTGGCATGCGGAAACGTTTGGCAAATCTTGTGTTGATGCTGGATCGTGGCCCGTCACGGTCCCACCTGAACCGACCTGGCCCGAATGGCCTTGCTATGCGGATGAGAGGACTTGAACCTCCACGCCCTTGCGGGCACACGGACCTGAACCGTGCGCGTCTACCAATTCCGCCACATCCGCGCGGAGGCTCGATTCTAGCCCCGGGCTCTCAGCCGGTCAGCGCCTCGAGGACCTGATCTGCGTGCTCGTCGGGCTTCACCTGGCGCATGATCTTCGCGACCTTCCCGTCAGAGTCGACGACGAACGTCGACCGCTCGATGCCCATGTACCTCTTGCCGGCGAACCTCTTCTCGACCCAGACGCCGTACTGCTCGGCCACCGCGTGGTCCTCGTCCGAGAGGAGGGTGAACGGCAGCCCGTACTTCTCGCGGAACTTGACGTGCGAGCGCGGGGTGTCCGGGCTGACGCCGAGGACGGTCGCGCCCGTGCGCTGGAGCTCGCTCCAGGCGTCCCGGAGGCCTCGTGCCTGCCGCGTACAACCGGGCGTGTCGTCCTTGGGATAGAAGTAGATCACCACGGGGCTGCCGCGAAGCTTCGACAGCGTGATCTCGTCGCCAGAGTCGCTCGGCAGGGAGAAGTCGGGTGCGGTCTTGCCCTCCTCGACCATCGACGGTGATCGTAGCCAGGGACGCCTCGTTGACCTGCGGTCGGCCTCAGGACACGGTGCCGCAGATGGCGTAGGCAGTGACGGGCCCGATTGCCGTCCCGTCAAGCGTCGCAAGGGCCTCGGCCCACGCGGCGTCCCCAGGGGTGGGACCGTTTTCCTCGACGTATGGGCCGGCTGAGATCGACCACTCCTGGTGGCCGACGCCGCCGAGCACTCGCTTCCCGGTGGGGCACGAGACGGCCAGTCCCCCTTCGTTGATGTTGAGCGTGGCCGTGTGCGTCACCACCTCGTATCCGCTGACGCCCGGATCGCCCTTCGGCCCCTGCGGGATCTGCCCGGGCTTGAAGTCCGCCGTCAGCAGCGAGCCGTCGACGACCTGACGGAGCGAATCGAGCTCGGGGCAATCTTCGGACGGCATCCTGACCTGGACGGCGTCGCGCGTACGTGGAAAATCGAGCGGCCGTCAGGAGAGCGCCCGCTCGAGCGCCGCCCGGTCGAAAGGCCCGCCGTGCGTCGCGAGCACGTGCTCGATCGGCTTCTCGAGGAGCGGACGGAGCCCTTCGACAACCTGCTCGCGCGTCACGTCGGGATCGAGCCAGCGCGGATTGATGTGCAGCCCGCCACCGAAGTCGGGCAGCGTGTCGCCGACGACGACCGCGCGCTTGCTCTCGACCCAGAGCACGAGGTCGTTCGGCTTCTGTCCGGGAAACGCCTCGACCCCGACGTCGAGCCGGTCGCCCGCGGCATACGGGCGCGCTTCGCCCTTTCCTTCCTTGAGGAGCCAGACGACGTCAGGGCTGCCGTCGCCCGCCTGCTCGGCCGTGATCCCGTACTTCTGCATGAGGTATTCGGCGCTGTCGGGCAGCGGCGTGTACACGGGCACGCCGAGCCGTTCGACGAGGCCTTCCGAGTCGCGCTCGTGCCATGGCGCGGTCAGCACGATCGCCGTCTCGCGCTCGGCCGCGAGCTTCTCGATCTCGCCGGGCGGATCGATCGGGTCGAAGAGCAGGAGGGTCCCTGCCTCCTCGACTGCATACGAGGAGACGCTCTCGCCCCACGGCTCGGTCTCCCGCCATTCCGGATGCAACGCCTCCCAGTGCCAGAGTCCCGGTGCGAGCTCGTCCATGGCTCTGGGATCCTAGTCGCGGCGGTCAGCCGTACACGGAGACGTGTCCGTCGGCGCCGGGGCCGAACGGCTGCCGCGTCCAGTCCGCCCACCGTTCCACGAGCTGCAGGCCCGCGAGGCGCGCCATGAGGTCGATCTCCGGCGGCCACGCGTAGCGGACGCTCGACGGGTAGAGCCGGATGCCGTCCTCGCGGAGGACGACGATGTTGACCTCGAGCCGCTGCTCGACCTCGTCGTGGTGGGTCGGCATGAGGGTCACCTCGTCCGGGCCGAGTGCGTACGTCAGGACATTCTTCGCAGGAAGCTTCGTCATCGGGTACGGCGCGTAGCACTCGAGGACGAGCCGGCCGCCGGGGGCGAGGTGCGCGACCGCCCGCTCGAGGCACTCCACCTGCCGCTCCTGGGTCGTGAGGCTGAAGAGGGTGTTGTAGGCGAGGAGGACGAGGTCGAAGCGATCCTCGAGGCCGAATGTGGACATGTCCTCGACGCGGACCTCGATCGCGTCCCCGCCCGGCTTCTCGCGCATGCGCTCGACCATCTCGGGCGAGAGCTCGATGCCCTGCACCGAGAGCCCCTTCTCCGCGAGCGGGAGCAGGAGCCTGCCCGTGCCGCTGCCGAGCTCGAGCAGCCGCCCGTCGGTTCCCGCGAGCAGCTCGACGAGGAACGACACGGCTTCCTCGGTCGACTCCGTCGACGGTGCCCCGAAGACGGTCTCGTCGTAGATCGCCGCGATCCGCGCGCCGTAGAGGGACTCCTGCCACCCTTCCATCCGCCGACGACAGCGTAGGGAGGCCGGCGGAGGGCTTCGCCCGGGCCGCAGCCTTTACCCCGTTCGAGGGACGCCTGCGGGCACGTCGCGGACGACGAACCTGGTGTGCACGCGCTCGTCCTACGCGCGTCGGTTCTCGTGCTCGCCGCCGCCTTTCCGCTCTGGCTCCTGCTGTCACTGACCGTCGTCGTCGGTCGCGCTCGCTACGACCGCAGGCAGCGGACGGGCACAAGGAAGCCGTCGCGCAGGCAGGCCGAGCGGCTGCTCCGGCGCGCGCTCGGGAGCCCGCGCACGGAGTGGGGCGAGTGGCGGAAGATCACGGCGATCGACCGGCTCGCACGCATGCGGCACCCGGCGACACCGCACGTCCTCTACCACGCCCTCTGGGGACCCGACGACAAGGCCGCGGCAGCCGCGATCCGCTCGCTCGGCGCGCTCGGCGACCTGTGGGCCATCGAACTCCTCGTGGCCGCGCTCCGCGGCGGGCGGGTGTCGCGCTCGCGCGTGGCGTCCCAGCTCGAGCGTCTCTATCCGGAGGCCGGCTTCCTCCTTCTCCCGCTGCTGCGCGACCCGGAGCCGGCGGTTCGGTTCTGGGGCGCGACGCTGCTCACTCCGTACGGCTCCCTGGCGGAGGTCGAGCTCGTGAACCTGACCCGGGACGAGGACGCGAACGTGCGGGCGGCGGCCGTCGAGGCTCTCGGTCACCGGCACGGCCCGTATGCCGCCGGTGCGACCGTGGCCCTCCTGGAAGACCCCGTGTGGTTCGTCCGTGTCCACGCGGCGCGGGCCGCAGGTCACGTCGCGGGGGCCGAAGCAGCTCCGGCGATCACGCGCCTCCTCACCGACGAGCGCTGGTGGGTGCGGACGGCGGCGAAGGACGCGCTCGAGACGATCGGCAAGGACGCCGTTCCCGCTCTCGTTCCGGTCCTCTCCTCACCCGACCGGTTCGCGCGCAACAGCGCCGCCGAGGTCCTGCAGGACATCGGCCTCGTCGACCACCTCGCGCTCGAGGATCCCCGCAGCTCGCTCCTCAGGCGGATCTACAAGGCGGGTGGTCCGCGGCTCCGTGCGGCGGCCGAGGCGCGTGCGGCCCAGGCCCGAGCGGCACGACGGGAGCGGGCCGCATGAACGAGCTGCTCACGGTCGTCGTCGCCGTCTGCCTCGCGTATCTCCTGCTGCTGAACCTCGTCTACGTGGCGCTCGCGGCCGTCTCGGCCTTCGAGAACGGCGTGCGTCGGAGGGAGAGTGCAGCCGAGGACTACGAGACGCTCGCGTCCTCGCGCTTCACGATCCCGGTGAGCGTGATCGTGCCCGCCTTCAATGAGGAGACGTCCCTCGTCCCGGCGATCCGGTCGATGCTCGACCTCGAGTACCCGGAGTTCGAGGTGATCGTCGTGAACGACGGCTCCACGGACGGGACCCTGGGGACGCTGCACGAGGTGTTCGGGCTCGAGCCGTTCGAGACTTTCGTCCGCGCGGTCTTCCCCTCTGCAGAGGTGCGCGCCGTCTACCGGAGCCGCACGCACGAGAAGCTCCTCGTGGTCGACAAGGAGAACGGCGGCAAGGCGGACGCGATGAACGCCGGCTTCAACGCCGCCCGCTACCGCTTCGTCTGCGGCATGGACGCCGACATGGTCATCGCCCCCGACGCCCTGCTCAAGGGCATGCGCCTCGTGATCCAGGATCCGGGACGGGTCGTCGGCGTCGCAAGCCAGCTCGGGCTGGCGCTCGACCCGGGGCGCGTGATGGCCACGCCGCGCGGCAGCCGACCGGTCGAGCGGCGACCGCTCTTCGCCTATCAACACCTCGACTTCCTGCGCGCGTTCCTCACGAACCGGCTTGCCTGGTCGCGGCTCGGCTTCATGCTCTGCGCCTCGGGCGGCTTCCACATCTGGCGGCGGGACCTCCTGGAGGAGATCGGGGGCTACTCGCTCGGCTTCACGTGCGAGGACATCGAGCTGACCTTCCGGGCGCACGAGTACCTCCTCCGCGAGGGAAAGGAGTACGCGGTCCTGAGCCTCCCGGATTACATCGGGGCGACGGAGGCACCGGACACCGTGCGTAAGCTCGTCTCGCAGCGGGAGCGCTGGCAGCGCGTGATCAACGAGACGGTCTGGCACTACCGCCGGATGTGCTTCAACCCGAGCTACGGGGCGGTCGGGCTGCTCGGGCTTCCGTTCTACCTCCTGACGGAGGTGCTCGCGCCCGCTGTGGAGCTGCTCGCACTCGCCTCGTTGCCGCTCGCGTTCGTGCTCGGCGTGTTCGACCTGTCCGCGTTTCTCGTCATGGTCGGGGCGGTTGCCTTTCTCACGGCGTCCCTGACCGCGGTCGCGATCCTCCTCGACGACGTCCATTCGCGCATGTACCGGCTCCGCGACCTGGCGTGGCTTCTGCTGCTCGCGCCGTTCGACCTCGTCCTCTACCGTCCGATCATCTTCTGGTCCCGCTTCAAGGGCACCTGGAGGTACCTGCGCGGCGACAAGTCGTGGGAGCGCTTCGAACGGAACGTCCGCTCCCAGGCGGTGTAAGCACAAGGGAGCTCCGGAGGCGGCCGCTACTGTGCCGCGCGATGGCGTCGGTCCACGAGGCACTGGGGGTCGCGGTGCTCGTCGTGTGCTTCGGGGCCGCGATCGTGGGCGTCGTCGCGTACCGGCGGCGCACGGGCGGTTCGCTCGTCGCCCACTCCCTGGCGCTCGCCCAGACGCTGCTCATCGCGCAGGCGGGGCTCGGGCTGCTGCTGCTCTCGGACGGGAGGAGGGCGCCCGACAAGCTCCACTACGCATACGGCGCGTTCGCGCTCGGAGCTGCGCTCTCGCCGTGGTTCTACGCCCCGAGCGAGGGCCCGAAGAGGCTCCTCTGGTTCGCCGGGACAACGTTCCTCGCGGGGGCTCTTGCGGTACGCGCTTTCATGACTGGGCTGTGAAAAGGCTCTGGGACAGCGTCCCCCCGCTCGTCCGCGGGCTGGCGCTGGTCGCGATCGTCGCGGTCGTCGTCGTCGTCCTGTCGCTCGAGCCGGTCCTGGCGACCGTGGGCGGCCTCGTGCGCATCGCCTTCTTCCTCGCGATCGCGTTCTTCCTCTTCCTGCTCTGGCGCGAGCGCCGCGGGGACTTCGAGGTGTGGTCGGACTGGAACCGCCGCGTCTTCTACGCGGCGATCGTGCTCGCGGTGGTCGACATCGGGATGCTGATCGGGCTCGGGGCGTCGGGCCCCGACGCGCTCGCGTTCTTCCTCGTGCTCGGAGCGTGCGCCTGGGCGCTCGTCCGCGTCTGGCGCGCGGAGCACCAGGCTTGAACGAGCGCTGAGCCGATCTGCGTCGGATCGGCCCGCGCTCGCCGGGCGATCCGCCCGTGACCGACGAGCGCACCGATCTCGCCACGACCGTGTATCCGAAGAGCCTTGCCGGGTACACGAAGCGAGAGCCCATCGTGTGGGCGGTCCTCCTCGGGCTCGGAGCCGCCATCGCGCTTGGCCTCGCATGGGGCTTGCAGCCCCTCTCTTTGCACTCGGGCTCGCGATCGCCGCCGGCCTCGTCCTCTGGGCGGCGCGCATCGTACGCGACGTCGTCACCCAGGCGAGAAACCCGCTTCCCCTCTTTCGGCTGGACAGGGTCGGGCTCGAGTCGGCGCTCGGTCAGCTGCAGTGGCGGGACGTGCAGCTCGTGCGCGTGAACCGTCATGAGAACGACCACGGCGAGAGGTGGACGGTCTCGTTCGTGACGGATGCGGGCGCCGCGCTCGCCAAACCTGGAGACGTCTACTACGGCGGGCGCCGATTCCGGAGCCCGAGACGAACGGCGACCGGGATCGACGTGCCTCTCTGGGAGAGCCGTCCAGTCGCACTCCGTGATGTGCGGCACTTCTACGACGGCCGGGTCTCAGACGAGTACGAGACGCCGATTACGTCGTTCCCGGTCGAGGCTCGGTATCGCCCTTGTCCGGAGTGCGGACACCGGTTCTTGCGCGACCGTCGCAAGTGCCGCGCCTGCGGTCAGCGGTCCGAGCCCTGGAGCTACAGGGACGGCCGCTGGTGGTACACGAGCGCGACCGGCCGCAGGCAATGGCTCGACGAGGACGCGAACGCCTGGAGATGGGAGGACGACGGCACGCCGAGCCCGCCTTCGCGGCCGCTGCGCGAACCGCGGCTGCCGCTTCAGCTTGACGAAGAGGAGAGCACTCCACGGCCACGGCGGAGCGCCCTCCTGTCTCCTTCTCATCGTCGCCGCCGTCGGGCGGGAGCGCTCCGGCAAGGGGCGCACCTGGCAACTCGGGCTTCTCTCCCCGCTCTGCCTGCTCTGGCCATTCGTCCTGGCGCTGCTTCTCCTCCCTGTCGGCGCCAGGAGGGGTTTCGTCCAGACCTACGCTGTGCCGTTCGCGGGAATGCGGCGCTGGCAGACGCATCGCCGGCCCCGATGGGTCTGCTCTCCGATGTGCCGCGCGACGCGGCTTCCCCGTCGAGGACTACGGCAGGCTGAAGACCGGCCCGTCGCGGATCGTCGGCGGTGCCGGATTCACGGGGTGCACGAGCCGCAGCCGGTAGCGGTACTCGCCGCGCCCGAGATGGTGTGGCGCGAACTGCACCTGCACGGGCTCCCCGATGCTCGCCCGTCCGACCTTGACCATCTTCGTGGCGCCCGTGGAGACCTTGAGCACGCGCACCTGGTAGAGGCAGTCGAGGAGGCACGTGAAGCTGGCCCGAAACTGCCCCTGCCGCGCCGCCGCCCGACCTGCGAACCGGACCTTGGTCGCCCGCACGGGGAGCTCGATCCCGGGGCAGTGGGCGATCGACCCGCCGGCGGTGCGGTTCAGCGCGGCACGCACGGGGGCGAGGCTGCGTTTCGGCGTTCCGTCCGCGTAGAAGAGGCCCGACTGCCAGCGGTCGAGCGGGCTCTCGTCGATCGTGTGCAGGATCAGGATTCCCTCGACCGTCGGCTGGCAGAAGGACATCGCGAGCGCCTGCTGGTAGTAGGACGCCTGCGTCGCCTCGGTGGTCGGCTTCGTGGTCGTCGGCTCGGTGCCCGTGTAGAGCGAGGACTTCCCGGCCGGGATCTGCGTCTCGACGCCGTACTCCCCGTACAGGATCGGCAGCGTGGACCCTGCCTGCGCGGTCCCGTCGAACGCCTGCCCGAGGATCCCGACCAGCTTGTCGTAGTCCGCGATCGCGATGGCCGTCGTCAGCGGGTGCGCGAACGTCGGCGGGAGGCTCGACGTGTCCTCGTACACGTGGATCGAGAGCGCGTCCATGATCGGCTTCGTCCGGCCTGACGCGCGGTAGGCGGCGCCGACGTCGCGGATGAAAGCGGTGGGGGAGTGCGTGGGGCGGATCCCGTCCGGGTTGTCCGAGCCTCTCGGCGACACGGCGAGCCCGTACACGGTCGTGTCCGAGCTCACGGCCTTGATCGCGTCATACGTGCGTGCGAGGAGCGTGTAGTAGGAGGCGGCGGCGGCGTCCGACCCGTCCGGACCGAACTGCGGAAGCCAGAAGCGGTTCAGGTTGGGCTCGTTCCCGACGATGATCGCGCGCACGTTCGCCTCGCGGACGACGGCGGCGGCGTATGAGGCGAACTGGCTCTGCTCCTCGTCCGTCAGCGGCGTCGTCCGCGACCCGAACTGCATGACCGTGACGAGGATCCGGACGCCCTCCATCTGGCCGGCCGTGGACACGCTCCGCAGGACGGCGAGCTCGTCGGGCGTCGGTTCCGTGGCGCCGGGGGTCCAGATGCTCTCGATGCGCACGGCGCGGAACCCGGCGAGGCGGAGCTGCGCGATCTTCGACTGCGCCTCCGCTAGCGTCGGCGCACGTACCTGATCCTCCACCGCCCCCAGGAGGAGCCCCGGCGCAGCCCCTGCCGGACGTGCGCTCCCGAGCAGGGCGAGGAGCACGATCGAGCACAGGAGACCCGCAAAGTGGCGCATTTGCACGGCGGTACGCTAGCTCGGAAATGTCTGGGACCCTTGAAGACGAGGTGAAGCTGCTCCCGCGCCGTCCTGGCGTCTACCTCTTCCGGGACGAGCGTGGCGAGGTGCTCTACGTGGGCAAGGCGAAGTCCCTGCGCTCGCGCGTGCGCAGCTACTTCCAACGCGGCGACGGCCGACCGGGAGCCGCGCAGCTCGTGAATCGGATCGCGGACGTCGAGGTCATCGTCACGAGGAACGAGGCAGAGGCGCTCCACCTCGAGCAGAACCTCGTGAAGCGCCACCGGCCGCCCTTCAACATCCGCCTTCGCGACGACAAGTCGTTCCCGTACATCGCCGTGACGGTCGGGGACGAGTACCCACGGGTCATGTTCACGCGCGAGCGCCACCGGCGCGGAACGGTCTACTTCGGCCCGTACGCGAACGCGAAGAAGGTGCGCGAGACGCTCGACGTCCTGAACCGCGCCTTCCGCTTCCGCCCCTGTGAGGGCCCGCGACCCGGCCGCCACTCGGGGATCCCGTGCCTCGACTTCCACATCGACCGCTGCTTCGCACCTTGCATCGGGAACATCAGCCGGGAGGGCTACGGCGAGATCGTCGACGGCGTCGTCGGCTTCCTCTCGGGCGACACGCGGACGATCCAGCGGCAGCTCGAGGCGCGGATGCGCGAGGCGGCGCAGGACGAGCGCTTCGAGGAGGCCGCACGCTACCGCAACCGGCTCTTCGCCGTGCGGCACCTGGTCGAGCGGCAGGCGGCCGACCGGCGCGCCGTCGGCACCGTCGACGTGATCGGCCTCGCGCTGGACGGCGACCGCGCCGCCGTGCAGGTCTTCCCGCTCCGCGACGGGAAGATGATCGACCGCTACGGCTTCCACCTCGAGAACGTCGAGGG
>Ga0066903_100002361_pt1 | contig 14704 bp, 12 predicted proteins | sample PanSoiMetaGPlot1_FD_67491 | JGI IMG/M metagenome (GOLD analysis project Ga0066903, IMG submission 67491) | Tropical forest soil microbial communities from Panama analyzed to predict greenhouse gas emissions - Panama Soil - Plot 1 (version 2) | ecosystem: Environmental > Terrestrial > Soil >...
GGATGTAATCAGAGGCGCCGCCTGCTTTCACGGCTTGCACAGCGGCTTCGTAGTCGTCGACCGCCGTCATGAGGATGACTGCAGAGTCGGGAGAGGTGGCATGGGCATGGCGCAGCACTTCGATACCGTCAATGTTCGGCATCTTGATATCAGTGATGATGAGGTCGTAGAGCGCACCGTCGATCTTGCGCTTTGCGCCCTCGCCCGAATTCGTGGTTTCCACCTTGTGGCCGTCGCGCCGCAAGGCGATATCAAGCATTTCGCACATCGAGCGCTCGTCGTCACAAACCAGAATATTAGCCACGCGCCCCCCCTTCCGCAGCGGTTCTCGCGGCTATGGTGGCCAAAGCGGCCGCCGCAGGCACTCTGTGTTCGCCACTGGTTGTTTCCGTCTGCAGCACGCCCACTCCCCAGCGCCGCAACCGCAACACCAGCGTGGTTCCTTCTCCCAGTTTCGAGCGGGCCCACACCTTGCCTTCGTGGGCCTGCACGATCTGGTACACGATCGCTAGGCCCAGCCCGGTACCGCCATCAAAGCCGGACTGGAAAGGCTCGAATATCTTTTCCGATTGCTGGCGCGTCATTCCAATACCCGTATCGGCGAAATTGATCTGCCAGTCCTCCCCGATCATATCGAGCGAAACCGTCAGCCTGCCTGCGCGGTCCTTCATGGCGCGCACTGCATTTTGCGAGAAATTCCAGAACACTTGTTTGATCTTGTCGCCGTCGGCCAGCGTGAACGCTTCCTTGAACTTATATCGCCGCTCGATGCAGATACCCGTGCTTTCCGACTTCATACGGTTCTCAAGTAAGGTGAGCGTATCTTCCAGCAACAAAACGAGATCGACTTTCTCAAACCGATATTGTTTCCCGCGCGAGTATGCCAGGAAGTCGGTAATGATATTGTTCAAGCGTTCCGATTCGCGAGTCACAATCTGCAGCAGCTGGCGTTGATCGTCGGTGACTTCTGCAGCACCCGACAGCATGCTGACAGATCCTGCGATCGAGGTCAGAGGGTTGCGAATCTCGTGCGCGATCGCTGCGGCCAGCCGTCCCACCGCCGCCAGCCGGTCTTGGATGCGCACTTCGCGTTCCAAGCGTCGAATCTCTGTGAGATCGTCAAATGTGTAAACGCTCCCCGATACCTCGCGGCCCGGGATGATCAGGGCCGAAACGATCACGCGGAACGTCTTGCGGAAACCGTTCGCGGGTTGGAAACGGACTTCTCCGTGGGCACGTTCCGAACCGACGAGAGGCAGTGGATCGAGGAAAAGTTCGTTCACCGACTTGCCGACCAGTTCGTTCCCGCAGCTCAGCATCTTTGTTGCGGCGGTGTTCAGCAGCGTGATCTTGCCTTCGATGTCAGTCGTGATCAGTCCGCCACTGATCGATTGAATGATGTTTTCGTGCAGCGCCTGCAGGCTTTCCAAAGCGCCGCTGGCGTCCTTCAGTTGCACATCCACTTGCCGCAGTTTTGCCGAAAGCAGACAAGCCAGATAAGCAACCGCGAGATAGGCGAACAGATTAACGAAGATGATGGCTTCGAGGGCGTTTAGCCCGGGATGCGTGGTGGCATACGAGGGCACCACTCCATAGAAATTAAGATCGAGCACACAGCCGTAGAGAATAAACGCCAACGCCGAGGTCAGATACGCCCACATCTTCGGCAGCAGGATGCAGGCCACAATGATCACCAGCGGATACAGGAAGTTCAGCGAACTGTCCCACGCACCGGTGAAATGCACCACCATGCTGACCATGGCCAGGTCGGTGACGACCTGCAGCACACCTTGCACGTGCTGTTCTTTCCACAACGAGAACAAGAGGATGTAGAACAGCGAGAAGCCGTACCACATCAGCATCGTGCTGACGAAGGAACGCATGGGCAGCGGGCTCTCCGCCAGTCGCGCCACGGTCAACTCGATGCCGAACAGAAATGTCAGGATGAGGATGCGGATCTTGACCAGCCAGCCCAGCCAGTTCCGCTCATCAAAGGTCGAATGCATTGTTCAATTTCCAGCGCGCGCCCCTGGGGCCCGATGGAACGTACTGCGTGCGCGCGCGATGAGATCGGTGGGAGGCCAGGCACGCGAATGCGAGGCCTCCCGAGAGTTCTTACCCAGCCAGTTTGCTGATCATTGAGAACAGCGGCATATACAGGGAAATGACAATGCCGCCAACGGAAACACCCAGAACGCCGATGATGACCGGTTCGAGCATGGCCATCATGTCGCGCGTGGCCGCATCGACTTCGTCCTCGTAGAAGTCGGCGATCTTCTGCAGCATGCTGTCCATGGCGCCTGTGGCTTCACCGACGCCAATCATTTGCGTAACCATGTTCGGAAACACGCCGCTTTCCTTGAGAGGATCGACGATCGTGCGGCCTTCTTCAATTGCCTTACGCACCTTCATCAAAGCTTCTTGCAGAACAGCATTACCGGAAGTGCGGGCCGTGATGGCCAGACCCTCGAGAATCGGGACACCCGACGTGATGAGTGTGCCCAGCGTACGCGTGAAGCGCGCCACGGCGATTTTGCGCAGCAACATCCCAATCACCGGAGCCTTCAACAACAACTTGTCGGTCATATACAGGCCCTGGGGATGCTTGCGGAGTTGCTTAATCCCGAAGAACGCAGCGACGATGCCCCCGATGAAGAACCACCAGAACTGGCCGACGAAGGCGCTCAGCCCCATGACCATACGGGTAGGCAGCGGTAGAGCCACCCCCAGTCCGGTAAAGAGGTTGGTAAAGATCGGAACGACCCACTTGAGCAACGCGCCCACGATCAACACGGCGATGCTCACGACGGCGACCGGGTAAATCAAAGCGCCCTTGATGGCGGACCTGAGGCGCACGGCCTTTTCCACGTAGGCCGCAAGACGCTGCAAGATAACATCGAGAATACCGCCCGTCTCGCCGGCTTCAATCATGTTCGTCGTTAAGTCGTCGAACACCACCGGATATTGCCTCATGGCATTCGCGAGCGTCGCTCCACCCTCCACCGTGGTGCGCACACCGTTCAGTGTTTTCTGAAAGGTAGGGTTCTCCTGGTTTGCCGCCAGGATTTCCAGACACTGCACCAGCGGCAGGCCGGCGTCGATCATAACCGAGAACTGCCGGAAGAAGATTGCAATGTCCTTGGTCTTGACCTTGGCGGAGCCAAACGTAGGCAGGGAGAACTCCTTGCCCTTTTCGCGCACGGACCCGGGCGTAATGCGCTCCCGGCGCAGTTGCTGCATCAACACGTCCTTGTTGGCAGCAACGCGTTCCCCGCTAACCTTCTCGCCCGATGCGCTCTTGCCCGAAAATGTAAAGACTGGCATGGTGACTGTCTCCTCACTTCCCTGCTTGCATTCCCGTGAACTCGTTTTCGGCTTGCACTATGTTTTGTTCTAGCGCTTGGTTGGGGTCGCCGCCTTGGCCATATTGCCCGCCGCAGTTGGACGGTTCACAAGGCTCGCACCCCGGTTGATCATTTCCTGCAACTCATCCTGGTTGCTGGAGCGCAGCAAGGCCGTTTCCAGGCTGATCTGCTTCTGGAAGTAAGCGGTTGCTAGCGACTGATTGAATGTCTGCATGCCGAACTTCTCCTGGCCGGACTGCATGGCCGAATAAATCTGGTGAATCTTGTCTTCGCGGATCAGGTTGCGGATGGCGGCGTTGGGCACCATGATCTCCATGCACATCGCACGCCCCTTGCCATCGGCTTTGGGCAGGAGGCTTTGGCACATGATGCCTTCGAGAACGAGCGACAGCTGTGCGCGGATCTGCGGCTGCTGGTGTGCCGGGAACACGTCGATGATTCGGTTGATGGTCGACGACGCCGAGTTGGTGTGCAGCGTGCCGAAGGTCAGGTGACCCGTTTCCGCAATACGCAGCGCGGACTCGATGGTTTCGAGGTCGCGCATTTCGCCGATGAGCACCACGTCCGGGTCTTCGCGGAGCGCGGCGCGCAACGCGTCGGTGAAACTCTTTGTATCAGCGTGCAACTCACGCTGGTTCACCAGGCAATTCTTGTTCATGTGTACGAATTCGATCGGGTCCTCGATGGTGAGGATGTGATCGTGCCGCTCGGTGTTGATCTTGTCGATCATGGCCGCAAGCGTCGTTGATTTTCCCGAACCAGTGGGACCGGTGACCAGCACTAGGCCGCGCGGCTTGTCGCACAACTTGCTGACCACGGTGGGCAAGCCAAGCTGGTTGAATGACTTGATTTCGAATGGAATGACGCGGAAAACAGCCGCGGTCGCGCCGCGCTGGTTAAAGCAGTTGGCGCGGAAGCGAGCTAGCCCTTTCAAACCAAAGGAAAAGTCGAGCTCCAGGTTTTCTTCGAAGCGGTGCTTCTGCGAGTCGGTCATGACGCTATAGGCGAGTTGCTTCGTCTCCGCCGGCGTCAACTGTGGCAGGTCAAGCGGCACAAGATGGCCGTGCACGCGCACCTGCGGCGGAGAATTGGTGGTGATATGCAGGTCACTGCCCTGCATTTCCAGCATTCGTTTCAACAGATCGCTTAGCGAAAGCGCCATGTTCCCCTGCTCCTCCCCGTTTTCGAAACTCAGTGAATGGTTTCGCGCGCTACTTCTTCGAGCGTCGTCCAGCCCTGACTGACCTTGATGAGACCGCTGCGACGCAGAGTGATCATCCCCCGTTCGATGGCCTTTTTCTTCAGTTCCACAGCCGACGCGCCGACCAGGACCAGTTCCTTGATCTCTTCGTCAACTTCCATGACTTCGTACAAACCAGTTCGGCCTTTGTATCCCGTGTTGTTGCAGACACTGCATCCTTTGCCCTTCTGAATCTTCACGGTCTTGGCTTCTTCCGGAGTGAAGCCCTCTTCGAGGAGCGTCTGATGCGGCACTTCGATCACTTCCGTGCAGTCCTTGCAGATGCGGCGCACTAGTCGCTGCGCGCAGATCAGGTGGACCGACGTCGCAACCAGGAACGGCTCGATGCCCATGTTCATCAAGCGTGTGATTGTTTCGGGCGCGCCGTTCGTGTGCAATGTGGAGAGCACCAGGTGGCCAGTCAGTGCGGCCTTGATCGCGATTTCGGCAGTTTCAAAGTCTCGAATCTCGCCGACCAGGATGATGTTCGGATCTTGTCGCAGGAAAGCGCGCAGCGCGGCCGCAAAATTCAGCCCGATTTGCTCCTTCATCTGCACCTGGTTTACGCCTTGCAACTGGAACTCGACCGGGTCCTCAGCCGTCATGATGTTCGTATCCGGCTGATTCAGGCGGGCGATCGAGGAATACAAGGTGTTGGTTTTACCCGACCCCGTCGGTCCGGTGACCAGCACCATGCCGAACGGCTTGAGAATCGCTTTCTCGAACTTGACCAGCGATTCCGCCTCGAAGCCAAGCTTGGTCATGTCGAGGCGTAAATTCTCCTTGTCAAGCAACCGCATCACGATCTTTTCGCCCCACAACGTTGGTAGCGTGCTGACGCGGAAGTCGAGTTGTTTCTTCTTTCCTCCAACCGCCATCTTCAGCATGATGCGGCCGTCCTGCGGCAGGCGCTTTTCGCTGATGTCGAGCTTTGCCATGATCTTCAGGCGCGAAGTGATGGCATCCTTCAACTTCAGCGGGGGCGTCATGATCGACTGGAGAATGCCGTCGATACGGAAGCGGACGCGGAATTCTTTTTCATACGGCTCCATGTGAATGTCGCTGGCTCCGCGCTTGACCGCGTCGGTGAGCACCAGGTTCACCAGCTTCACGATGGGAGCTTCGTCGGCGGCTTTCTCCAGCTCGCCGAGATCCATTTCCTGCTCTTCGGCCTGCAGTTCGACGTCGGCGGCGTCGAGTTCGTTGATCGACTGCATGACCTGCTCAAGATCCTCCTCCTTCGCAGTGCCGTAGGCTTTCTCGATGCCGTCAGCGATGGAGCTTTCCGACGCAACCACCGGCTCGATATTGAAGCCGGTCATGAACTTAATATCGTCCATGGCGAACACGTTGGTCGGATCGACCATGGCGATGGTGAGCGATGCGCCTACGCGGCTTAGCGGCAGGATCTGGTAGCGCTTGGCGGTTTCGAACGGAATCAGCTTGACGACAGAGGGGTCAATTTCGAAGTACGAGAGATTGATTGCTGGAACACCGTACTGACGCGACAAGAAGTTCGTCACGTCCTCGTCGGTCAGAAAGCCGAGCTTCACCAGCGCCGAGCCGAGGCGGCAGTTGGTCTCTTTCTGGACCTTGCTTGCCTGTGCCAACTGCTCCGGGGTTATGACCTTCTCTTTGACAAGAAGATCACCCAGCCGTTGCGACATACGTACGATCTCCTATCGATCGACAGAGGTAGAGCGCTGACTGCTTGCTGTCCGCGCGAAACCGCTTGTTTTTAGGGGGAGACATCGCAGCTTTTTCGCGTTGACAGAAATTGTCAACGCAGACCGGTAATAGCAAAAGTAACCTAAGTACCTGACCCGCACGTCCCGTGCTTGCGCTCTGCGACGGCGCGCACAAATGGCCGAAAACTATAGAAATTACAACGTCGCGGCTGCGGAATAGTCCCCAACGTACATGCACCTCCGTACACCGAAGGCTCATCTCCTGTCGCGCATGTGCTTCAGGCCACACTTTCGTCAGTCCATCACAGCGAAGTGTGACGGCTTACCTTGGGAAACTTCTGGCCTGCTGTGATCCTGATTGGCAGCGCTGAAATGTCGTGGGGCGTCACAAAGCGCATCTTCGCTTGGGAGCTGTTATTTGCGGCTGCCGCGGGCGCGCAAGCTTTGCGGGCGTGTGCCCAGGCTCACGGGATGCTGTTGGGCTGCGTGGCGCGTCTTCAGCTTCTCTCAGAGCGCCTGTATTCGTACTCCTCTCGCGCGTGAGTTCAGCATTGATTGAGCCAAAAGACGCGATGAGGTGGTTGGTGGTGCTACCTAACGAGCAGACCTTCGATCTCGCCGAGGCGGACCGCCTCGTGGAGTTCGCCGAAGAGCTCCGCTTGAAGGATTGCTCACGTTATGATGTCGTTGCGTGGTCACCCTCGTCTCCATTGAAAAACCTCCCTGGCTCAATACGCGACGACTACGCGCGCAGGGGCTGGTATTGGCAGTTTGTTTGTGGGGAACCTTCGCCTGGATCATGTCGGGGCCAGGCGTCATGGGACGCAACCGACTGCTCAAAGGCACGGATTTTCTGCACTTCTATACGCTGGGATCGTTGGCCGTGGAACACCGCGGTGCCGAGTTGTACGACATGGCCGCGCAATCGGAACTAGGGGAGCATCAAGTTCCCCAGGCACCTCGAACTGCGTTTGTTGCTCTTTACGGTCCACAGGTATCGCTTCTGTTCGCACCTCTGGCTGCTCTTCCCTACGGCGTCGCTCTGACTTTGTGGCTTGGCGCCAACGCTGTGGTATATGCGTGGTGCTGCTATGCGATCTGGAAACGGTGTCCGAATCTGCAGAGCGATGGCTCGCTGGTTTTCCTGCTGGCGCTGGCGTATCCGGCTTTCTTTCACCTTCTGGTCTGGGGGCAATCGAGTGGGTTGGCCTTGCTTTGTTTCACTGCCGCGTACCTAGCACTCGGTGCTGACAGACAATTCCTGGCAGGACTTGCGATTGGGTGTCTGATGGTTAAGCCACAGCTCGGCCTGGCCGCAGCTTTTGTGTTTCTGGCAACTGGTGAGTGGCGAGTGGTTCTTGGAGCGACGGCAAGCGCACTGGCAAGTCTACTGATTGGATGGCTTTATTACGGCACGGGTGTGCTTCGAAGTTACCTGTCGCATCTGCAACAGATTCGCGAAATCATCCCCTTGCTGGAGCCGCGCCTTTATCAAATGCATTCCCTGCGGGCGTTCTGGTCCATGCTTTTGCCGTGGCAACCCGTCGCATTCTGGTTTTATGCAGTCAGCGCCGTTCTGGCTTTGTCTCTAACTCTTTTGTGCTGGAGAACCCACGCTTCCCTGGCATTGAAATTCGCGGCTTTGTTGATCGCGACCGTACTCGTCTCGCCACATCTGACGGTCTACGATCTTGTGATCCTGGCACCCGCATTCCTTCTATTAACGGATTGGGCGCAGGGAGAATGGTCAATCGCGCCATGGATGGGGCCTCTTCTCTATCTCTGCTATGTGCTGCCGCTCGCCGGTCCACTGGCGCGGTGGACCCATGTGCAGTTCTCGGTGTTGGCAATGGCGGCGTTGCTTTGGGTACTTTTCCGAAGCGCCACCGGCGGGCACGGCGAAGCCACGACCTGACACTACTTCGGTTGTGAGCCCGGGCGTGGTTCCATCAGGAACTGCAGCGCGCCGGGAAAGCGAGCGGCCCATGCGCCCTCACTGTGAGTGCCGCCCTCAGCAATCTCAACTCGCAGGCGGAGATCGTCCAGACCACTGCTACGAAGAAAACGCTCTAGTTCCCGCACATTGTCGACTGTCTGGCGGTCTTTCTCGTCGCGGCCGAGTTCCTTGGTTCCGATGGCGAGAAAAATCCTGTGCGGCCAGACTCGCGGCTGCCGAGCATCGCGCAGCACTTGCCGGTTGGAAACCCAGAGCGACGGGCTTTCAATCAAGACTCCGCCAAAGACGCCGGGCGTCGTCATGGCAACGTACAAAGTGATCAGGCCACCCAGGGAGGAACCTCCGAGCAACGTGTTCTCTGGACCTTTCGCAGTCCGATAGTGCTGGGCAATGAATGGCATCACTTCTTGAGTAAGAAATGCAGAATATCTCGCGCCCTGTGGGCGCAGCACGACCGGATTCAAGGAGCGGTAGGGCAGGTATTCTTTGAGGCGCTCAACGCCTGCATTGTCGATCCCAACGAAGATGGCTGGAGGAATTTTACCGGCGCGAATCAAGCGATCCGCTGTCTCATCCACCTGCCACTCGACGCCGGTGAACGAAGTAGCCGGGTCGAACAGGTTTTGTCCGTCATTCAGATAGAAGACTGGATACCGCCGCCCGGAATTGTCCGGCAAGTCGTAGCCCGGCGGCAGCCACACGCGAAGATTCCGCCGATTGCGAAGAATGTGGCTGGTGAACTCGTGGAGTCGAAGGTCTCCGACGACATTAGGATTCGGCGGATTGACGCCCGGTTCCGCGGCTACTGGTTGCGATGAAATGTCCATTGAGAAAAGAATTGGGGAGCTCAGACGCTGCGCGCGCGATTCAAAGAGTAAAGAAACAGTATAAAGGACACAGTCGCAATGGTAAGAATCGCCGCCAGTGAGGTCAGACAGAGAATGCACCATACCCCGAGGATAAATTTCTCCACGTAGGTCAAGTACAGCGCGAAGGCGAGTCCGCCCAGCGAGCCCGCGAGCAGGATCCCCGGCGTCTCTGCCTTCTGGCGATAGAACGTCGCGAACGCGAGCAAGGCAATGTAGCCGAGAATCCCGATCAGTGCGACCGGAACACCGGCGACGGTGGAGTACTCGCTCCGGTTAACGATATCGCAATTAAAGGACTGCCCGAAGTCGCAGTAGGAAGTCTTCGTTTTGCGGAAATGATGATCGAGAGACACCGAGGAAACGGCAATCCCGACGCAGGAGACGATCGCTATGACAAGAAACAGGCGCCGGGTGGCTGGGCTCATTGCAATGGGCATCCCGTGCGCAGGCTCAAGTCTTCCAGGGGGATCGCGCCCTCAACACGCTCACCCATCGGAGGGAATTGCCAGGTGGGGAAATGCTTGATGCTGGCATCGGAGCACACCTGCTGAATCTTCGAGGTGTCTCCCTGGATCCCGCACTCGATGTAGGGAACATACTCGAACGACCCGCTGAACATCGCTTTCTGGTCCGCGCAATGCGGGCACCAGTAAGCGCCATACATCTTGACATCGTGTTGCTTCAGGCAGCGCGCAAAGTTGTCGTACTGGTGCACGCGTCGGTGATATCCGACGTAGTACGTAGCACCCAACCCCGCGGCAATGACAACCCCGATGATCACTTTGCGGAGAAATGCCGGGTCCTTCTGCGGCTGCTCTTCTTCCGCTACCTGTCTTCTTTCCCTTCGTTGCTGAGACATAAAAGTTCTTATACCACGACGCGCAGAGCTGAGGGCAACACGTCGAGCGTCTCGAGTTGCAAAGTTAGAGCCTCCCCATCGACCATCACGTCGACAGGGCCATCAAGTTCATAGTCAATTCGATGCGCGGCATGGCGCTCCGCGAGCGGGTGGTTGATGTGCGTGCCGTCATAGAGCGTCGAAAGATTGCGGATAAGTCCAATGCGGCCGATCGGCCCCCAACGCACGTATTCCACGAGGCCATCGTCCACCTGCGCATTGGGGGCGATCATCATGGTGCCGCCGGTGAATTTACTGTTGTTGAAAGTCAGGAAGAGACATCGCCGATTGTCGGTCGTCGCTTGCCCCTCCACGCGGAGAGGAAAGGGCCGGCGGCGGAGTTGCGCCAGACGCAGGAAGATCGAGAGAAAGTATCCAGGCTCACCCCATCCCGCGAAAGTGCGGGAGCGGGTGGCGTTCACATCAGCGGCAAAGCCGACGCTGAGCAGGTTGATGTAGTAGATGGTGCCGGCTTTGTGCCGCACGCGCATCACGTCGCAGGCACGCGTGCGTTGCGCGAGCAGCGCTCCCATTGCGCCTTCCACCCCATCTTTCGTGAAATCACGAAGGAAAGAATTGCCGGTACCGAGTGGCAAAAAGCCGAGAGTTGGCGTTTCTCCTTCCGCTTCTGGAAAAAGACCGTTGACGATTTCATAGGACGTGCCGTCACCACCGACGGCAATGAACCGCCGATATCCACGCGCGAATTGCTCGCGGGCGATGCGAGTGGCGTCCCCCGGGCGTATGGTCTCGACAACCTCAAGTTTGAGTTCTCCGGTGCGCAAGCGCTCCAGCGCGGGGCCAACAAGCTTGCGGCAGCGTCCGCCTCCGGCTGCGGGGTTGACGACTACCAGATACGCGTCGTTCACAGGGACACGACCGCCGCGGGTTCCGCGGATTTGGCAATCTCTTCGGCCAAACGATTGCGCTTGATTTTGAGCGAGGCGGTGCGTGGAAAATCGCGGTTCCAAAGCAGGTAACCGCCAATACGCTTGAAGTCGGGAAGATGGCGGTTACGCGAGTTCAAGTCCTCGAGCAACGCGGCATCGAGTTGCTGGTTCTGCTCGAGGTGCAGCACGAGAACAAGCGCTTCCTTGCCCAGTTGCTTCGCCGACCACAAGTAGTTTGCAGCGAAAACGCAATACTCCTTCACCGGAAGGCCCTCGAAGACATTCTCGATGTCTTCGGGATAGATGTTCTTGCCCCCCTCGGTGACGATCATGTTTTTCTTGCGCCCGAACAGCTGCAAATGTCCAGTGAAATCAAAGCGGCCCAGATCTCCGGTAAGCAGCCACCCGTCGACAATCGTTTCCGCAGTGAGTTCCGGGTCGTCGAGATAGTGCGACATCACAGTTTTGCTGTGGACTGCGACTTCGCCGATGCCTTCCGAGTCTGGACTCAGCACGCGCAGTTCGACCCCGGGCAAAGGGCGGCCGACCGTATCGGCGCGAAACGGCTTGAAGTCGTTCAGCGTAAGAGCCGTACCGGCCTCCGTAAGTCCGTAGCCGTTCGCAACCGGAATGCCAAGATCGTAGAAAAACTGGAGCGTGGAAGGCTCCATGAACGCACCGCCCGTAAAGAGCGCCAACAGTTGTCCGCCGAAAGCTTTATGGACCTGTCCGAGCAAACGACGGCTCAAGTTCACATTTGGCCGGCGCCGCGTCAGCAAGCGGTTCAGGGCGATCATGCGATCGAGCGTGAACCTCTTACTGTGCGGCAGTTCGTCGAATTTTGCTCTGAGCCCTCGCTCCAGATTCTTCAAAACCATCGGCACCAGACTCATGTAGCTGATGCGGTAGCGTACAAATGCATCGCGCACATACTCGGGCCGAAGCGTCCGAAGATGAACTACGCACGCGCCGCATACAAATGACCCGATGAAGCCAACCATGAAGTCGATCGCGTGATTCGTCGGCAGGATGCTCAAGTAACGCATGCCTGGCCAAAAGGGATACCAGGCCGTGAGCGAGGTGCACTGTTCGAGGTAATTTTCGTGAGTTAGAACGCAGCCCTTGGGACGCCCTCCGGTTCCGGAGGAATACACGATGCAGGCAACGTCTTCGCGCTGGCGTTCGATGAAGATCGGTTCACCTTTGCGATGAAAATCTTCCCAGCGATAAGCGCCGCCGAGATCAGCGCGCAGTGGAGCCTCGGTCACGAGCACCGTTTTCACCGTGTGCTTCTTGAAATCGGGGGACTGCATGATCGCACGCCACAGGTAGTATTCGATAATCAGGAACTTCGATTTGCTGTGCGCGAGCAATTGCAGATGCTCGGTTGGCGTAAGTTTAAAGTCGAGTGGAACCAGCACGCCTCCACAGAAGAAAATTGCATATGCAGAAACCAGCCACTTCGACTGGTTGCTCATGATGATGGCGGCGCGATCGCCTTCGCGAAAATCAGCGTCCTGAAGCGCACGGGTCAGAGGACGGGCGAGTTCCTTGAAGTCCGAGTACGTGAGGCGGGTCTTCTCCCGGTCACGATCGGCTTCGATCAAGCAGGTTTCGTTAGGCCAGTGCTCGAGCGCGTCGCGCAGCGCTGCTCCCAACGATGGATATTGGCGCAAATCGAGCATGAACTGTCTATTTCATCACGGAGACACAGGGGCACAGAGAAGAGCTGTTAACCAAAGCATTACCTGATTCGGCCTATAGGCGCGCGTGGATTCGCTCGGCCAGCGTACGAAAATCAGTCACGCCCTGCAATTCGTAATCCGGCAGTTCGACGTGGAAATGGTTCTCCAGTCGTGTCAACAAATCGAGTGCCTGCAGACTATCGATGTTGAGCGTTTTGAAAAAATCTTCGTCGGGCTGCAGCTTTTCGCGTGATACCTTAAAGTGCCTCGCGGCCAAGTCCATAATCTCGTCCAGTGTTTTTTCTTCCGTCGGCATAGGTCAAGTCTTTCGATGAAGCTTTCAATCGGCCCGATTCAGGGCAGGTAGGGTTGCAGCTCTGTACTCTCCACGAACTTGCGCAATCCGGCCTCGACGGCAGGTTCGGTAAACAACTGGCAGAAAAGGTCAATTTCCTGCTTCAGTTCGTCATACGGTATTGGCTTGATGAATCTCTTGGCGGCGATCGCGGTGTTCCGATCAAACTTACCCATCTGCGTTGCTGTTGCGCGCGCGGCACGTAGCGCTTCGCCTTCGGCAACCAATTGAGTTACCAGCCCGACAGCATGCGCTCGCGTGGCGTTCAGGCTTCGGCCCGTCAGGAGTAGATCTCGGACGACCGCGTTCCCAAGGTCACGCTTCAAACGCGGAATCCCGCCAAAGCCTGGAATCAGGCCAAGGCGAAGCTCTGGGAAGGCGAACCGCGCCATCTTGTCAGCGATGATGAGATCGCATACGAGTGCGAGTTCGAATCCTCCACCAAACGTCACGCCATGGATCGCAGCGATTGTTGTTAGAGGCGCTGCATCGATCGTGTTCAGCACCCGGTGAATCCGCTCGAGAAAGTCACGCACACCCGAAGCGGCTTCGGATTTTTGCATCTCATGCGAGCGGTGATAGAGCTCTCGCAAGTCGGCTCCGGCGCAAAATCCGGAGTCCATCGCACTGTACAAGATAAGCGCGTGCGCCTCCCGCGATAGCCCCTCGAGCGCGTCGGCAAAGTGCTCGAGTTCCCGCAGCGACACAGAGCCGATTTCATTGCAGGGGCCGCGGTGCAGCACGAGTTCAATCACCCCGCTCGACACCTTCCACGATATTGCCTCACCTTGAAACCGGTCAGTCATATGTATCAACTTTGTCGCTCTCACACAGCAACTTTGACCCGGTACATCTCCTCAACTTCATTTTGCATCTGGCGCGCGATGGCATCCCGCTTCAGCTTTCCATTGGCCGTAAGTAGCCCGTTCTCGATGGTGAATGTTTCCGCCCGGAGGTGAAATGCGCGGATCTGCTTATAGTGCGGAAACTGCGGATTCACCATGTCGATGCAGGCCTGTGCTTGCTCCGCAGTAACTGCGCCGGCGATGATTGCCGAGAGATAGCCTTTGCCGTTGCCGACGAGAACGACCTGCGAACCGGCCGGCAACTGCTGCATGAGCTTGTCTTCGATCGGTTCGGGCGCGATGTTATGTCCCGAGCCGAGAATAATCAGGTTCTTGATCCGGCCGACAATGCGCCAGTTCCCTGCGGCATCCACTTCGCCCTGATCGCCGGTGTGAAACCAGCCGTTTCGGAGAGCTTTGGCACTTTCTTCGGGACGGTTCCAATATCCCGGGAAGATGTTGGCTCCGCGAACGATGATTTCTTCGCTCTCCCCTAACTTCATCTCGATGCCTGGGATCGGTGGCCCCACCCGTCCCGCTATGTAATTCTCCGGATCATCGAGCGTGCAAATGGCCGTGGTCTCGGTCAGGCCGTAGCTCTGCAAAACGGGGATGCCGAGCATCATGAAGAAAAGCTGCGTTTCGATTGCGAGGGGTGCCGAACCGCAGATCAGCGCTTGCAGATTGCGTCCGATCATCTTTTTGCGAATCGTCGGGAAAATTGCCGAATCTGCTAACGAAAGCCAAAACCAATCGAGTGCCTTCTGCTTCTTCTCGCTTTTGCGGATCCAGGCAGATTTCGCCCGGCTATAAATCGCCTGCACGAATCCACCGGCTTGCCAAAGTTGCTCGTCCACAGCACGACGCATTCGCTCGAGCAAGGCAGGCACATTCAGGAAATAGTCGGGAGCG
>Ga0066903_100002363_pt1 | contig 14703 bp, 9 predicted proteins | sample PanSoiMetaGPlot1_FD_67491 | JGI IMG/M metagenome (GOLD analysis project Ga0066903, IMG submission 67491) | Tropical forest soil microbial communities from Panama analyzed to predict greenhouse gas emissions - Panama Soil - Plot 1 (version 2) | ecosystem: Environmental > Terrestrial > Soil >...
GCAGCGCGCAAGCAGAGCTCGACACCGTCATGCGGCGTCTTGAGACCGACTATCCGCAGACGAACCGCGACCGGGGCGCCGAACTCGTCGAAATGCGGCGGCTCGGGGACGTCTTCCAGCCGGCGCCGATCTCCCTGATCGCGCTGGGCGCCGTGGCCGTCGTGCTGCTGCTCGCGTCGGCCAACGTGGCGAACCTGCTGCTCGCCCGCGCCGTGGCGCGCGAGCGCGAGCTCGCGGTGCGCGCGGCGCTCGGTGCGAGCCGCGGCCGTCTCGTGCGCCAGCTGCTGACCGAAAGCGCTCTGCTGGCGCTGGCCGGCTCGGCCTTCGGCCTGGCGATCGCCTACTTCGCGCTCCGGCTCCTGCGCGGATCGCTGCCCGAGCTCCTCGTCGTGACGCAGCCGAACGTGCTGGATCTCGGAATCGACGGACAGATGCTCATGTTCACAGGCGCGGTGACGACGGCGAGCGCTCTGCTGGTCGGCGTCCTTCCGGCGTTCCGGGCGGGGCGCGCGCACGCGAGCGAGTCATTGAAATCCGGCGGGCACGGCAGCGTCGGGTCGCCGCATCGCCGCCTGCGCGCAGCGCTGATGATCGCCGAGGTGGCGCTCTCGCTGGTGCTCCTCGTGTCGGCGGGCCTGCTGGTCCGGACGTTCGCGCGGCTGCAGACGGTCGATCCCGGCTTCTCGGCCGATCGCGTGCTGACGCTGACCATCACGCTGCCCGATTACCGGTACGCCGACGACGAGTCGAAGCGTCGATTCTTCATCGACGCGGCGGAAGAAGTCGCGCGTGTCCCCGGCGTGCGCACCGCCGGCTTCGTCAATGTCCTGCCGTTCAGCACGTACAATCGCGGGACGCGCTACATCGCCGAGGGGACTGCGCCGGAGCCAGGCCGCGAGCCCTCGTCCGAGTACCGCGTCGTCACGGAGCGGTACTTCGACGCGCTGGGTATACAGATTGAGGCGGGGCGCCGCTTCGACTCCCGCGATCGCGAGGGCACCGACCGGGTCGCGATCGTGAATCGCACGCTGGCGCGACGCGCCTTCGGCGACCCATCGCCGCTCGGCCGCAGAATTCGTCTCGGCCGCGTCACGTCGAGCCCCGCCTGGCTCACGATTGTTGGCGTCGCTGGTGACGTCCGCCATGTTGCGCTTACCGACCGCCCCGGTCCCGAGATCTACATTCCGCTCTCCCAATCGTCGACCGGCATGATGATGCTGGCAGCGCGAACCGCGGGCAATCCCGACGATGCGGTCGGCGCCGTCCAGCGGGCCATCGCCACTGTCGATCCCCTGCAGCCCATCTATCACGTGAAGTCGATGCGGCGGCTCGTCGACGAAGGGCTGCTCGCACAGACGAGCGCGATGTCGATGATGACGATCTTCGCGGTGCTAGCGCTCATCCTGGCGACAGTGGGGATCTACGGCGTCATCGCCTACCTGGTCAGCCACCAGACCCGCGAGTTCGGCGTGCGCCTGGCGCTCGGGGCGTCGCCATCGGACCTGATGCGCATGGTGCTGCGGCACGGAGTATCGCTTGTTGGAGCGGGAACCGTGCTCGGCCTCGCCGCGGCTTTCGGAGTCACCCGACTCCTGAGCGGCATGTTGTACGGCGTCACGGCGGCCGACTGGACGACGTACGGCGCCGTAGCAGCGGCGCTGATCCTGATCGGCGGCGCGGCGTGTTACATCCCTGCCCGGAAGGCGACGCGTCTCGATCCCGCCGTCGTGTTGCGCTCGGACTGAAATCGCGTCTGATCGACTGCTCCGCCGCCCTCTAACTTGCCAGGCCTGCATGACGCGACTGGCCCGCCCGGCCCTGATGCACAGCACTGCACGGCCGATAAAGTACACTGTTGAACTCGCGGTCAATGCACAAACGTTTCGCCGATTCCGGCAGGCCTGAACTGCGCTGCAACGCGCTGGCGATAGCCGTCTTCGCCACGACAGTCGTCGCGACGGCTGTGCCGGCGCACGCGCAGATCTATTCGTGGCGCGACGCCAAGGGAACGCTCGTGCTGTCGAATCGGCGCCCTGCCCAGAACGTCGAGACGAAAACGTACGCTGTGCCGAAAGCCGACGGCGTGCGCGCCACGCGATACGTCACGGCCGAGCGCAGCCGCGAGTTCGACGACCTTATCAGCGAGCACTCACAGCAGGGCGGTGTTCGGCCCGACCTCGTCCGCGCCGTCATGCAGGTGGAATCGGCGTTCAACCCGTTGGCCCGATCGGCGAAGGGAGCGCTCGGTTTGATGCAGCTGATGCCGGCGACGATCCGGGAATTCGGGGTGACGAATCCGTTCAACCCGGTCGAAAACGTCCGGGCCGGAGTCGCGTACCTGCGGTCGCTGCTGGACCGCTATCAGAACGACGAAGTGCTGGCGCTCGCTGCGTACAACGCCGGGCCGACGGCCGTCGACAGGCACGGCCAAAGCGTGCCGCCCTATCGCGAGACGCAGCACTACGTGACCGAGATCACCCACCTGGCGTCGCGGCCGATCGAGCCGCGCGGCAAGACCTTCTACAAGTTCACTGAAGTCATCAACGGCCGCGAAGTTCCCTTCTACACCGACAAGAAGCCTTCGACGGGCAGCTACTCGGTAGTCGCAAGTCGCTAGTCGCAAGTCAGTCGCAAGCCGCAAGGCACAACTCAGTCACAAGTCGAGCCGCACGTCGCGCGTCCAGTCGGACGCCACACCGGGGCGCCTACTCGGGGCGTTCGACGCCGGTCAGATCGATCCGCTCGTACGCCGGACCGAGCGCTTCGGTCGCGAGCAGCACCTCGACGGCCATCACCGCCGTGAACACCAGGGCGCCGGGAATCACCGCCGCGGGCCCGAATGCGCGCCAGAACGCAAACCAGACGATTGCGCCCACGATCGCGCCGGGGACGGCGCTGACAATCAGCACGAGCCAGACGCCGAACAGCATGATCAGCCGCTGGCCGAGCGCGTCGAGCCCGCGCGGGCGCTGATGCCCGAGCGGCACCCATGCCGGAAACAGGAGCGCCGCCGCGTTGTGAATGGCGAGCTGGGCAAACACGAGTCCCGGCGCGAGGATTCCGAATGCCGCGCCGGCCGACACGCGCCACGACAGGCTCATGCGGCCGAAGGGGCCGCCCGCGGCCAGCAGCTCGGCGACGACTGCGGCGATCCACGCGATCGCCGTCAGGAGGACGCCCGGCCACAGCAGCTCGCCGCGCACGACCGCCGCCGCGCGCACCGGCCACGTCTTCAGCGCTTCGAGGTGTCGCAGATCCTCGCGCATGTCGACCCGCAGCGCCTGTGGCGCGAGGATCACGGCGAACATGCACGTCGCCAGCGCGAGCGAACCAACCACCGCGGACAGCCCGCCGCGCTGTCCCATGACCACGCCGGTCATCGTCAGCGCGAAGACAATCGCGGCAAGGCGAATGATCGCCTGCCTGCCGAAGATACGCAGCGTCTCGGTCGCCGCTTTCCATGCGAATGCGAACTCAGGGCGTCCGTGCGCGGCAAGCGGCAGCGCGCTCGCGCGCACACGGTACCGGACCGTGTCGTGTTTTCTCTGCTGCGCGCGCTGCGCGATCGTCGCCGCGGCGTCCTCGAAGGCGGCATCGCTCTGGAGCACCCAGGCGACGGTCGCGAGCGTTACGAGCGCCGACAGCCCGACTGCCATCAGATACGGCGCCGCCCACTCCGCGAACAGCGGGCGCGCGAGCGCGATGAACGGCCACAGCACGATCGACGAGAGCCCGCTCGTCGTTACGGTCCCGACCCGAATCAGGAGATCCTGAAAACCCGTCGGCGGCGTGCTGAATGCCCGCGCAATCGCGACGCCGACGATGGCGAGGGCGGCGGTCAGCGTGACGAGCGGCAGCCACGCGACGCGCAGCACCTTCGCGTCGCGCGACGCGAGCCGCGCCCGCGCGAGCGAAATGCCGGTGAAGTACACCTTTCCGGTGGTCAGCAGCAGCCACATCGCCACGCCGACCCGCACCCGCGAGACGCCTGACGCCGAGGGCACGACCACGCCGGCGATCACGCTGCTGAACAGCAGGCCGAGCTGCGAGCGGAGCAGGCGATGAATCAGCAGCCCGCGCCGCGACACGGGCGCCGGAAAGAGAAACTGGATCTCGGCGTCGGAGAACTCGAGGAGGCCGCTGTCGAACGGCAGCAGCCACCCCAGCGCGGTCATCGCGAGCAGCGCGAGCCCGACGACGCCGGGCGCCGCGGTGCGGACGGCGGACACGAGGTAGAGAGGCGCCGCGGCGCTCCCCCTCCGCCGTGGATTGCCGCCGCGCGCCATCCTGAGGCGCGCGAAGAAGCTGAAGTAGACGTACGCGGCGCCGACGACGGCGCCGATCAAGTACCGCGGCTCGCGCAGCCTCCGCAGTCGCACGCGCAGCCGGTTTCGCGCGCTGCACAGGATGACGTACAGGCTGGCAGAGAACACGTCAGATGGCACCGCGAAAGCGGCGTCCCACAAAACGGGTCCGGCGTACTCCGGCGCGCGCTCGCCTCACGACCGCGCGGCCTCGCGGTCGTGCCCCGTGACCTGCAGGAAGATCTGTTCGAGGCTCGAGCCGGCGGCTGCGAGGTCGGCGCGCGCCGCCAGCTCGACGAACGTGCCGTCGGCGACCTTGCGTCCGCGGTCCATGATGATGACGCGCGAGCAGACCTCCTCGACCAGATGCAGCAGGTGCGACGACAGCAGGATAGCGGCACCCTCGCGCGCGCGCGCGACGATCGTGTTGCGCATCCGCCGGATGCCGATCGGGTCGAGACCCGTCAGCGGCTCGTCGAACAGCAGCGTCGTCGCGTTGCGGACCAGCCCGCACGCGATGACCACCTTCTGCCGCATCCCGCGCGAGAGCTCGCCCGGCAGCGACTGCTCCTTGCCGGTCAGCTCGAGCTCGTCGACGAGTGCCGCCGACCGGCGCGCGAAGTCGTCGACGGCGTACAGCCGCGCCATCAGCTGCAGATGCTCGGCGACGGTCAGGTATTCGAACAGGTGCGGTTCGTCGGGCATGAAGGCGAGGCGCTTCTTCGCCTCGAGCGGATCGTCGACCAGATCGTGGCCGTCGATGCGGAGGCGCCCGGACGAGGGACGCAGGATCCCCGCGAGCGACCGCAGCGTCGTCGTCTTGCCGGCGCCGTTGGGTCCGATGAGCCCGACGATCTCGCCGTTGTCGACCGTGAACGACAGGTCGTCGACGGCGGTGAACGCGCCGGACGCGGTGGCGTAGGTGCGGCTGAAGTGCTCGACCGTCAGGGCCATTGTGCTAGGATCAGGAGTTTACGGAGGTTATTGACTACGTGGCCACGCACGCATCCGCGCTCAAGGCGCACCGGCAGAGTCTCAAGAACCGGGAGCACAATCGCCAGTTCCGGTCGCGCCTCCGCAGCGCGCTGAAAAATGTTCGCGCCGCCATCGCCGGCAACGATCTCGCCGGCGCGAAATCGGCGCTGAAAGAAACGATTTCACTCATCGATCGGATGGCCAGCAAGGGGATTATTCACCGGAACGCGGCCGGCCGCTACAAGGCGCGGCTCACCTCGCGCCTCGCGGCACGGTCGTAGCGGATCCCTTTCGACTCACGCACAATTCGACGATCAGCCGCTCCAGCAGGATCCGCGGGTCGCCGGCCGATCGCTTCAGGTCCATGTCGGTGCGAAACAGCGCGTCGACGGCCGACGCCACGCCGCGCGGCGCCTGCGCCGGAAACTTCGCGCGCACGACCCAGGCGAGCTGCCCGAGCACTTTTTCGGGCGGCGCTCCCGCGTCGAGCACCAGCGCGAGCTGCCGGAGCGCCTCGCCCGGCTGCCCCGCTTCGATGGCGTTGGTCATCGCCCAGTCGTCCTGCAGCGCCGCCGGCCCCGTCACGACACGCACGTCGTCGAGCGTGATCTGCGGCTGCCCCATCGCGTAGAGCATCAGGCGCTCGACGTCGCCGCGGAGCCGCCGGATGTCGACGCCGGCGCGCTGCGCGACGAGCCGAGCCGCCGCGGGATCGATTGCCGCGCCGCTTGCCGCCACGCGGTTGCGGACCCAGCGCTCCGCGTTGGCGAGATCCTCGAGGACGCCGCACTCGATCAGCGTCGCCTGCTTCTGAAACAGCTTGAACAGGCGGCCGCGCCTGTCGACCGACGCCGCCACGAAGACGAGCGCGGTCATCGGTTCCGGCTCGCGGAGCAGCGTCTCCAGCTGGTCGAGCGCGCGCGTCGCCCCTTCGCTTTCCCGCTTCGGCGCGACGAGCGTCTCGGCCTGCGTCACGACGACGACCCGCCGCGGCGCCATCATCGGCAGCGTCCGGGCGGCGGCGACGATCGATCCGACGCCGTCGAGCAGCCTGTCGCCCGTCGTGAAATCGCCGGCGTGAATGCGCTCGACGTTGAACGCCTGAAGCCCTTCGTCGACCAGGCCGGCGAATTCCGCCGCGAGCGCCGACTTCTCGACCTCGTCCTCGCCGAGCAGGAGATACACCGCATCGGGCGAGCCGGCCGCGATCTGCCTGCGAACCGCGGCCGGAGTCAGGATGCCCATGGCACTGACACGATCAGAAGGCCTCGAGGATGGCGCTGACGATCGTGCGCGCGAATTCGGTGGACATCCGCTCGAGCCCCGTGGCGTCCTGCTGAAAGAACGCCGCCGGGTCGGTCGCCGTCCGGCCGCTGGTCGCCTCGTACTCCTGCCTGAACGTCACGGCGGGATTCTCCCAGAGCACCTTGTTCTCGCGCATGTCGCGCAGCTCGAGCCGCGCTGTCATCGTGATCGCGTAGCGCGACGCGAGCTGCTGCGGGTTGAAGCTGGCCGGCGCGATCTGCACGGCTGTCACCTCGCCCGTCAGGAGCGCATCGACGCCGGTGCTCTGCGGAAGGATTTGATACTTCCCGCGGCCGATGAACTCCGCGCGGACCTTCTGCGTCAGCATCGTTTCCAGGTTGAAGACGGACGTTCGGTTCGTGAACGCCGGGATGCCGATCGTCTTGATGTACGCAGGGAGAAAAGACCCGCGGCCCGCGAGCGAGTACCCGCACCCCAGCGTCAGGACACAACAATGGACGCACAGGATGCAGAGAAACACGCGTCCGTGTGTCCTTCGCGTCCTGCGTTGTGACTCAGCGCCTCTATGAAACAACAACACTGACCAGCGGTCCTTTCGCAATCACGATTTTACGAATGGTCTTCCCAGCCGTGTGACTCCGCACGATCGCGTCGGCGAGCGCGAGCTCGCGCAGATGTTCGTCACCCGCATCGGCAGGCGCGGTCACGCGCGCGCGCACCTTGCCGTTTATTTGGACGGGCACCACTACCTCCGCGGCCTTGGCCACCTCGGCGTCGTACGACGGCCACGTCGCCGCCGCCAGGCCGCCGACGTGCCCCATCATGTGCCACAGCTCCTCGGCTGTGTGCGGCGCGAACGGCGAGATCATCACGACCAGCGCGTCGACCGCCTCCCGTACGGCAGCCAACGTCTGCGCCCGCTCCTCGCGGCCCGCCGGCGGCTCGCCCCGCGTCGGCGCGCCGTGTGCCGTGCCTTCGCTGAACGCGTACAGCTCGTTCACGAGCTCCATCAGCGACGACACCGCTGTATTCAGATGCATCCGCTCTTCGATGTCGGTCGTCACGCGCCGAATCGTGTCATGCGTCTTGCGCCGCAGCGCGCGCTCCGCCTCCGTGCAGGCCGCGGGATTGCACGCCGGCATCCCCTCGCCGCCGACCGTCTCGGCCCAGTGATCGACTATGCGCCAGACGCGCACGAGGAAGCGGAAGCTCCCCTCGAGCCCGGCGTCGCTCCATTCGACCTCTTTCTCCGGCGGCGCGACGAACATCACATACAGGCGCAGCGCGTCGGCGCCGTACTTCTGCAGCATGTCGTCGGGGTCGACGACGTTGCCTTTCGACTTCGACATCACAGCGCCGCCCTTGAGCACCATGCCCTGCGTCAGCAGCCGCGTGAACGGCTCGTCGAAGTTCACGAGCCCGACGTCGCGCAGCACGCGCGTGAAGAAGCGCGAGTACAGCAGGTGCAGGATCGCGTGCTCGACGCCGCCGCTGTAGAAGTCGACCGGCATCCAGTAGGCCGCCGGCACCGGATCGAAGGGCAGCTCCGTGTTGTGCGGATCGCAGAAGCGCAGGAAGTACCACGATGAGTCGACGAAAGTGTCCATCGTGTCGGTCTCGCGGCGGGCCGGACCGCCGCAGACCGGGCACTTCACGTTGACCCACTCTTCGACCGACGCGAGCGGCGAGTCGCCGCGGCCGGTGAACGTCGTGACCTTCGGCAACTCGACCGGCAAATCGCGGTACGGCACGCCGACGACGCCGTCTTTCGGGCAGTGCACGATCGGAATCGGCGTGCCCCAGTAGCGCTGCCGCGAGATGCCCCAGTCCTTCAGCCGGTACTGCACTTCACCCTTGCCGATGCCGCGGCGTTCCGCGTCGCGGGTCATTTCCGCGATCACCGCCGGGGCCTCCTTGCCGTCCCACGCGCCGGAATTCACCATCCGGCCATAGTTGGTCGTCGCCGCGTTCATCGCGTCTTCCGTCGCGGGCGTCTCGTCCGAGCGAACGACGATACGGATCGGGAGCTTGTATTTTCGGGCGAACTCGAAGTCGCGCTCGTCGTGCGCCGGCACGGCCATGATCGCGCCGGTGCCGTACTCCGCCAGCACGAAGTTCGCGATCCAGATCGGCACCTCCTCACCCGTGAACGGGTTCACGGCCTTGCGTCCGGTGTCGAAGCCTTCCTTCTCGATCGAGCCGTCGCGGCGCGCCTCGCGATCCTGCGCGCGGAACGCGGCGACGCGGTCGCGGAACGCCGCCGGCTCGCGGCTCTCGTCGGCAAACCGATCGACCATCGGATGCTCGGGCGCCAGCAGCACGAACGTGGCGCCGTAGATCGTGTCGATGCGCGTGGTGAAGATCTCGATCGAATCGGCGCGCGCGGAGGCGGCGACGGCAAACGTCAGCCGCGCGCCCTCGGAGCGCCCGATCCAGTTCCGCTGCATGACGACGACCTTCTCGGGCCAGTCCTTCAGCGTGTCGAGCCCCGCGAGCAGCTCGTCGGCGTACTCGGTGATCCGGAAGAACCACTGCTCCAGCTCGCGCGCGACAACGACGCTCCCGCAACGCCAGCAGCAGCCGTCGATCACCTGCTCGTTGGCGAGGACCGTGTTGTCGACCGGACACCAGTTCACGGTCGAGCGCTTGCGGTACGCGAGCCCGCGCTCGAACATCTTCAGGAAGATCCACTGGTTGAACTTGTAGTACTCGGGCAGACACGTCGCAATCTCGCGCGACCACGCGTAGCTGATGCCGAGCCGCTGCAGCTGGCCCTTCATATGCGCGATGTTCTCGAGCGTGGAGGTCTCGGGATGCGTGCCCGTCTTGATGGCGGCGTTCTCGGCGGGCAGGCCGAACGCGTCCCAGCCAAAGGGGTGCAGCACGTTGTAGCCGCGCATGCGCTTGGTACGGGCCATCACGTCGCCGATGATGTAATTGCGCACGTGCCCCACGTGCGCGTACCCCGACGGGTAGGCGAACATCTCCAGCGCGTAGAACTTGCGCCGCGACGGGTCGACGTCCACCTCGAAGGCCTTCGAGGTGGTCCACTCGGCCTGCCACTTCTTGTCGAGTTGCTGGGGCTTGTAGTCGGACATTCCGTTCAATTGTACAATCCGCGCTCGAAAGGCGGGTGGCACCATGAAGAAGCACGTTCTGGCGGCGATCTCGCTGGCGGCGCTCGCGGTCTGGTCCGCGTCGGCGCAGGACGCGAAGGGCGTCGTCGCCAGCGCCTCGAAGGCGCTCGGCGTCGATACCCTCAAGACCGTTCAATACTCGGCAACCGGCTACGATTTCGCGCTCGGTCAGGCGCCAAACCCGAGCTCGCCGTGGCCGAAGTTCATCGAGAAAAGCTATTCGCGGTCCATCGACTTCGAGAAATCGTCGTCGAAAGTCGATCGCGTGCGCCTGCAGGGCGAAAACCCGCCACACGGCGGCGGCCAGCAGCCGATCGTGGGCGAGCAGCCGGTGAGCCAGACGATCATCGTCGGCGGCGACACGCCGTGGGTCCAGCAGCTCGAGATCGTGCTGATGCCGCACGGCTTCCTGCGCGCCGCGGCCGCGAAGAACGCGACGGCGGAGACCAAGACCGTCGGCGGCAAGAAATACACGGTCGTCAGCTTCGTCGGCGACAACAAGGCGAAGGTAAACGGCTACATCAACGATCAGAACCTGGTCGAGCGGGTCGAGACGTGGATCGACAACCCGTTCCTCGGCGACATGGCGTTCGAGGCGATCTACAGCGACTACAAGGACGCGGGCGGCGCCAAGTTCCCGATGCACATTGTCCAGAAACAGGGTGGTTTTCCGATCTTCGACCTGACGGTCACCGACGTGAAAGCGAATGCGCCGGTCGCAATTCAAGCGGCGCAGGGACGCGGCGGCGCGGGCGGAGGCGGCGCGGCCGCAGCCCCCCAGACGACATCAGAGAAGCTGGGCGACGGCGTGTATCTCATTCTCGGCGGCTATGCGGCGATTGCAGTCGACTTCAAGGATCACATCACGATCGTCGAGAGCGGCCAGAGCGAGGCGCGCGGCCAGGCGGTCATCGCCGAGGCGAAGCGGCTGATTCCCAACAAGCCCATCACGCTGGTCGTCAACACGCACGGCCATATCGATCATTCGAGCGGTCTGCGCGCGGCGGTCTCAGAGGGCGCGACGATTCTCACGTACCAGCTGAACAAGGCGTATCTCGAGAAGACGCTCAGTGCGCCGCACACGCTCAACCCCGACAAGGCGCAGCAGAACGGAAAGAAGCCGGTCATCGAGGCGATGGGCGAGAAGAAAGTGCTGACCGACGGCACGCACACGATCGAGCTGTATCACATGCAGAACTTCGGGCACCACGACGGCATGCTGCTGGCGTACTTCCCGAAGGAGAAGGTGCTGCTCGAGGCCGACGGGTACAATCCGCAGGCTGCGAACGCGACGCCGCCGAACCCGCCGAGCCCGTTCACGACGAGCCTCGTCGACAACATCCGGCGCCTGAAGCTCGACGTGCAGCGCATCGTGCCGGTGCACTACCCGGCCGACAACCGCGTCGTCACGTTGGCCGAGCTGGAGAAGTGGGTCGGACGGGCGTCGACGGAGTAGACGAGCAGTCGGAAGTCGCAGTAGCAGTCGCAGTCGGCAGTCGCAGGCGCTCGCCTAAAGGCAACCGCCGAGCGGCGTCCGTAGGGAACGGCCTTCAGGCCGTCTTTACTCGCAGCGCAACGCGACGAGCGGTTCAACTGCCGCCGCGCGGCGTGCCGGTGTGAGCGAGGCCAGGAGGCCGACCACCGACACGAGCGCGGCGGCCAGCGCGTACACGATCCAGTCCGCGCTCGCCGTTCCGTAAAGCAGGTGCTGGACGAGCCGCGTGCCAGCCGCCGCGAGCGCGAGACCCGTCGCGGCGCCGGCAACGACGACCCGCGCTCCTTCGCACACGATCGAGCCCATGATGCGAGCGCGCGCAGCGCCGAGCGCCATGCGGATGCCGATCTCCTTCGTCCGCCGGGAGACGGCGAACGCGAGCGCGCCGTACAACCCGATCGCAGAGAGCACAATCGCGAGCAACGCCGCGTAGCCGGTGAACGTGGCCGTCACGCGCAGCGGACGCATCCACCCCGCCAGCTGAACCGGCAGCGTGATCGTCTCCGCAATCGGCACGTCCGGATCGATCCGGTTGACCGCCTGCACGAGCGCCGGCAGCATCGCCGCCGGATCGCCGGCCACGCGGATCGCCAGCCTCGAGTCGATCATCGCCGCGCTCTGCCAGAAGGGGATGAAGACCCACGGCTCGGTCGCCTCCACGCGGCTCTGAAGCGGCACGTCCTGCGCGACGCCGACGATCTGACGCGTCTCGTTCCTGACGACGAGCGTCGACCCAAGCGCACCGCTGTCTGGCCACAGCCGACGCGCCAGCGTTTCGTTGACGACCGCCACCCGCGGTGCGCCGGTGGTGTCACGCTCGTCGAATTCGCGGCCGGCGACGAGTGCCGTACGAAGCGTCGCAAAGTACTTCGGTCCGATCTCGTTGGCGTTGACGCGCAGGGTTTGCTCGGCCGTCCACTCCGGCAGTGCCACGAACGCGCGGCCGCCGCCGAGCACAGCGCCCGTCCCGACCATGCTCACCGACTCGACGCCGGCCAGAGCGCTGAGGCTGTCGATCGCCTGCCGCTGGAACCGCTGCCCGCGGTCCGGCGTGTACTTCACCAGGCGCGGACGCAGGCGCATCAGCGCGATGTGCGCCGATTCGAAATTCCTGCCGGCCGCCATCACGTGCGCGCTCGCCGCGAGCAGACCGCCGACGGACACGAGAGCGACGGCGACAGCCGCCTGCGCGCCGAGCAGCCATCGTCCCGACGTCCATTGGGATGTTGCGCCGCGCTGCTGGCCGTCGGTCAGATTGCGGCGCCTCACGGCCGCGATGGCCGGGACGATGGTGAAGAGGCAACCAGCCGCGACGGCGGCGACCAGCGCCGTCGCCACGACGGCCGGCGTCAGCCTGAAGTCGTAGAACTGCGGATGTCCTTCGCTGTCCATCGCATAGAACATCGCGCTGAGCGCGCCGACGAACAGCCGCGACAGACCGATGCCGGCAATTCCGCCGGCAAGCGCCAGCGTTATCGACTCGGTCATCAGCTGGCGGACGATGCGGCTCGACGCGGCGCCGAGTGAGAGGCGGATGCGGAACTCACCCGCGCGGGCGATCGACTGGGCACTCAGCAGCCCCGCGAGGTTCGCGCAGCACACGAGGAGCAGGACGATTGCGACGCCGGCGAGCACCTGGACGAGGCGCTCCTCGTCGGCGTCGACGGCCGCGCCGCGCGGTGCCACGACGCCGACGCCGCTGTTCTCCCCTCGGCGCGCGTGCTGCCACGACGCCGGCATCAGCGTCGGCAGTTCCGCCGCCGCATCCGCTTCGCTCCGTCCGGGCGCGAGGCGTCCGATCATCTGCAGCACCGAGCAGTCGGCGGCCAGCGCGTCGTCGCACCATCGGTACCCGACGCGCAGCATCATCGTCGGGATGTAAAGCTGGACCGGGCTGCTCGTGAGGCCCATGAAGCCCGCGGGGGCGACGCCGACGATCGTGAAGTCGCTTCCGTTGACGCGGATGCTCGACCCGACTGCCGCCGGCGACGCCGCGAACCACGTTCGCCAGAAGTTGTGGCCGAGCACGGCGACACGATCGCGATCCGGCACGCGATCTTCGTCGTCATGGAAAAAGCGGCCGAGCGCCGGCGTCAGGCCGAGCAGCGAAAAGTAGCTGGCGGACACGACCGCGCCGTTGACCTCGCCCACTCTGCCGTTGGCGTTCACGAACAGCGGCGCCGTCGGATAGTGCGCCGCCAGGCCGCTCAGCGTCCTCGCGCGATCGCGGAACGCGACGTAATCGGGATACGAGATCGGCCCCAGCTCGCGAACCCGAATGGCCTCGCGAACGGACAGCGCATCGGGTGAGAGGCCCGATCGTGTGGCCGCGACGGCCAGAATCTCGTGCGGATGGTCGACCGGCAGCCGGCGGAACAGCAGCGTTTCGGCGAGCGTGAAGACCGTCGCCAGCGCCGCCGTGGACAACGCGATCGTGGCGATGGCGGTGCTGGCGAAGATCGGCGCGCGCTTCATCGTGCGGAGGCCGTAGCGAACGTCCTGCAGCAGCGTTTCGATGGGCGCGATGCCGCGCGCGTCGCGGTGCGCCTCTTTGATCTGATCGAATCCGCCCAGCGCGAGCCGTGCGTCCCGGACAGCGTCGTCGTACGCCATGCCGTGAGCGACCCGCTTCTCGATCTCGTGCTCGAGATGGAAGCGCAGCTCGTCGTCGAGATCGCGTTCGACCTGATCCCGGTGGAACAACGACCGCAACCGATGGCGAAGATCACTCAACATCCGCGTTCCCGTGCGCTTCGACAAGAGTAACGCGAACTCCTGTCGAAGCACAAGGGAAGCAAGTGGAACTGCCGACTGCGACTGTTCTATTGCCGCGTCGACGTCTTCTTGCCCGCCAGCTCGGCTTTCAGGACCTCGACCGCCATCTCGATCTGCGCGTCGCGGCCCCTGATGAAATCGGCGGGCGTGTTGTCGACGAGGACATCGGGCGGCACGCCGTAGTTCTCCATGTTCTGGCTCGTGACGGTCCACACACCGCTCGCCGGCGTGCGGATCGTCGAGCCGTCGAGCAAGGTGTACGACCCGGTCCCGATCACGGCGCCCATCGTCGGCACGCCGACGACCTTGCCGAGGCCGAGCGCCTTGAAGCCGGCCGGGAACATCTCCGCGTCCGACGCGGACCGCTCGTTCTGTATCACGACCATCGGCCCGTAGAAGTTCTGCGGCCGCGGCTGCTGGAAGCCGGCGTCGCGGCCGATCGTGTACTGGTATTCCCGCCCGGCGAGTATGCCGAGCAGCTCCTGATCGATCCCGCCGCCGCCGTTGAAGCGCTGATCGATGACGAGCGCCTTCTTCGTCCGGTTGGCCGCCAGATCCAACTGGAACTGCCGCAAGGACGGCGCATCCATCGCGCGGATGTGCAGGTAGCCGATCTCGCCGTTACTGAGCTTGGCCACCATATCCTTGCGGTCCTGCACCCATTTTGCGTACTGCAGGTTCCCGAACTCGCCGTTCCCTACCGGAGAGATCGCGACGTCCCACGCGCCGTCTTTCGACGGCTTGTCGTTCA
>Ga0066903_100002364_pt1 | contig 14701 bp, 12 predicted proteins | sample PanSoiMetaGPlot1_FD_67491 | JGI IMG/M metagenome (GOLD analysis project Ga0066903, IMG submission 67491) | Tropical forest soil microbial communities from Panama analyzed to predict greenhouse gas emissions - Panama Soil - Plot 1 (version 2) | ecosystem: Environmental > Terrestrial > Soil >...
CGAATGCTCGGACCGCTTGGAGGTCTCGATCGATCCTCATCCGGTCTGCATCCGTAGACGTCGCGCGTGCTGCTACAGCAAACCTTCGGAGCATTCCGGGATGGTTGTCCCGTACTTCTTCGCGAAGGTTATCTTCGATGATTGCGTGGCTGTCGTCTGACCGAACCGATAGATAGGTCGCGGTCATCCAGTAGATGAAATTGCCTTCAAGTACGGCGGTATAGCGTGCAATGAGCCCACGTCGCTCATCGGCCGAAAGCGAGGCTGGATTCGGAAGAGATGAAACAACCTCCTCGATCGAACGCTCAATATATTCCCGCGCCGCTTCGCCATAGGATCGCTGAGACAAAACGGTTTCGATTATCGGCACATCCTTTGAGTTCATCACAACCTCTGTTTTGGTGATTACGAGTTGAAAATTAGGCCGACTGCTTGGGCGATACGACAAAGCTATGAGTTTCCACTCGGGTAACCGAAGAATTCGAACAAACTGTGCCAGCGAGGCACTCGCTTCCTAAGCGGCTGGACCCGGCATTTGCGAGAGCACCGCAGATCCCGGAACATCGGGCAAATTTGCACGTTCCGGAGATGCGGGACGAGTCAGGGCCTCGACTCTGCTGCTAACCTTGCGAGCAGCTTATGAGGACTTTGCAGAATCTACGGACGCTTCAAGGATGTAACTTTTGCGTGCCAGAACGTCCTCGTAGACCGCCAGAGTCTTTCGCATCATCACGTCAAGACCAAAATCTTGCTCATAACGACAACGGGCTAAGCGTCCCATAGAAGTGAGCAGTTCCCGGGACGTGACGAGGCGCTGTAATCGATCGCGCAATTCCTCAATGTTATTTCGACGGATCAGGTATCCCGTGACGCCGTCAGTGACCGCCTCTGCGACTCCGCCCACGTCTGTCGCAATCACCGGCAGACCAGCCCTGAATGCTTCAAGGATGCTGAGAGGAAAACCCTCCCACTCTGACGCCAGAACGAAAACGTCGGCGGTGGCCAAGAGGTTCGGAATGTCGTCGCGATCTCCCAAGAACTTCACGCGGTCGCTGAGGTTCAGTCGCCCTGCGGCTTCCTCTACGCACGAGCGCATGGGTCCCTCCCCCACCAGCAGCAGTTGCCATCGCCCTTTCACCTCGGCAAGGGCTTGGAGCAAAAGCAACTGTGCTTTCTGCGGTACGAAACGCGCTGTCATTATGAGTGTGCGCACTTCTCGATCACCCACATTCGCACGAAAGGGAGTATCGGGAACACCGTTCCAGATGCGTATCACATTTCTAGGGTGAGCTATTTTCCAGCGCACGGCTAAATCCGCATTAGCTTGTGAAACGGCAATGATTCGTCCACTTACCGTCGCCGCCAGTCTCTCTGCCAAAATAAATAGGCGCTTACGTGCCGTTGAAAATGTCGGAGAGAAACTCCAAGTATGTACCGTGAAGACGGTCGGCGTTTCGGTAAGAGACGCTGCCAATCGGCCGAGCAGGCCTGCTTTAGATGTATGCGCATGGATAATATCGGGGTTTTCCTCCCGGATTAAACGCAGAATCGCAAATAGCGCTTTGAGATCTTTCAGCGGGGAAACGGGTTGTACAAGATCGGGTACCACGCGTACGGGAACACCGAGGTGCGTCGCCTCCTCGCAGAGAAATCCTGCCTCCCCCGTCACGAGGACTGGTTTGAATTGGGCGGGCAAATTTGCGAGTAAATCGCGTACATGTATTTGTGCACCACCACGTCCCGTCCATGTGATGAGATATAGGATTTTTACGGAGCCCACTGTACTTATGCCTCCTAACGTTGCGTGCGGCCACAAAGAGCCACAATGAACTGGGACCGAAACGGGGAACTGCGCAGTAATCCTTGACTGACCATGTCAGCGTGTTAGACACTTTTCTGTGTTACGCGTGGGAGTACAAGTTGAGAGACCTATCGTCATCCGAGCAGCCTTCGTCCAAAGATCAACTGGTTACATTGATCGGCTACTCTATTGGAGCTCAGAACGCAAAGATCGTTTGTGGATGTTGCCTTCTGTTCTTGCTCCTTGTTCTGCTCGCAGTCTTCGGACGATTCCTCTTTTTGCACTAACGTGGAGCACGAGGAAGCTAGTAAGCGCCTTCGCCAAGCAAGACGGTCTTTAACGTTATGGAGAGAATGTATAAATCGAGCCATAACGACCAGTTGTTGATGTAGTATTTGTTCAATCGAATCCGCTCGCGGAACGGCAAGTCATTCCTTCCCGACACCTGCCACAGTCCAGTGATCCCAGGACGGACTCTCGTGCAGGGCTCGAACGCGTCGCCATACTTTTCGGTTTCGTTCGGCACGATCGGGCGAGGGCCGACGAGGCTCATCTCGCCTACGATCACATTCCAAAGTTGAGGCAGTTCATCGAGGCTGTAGCGTCGCAGGAATTTACCGATTGACGTTAGTCGTGGATCCGATTTTAGTTTGTGTTCAGTTGCCCATTCTCGACTAGCGGTAGGCACATTCGCCAAATGCTGTTGAAGGATGGCATCACCATCTTCGAACATTGTCCGGAATTTCCACGCCTTGAATCGCACGCCGCCTTGTCCGAAGCGCGTATGGCCATAAAAGGCAGGCCCTGCCGACGTCAGTCGGATGACTGCCGCGATCAAAAGGAATACTGGTGCAAGGAGTGCGAGAAGAAAGGATGCCGCTGCCAGGTCAAACGCTCTCTTGACCATGCGCGGATTACGATGAACTAGGTTCTGTTTGACGTGTAGTCCGAGGATACCACCCAAATCACGAGGTTCAACCCAGACCGATGAAATTCCGGCGATTTCCGGAATCACCAAGAGATGCTTGAACGTCTTCGCATGACTACCGATTAGCTTCTCCATATCACTCGCGCGAACTTCCGGCGAAGCGATAATGGCGTGCGTGATGCCGAACGCCTCGGCAAACGCGGGTGCGTGGTGTGACGCACCAACATGAATGTCATACCGACTGAGCTCCGTTTGGTCCAGGTAACCCGTAGCAAAAATCGCCACGACCTTGAGACCAAGCGACGGATGATTTTCAACAGTCTGAAGCACTGTGTGAATGGCGTCGCCTGAACCAAAGATAACCGTGGGCGTGCCCCACCAGGGTCGATTGCCGCAGCCGTTTCGCACAACCGCACGGCATACCAACACCAAAAGAACTGTAGAGGCCCAGGCGAATATGAAGGCGGCAAACACGGGGGGCTTAAGATCGACCCGCAGGGCGGAAACGGTGACAGACATTCCGTAGCTGAAAGTCGAACCGACAAGCACTCGACGGAATTCCTGTACGGGGCTAAGTCCTACGACGGGATAAAGGCCAAGCACCGTAAACACTGGAATCACGGAAAGAGCCGGCAGCAGCTGAAAGGCAAGAGAGTTCGGTTGCTGATGCCAGATGAAAAAAACCGCTAGACTCGCCACATATGCTATCGAAAGAGCCGCACAATCGGATACAACTAGGCACAGGCTCGTCAACCACTCCCATCGTGTCAAGCTTTGACTTCGGACGGGGCAAATCGCTTTCTTAACAACAGAACTCATTCAGACCTCCGTCCGCGGGGGCTTGTCGCAAAACGCATGAAGTTTTTCTTGACTTGACGATGGTTCTCACCGTTCCCAGATGATAATCGCGGAAACAGTGGAGCCCGCGACGCCAGTTATCTTCTCAACCATATTCGCGGTGAGTCGCTTCCTGGCGTTGTCCTGGATATAAATGACGTCATTCGCCACTAGTGGGAAATCAGAGGATTTCCCTCGGAGAATCCGATTGAGAGGCACAGGGATGCGTTCGGATAAGGGCGAATCGGCTAAAGACGTATCCAGGGAAGAGAGGAAGTTCCAGTCGCTTTACTCGATCCGACCAAAGCCGACGGCTCGAATATGTCGGTAGAAAACATTCGTAAGACTGGAACTCGAGTAGAGACATCACTCGCTTCTCATGAGTGCTCTTCAGCTGTGCGTGGTACACCATTCAGCCCGAATCGATCAACCTGGGATGAGGGCACGGCTCTTGTCCGGGTTGTAGCTTGCAGACAAGTGGATTGGAACGACCCACGCGCTGTCAATTTCCACTGCAACCGACCTTTGCAGCAGAGTTACCGAAAGAATGAGACGATCGCGCCTGCGCAGATCGGTGATCAGGCCCTCCAGTCCGTAAAGGCTGCCTCCTTCGATCCGCACTCGCTGCCCCACACGCACAAATGGATGCGGGGCGGTACCAAGCCCCGCCTTTAATACCGATTGGATGGCAGCCATCTCGTGCTCGTCAATCGGAATGGGTGTGTAGCCGATTCCAACGATTCGGATAACGCTTGACGTCTTCAAAATGCTCACTCGGTCGGACGGCTGAAACCGACAGAAGATGTACCCGGGAAACAGCGGGAGTTGGACTCGCTTGATACGGTCAGACCAAGGGCGCCTACTCTCATACAGGGGTAAAAAGTATTCAAACCCTGCGCAGTCCAGAAAGGACGCCACACGTTTCTCATGAGTGGCCTTCACTTGTAAGGCGAACCAGTGGTTAATATCAGTAACTGTTGTCGTCATCGATTCAGGAAATGATGTTGGGCAAGCTCCCGCCACGGAAGTCCCATAACTCCTTCGCCCTTGACCTCTTCGGTGATCCGCTATCCGAACTCGTCAGTACTGGAACTCGATTGCGGCCCCATAGCGCTTGGCCGGCTGCTGTTCCTGCCGCAACACGGTTCCTAGTGACTTGAGGTGGAGGAGGATATTCGAACCATGCGTCGGCCGCATCGGTCGAATCAACCATATTTTGTGGGGCTGGTGTTAGTGTTGAGGTTGGCGTACCGTAGGTCGGTTACCCTATACGTGTCGATGCAGCGTTGAGCGATCCGCCCACTTCACATTGGACACTTGTCCTAAGGAGCTGACCCGAACTGGCAGCTCGTGACAAGAAATGGCAATCCGTCCCGAGATCACGCGTTGAGCGAGGGAGTCGTAGAAGCTTGCCGGGAAGGAACTTTTGCAAGATCGTGCTGGTAGGCGAAGACCATCAACGCGAAGCGATCAGCAACCTGTAGCTTGCCGAAAATAGAACTCAAGTGATGCCTAACTGTTTTGTCCGAAATGAAAAGGCGCTCACCAATTTCTTTTGTGTTCAGTCCTTCTCCAAGCGCGGCGATGACCTCGATTTCACGTGGCGTCAGAGTAGCTATCTTTGTCGCAATAGGATCAGGCTTCTTGCTCTGTGTCTGCAGTCGTGTCATCGCACTTGCGACCACTGCTCGATTCAACCAAGCCTCCCCAGCGTGGACTTTGCGAATCGCCTTGAGTAAAAGGCTCGGCGCTTCAACCTTGTGCACCATGCCCATCGCGCCCTGACATATTGCTTGGAGGTGACGATCAGGATCGACCGTTCCGGTTAGCAGGAGCACGCGCGCGTGCGGGGCGATGTTCAATAGTTCCGCCAGTAGGTCTGTACCACTGTGCGAACCAAGGTCCAGATCCAGCAGTATTATGTCCGGCTGCTGATGTGCGACATCGAGAGCTTCGCTTCGACTACGAGCCTCTCCGATGACAACAAGTCCCGGCTCACTGTGTAGAAGCAATCGTAAGCCGACTAGGAACATCTCGTGATCGTCGATTAGCAAAATACGAATGGGTGTCTCTGTCCCTGTCATAAAACAGATGGTTTGAACCTTCCTGAGTACGATAGCTATCTTGAACTGACCGATGATGCACTGGAAGGGACCTCCTATTGTCCCAGATTCTCCGACGGAACATAGACCACGAACTGCGCACCCCGTTTAAGATCGGTCGTTAGATCGATAAAGCCGTTGTGATCCTTAACGATCCTCAAAACAGTAAATAACCCAAGACCGCTTCCTTTATCTCGGTCCTTCGTTGTGAAAAACGGCTCGAAAATCCTGTTGGCGATTTCCGCCGGTATACCGGATCCGGTATCGGCAACGCTAATTGAAACGTACGTCCCAGGCTCCGCTTCCGGCAAATGTCGAGCGGCGGTGTCATCGAGCACGACGTTAGCTGCGCGAATTTTCAGAGTGCCCCCCGACGCCATGGCGTCGCGCCCATTCACGCAAAGATTCAACAGCACTTGATACAGATGGGTAGGGTTCCCGAAAACCGTATGGAGATCCGCGGGAACGGCTGTCTCGATCGTGATCCATGGAGGGAAACTGCACCTGAGGATTTTGGCGGTTTCCTCAATCAGAAGGCCTACGTTTATCGACGTGAACTCTTCGCTCGTGTCGTTGGGAAGCGACAAAAGCTCAGTGATCAACTGCATGGCGCGCTCGGCGCAGAATTGCCACGATTCCAAGCAGTACTTGTTTTTTAGTTCGATATGCTCGCGCAAGAGGGTTCGCATCATGATCAGCATCGACGAAAGCATGCTGTTGAGATCATGAACAATGCTAAGCGACAGTTTGGCAACCGTTTCAATGCGCTGGGCTCGCAGAAGTTCGCGCTCGAGTACTCGCTTATCCGTAATGTCTCTGTTGACGATCAAAACAGACGTGGCCCGGTTGAAAGCGTCCCGCTGCAAGATCCAACGGCTTTCCACAACAATGCATTGGCGCGCCTTGGTAATTTGAATCAGTTCACCTGCCCATTGGCCGGTTTCCGCCAGACGGCGTGCCTGTTTCTCTTGAACTTCCGACTGTCCGACAAACAAGGTGTAGTAAAGGTTTTGTCCCGTCACCTCATCCGCTCGCCAACCGTATAGGCGCTCCGCACCTTTGTTCCAAAAACGAATGCGATTCTCCGAATCACGGACGATCACCGCATCATCAATATTGTCTAGTAGCGTGGAGAACGTTGGAAGCAGGTCCTCGCCCCGTGGCTGTTGGGCAATATCAAGGGAGGCTTGAATCATACGGAGTTCGGTTAGTCGATCTGACGTGACCAGAACACAGTTACCCTCTGCACCTACGGTTTCCTTCCCTTCTGCAAAGAGCCGGAAATTATCAGGCAACATTAGCTGCAGCCTCCTACTGCCTCCGATACGCTTTTCGCTCCGGGGCATCTACAAGGTCTCCAACGGAAAGCGGATTCTACCCCCTGTTTCGCATTTTTCAATTCACCAGAGGAGGTAGTCCAAAAGGGTTAGTTCGTTCCGCTAGGTGAATTCTTAGAAGACTCGCTACTGTGGACAGGTTCCTAGAAGGATCTGTCCCACGATCGCGGAGCGCGTCGGTATCCCTGTCTTCATCATGGTCAGCTTGACGAAAGCCTTGACCCCTATTGGCGATTCTCATTCGGCTCCCAATCTCTTTACTGGTCAATCACCGGAGCACAACTTTGGGCATTTTAAGACCTTGTCATCAGCGCGAGGATCTTTCCGACTATCGCGGAGCGTGTCGATGTGCCCGTTTTCATCATGATCATTTTGATGAAAGCTTTAACAGTGTTTGGGCTGATTCTCATTCGCCTTGCGATCTCTTTACTGGTCAGTCCTTGAAGCAAGAACTCCATAGTCTGGCGCTCTCTTTCTGTGAGCTGAAAGTCCCTGGATACTCTCAGAGTATCCAGTCGGCGTTGAACGGGGCGCTCTATAAGGAGAGCGTAAATCGGTTCACTACCGGAGTTCTCTCTTACGCTTGAATTCAAAGCAAAAGCCCGGCAACTGTACCGTCTTCTTCCGGAGACAAACTCCGAGACAAATCCAACCTGCGAGGATGAAGACTGTAGCTGAAGGACCGACCGGATTTTCTCCATCACCAAATCCTCCAAGGATTTTATACTTCGAGGATTTGCAGGGTAGGTGAGGATGTCGACCGCTTCTCGGTTGACATACAGCGGCATCAGAGAGGCATTCAAGAGCAGCATCCCCCCGGCGGACGGCTTACGAAAGAATAAATTGTCGTTGCGAGGCATTCGTAGCCACCAAAACGTTCGGCCCTCTGAAGGAGCTATAGCATTAAGGAACAGTCGTCCTTCTCCTCTTTGGAGAAAGGTGGCACGAAGGGCCGGATGACGCCGTACGTTTGATCTTTCCATGCTCCCCGCGCTTCGGCCACGTCCTGCCGGTGGTGAATTTCGGGTCGACGTTTCTCGACGCAGATGAAGCTTTTTGCCCCGTCAGGTGCGACCTCTTAACAAACGAGCCTCAACCCTACTCTGCGCAGACGCCCAAGCTTTGAATCTAACCTTGCGGTTACCGACTTGCTCTCGGCGGCCGCGACGTCAGCTCCGGAAGAGATATCAGAATGACTTCCTGGCCTTCGATTTCGAAAAGCAACTTCCAGTTTTTCGCGTCTGCGAGCTCGAAACGGAATTCGCCTAGCTGATTCGAATTCGTTTGCGTTGTGATACGCCTTCCACGGAGCAGAAGAACTCGGAAATCCTTAACCCGTCTGTCGGGCTTGTCGGCGTTGAGAACCTGGCCCATCAGGAATATCGGGCTTTTTGAAGAGTGCGATTCCTTCCTAACATCGATATCGAGGAGCAGCGGTCCATACCGATACTGGAGCTGTCGCGTCGTGCTAATCGAATTTCGCACTCCCTCAGGTAGGGGCTGGAGCAAGCTATCGAAGATCAATTGAGCTCTCGTCTTTCGCTTAGCATGCCTCCATGCGTCGCGTAGGCCAAACGCCTCTTTCGCACGCTGCACTGCGCTTTCGCTGGGATGATATTTCTTTTCCATGCGACCAGCTTCCACTACAGCTCGCCAGATGTCGTAAGACTCCCGGCACTTTTCACAGCCTTCTAGATGATGTTTCATCTCGTTCGCTTTCTGGGGCTGTAAGAGACCGCGCGCGAAATCAACTGAAGTTTCGGTGGAAAAGTGCTTCATCTGGTTCGTCCGTCCCAAAGTCACGTTATCCGAGAAACCTTATCGGCTCCTACACCATAAGGGTAAGCTCGGACCGAAAAAATAGAATCCACAATAAAATTAATGGGACTCAACGGGAATTGATAAGGGCTTGCACTGCCTTGTAAACGTCCAGCCGGCCATATCCTAATTCCGGACCGAGCTGGCGGGCGTTCGATATCGCGCTTGCGGCTTGCTTCTGGCTGCAATCCGATTTGATATCTAACAGAAGTGCCGCCACGCCTGAGACGAATGGTGCGCTGAAGGAAGTTCCCGACGATGCCGCGTAGGTACCGAACGGGTACGTGGCAATAATCTCTTCGCCGGGAGCGGCCACCCATACCACACTTCCATAGTTCGAAAACGAGGAACGTTGGTCCATGTAATCCGTGGACGCCACTCCCATGACTTCATCGAGGGCAGCCGGATAAACCGAAATCTGTTTTCCATCATTACCTGCCGAGCCTACGCTGATCACTCCGTTGGCCGCCGCATTATTCAGAGCACGTGCCAGTTCCTTCGAATAATTCGGGGTACTGAAGCTCATGTTGAGGATCTTGGCGCCGTTTTGCGTGCCGTAGTAGACGGCGCGAATGATGTCCGACAAGGAGCCCGTTCCGTCCGCTCTAAATGCCTTTAAAGGCATGATCAGCGCATTTGGAGCTACTAGATGGATCACTCCGCTGACCATCGTACCGTGGCCAAACGCCGCATACTGATTCTGCCCGAGGACAAGCGCTGAGTTCTGATCAAGCACAGCCGCAGTGGACTCATTCACGCGAGCCGGCGGTACCCCAGTAACCGTTGGCGAAACAGGCTGCGTCAAGTCTGAAGATTCAGAGGGTATCCCCCGCGTGTTACGCGTGAAATCGTAGCCGATGACGACAACGCTCTGCAGCGCGGGATGGTTGGGATCGATCCCGGTATCAATGACTCCTACGATCCCCGATCCCAAAACGTTGAAGCTCGCGCGAGCGACGTTTAGGCCAATCACCGCAGACGCTGGCTGGTTGGCGTAGCCATTCCACACAGTTTTGCCAAAATAGTTGTACGGTCTCGAATCCGATAATCCACTTGGCACCTCGGCATAGCTGCCGGGAATCGGTAGAATGTTGATTGGTATGTCCAACTCCACGTCGGACACGCCAATCTGGCTTTGCAGTAATAGGAGGAATATGTTGGGGTCAACGGAATCGGGTACACTGACCAGAAACAATTGGGCCAGCGTGCCATCCAATTCTTCCTTTACAGTACAGCCAAGTCCAGTGCAAATCCGTTGTATGCTCGGCAACCCATCGCCTACCCGTACGATGAAGCGGTACTCTGCTCTGGCCTGCTGAGGAAAGAGTACAAACAGAACTGTGACCAAAAGAAAGAGACGCTTCGCTATCATTTCGGCAGCCTCCTGCGATTGTTTGCTATCAAAGCCTTTAAAAAATTTCTAAGGCACGACAAAAACCTGACGAGAATCGTTTCACGTCCCGCTCAGGTGCGACTTTCTCACAATGGTCTAATACATAAGAGTAGGAAGTTCTAACGAAAATATATATCACTTGTGGTGAGAGGGAATTAATTTCAATCACAGGAAGATGCGACGGCGCACCCGACTTCCAGATTGAACATAGGCTAAAACCCGCGAATTTGGATCTCGAAAGGTCAGTAACCGAAGACCTTACCGACGAGCATAAACGGTGCCCAGTAGTACGGGTGCGGGTATTCTTTGCGGATTTCGAGCATTGCCGCCCGTAGGGCCTCAGCTTTACCGTTTTGTGGCATGAGACTATAGAATCGCTCCATCAGTTTCGCCGTACTACTGTCATCTACATCCCATAGTGTGACCAACAGGGACTGTGCACCCGCATACAGTAGTCCTCGAGTCAGACCGAGCAACTCATCGCCAGCGGCCACCCCACTGAGTCCAGTAGAGCATCCACTCAGAGTCAACAGTTGCACCGGCAAGTGAAGTTGATAGAGATCATAAAAGTTCAAGTAGGAATCGCCGAGGCGTATGCCTGAAAAAAGCGGGTTGTCGTGTCGGAAATAGCCATGCGTTGCCATGTGTATCAGGTGGCTCTTCGGACCTTCTCTTTTCAGGACTTCCAGGCTCACTTCCGATCCGACAAAAAGCTCGTGCCGAGGGACCGCAGCCGCTACGGACTGAACCTCATTCAGGATATGTGGAGTCTTTGAATCGGGAACGCCCAAAATTAAGCACGACCCAGAGTTGTTCGCGGGCCTGGTGTGGCAGAGCGTGTAGATACTGGCGCTAGGTGCGTAGGAAATGGTGAAGGAATCGACAAGGTAATGCGTACCGTCGGACAACGCATGAAAAGGCAAACAATGCAAGATGTCATGGGGAACGAAAATCAGATGGCATCCTTGGAAGCTCTGGCACAGCGGCGCGATCACTTGATCATATAAATCCTTAAGGTGGACGCGCGTTGCCTCCATGAAAGATCGTTCAAAATGAACAGTGGTCTTGCGATGCAATCGAACTCTAGAAAGTTGAAACTGCAGGCTATGAATCAAGTGAGCAACACGAGACAATGGGCACAAAGGAAAAACCCGGAGCCCGCCCGAGTTGAATACCGCTGCGACAAGCCGGTCGCGTACACGAAAATACTCCACTAGCGTCGTTTCCTTCCCAAGAGCCGCGCGGATCTTTTCTATGGTCACAGTGGTGGAAATCTGCAGTCTCTCATCGATCGTATCTAAGGAATGTTCTCTCAAGATGTGCTGGAATTCGTTTTCACGTATGCGCGCCTCCGCCTGCAGCGTTTGAATTTTCTCGGGTCGAATAGTCTTGCGGGACAACTGTTCCGCTTCGATGCGGCCGTAGTACCAATTCAATTCTTGTCGAAGATCACGCAGCCGGGATCTGAATTGCTCAGATTCAGAATCTGACGGAAAGAAGGCCCAGAGGCGGCTGAAGAGCAATTCCCGGAGGCCGCGGGATTTCGCCTCTTCCATATAAAGAAAGGCTTCTTCGGCTGCCCTTGGATCAGGCGAGCGACGCAGACAAAGTTGAATGAGCCGCTCATAAACCTCCTGCCTATCTTTCATGAAAGCAATCTTAATTTCTTCGCCACGCAGGCTACTCCGAAGCCTTTCGAGGGCAAGGCGTGCGGCCTGATACGAGTTGTGAGCCGCTTCCAGATTTCCTTCAGCTTCTTGTACGTGCCCTGTCACCAAATGCGCCTGATAGTCCATCATGGGAGCATCTAGTTTCCGTAAGTGTTCCAGCGCGAGACAGCAATGACGATAAGCCTCCTTGAGATTTCCGGCTTGAAGACCGACCCGTGCCAATAAAAGGTGGCACATCGCCGCTTTCCCCGGAAGTGGATAGGATGAGAAGAATTTCAGAGCTGTTGTGGCCAAATGCTGAGTCTTGGAAAGCTGTCCCTGATCGAGAAGCACTAGGGCTCTGTAAAGGTCGATGAGCTGTCGCCACACGGGATTTTCTTCCGCAGCGGCCTTGCGTCTGGCTTGAGCAAAACCTTTCAAAGCCCCCGACGCGTTGCCCTTCCGGCTCATCGCAATCGCAACATTCGTTAGCGCCTTCATCGATTCATAACTTAGGCTCTGCTGCTCGAACTGGCGCGCAGCCTCGCGAGCCAGTTCTTCAGCCTCGTTGATCAGATTCAGTTCCAGATAGATTTCCGACTGGTCCAAATTACATAAGGCCCAATGATAGGCGTCGCTATTATCCCGGCAGGCTTCGCGCGTCCTCCGTAAGATTTCAAGTGCGCGGTTGTAGTCTCCGCGAAGGTAATGTAGATAAGCGATGTTATAGTCTGCCTGGGCCACTAGTAGCGGCATGCCGTGTTGTTGACAGAACTTTTGAGCAGTCTGGTATGTCTCCAACGCTCCATGAAAATCATTCAAGCTGATCCGGCAGACTGCCATGTTGTGCAGAGCTACGCCGATACTTTCTATGTCCTTGTAGGCCAGCAACTGTTTGTACGCGCGCTCATAACATGCCAAGGCTTCAGTTATGTGTCCTCGGCGATGAAGGACGTTTGCGATGTTGATCTCCAAACGCGCCAGCCGCAAGTCCTCGCCCGTCCATCTGAAAATCTCTCCGGCCCTCTCCGCCGCCGACAGGGCTCGCTCATACTCGCCCAGCAAGGCATGCGGCTGGATCGAAGTACTTAATGTGCGTCCCACTTCCGACAAGTCTCCTGCTTTTTGGAAGAGTCGCACAGCTTGTTCCAAAAGCCGGATTGCGGGTTTGCATCGGCCTCTTAACCACAGGACGTTCCCCTTCGCTCGAAGCGCCCGCGCCCGGGATTCATCGTCTTGAAGTTTTTCTGCGATAACGACGGCAGCCTCCGCCACAGCCAGGGCCCTTGTCACATCCACGCGCGCGTTTTCGCGTACGGCATCGGCGATTTGCTCGACGATGGCTGGACAAACGAGGCGAGGATGACTATCGATATAGTTCCTTCGGCTGGCTTCGTCGGGAAGACTGGAGAGCTTGATGAGATGCTTTTTGAGCTTTGTAGTTGTGCTTTTCTCTCTGCTCATTAAAAGCCCCTCTTCTCGAGGAGTCGCCGCAACCGTTCGAGACAACGCATACGAATGAACCCAATCGAGCCTTTTGCCACACTGAGGTTCTTTGCGACCTGTTCATAGGGCATCGGGGGTTCTTGAAAGAAAAGCATCCGGACTAGATCAAAACATCGAGATGGCAATTCCGACAAAGCATCCCTTAGCATCTGTTCCCGTTCGACTTCTCGCAGGATATTCTCCGCTGCCGGAGTCAAGTAAAGCGTTTCGTCTGGCTCTGCCTCAACATAACGCCCCTGGTCACGTTTCCGGTGAAAGCATCGATGTGAGGTCGTCTGGATCAACCAGGCTGGCAATGCCTGTGGTTTGCGCAATCTCGGCAGTTCGGTGATTAGGGCCAGGCACACTTCCTGAAAGATTTCGTCGGCGTCCTGCGTGTGAAACCCATATTTGACAGGAATGGAAAATATGAGGTTCTTGTATTTGTCAATGAGGGTGGACCACGCTTCCTGATTGCCCTTAATGCATTCACTGACCAAGTAATTATCGCTCTTTGAGACTTCACTTCGAGTGGACCGGCCGCTGCTTCCTGTCATTGCCAATCTCCCAATCAACTTGCGGGACTACTTCCCACGGGATCCTTTCAAATCGCAACAGTGAAGCCGTCTGGCGGAGAGGTAAACGTTCTCTCCATGCACTCCCTCGCAGAAACGGAGTAATCCTCCGTACCGGAGATCTAATTCGTGATCGGAATAGTCGCGGGAATTATTAGCGAGTGAAATCCGTGGTGTCAAGCTATCGACAGTGGTCGAAGCCATTCTTTCGGCCTCAGCGCTACCAGTTAACCACGCGCCTGAGCGGGCTCTTGGAACGGAAACCCCTCTAAAAGATAACGTTAACAATCAGCGCTGCGTGGCGCTGTGCAGGGCCCTTTCAGGCGTGAGTGTCAACTTTCAGGCGGTGCGTGGCACGGCATCCATCTGTCCTTAACTAAAATCTCATCGTCCTATGATCGTCCCTATGATTGTTGAAGTTATAAAAGGTGGGCTGTTAGCTGTGTTCGACCTTTTATAATAATGATGCTGAGTTCAATTCTTGTCGGGCTTCGCGGCCACGCCGCAATGCAGGCAGAGATCATCCCGCCTTCTCCCAGCTTGGCAGTGATCCGGTAGTGCGCAATGTTCCGACCGATCATTGCGTGCATCTTAGCCGATCAGTGTCTCGCGCTGCCACAAACCCAAGATTTGGCCTTGAACTGGTCGCGAGTGCACCCCAAAATCACGCGTGACTTTTTGTCTTTCCCGCACGTTTAAATAGAGCGATGGAGCAAGAACGGCTGCTGATCGAGGCCGCTCAAAAGGATCCGAGCCGGTTTGCCGAGCTTTACGAG
>Ga0066903_100002365_pt1 | contig 14697 bp, 11 predicted proteins | sample PanSoiMetaGPlot1_FD_67491 | JGI IMG/M metagenome (GOLD analysis project Ga0066903, IMG submission 67491) | Tropical forest soil microbial communities from Panama analyzed to predict greenhouse gas emissions - Panama Soil - Plot 1 (version 2) | ecosystem: Environmental > Terrestrial > Soil >...
GCTTCGGTGTACCGCGGCGCCGCGGCCGGCAGGCCCGCGAGTGAGCCGAAGTTGCCCTGTCCGTGGACGACTTTGTAGCGCAGCACCCAGTCCTGCGCCAGGCGCACGAGCGTGTCGTAGATGCTCATGTCGCCGTGCGGGTGATAGCGCTCCATCGTCCGGCCGACGATGGCAGCGCACTTGGTGGTCGCAGAGGCGGGACCTAGGCCCATGTCGTTCATCGCGACCAGGATTCGCCGCTGCACCGGCTTGAGGCCGTCGCGCACGTCGGGCAGCGCGCGACTCACGATGACGCTCATCGCGTAGGTCAGGTAGCTGTCGCGCAGCTCATTCTCGATGTCCAACGAGGGCACCGGCGGCGGCGCGCCGTCGCCGTCTCGCGGGGGGTTGGTCGGGGGAATTTCGGGGGGTGGAGTGGCAGACGCCAAGGTCGTATCCTCGAGCCGAATCCAAGGCTTGACGGCAAGCACGTCGCCCGCCGCAAGTGGCTACTGAACAGCCAGTTACGGCGGGTGAACGGATGCAGGATGTAAGTCCAGTTGATCTGTGATATTCTACGGAATTGACCTCTTCGTTCACAGGTGCGCAGCGGCCCCCGACCGGAACTAATTCCAGCCGCCCGGGGTCTAATCGGGAGTACTCATCCCGCCCGCCCGCCCCCTTTCCCGGAGACCGTCTGTGACCCGCCTCCACCGCCTGTTGCTGGCCGTCGGCTGCTGCCTTTTCCTGTCGTCGCCGCTGGTGGCCGCGGATGAGAACCCCCGCGTCAAGGCGACCCGCGAGAAGATGCTGCCGGCCAAGCTCAAGCTCGACATCGACAAGAAGATGCTCCGGGCCATCATCAGCGACGATCTGCCGGCCGCGATCAAAGAAGCGACTAGCCTGACACTCAAGATCGAGCCAGCGCCGGGTCAGGGAGTGACGCTCACCTCTTCCTTCGGCCCATTCAAGGGCGAGATGACGCTCGAGGAGGTGCTGAACAAGATCTGCGAGGAGAAGTCGTGGGGCTGGTACGTGAACGTCGGCCCGGCGACCGATCAGAAGAACGGCGCCATCTTCCTCACGACAAACTCGAAGGAGCGCGGGTATAAAGAAGGGACCGGGCCCGCGAGCGGCAAGGAGGTCGCCAAGAAGGACGATCCGAAGACGAAAGAGAAGGCGAAGGAAAAGCCCAAGGACGAACCGAAAACCAGCGATGTGGACCGCGAAGCCGCCGACCTCCTGACCAAAGCCAAAGTTCAGGTCAGCTTGAAACAGCCGGACAAGGCCAAGGCCACACTGAAAGACCTCATCGAAAAGTACCCCGACACCAAGTCGGCAGCCGAAGCCAAGAAGCTCCTGGAGAAGCTCGACAAGTGAAGCCGCTCGATCGCTACGCGGACGTGCCCTGGATCCCGCCGGCGTTTGCCGACGAGAACGGGCTCGTCGGCGTGGGCGGCAACCTCGACCCGTCCTGTTTGTTGCGTGCCTACACCGAGGGAGTCTTCCCCTGGTTCAGCGACGGCGACCCGATCCTCTGGTGGTCGCCCGATCCGCGAGCCATCTTCGACGTCCGGGCGGGGATGCACGTTTCTCGACGACTGGCCAGGACAATCCGGTCGGGCAAGTTCGCCGTCACATTCAACCGAGCATTCGGTGAAGTCATCCGTGCCTGTGGTGATCGGCCGGAAGGGACTTGGATCACGCGCGACATGGTCTCCGCGTACGAAGACCTGCACCGCTTACGGTTCGCGCACAGTGCCGAAGCGTGGCAGGACGGTGAGTTGGCCGGCGGCGTTTACGGTGTGGCCATCAACGGCTTCTTCGCGGCCGAATCGATGTTCTTCCGCCGCACCGATGCGTCCAAAGTCGCGCTGGTGACTCTTTTTGATCGACTGAAGACTCGCGGCTTCGAGCTGATTGACACGCAGATGCTCACGGAGCACACCGAGCGACTCGGGGCGATTGAAGTGCGCCGCGAACGCTACCTGGAAATGCTGCGGCGGGCGATTAGCAAGGAAGGCGTGAGATTCTAGATCGGCGAGCGTCGAGGCGTCAGCCCGACGCGCCTGGATCTACAAGCACGTCGGGCTGACGCCTCGACGCTCGCCGTTGCTCGTTTCAGTAATCGATCCCCGCCTTCCTGGCCTGTTTCTTCAGCAACTCCTCGACCTTCTGGTCGAACCCTTCCTTCGCGTTCTTACCTTCCTCCTCGAGCTTCTTCTTGGTGAACTCGTCGCGCTTCTTGGCGAGGTCGCGGGCTTCTTCGCGGAGCTTGTCGCGCTTCTTCTCGAGTTCGTCCAGATAGGCCTGCCGCTTCTCCTTGGGAAGCTTGCGAAGCTCTTCGGGCAGGTCCTCGTCCTTCAGAGACTCGAGCTTCACTTTTCCGGCTTTGATGTCGCTGATCAGGTCGTAACTGTTGATCAGTCCGCGCGACGCGTTGAAAACGGCCCGGTCAGCGGCAAGCGCCGGCGCTGTGGCTGCGGCGACGCCTCCGGGTCCCGGCGGCAAGCCAGGCGCGCCCGGACCGCCGCCGCCGAAGCCGCCACCGGTCGTCGGGACGACCGTTCCGGGCTTGGCCGCGACTTCCTTCGGCGCCTCCACCTTGACCCCCGCGCCCGCGCCCGACTTCGGATCAGCTGGCTTCGCGCCATCGAGCGACTTCAGCCGGAATTCCTGGTCCTTCTGCCGCTTCTCCTTGCTGCCGTATACCAGCGTGCTGTTCTCCAGTTCGGCGTTGATGTCGGCTAATCGCTTGTCGTACGGGGTCAGCACGCGGACCGTCGCCCCATCCTGGGCGATCTGCACGTAACCGCCGCCGGCCTTGTCCGCGATCTCGCGCCAAACCTTGGTGCACTCCACGTCGCCGCCGCATTGCACTGTGTTGATGACGATTCCCTTCTCTGCCGCGAGCTTGCAGCTCTCCGGGTATTTGACGTCGTCCTTGTAGTCCATGTGCGGCGGCGCGTCGCCGACCAGGAAAATGATCCTCAAAGTCTCCTTGTCGTCGGACCACTTGAATTTGGTCACGGCCTCGTTGAGCGCCTGGTTCACGGACTCGGGCGTGTCCCCGCCCCCTTCGGCCTTGTATTCCTTGATGTTGGCGTAGATCCGGTCGAGGTCGTCGGTCAACTCGGTCAGCTTGGTTATGTAGACATCCCCGCGATCGCGATAGGCCAGGAGTCCGACTTTGAGATTCGGCGTCGGCTTCCCGGCGACGATCTGATTGCTGATCGACCAGATCTTCTGTTTGGCCCCCTCGATGAGGCCGCCCATGCTGCCGGTCGTGTCGAGGCAGAAGACCACTTCCACGTTGGGCTTGGCGTCCTTGACCTTCTCCGGGGCGGCCACGGAGGATGTGGCGAAGGTGAAGCCAACCAGCAAGGCGACTATGGCGCGTGACATGTGCAGCCTCCGATGTAGCGAGGCGAGCGGAGCGGCGTAAGCCACCCGATGATGTCAACATCGGGAGGCTTATGCCGCTCCGCTCACCGATCAGTATTTGATATTCACCTTCTCCGCCTGCTTGCGAAGGGTTTCCAGGATCTGGTTGTCGAATCCATCCTTCGCCTTCCCTTTGTCCTCGGCCAGCTTCTTGGCGATGAAGTCGAGCCGCTTTTTGTCGAGTTCCAGGGCCTTCGTCTTCAGCTCGTCGCGCTCCTTCTGAAGTTTCTCGACGTGCGCCTTGCGTTCTTCGGGCTTCATCTTCTTCATGTCTTCGGGGAGTTCCTCGTCCCTGATGTCGGCGAGCTTCTTCTTCCCTTCCTTCAGATCGTCGAGCAGGTCGTTGGCCGCGAACCGCGATGCCTTCAAACGATAGCCGGCGCTGTCGGCCGCGACCCCGCCGGCCGCAGGGAGCCTGGCCGCGTCCGAGAGCTTCTCTTCACCGGACTTGCGGTCCTTTTCCGCGCCCCAACAAATACAAGTCTTGAGCAACTTGCCGTTGATCTCGGCCAGGTCCTTGTCGAACGGCGTGTCGATCGCCTGCACGCCGCCATCCTGGGCGATCTGCACGAACGCCCCGCCCGCCTTTGAGCACACTTCCTGCCACACCCGCTTCGCCTCGCCATCGTTGCCGCAGAGGACGGCGTTGATGATGATCCCCTGGGCGGCGGCGAGCTTGCAGCTCTCGGGGTACTTGACGTCGTCCTTGTAGTCCATGTGCGGCGGCGCGTCGCCGACCAGGAAGATGATCTTCAGCGTGTCTTTCTCTTTCGACCACTTGAACTTGACGACCGACTCGTTGAGGGCCTGGTTGACCGACTCGGGCGTATCGCCACCACCGTCGGCCTTGAAGTCGCGCAAGTTCTTGTGCACCTCGTCCAGGTCGGTCGTCAACTCGAACAGCTTGGTAACGTAAACGTCGCCTCGGTCGCGGTAGCCGAGGAGGCCAACCTTGATGTCGGGCGTCGGGCGACCGCTGGCGATCTGGTTCACGATGGACCAGATTTTTTGCTTGGCCCCCTCGATGAGGCCCCCCATGCTGCCGGTCGTGTCGAGGCAGAAGACCACCTCGACCTGCGGCTTGGTGTCTTTGCGCTCGACCGGCGCGGCCGAAGACTGGCTGAGTCCGGCGGAGGCGACGATGGCGGCGAGGAAGGCAATGCGAGAGAACGACATGGCGGAACCCCCGTCGGGGAGGAAATGGACACGCGGCATCCTACCCTATCAGACGACGGATGAGCGAGGGTGTTTGTGTAACGTGGGCGCAACAGTTGGAGCCTGCTTCGAGACGCGGTTCATTGCTGTGTAAGGCAAAGCGGACGTCTGGAGCCGGCCGCTCCGCAAGTGCGAATCGTCTTCTTGTTCCGTTCCCTCAAGGACTTGCGCTTTCGTTGCACATTCCTTGCAGGTTCGTTGCACATTCCTTGCAGGTTCGTTGCACGTTCCTTGCAGGTTCGTTGCACGTTCTTTGCAGGGGTGTCCCCCTGTTTGCAAGCAATGAATTTGTGTCAGGCGAGAGGCGACCGATCAGTGGGCTGCAATCCCGCCCAGCAGCCGCCCAACCAGGTTGTCCTGCGGATAGCTGTGCCCAAGGTGCTGGCGAAAGCCCTCCGCGAACGGTACGCCAGCCGCCCGGCCCTGTTGTGCCGACCAGTCGCGCATCGCCTTGAGATAGTCGTCCATCCCGTGATGCTTGATCAGCCAGTTGCGCTGAGTGGCGTGGCAGGCGAGCATTCGCTCCTTCTCGTCCATCTGTTGGGACACATCCACCCAGAACGTTGGGCGGATCGGCTTTCCGAACAGGTCCTTCCCCTCCACGGGATCGCAGTAGTAAAGATGCGGGATGTGATCCAGGGGGCGCAAGCTCCCCCAGCGGCCGTCGAGGAAGTTGGGGATCGGCGCCGCGAACGTCGCGGCCCGGACCACGCGGCTCGTCAACTCGTGGTCCATGTGGTAGTCGTCCGGACTATGGGTGAAGACGACTTGCGGGCGTACCTCGGCAAGGAGCCGCGTCACGCGATCGACGAGGTCGTCGTTCAAGTACACGCGCAGATCGAGGGCCTCGATGCAGTGGTACGCGGCCCCGAGTCGATCGGCCGACGCCTTCGCCTCCGCCCGGCGGAGTTTAGAAATCTCGGCGGGGCCGTACTCCGCTGACCCGCAGTCGCCAGCCGTCATCGTCGCCAGGTGCGCCTGCCAGCCTTGTTCGCGGACCAGGCGAATGAGCGTGCCAGCGCAGAGGAATTCGACGTCGTCGGGGTGGGCGACCAAGGCCAGAACCACGGGGGGCATCGTGAGACGCCTCGAGAAAGGGTGACAAACAACAGGGGCGGCCCGATCGGGCCGCCCCGTGATTGTATCGCCGACCGGTTTACCCGCCCGGCGCGGGCGGGGGACCCGCACCCGGGGCTGGCGGCGGGCCAAGCGGTACCGGCGGTCCGCTCGTCTGGGGCCGGCGGACGAGACCAAGCTTCTCGCGCACCTTGGATTTGTTCTCTTCAGCGATCCACGGCGTGCCGTCCGGCGCCAGTCCATCCATCGGTCCCGGAAGCGGGAACGGCGGAACGGCCTTTAACTTGGGCTCGAGCGGGTACCACACGGCGACGTTCCCGAGCCCGTGCAGCATGTTCCCGGAAGTGCCGGCCCCCGCGTACCGCAGTAAGTCGTGCACCGCGACCGTCGCGGCCCGCAAGTCGACTGTGCGCACGTCCTGGGACAATTTGACATAGCGCATGCTCAGCTCATACACCTCTTCCTGCAGGCGGTCGATGTCGCGGAAGTCCCGGCAGGGTTGTTTGGCCTGCAGGGGATTGTTCGCTCGAGCGCGGCGACAGTCCTGTTTCTCCACCAGCACGCGCTTCCAGGCCGCGAAACCTTCGTCGTACAGCTTGACCGCCTTTCCGTACTCGGCGGCGTCGCGGACCGCACGGTCCGCCTGATAGAACCGCTTCTTGGCCAGGATGGCGTCGTCCGTCCGCATCCCGTCCGATTCCAGTTCGAACGTTTCGAAGTTGGTCATGAACCGATTGGCCATCCAGCCGTTCATGACCCGCATGGCGTAGTGAAGCGCTCGCGCTTGATCGTCTTCAGCTTCCTGCGGAGTTAAGGGTTCCGGTATTTCCCCCACCTGTCTGCCGGGGTGCGCCCGGCAATACTCCGCGGCGTCGGCCCGGTAGCGCTCGAGTTGGGCCGCGTCCATGCGCAACCCGTTTGCCGTCCCGTGATCGAGCCACCGACGCGCCGCTTCCTTCCACGCTTCCTGGGCGCTCCCCGGCGACTTGAGCATCACCTGGACCCGTTTGCCGTCGGCGTCGGTCTTTGGGATCCAGGCGCGGTCCTCATCGATGAGGTCGTCGATGATCCACGGGTCCGAATCGAACCACCCTTCCTTCGTCAAGTGCTCCGCATAATACGTTTGCGCTCGCATCGGCCCCTGCCGGAAAATGATGGTGGCCGGCCGCTTCGGAATCCGGTACTTGAGCGGATCCGGGTTATCCGTGCCCATGGTGGCGGGGCTGCCGGTTGGCGGCGGGAGCGAGCAGTTCGCCAGCGAGTACCAGGCGCGGGCCGTCAGGAAAGCGTCCTGGTCGTGGTCGGGCAATGGATCTTTGTAGGTCAGTTCTTGCGTGGTAACCGGCTGGCCGGCGAGGTCGGGCAGCACGGGGAATTGCTTCAGCCGGTCGTTGAGCTCACGCGTCCCGGTCTTGTACCGGCTCGGCAGTTTGCGGTTGTTCTTCAGGAATACGACCACCGCTTCCGGATTACGGGCGAGGACCTGTGCCCGTTCTTCCGACCCGTCGCCCAGGATCCGGGTTTCCTTCATCCGACGGATGAGCTGCGGGTGGTTCCGGCAGAACTCCTCAAACGCGGTCAGGTTGATCGTCCTGGTGCCGTCCGAGTTGATCGTGATTAACCGGTCCGGGTCGCGGTCTTCGTCCGGGATGCACGAAAGTTGATAGAGGCAGCGCAGGGTCGTCACCCGGTCGCTGACGCCGAATTTGTTCTGGTAGAAGAACGCGATCGTCCAGCGCAAGTCGGGGTTGTTCCAGTTGAGCGCCTCGCCCTCGGCCCCGATGGAGATGCCGCGGGCGATGTAGAAGTACATGTCATTCAACCGGTCCATCTCGACCGACACGTTGTAGGCCAGGTTCCAACTCTGGAAGAGCCACGGCCCGATCGTGTGCGGTTGCAGCTTGGCGATCGAGTTGACCGAGATGTCGAGTTCGCTCCATTCCTGCTGCTTTTGCTTTTGTTGCGCATTGAGCCACAGGGCGGAGACGGCGAGCCCGCGTGACCCGGTCAACAAAAGCCGAACCGCGGCGCCGCCCAGTTCGTTGTCGCCCTGCTGGAGTTCGGTCAACTCGTGGACTTTCGCCCGGCCATCCATGGTCAGGGACATCCGCGGATTCGCCTTGACCTCCTCGACACCCATTTTGTCGATGCGGAAGAACGTACCCCGGACGACCAGGCTCAAGACGAGCAAGACGCCGATCGCGCCGAGGTAAATCAGCTTGCGCTGCTTGGCGGCCTGTTGGTAAACATTAGCCATTTCACCGACTCCGTCCCGTTAGGCTGCGATCTCTCGCGCCTTCATCAGGTAATATGCCGCGACCAACCACGGAAGGACGTAACCGATCAGCGTGATCAAGTTCAACAACAAAAGGTCCGGGCCGATGCTAAAGCCCTGGGCCACGTAGTCCGTCAATCCATACCGATCGACGTCCGGGAACACGTTCAAGACCCGGCGGAATCCCCATTGGATCAACCTGTCCGCGGATTGGAAGACGCGGACCGTCGGCGTCGGATCCAGGTCCACCGTGGCAACGTTGTTGTTGATCAGCCGCGTCAGCGACTCCAGAGGCCCGCCGCCGATGCTCAATCCGCGAGCAACTTCCGTGATGAAGTCGAGGAAGAAACCGGCGATGAACAAGAACATGGCCGTAAGGAAGCTGAGCACGCCCGGCAGATAAGTCGAGCACGTGATCGAAATCGCCAGGGCAATGACCAGCCGGTACCAGAGACCGAATGCCCCCTTGAAATAGTTCGCGCTGAAATTCCCTTCAGTTACCAGGAAATACAGGTCATACCGCGCGACACCCACAAACTGGCTTGGCGTCTCGCACTTGACCTGGACCTGCAGCCTCGGTGGCGAAGTGGACGAGGTATCCGAAAGGGCCTCCGCCCTCTTTGGCGTGCCCTTCTCCGCATTCCGGAACAGACCCGCGGGAACCGGAATGGACGAAGTGTGGTAGTCAAAGATTTGCCAGTTGCGGTAGACGTAGCGGCCGTATCGTTCGGCCAGGTCATCCACCTTTTTCCAGTTCGCGTCGCCCGGCTTGGCGTTCGCCAGGCCCTGGGAGTCGCGGTTGTACGCGTCCTCCATGGTGATCTGCGCGCCCGGGTTGAGCGGGTCGTCGATCTTCTTGGCCGCGTCCCACTGGTGAGTGACCATATCAAACGTCACCTGCACCCCGGCCCCCTCTTCGCCCTTCGTGGTCCGGTAAATGTCGAACGCGAATTCCAGCAAGACGTGATCCGACTTGTCGGACCCGAACGGTACGGAGGTGAAGCTCCAGATCGCCCGCTGAGGCGACTGCGGATGGCCGGCAATGTACCTCCGGTAAGTGTCCTCGCGGCCGACGTCCACGCCCGTGAAGTCGCCCGCACTCGGCTTTTGCTTGCTCGCCACCTTGACGAACTCGAGTTGGCCGTACCGGGCCACGCGGGCCTTCATACTTTCGTTCTCGGCCTCATCGGAGACATTTCCCGCGTTAATGAGCAGAAGGCCGAAGGCGGTCATTATGAAGAGAGCCGCGGTCACCAGGCCCAGGTAGCCGAGGAACCGGCCAAGAATGATCTCGAACCGCTCGACCGGCTTGGTAACGATCGTGTGAATGGTCAAGTTCTTGATGTCGTTCGGGATGCTGAATGACGCCAGCAACAGACCGACGGTGATCAAGAGCACGTTCATCCCGCGCGTCGTCACGCCGATGATGCTCTTCAGCTCATCCTCCGGCTTCTCCTGGAAGAACCACCGGGCCGGGAACAGATACAGGATCAGGATGCTGAGGAACACCCAGACGACGCGGCGCCGGACAGCTTCCTTGTAGCTGAGCTTGGCCAGAGCGTAAACGCGCCCCCAGCGCAGGCGGAAACAGTCGCGGACGAACGGTCCGCCGAACCCGATGATTGCGACCAGACCGGCCACGGCCATAGCCATCTCGAGGGCCATGTCCATGCGTGTCAAAGGACGGCCGATGAACGTATAGCGGGGTGTCGCCGGTGTCTCTCCCGCGACCACGAATATAAGAGCCAGCGCGATCAGGTAGATGATGAGGGCGACGCCCGCCGCAAGCATCATCCCCGGGCCGACCAGTCGGTTGCGCTTCTTCCCATTCGGCAAGACCTCATTGACCGGGTTCAGGAACCCGTTGAGGATCCAAAGGGCGAGACCGAACATGGCGAACCCGCCGGCGTCCTGGAGCCAGCCGATCCCCATCCAGCTGAGCCGCCGCCAGTTCTCGAACGTGAGCGGTTCGGTCTCGAACTTCATGACCCCCAGCAAGGGGGCGAATGACGCCAACACGGTCTTTGTTCCTCTGCCTCGATGCCTGGATCAAACCTTGCCATCTGTCGCCGGCAGCCAACGGCGGCCCGGCCGCGCCTTGCTCTCTTCGACGACTTTCTTGAAAAGGTCTTCCAAGGTCGTCGTCGGGTGACCGAACGACTCGACCTTTCCGCCATGCTTCTCAATCACCGCTTCCAGGTCGGTGCGGAGTGCGTCCGTCAGCCGTAAGTTGACGGCCCGGACTTCAACGCGAACCGCGTCCTCGACCAGCGTGTTCACTTTACCCAGTTCTTGCAGGTCGCCGTTGAAAAGGATGGCGATGCGGTCGCAGACCGCTTGCACGTCGTCCAGCCGGTGGGAGCACATGAGGACCGTCTTGCCCTGGTCGCGGAGCTGGCGAATCAAGTCCTTCATCCAGATGGTGCCGTTCGGGTCGAGGCCGCTCGTTGGCTCGTCGAGGATGATGAACTCGGGATCGTTGATAAGCGCCTGGGCCAGACCGATCCGTTGCCGCATGCCCTTGGAATACTCGCGAAGTGTGCGCCGCCGGTCCTGTTCCAGCCCGACCAGGCGAATCAAGTCGGCGGCCCGCTTCTTGCGCACGTCGGGGGGCATGTCGAACAGGCGGCCATAGAAGTCGAGCGTTTCTTCGGCGTTCAGGAACCGATACAGGTACGACTCTTCCGGCAGGTAACCGATGCGCTCGTTCTTGCGGACGTCCGCCGCCGGCATGTCAAATACAGTCGCCTCGCCCGACGTCGGGAAGAGCAGCCCGAGGAGGAGCTTGATCGTCGTCGTCTTGCCGGACCCGTTCGGGCCGAGGAGGCCAAAAATCTCGCCCCGCTTGATCTGCAGGTCGAGCGCGTTGAGGGCGACCTTCTTCTTGCGGCCCCAGAAGTCGCGGTAGATCTTGGTCAGGTTCCGCGTCTCGACGATGACGTCGCCGACCTTTGGCTGGGTGGCGACGGGGCGTTCGGCGACGGCAGTCTCAGCCATGCCAGTAGACTCCAGGGCCCGCGAGGGGAACGAAGGGGTTGTCCGTTGTTACGCCGGTTATCGGCGTGGGTTCGCGCGAAGTCGGTTCCGCGGAAGAGATTGTACTAACAGGAAAGCAGTCCGGAAGGGCCGCATCAGCCCTGGCGGAGCCACTTCGCAGCATCGCGGGCGAAGTAGGTCAGGATCAGGTCCGCACCCGCCCGTCGGATACTCGTCAGAATCTCCAAAGCCACGCGCCGCTCATCGATCCACCCTTTCTGAGCAGCAGCCTTGACCATGGCGAACTCGCCGCTCACGTTGTAAGCCGCGACCGGCACTCCAAATCGGTCTTTGACCCGGCGAATGATGTCCATGTAGCTCAGGGCCGGCTTGACCATCACCATGTCCGCCCCCTCGGCCAGGTCTAATTCGACTTCCCGAAGTGCCTCGTCGCCATTAGCCGGGTCCATCTGGTAGCCGCCGCGATCACCGAACTGGGGCGGCGACTCCGCCGCTTCCCGGAACGGGCCATAAAAGCCGGAGGCATACTTCGCCGCGTAGCTCAGGATCGGAGTGTGGGAAAAGCCCGCCTGATCGAGCCCAGTCCGAATCGCCTGGACCATGCCGTCCATCATTCCACTCGGGGCGACGATGTCGGCCCCCGCCCGGGCGTGACTGACACACTGAGCGGCGAGAAGCGGTAATGTCGCATCGTTATCCACGTCGACCCGCCCGCCCGTTTCGCAAAGCGGACCGCAGTGGCCGTGGTCCGTGTACTCGCAGAAGCACTCGTCGGTGAGCAGAACCACTTCCGATTTGTACACGGACCGCAGGGCCCGAAGGCTCAGTTGGACGATCCCATCATCCCGGAGAGCGCTAGACCCGGTGGCGTCCTTGGAACTTGGGATGCCGAAAAGGATAAAGCCGCGAATACCCAAGTCGCGGGCGGCACCCACTTCATCGACAAGCCGATCCACACTCAGCTGATAGTTGCCGGGCATGGACGAGATTTCCTGCCGCACGTTTGTTCCCGGGCGGACGAAGAGCGGAAGGATGAAGTCGCGGACGTCGAGGACCGTCTCGCGCACCATGTCCCGGACGAGCGGGTTGGCCCGCAGGCGTCGCGGTCGGACGGCGGGAAAGCCGGGGGTGTGCATGGGAGAGTAATTGCCAGGGCGTGGGTCTATCTTACGACCCGCTTCCCAGCGCGCGCGGTGCGGTGATTGGCATTCGGACCGCTCGACCTCGAGGTGTCCCGGCAAGACGGCGACCAGTTTCCTGCGAGCGCGCGTGCCACCCCGGTGTCGGAGGAAACTAACAAAACCGAAGGAATCCATCCTAGACCGGGAGGCGTGAGGCGATTGCGGCCGAAACTATTATTGAGACAACATATCAATAAATCGGACAATTCGTCTTGTACAAAGATTAGTGAGGCTATACGGTGACTACTGTACTGAGATTATGTCTCAAAAAGAGTCACACGAGAGGCTTCGAGATGTCCCCCCGGCGCGGCTTCACGTTGATCGAATTACTCGTCGTCATCGCGATCTTCGCCATCCTGATCAGCCTGCTTCTGCCGGCCGTCCAGAAGGTCCGCGAGTCCGCCAATCGGTTGAAATGCCAGAACAACCTCAAACAATGGGGACTGGCACTCCATAACCACGAAAGCAACCAGGGATACTTCCCTGCCTTCGCGGAATACCCGAGCACGAACTGGAGCATGGTGGCCCGGCTGCTGCCGTACGTCGAGCAGGAGAATCTGCAAGGTCTGGCACGGCTTGACCTGCCCTATTCCGACCCGGCCAATGCCGCCGTCACACGCTTCAAGGTCCCCATCCTCAGCTGCCCGAGCGAGATAAACGCCCGCGAGCGACCGCCCACCAGCCCGACCGGCAATACGCACTTTCCGATCTCCTACGGCGCCAACCTGGGCACCTGGCTGGTTTTTGACCCCGCGAAACGGATGCCGGGCGATGGCGCCTTCGGCGGCAATCTCCCGACTCGCTTTGCCGACTACACGGACGGGACCAGCAACACCATCGGCATGGCCGAGGTGAAGGCGTACCAGGCATTCCTGCGCGGCACCGGGAACCCGAGCGTGGTGCCGACGCCAGCACCGAACGCACCGGCTGAGGTCGTTGCTTATGGCGGAACCCTGCGCGAAACGGGCCACACCGAATGGGTGGACGCGAAGGTCCATGAGACCGGCTTTACCACCACCTTCCCGCCCAACACACTGGTTCCGTATCCTTCCGGCGGCAAGACGTTCGATGTGGACTTCATCTCCAGCATCGAGAGCGCGACCACCGGTGCGCCGCCAACATTCGCCGAAGTGACGTCCCGCAGTTACCACGCGGTCGGCGTCAATGTGCTCCTCATGGACGGTTCTGTCCGATTCGTTCGCAATTCGATTTCGCTGCCCACTTGGCGCGCCCTCGGCACGCGAGCCGGCGGCGAGACGATCGGAAACGACTTCTGATCGTGCCTCCTTCGAGACATCCGTACAAGTCCCAATCGGGACACGTGTTCACGCGCTGACCTCACTCTGAATCCGACCGCCGCGCCACTTCATCTGATTGGGCGGGAGGATTTCAAATGATCAAAATTCGACGGGCCGCCGAGCGCGGCCATACTGACTTCGGCTGGCTCAATAGTCGGCACACGTTCTCGTTCGGAGACTATCAAGACTTCGAACAGATGGGTTATCGGTCGCTGCGGGTCATCAACGACGACCGCGTCGCCGCGGGGGGCGGCTTCCCGACCCACTCGCACCGCGACATGGAGATTATCACCTGGGTGCTCGAAGGAGCCCTGCAGCACAAGGACAGTCTGGGCACTGGCTCAGTCATCCGCCGCGGCGACCTGCAGCGGATGACCGCCGGGAGCGGCATCCAGCACAGCGAGTTCAACGCCTCGAAGACCGACCCCGTTCATTTCCTGCAGATCTGGATCTTTCCAGAGAAGCGCGGACTGACGCCGGGGTACGCCCAGCAGAGCTTCCCCGCTGCGGTTCGAAAGGGTCAATTGAAGCTCATAGCGAGCCGCGACGGGCGGGATGGCTCGGTGCCTTTTCACCAGGACGCCAGCCTGTACGCGGCAGCGCTGGACGCGGGCCAGCGCGTGAAGCACACACTTTCCCCCGGCCGCTCGGCCTGGGTGCAAGTGGCAACCGGGGTGGTGACGCTGAACGGCAAGCGTTTGAACGCCGGCGACGGCGCTGCAGTCGCCGACGAGGGGGAACTGGAGTTAGTCGGCGGCGAAGACGGCGAGACGCTGGTATTTGATTTGGCGTAAGGTTCGGCGAGCGGGGTGGGCTGTAAGGGCCCGATTGTGACATAATCGGGGCCCTTACGGCCCAGCCGCTCGCCAAGACTCTTCGTGGGACGCTGCCAATGGCTGCCGTCGACCTCGACGCTTACATCGATCGTGTCGGCTACACGGGCAACCGGACGCCGTCGCTCGATACCCTTCAAGAACTCCAACTCCGGCACGCGGAAACGATCCCCTTCGAGAACCTGAATCCACTGCTCGGCTGGCCTGTCCGACTCGACCCCACTTCCCTCGAACAGAAGCTCGTTCGCGACGGCCGCGGCGGCTACTGCTACGAGCAAAATCTGCTCTTCCGTCACGTCCTGGAAGCGCTCGGATTCCGCGTCGTTGGGCTCGCGGCCCGCGTCCTTCTGAACGTTCCGGAAGGACTGGTCCGTCCGAAGACGCACGTGCTGCTTTTG
>Ga0066903_100002366_pt1 | contig 14694 bp, 10 predicted proteins | sample PanSoiMetaGPlot1_FD_67491 | JGI IMG/M metagenome (GOLD analysis project Ga0066903, IMG submission 67491) | Tropical forest soil microbial communities from Panama analyzed to predict greenhouse gas emissions - Panama Soil - Plot 1 (version 2) | ecosystem: Environmental > Terrestrial > Soil >...
TTGACGTGTGCCAGTGCTCTGAACCACCCAGTCCGGGTGACCATCGCCGTTAAAGTCCCGTACGCTAGCTCTCCCCGCACCAGCCGCGGGTGCAACCACCAAATCGTAACCGATAACGTCAAGATTGATCCCCTCCGGCGACGTCGCCGAGATATCGGAGGATTGACCTCGGCATCCAGCAGCATTCTGCACGTATGGATGCGCCTGCGGACAAGCCGCGCTCAACCAGTCCCCCAGATCCAGGGTTTGATCTTGATTAAAATTAACAATGTTCGTGGCGCCTCGGTTGATCGAGAAATAGCGCATCCCGTTCGTCGTAATATTTCTGACGCCAGCCGATGACCAGCTGAACAAATCCTGAACGCGCAAGTTAGAGGCATTGGCATTCGATCCAAAGGCGATTATCTCGTCAATTTCATGTTCCGTCGCATTCTGTGCGTCGAAATTAGACGCGCTGACAGGCCGCGTGAATTGGAATGGCGAAGAAGAATTCAGCGTCACGATCCCGTCAAACGGTCCGCCATCGCCAACGGTCCCGTTTGCGAACATTGCAGGCGGCGTATCCAACCCCACCGCGCGCCCATTCGGGCCCTTTGGCTTGATCGTCGCTGATAATGCGTTTCCTGGCAGACTTGCATTGGCAACATTGTCGTTGTTGGTCTTTGCATCTGCTCTCAAAGAAGAAATAAAAGTGCCCCACGGAATCCCGTAAACGACCGAGTCACTTTGAGAGAGAGTCCCTTGCTGCAGCGGAGTGCCGTCTGGAGCGGTTGTGGCGTAGCGGAAAAGAATCTCGATCGTAATTGGGTCGCTGAACAGCGACTCGTAAATCGCAATCGCCCTGTTGATCATCGCCTCGATCGCCGCCGCGTTTGGGTTGTTAAGAATAGAACTGTCGAACGTTGCATGAATGGTAAGTCCCGTGGTAGCTACTGTGGTGACACTCGCCAGATCCGAGTAGGGGCCTGTCCCGCTCGGATTATAAGCGCGCACTCGATAGTAGTAGGTGGTGCCCGGATTCAGACCAGCCACGACCCGCCCGGTCACATTGCCTACGTCGAGATTGTGGTAACCCTCCACGTAACTGCTAAAAGCGCTAGTTGCTGAAACATCTAAAAGGTAGCCGACCGCGTCGCTCGTACTGTCCCAACTCGCCATGAAGCTGCCCCGCGTCGGCGCCGGTATTTCAATTTCACCTTGCGCGGGCATGTCGAACGGAATTGAAACCCCTGGCGTCGTTTGCAACTCGATCCGCGTCTCATGGGTCGCAGCAGCTGGTTCAAATGGAGACGACGACCCTTGCCGAATGTTGTTCTGCCTCTGCGAACTCGCATTGGCGAGTGGCACAGCCAGTCCCAAACACATGGCACAAGCAATAATAACCAAACCCTTGACCAAAAAGCGCCAGCGCATAAATCCCTATGAAAGGTGCGAATTTAAGCGGGTATTTTTACCGCACAAGCCGGAAAACTTGATGTTCGCCACCTTCTTGAGACCGCGCATTCTCAACTACATTTTTCCTCGGCGTTGATAAAATTTGTATCGCTCGATAATTGAATCGACGTATTTGCGCGTCCCCGGAAAGTCGATGTTCTGCAGGAACTGACTTACCGGTACATCAGCCGCGCTGTTTCCGCCGCTCCAGCGTTCCGCACGGCTGGCGCCCGCATTGTATTCTGCAAGCGCGAAAGGGACGGGGTCTGACTGAGCTTCCCAGCGTTGAAAGGCGCGATGCAAATACCACGTGCCAGCTTCAAGATTGATTTTCGGATCAAAAAGTTGCTCCACTCGGAAATCGTGGATCTTGTTTTCACGCGCCCATTCGTTTGCTGCTTTCTCGCTTACTTGCATCAATCCGCGCTCCCCATGACTTCCATATTTTTTAGGATCAAAGCGGCTTTCACGCCAAACGACCGCCTTGACGAGCATCGGATCGAGTCGATGCTCGGTTGCGATACTGCGAATCAGCCGATCGTACTGGTGAAACCGTGCCGGACTCATCCACTCGTAAAAAGTGTAGAGTGGATCGCCTGATCGGAGCGTGAGATACACAAAGCCTGCCGCCAAGGCCAGCATTACGCAGAGGATAAGTTTGAACAGAAATCGGATCACGTCGGCATCAAATTTCGTGCTCCTGCTCTCTCGAGCAATTAAATTAACGCGGTCTCCATGACGAAACTCGTTTACGTTCGTGTCATCATTGATCGGGCAATTCATCGCGAGCTCGACTATTCGGTGCCCGAGAGCTTCATAGACCGAATTGGGGTTGGCTCGCGCGTGCGCGTGCCGTTTCGAGACAAGTCTGCGCTTGGAACAGTCGTCGCCGCCCTGGAACAGAGTGAAGCGAAAGGGATCCGGCCAATCGAAGCCCTGGTAGGCGAAACGCCGACCTTGAGCGAATGCCTGCTCGAGCTAGCCAAATGGATCAGCGCTTATTATTGCTGCCCAATCGACATAGTAATGCGCAGTTTGCTCCCGCAAGTCATACGGCGTGCGGAAGTCGGATGGAAAAAACAATTGTTCATCCAGCCCAGTCGCAAAATCGAGAACGAGGAATTTGAAAAATTGCGGAGACGCGCGCCCCGGCAGGCGGAACTTTTGGAGGCGATTTTGCGACTGGAGAGCCCCGTCCGTGCGTCGCAACTTCTGCGACAGACGTCCCTGGACAATCAGACGCTTCGTGGACTGGCCAAACGCGGTCTCGTCGAGCTGCGCGAAGAAGCAGTCGCGCGGGACCCACACGCTGACGAACAATTCGTTGCGACGTCGAACCTCAGCCTCAACCACGAGCAAACGCACGCGCTGAAGGAGATCACACAAGCGCTCGATTCACCGCAAACTTCACGCCCGATCTTGCTCCATGGCGTGACCGGTTCCGGCAAAACCGAAATTTATCTGCAGGCGATTCGTGCTGCACTCGATCGCGGGCGCACCGCAATTGTTCTCGTTCCCGAGATTTCACTGACTCCGCAGACAGTTGAGCGGTTTAAAGGCCGCTTCGCCGGTGCGCAGGACCCGGTCGCGGTATTGCACAGCCATTTGTCCGAAGGCGAACGACACGACGAGTGGCACAAGATCCATTCCGGCAGCGCGCGTATCGTGATCGGCGCGCGCAGCGCAATCTTCGCACCGCTCAAGAATCTTGGACTCATCGTTGTTGATGAGGAACATGAGACTACATACAAACAGGAAGAAGCTCCTCGGTATCACGCGCGCGACGTTGCCATTGTACGAGCGAAGATTGAGAAGTGTGTCGCAGTTCTGGGAACTGCGACACCATCACTCGAGAGCTATCACAACGCCGGGACCGGAAAATATCGGCTTGTCACCCTGACTCGGCGCATTGACGAAAAGCAGATGCCGCTCATGCGGTTTGTCGATCTTCGCCAGGAGCGCCGTAAAGAAAAATCAGCCACGATTTTGTCAGAAAAATTGTCGCAAGCCATTGCTGATCGTCTGGAAAAACGTGAACAGACGATTTTGTTCCTGAATCGGCGCGGCTTCTCCACCTCGCTGCTGTGCAGCAATTGTGGCGAAGCGCGCAATTGTCCGAATTGCAGCGTCGCACTGACATTTCATCGGCATCCAGCGGTCGCGGGACGATTGAGTTGTCATTTGTGTGGACATACTGCCGCAGTGCCGAAGAAATGTCCCTCCTGTGGAAAAGATGCACTCATCTACTCGGGGTTCGGCACAGAGAAGGTCGAATCAACCGTGTCGCAGATTTTTCCCAAAGCTGTTGTGCGGCGCATGGATGCGGACTCGATGACGCGTAAAGAAGCGTATCGCGAAACTCTAAGAAATTTTCGCACTGGGAAAATTGATATTCTCGTCGGTACACAGATGATCGCGAAGGGTCTTCACTTTCCCAATGTGACGCTGGTTGGAATCATCAACGCCGATCTTGCGCTCCATTTGCCCGATTTTCGTGCAGGCGAACGCACGTTTCAACTTCTCACACAAGTCGCTGGACGGGCCGGACGCGGCGAGACACCGGGCGAAGTGTTCGTCCAAACTTACACGCCGTTTAGTCCATCGATTCAATTCGCGAGGCATCACGATTTCGCCGGCTATTACCAACAGGAGCTGGAATTTCGCGAGCGCTGCGATTTTCCACCGTTCAAACACGCAATCCTGATCACGGTTCGCTCTGCCCACGAAGCGCGCGCGAAGTTGTCAGCCGAAACGCTACAACGCCGCCTGAAAGAAGGGTTGCCAGCAGAATTTACCCTGGGCGAAGCAACCCCTGCCCCACTGGAAAAACTACAAGGCCAATTCCGCTTTCACATTCTGATCCGTGGCGAAGCTATCATGCGCCTGAGCCGTCTCGTTCGTGAAACAATCGATAAGTTGCCCTTCCCCGAAGATGTCGCAGTTAGTGTCGACGTGGATCCTTATCAGTTGCTGTAATTCTTAGTCGCAGGTGTTCATTTTGCCGGCTCAATTGCGGGCCAATATTCGGCCGTACTCCGAAGTTTTGCCTGGTAGCATAAAGGCTGGGGAAAGAGTCTTGACCTCGATTTGCGAACTTCCAAAATCGAAGGCTTCTCATACCCGCAATTCATCTCATGAAAAAACTCGTGGTCGCAATCCTTTTGCTCGCTGCGATCGCGCCCGTTCGTGTGCAATCGCAGCAACCGAGTGGCACGCTTGCAGGCTTTCTCTCAAGCCAGGGTTTGGCCGGGGCAAAGCTGGAGCGGCGCTCCGGCAATCATTTGATTGTACCGGTTTCCATCAACAATCGGCGAGGAGCGCTCTTGATCGACTCCGGATCGCCATACAGCCTCATCGACGTCAACAGCGTCAAGACGTTTGGTCTTAACGTCGGAAAAACCGGTTCTAATGTCGGCGGCGTGTTTGGCCGAAGCTGGGAGCGCTTTGGCGTTAGCGAGGTAGCGAGTATCGCGATGGGCAACTGCGTAGTCACAAACGTCCCGGTGGCGATCGCAGATCTTTCAAATTTTAACGCAGACGGCGGTATTACCGTTACCGGGTCGCATATCCCGGAGTCCCGGAACGTCACACACGTGAATGGTATCCTTGGCGTAAACGAAATGCTCAAGTTCGGGATGATTATCGATTGCGCCCGCCAGATGCTTTACATCAATCCAAATGGCCCAAGCTCCTCCGTAAGTCACAACCTCGCCGGTTTCCTGGCCAGCCGCGGATTTACACGAATCCCGATGCGGTTGAATTCAAATCATCATATCGATGTCGAGGGGACGCTGAACGGACACGACACACGTTTAATAGTCGACACTGGCGCAGCGACGACGCTCATCGACAAGGAAACAGCTGTCCGGGCCGGCACTGGAATTACTGCCTTGCAGGGCGCGGGCGCGGCTGGCGCCGGAGGCTTACACGGAGGACTGAGCCGTACAGGCGTCAAAGAGTTGGGAATCGGAAGTTTCAAACTCGCGAATGCTGAAGTCGCGGTGGCTCATGTCTCCGGTGACATTCTCCATTCAAAGTCCGCGACTGAATCCAACGCCGGCATCCTCGGTCAAGAGTATCTCTCATCCAACTTCGCCATCATCGACGTGGGCGGCATGGCGCTTTATCTACGGCATCCCGATTCCCGCTGAGAATTCGACAATTAGCTTAGCGTTTCAGGATTCTCGGCACAGTCGCCTTTGCAAGGCTTGTGAATGCGGCGACCGCGCTGTTTGCCGCTGAATCGCTCAATCGCAAGAGACCGATATCGACACCGAGATTTTTTCCGTGCAAAGCAATCGCTCTCAGTTTCAAGTTTTCCCGGCCACGCAACGCGATTTTCGGTATCAACGTGGCGGCCTTCAATGGAGCGAGTGAGCGAAGCAGTGTCTCAATCGCGTCGATCTCTGCAATGATGTGCGGACGGACCTTGTGCTTTCGACAAATTTCGTCTGCCATTCTCCGCATGACAAAAGTATCCGGCAATTGAAGCAGGCGTTCACGGTGCAATTTTGAAAAATCAAGCACACGTCGGTTGGCCCAGCGATGGTTCAACGCCACGATTAGAGCGAATTCATCGGTGCAGAGGCGCTCGTACCGTAAGTTTGGAGAGTGGCGAGTTAGAAAACCCAAACCAACGTCCATCCGGCCTTCTTCCAGCGCTGTCTCGATTTCAGTGGAAGAGATTTCTTCAACCGCGATGCTGATCGCCGGATGATCCGCAGCAAAAGTGCCGAGCAGTTGCGGCACCAGGGCCACATTCAGCACCGGGATGACACCCAAATGCAGCGCACCGCGTAGTTCTCCAGGTTCACTGTTTAATTCGCGAAGAGAATTCTCCAATTGATGAAGGATTCCCCGGGCGTGCTCCTGGAAAATCAGACCACGTGGAGTAAGGAGAATTCGTTTTCCGCGGCGTTGAAACAGGGGCACGCGAAGACCCGCTTCCAAATCCCGCATTTGCTGCGAAACACTCGGTTGCGAAATTCCGAGCCGATCAGCCGCCCGGCTGAAGCTTCCCGCTTCGGCGACCGCCAGAAAATAGCGGAGATGACGAATGTCCAAGGGCTCCGGCATGCCAGGAAAGAATATTGTTCAGCGGGCCTGCCAAATGCAATCAGGAGCTTGACCCGAAGGCGACTGCTGGCAAAAAGCATTCGGGGTTGATTGAATCCAAACATTCTGCTTTCATAGGCAACACTTATCGCACCATTTCCGAAACCTTTGGAAGGCACTTATGGCTTCAACGTTCATCACCGCCGTTTCGTTAGCCGCTCTCCTTGTGGTAGGTTGCAGTAAGAAGTCCAACTCCACTGCGCGGAATTCAAACAAGGTACGCGTCGGTTATATCGGTCTGACGTGCGAAGCGCCGATCTACGCCGCCTACGAAAAAGGCTTCTTCAAGGAGGAGGGACTCGAGCCGGAACTGGTCAAGTGCAACTGGTCAACTTATAAGGATGCCCTGGCGCTTGGCAGCTATGACATCACTCATCACCTTGTGATGTATTTTTTAAAGCCAATCGAACAGGGTCTGGATGTACGATTTCTCGCTGGAATCCACCGCGGATGTCTGCGGGTCCAAGCGGGCGTGAAAACGAATATTCAGACGATTCAGGATTTGAAAGGAAAACGAATTGGTGTGCCGGGAATGGGCACGCCTCCGTTCGTTTTTGCAAATCGGGTCTTCGGCGTACACGGGATCGATGCCGGGAAAGACATTACCTGGAAGGTCTATCCGGCGGGGGAATTAGGTCTGGCGATCGACAAAGGGGAAGTCGATGCCGTCGCCGACGCGGAACCGATCGGTAGCCTGCTGATCGCGGAGGGAAAGGTAAGAAACATTGCCGATCAGATAATGGATGCGCCTTACAAAGACGAATACTGCTGCGAGGTCATAGCGAACGGCAAATGGGTGGACGCTAACCCCGACGCCGCGGCGAGGGCCACGCGTGCCTTGTTGAAAGGCGCTAAATGGGTCGAGACCAACCCGAAGGCAGCCGCGGTCTTGGCGGTAGAGAAAAAATATCTCGCCTCAACGCCCGAATTGAACACGGTTGCGCTCGCACGTTTGCGCTACATACCAAGTATTCATTTGGCTGAGGAATCGGTTCACACTGCGGCTCGGGAAATGAAAGTCGCCAGGATGCTTTCTCCTGAGACTGATACGGAAGCGCTCGCTAAGCGTGCCTTCATGCACCTGGACGGCGTTACAGACGATTGGGTTAACACTCTGGAGGTGGAGAAGATTGCCGGGGCCCAGGTCTCGCCTGATGAAGATATCCGGCTGATTGCGGAGTTGATCCAGAAAGACAGAGGAGATTCGTGCTGCCGGAGGAAAATGTTCGATCAGCCGGACCAGGATTCTCCGAATCTGGCCGACCCTGATGCGCCGTGCCTTCAGAAAAATACCGTAGCTGCTGACAGGTAAGTTTGTGTTAAGCATCTGTTATGGTCCGCTTCCAGCGCACCAGAGCTTACGAACGCTTGTGGGTTTGAGATCGAGCATACGATCGTATACATACAACAGTGAACGGGGCCGCGACTGACTTCCCTTTCCTACGAACGCTGCCGGAGAATAAGCGCTCCGAGCGGCGTGAGACCGGATCAAAATTGCCCTGGCTCATGCAACTGGCTGTTCCGTTAGCATCTCTACTTACATTTGGAACTCATTGGTTATTTTCGAAAAGTGCGCCGCCGCTCGAGACGCATTCCTACACGCTGCTGTTTTGGGAAATCCTCGGTGTCTCAATCATCCTCGCAATCGCGCAAAGGTTTTGGCCGGCCTTGCGCGAGTGGATGCGACACATGTCGCCGATTTTTACTGCTGCAATCTTGTTAGTCGGTGTTTGGGACATGATCACGTCGGGATTCCGCTTACTTCCGCTGCCATACTTTCCTGGACCCGCATCGGTATTACGCAGCTTAATTATCGATCGCGGGCTTTTAGCGGATAGCACGTGGCACTCGCTCGCTTTGCTGTTGAGCGGGTACACGCTGGGCGTAATCGTCGGATTGATCAGCGGGGTCTGCATCGGCTGGTCGAGCTCCGTGCGGTATTGGGGAATGCCGCTGCTCAAAGTCGTTGGGCCGATTCCAGCGACCGCGTGGATCCCGCTTGCGATGGTCGTCTCTCCATCTGCGATCGTCTCCTCGGCGGGACTAGTCGCGCTCGCGGTATGGTTCCCGGTCACAATGTTGACTGCTTCGGGAATTTCCAATACTCGCGCATCCTACCTTGACGTCGCTAGAACGCTAGGAGCCGGACGCGCCTACCTCATTTTTCGCGTAGCTATTCCCGCCGCAATTCCAAATATTTTCATCGGCTTGTTCATGGGACTTGGTGCTTCGTTTCTGACTCTTGTCGTTGCGGAATCAGTGGGAATTAAGTCCGGCCTCGGTTGGTACGTCAGCTGGGCGCAAGGCTGGGCGGAATACGGCAAAGTTTTTGCTGCTCTCATCATCATGGCAGGATTCTTCTCGACCTTGATGACGCTTCTGTTCAAGGTTCGTGACCGCGTGCTCGTCTGGCAAAAGGGAATCATCAAATGGTAGCGCTAGCTGAGACGGAACCGTCCTCGGTCCACGTTCAGCAGGTCACTAAAAGCTTTCCTGCGCCCGACGACCCGCTCGCGCGTCGACAAGCTCTCGGTGATATTTCGCTATCCATAGCTCCCGGAGAATTGGTTTCGCTCGTCGGCCCGAGCGGCTGTGGCAAGTCAACCCTGCTTCGACTCATTGCCGGTCTGGAGGCTCCAGACTCGGGCGAACTCTTAATTGGCTCCGAACCAATCAACAAGCCAAGCGCGGAACGTGGTCTCGTTTTCCAGGATCCAAATCTGTTCCCCTGGCTCACTGTTCGCCGCAATATCGAGGCCGGTCTTGTTGCACGCCGGGTCTTGCATGAAAAACGAAATGAAGTGGACGAATTCATGCGGCTCGTCGGACTCCAAGGTTTTGCCGATGCTTATCCATATCATCTTTCCGGCGGCATGGCCCAGCGCGTAGCGCTGGCGCGCGCACTGATCAATCACCCGAAAGTTCTCCTTCTAGATGAACCGCTCGGCGCGCTCGATGCTTTTACGCGTATGCGCATGCAGGACGAAGTGCTGCGACTCTGGGAGAATCGCCGCACAACGATGCTCCTCGTTACTCACGATATTGATGAGGCGATCTATATGAGCGATCGAATCATGATCATGACTCAACCCCCAGGCCGAATTGATCGGGTTATTACTAATGCGCTGGCTCGACCACGTGATCGCAGCAGCTCGGAATTCCTTCAGCTCCGCTCAGATATTCTCGAACTTCTTCATTTCGCCGGTGACGCGAGTGCAATGTCAGATTGATGAACGTGTGCCTCCACATCGGTAAAACGAGGCGGCGTGAGGACGACGACAGCTTTATTAGTGTGTTCCTCCGACGAACCGCGAAACATCGAGAGTGGCGATACTAAACGGTTCACCGCAGGCAGCCGGAGCAGGCTGGGCCGCAACGAATCAGCAAGGTCCTACTGTCCTTCCCAGGTGGGAACCATTTCGGATGCTGAACAGTTCCTCGTCCTGTACAATTGAAAGATCGCTCCCTTGCCTCGCCTATTTGAGCAGACATCCTGGCTGCATGGAAATGCGAACGAGCAGCACTTTTCTCAATTCGCTGAATCGCGACACCGAGTCGCTGACCCGCGTCCAGTATGCGTCGATCTGGACGCCGCTCGACCTGATGATTGTTCCAGCCTCGAGCTCCCAAATGCCCGTCGGCAACGAACAGAGATTTTGTGGCTCCAGCACATCCCCTTATGATTTTGCAGACCGGTTGTTTGAGAAAAATCGAGGACTGCCCTTCAATCACTAAAGGAGCCTGACAGTCGGATTCGAAACGAAGACGTGCTGATTACAAACAACAGGTTGACGAAATCTTCACAAGCTGAGGAGTTCGAACTTCATACCGGGTTTCGTCCCATTGCCTGGCAAGTTGTGTTCCGCTGCGAGTTCGTAAATGACACATCGAGAAACCGCCAGGAATCGAGGTCGCCATATCTTCTCTCGAGCGTTTATTTTTATCTCTTTTCCGAGAATTCATGCCTACAGAGACGACACAAACTGCCCCGCGTCTCGTTCGCGCGCTCAAATTGCGCGATCTGGTCCTGTTCAATCTGGTCGCCGTCCTGGGTCTGAGGCATCTTGGGACAACGGCGGAATTCGGGCCCGGGTCGTTGCTGATGTGGTTGGTCGCGGCCCTCTTCTTCTTCATCCCGCAGGGATTGGCCGTGATCGAGCTGTCGTCACGGTTTCCAAAAGAGGGTGGCATTTATTTCTGGACGAAACGGGCGTTGGGCGAGGGTCATGGATTTCTCTGCGGCTGGTGTTACTGGATCAACAATGTCCTCTATTATCCGAACCTGCTGATTTCGGCGGCCGTCATCGCGACCTTTACCTTCGGGACGAGCGGGAGCACGCTGAGTGACAGTTGGACCTATGTGCTGCTGGTGACGCTCGGCACGCTGTGGATAGCCGTTCTGATAAACATCGTCGGCGTTGGCCCCGGCAAATGGTTGCAAAACGCCGGCGGCGTCGGCACGTACATCCCGGGACTCATTCTGATCTTGGTGGGTGTTTATGGCGCGATGACGGCTCCTCCTGCCAATGAACTCAGCTTGAAAACCTTGAAGCCCGATCTGAACAACCTGCCGGCGTTGAATCTGCTGGCTTCAATCGCTTTCGCGTTCGCGGGGCTCGAATTGGCTTCGACGATGGGTGACGAGGTCGAAAATCCACGACGTAATCTGCCTCGCTCGATCTTCATTTCCGGGCCATTAATCGCCGTCGTCTATGTTGTCGGAACAGCCGCGCTTTTGTGGCGCCTGCCGAGCAAGGATGTCAACGTCGTCTCAGGATTTCTACAGGCGATCAGGGCCGGCGCCGATAACATTTCCCCGACGCTGGGGTGGCTCGCTCCGCTTTGCGCGGCACTTTACACGATCGGCAATCTCGGCAGCGTGGGCGCCTGGCTGATCGGGCCCGCGCGCGTGGCGTTCGTAATCGGCCTGGACCATTATTTCCCAAAAGCTTTCGGAGCGGTGCATCCACGATGGCATACGCCATATGTCGCCATTCTCGTTCAGGGTGCGCTCGCGACGATATTTCTGTTGCTCTCAGTGCTCGGGAAAGGCACCAGCATAGAGGACGTTTATTTGATCCTCCTCGACACACAGATTCTAATTTATTTCATTCCCTACCTTTACTTATTCATCGTCTTTTTGATTCACCGCCGATGCAGCGAAAACTCCAGTGAGGTCGTCCGGGCACCTGGCGGATCCATTGGCGGATGGCTTACCGGCTTGAGCGGTATGATCGTCACCTTGTTTGCGATGATTGTCGCAACGATCCCTCCGCCGGGGATTGGAGACTCTCTGCTGTTTCGCTTAAAAGTGATCCGTGGGACGCTCGGATTCACTCTGATCGGAGGATTGATCTACTGGCGCGCTCGTTGGAAAGAACGATAGGACGAAAATTTCAAATTGGAGGCCTCTATTTTTGGGCATTGGACTGGCCTTCGTTCAGCCGAGGGTAACAGTTTTACCTGTACTGTCTTTCAAGCCTCAGAATCCCAAAGGGGTCCGAGATCTATGCACTCGAGAGCTGCCCCGATGCTTAAATTCTGCGATTAAAAAGAGAGCCGACAGTCGGATTCGAACCGACGACCTGCTGATTACAAATCAGCTGCTCTACCAGCTGAGCTATGCCGGCAAGTTATTGCAAATGTTTTGCTTACAAGGGAAATGCTATTTGACGCCAAATTGTTATTGACTCCATGTTGACTGGATGGCACGATTCCGAGCATGAAGAAGCCTGTTTTAGTCGTCCGGCCATACAACCATTCCGACACGCACAAGTTTATACTTGATCTCCGGGCCTATGGCAAAGGGAGATTGTTCTTTAAGACCCGCGCCCAAGCTGACGCGGAACGATTACGTCAGCAAACGTTGTTAGAGCGCCACGGCCGGGATGCCATCGGTCTTTCGCAGCGGGAGATGAGCGACTTCGTCACAGCAAAAAGCAAGCTGGCGGAATACGACAAAAGTATCAGTAACGCGGTGGAGTATTTCGTTGATCACCTTGAGCGTCTCCGCCGCTGCAAGGTGACAGTTGCAGAACTGGCCAATGAAGTAGTGGAAACCAAACGCAAAGACGGACGATCTGCGAAGTATATCGCTGATCTAGGTCAGAAGCTCAGGCGATTTTGTCGAGACTTCGGAGGCCGGCTTATCGCTGCGGTGGACCTGGGCGAAATCGACAAGTGGCTGCGCGATCTGGATTGCCTGCCAAAGAGTCGGGCACAATATCGGGCAAACATTGGTGTCTTATTCAGTCACGCAGAGCGGTTAGGAATGATCGACAAGAATCCGGTCCTGCGGACCGCGAAGCCGAAGCTTGTTGACGCCCCGCCCGAAATTTTCTCTGTTGATGAACTGGCGGCTTTACTCAATGCGGCTGCAACGCGCGCGCCCGAGGTCGTCCCGATGCTGGCAATTGGGGCGTTTGCAGGGGTCAGAGAGGCTGAGATAAAAAGGCTTAACTGGTCAGAGGTAGATCAAAGGCGCGGACACATTGAAATTAAGTCCAGCAAAGCCAAGTCTGCGCGCCGCAGGCTGATCGAGATTCAACCAAATCTGGCGCAATGGTTACAGCCTTACTCCGAAATGACTGGCCCCGTTGTGCCAGTGAACTCGCGCAAGAAGCTCGCGCTGGTTCGCAAAGCTGCCGGGCTTACGACCTGGCCAGGCAATGGGCTTCGCCATAGCTTCGCGAGTTATCGCTTGGCCGCGATTCACGATGCGCCCCGTGTCGCAGGAGAGCTGGGCCATACAAGCCCGCAGATGCTGTACTCAATGTATAGGGAGGTAGTCTTGCCAGAGGAAGCGCAACGTTACTGGAAGCTTGGGCCTGAGAGTAAGGCCGAAAATGTTGTAGCCTTCAGTGTAAGCAACTGAGGCGCGTGAGCCGGAGGCATCGACAAGCCTTCGCTCCAGTGACTTTCTGGCTAAGACCCCCGGTGCCACGGGTGGCGGTGGAAGGGCGGAACGCGAGGACGTAGCCGCGCATTGGGGCAGCTCTCAAAAAAAGCCGCTGAAAACTCGGCGACGAGGACAAACGTGTCCGGCCACTTCACTGCTGGAATATAGCCCTTGTGCGACCAGAATCGAAATCGTGGATTGAGGCACTCCACCCATGAGATCACCTCTGCGGTGCGCATACATCTAACGAGAAAGAGTTAGGTCTGTCCAAGGTAATCGTTATCTACTTGGTGAATTCTGTTTGCGAAATCCTATCCCGCAGCCAGGCGGAGATTCGGCCCATGACCTCGTCGAAATGGGAAATACCTGCCGGGTCTTGCATTGCGTGATCATATCCGGTCAGCTCCCAGTAAGTGAAATTGGCGCGGTTAGCTCCCTGAAATTCGTCTCTTACAGTACGTGCAACAATGACTGGGGCATGGGTATCTCGATCACCTTGGACCAAGAGGATTTCCGATTCAGTCTTCAGCAGGTCTGCCGTCATGTCCTGGTGCAGAATGTCAGTCCACCACCGATATGAATTTCCGCCCCAAACCTTGGCACTCATTGGGTCGGCCTTTATCTTTTTTAACTCTTCGTCAGCATGCTGCGCCACGTCGGGCGGAACCATAAGCTTGAATATATCGGCAAATGAATGTCCTGGGGCAGTGGAGAAAATGACGAGTGCTGTTGGCTTCACTCGAGGCGCGAGGATTGCCATCGCCGCGCCGCCTTCCGACCCTCCGAACAAGACAAGCTGGCCATTCCACCACGATTCCTGTTTGAGTTCACGAAGAACGCTCTCGTAATCCTCCACTCGCTGACTCACCGTGTGATGTGCGTAGAAGGTCGGGGAGCATCCTCCATATGGGTCTTTTGGTTTTGCGTGACGCTCGACGCCGTACTTCTCAACAGTCAGGACTGCAAAATTTGGAAGCAACTGCTTGGCAGTCGCGATATTGCGGTTCTCGGTCGTGGCCAGACATCCCGAACCCTGAGCAATGACTAGAATGCCCTGCTTGCTTCCAGCCCCTTGCCGATCAAGCGTCCAATAGATCGAGCTACCATCTGGACGCTGCGACACATGATCAGTCGGCGTCGCTTGTGCCACTGGTAAAAGGATAAGTGTAAGCATCGGCACCAAGATAGGACCGATCGCTTCGCGTCGCATAGACCTAACGAGAATTAGACTGCAACTTGCAATCTAT
>Ga0066903_100002367_pt1 | contig 14694 bp, 12 predicted proteins | sample PanSoiMetaGPlot1_FD_67491 | JGI IMG/M metagenome (GOLD analysis project Ga0066903, IMG submission 67491) | Tropical forest soil microbial communities from Panama analyzed to predict greenhouse gas emissions - Panama Soil - Plot 1 (version 2) | ecosystem: Environmental > Terrestrial > Soil >...
TTCGATGATAGAGGAGCGATTCAAGGCGAACAAGGTAACGCAGGGAGTGCCGACCGGATGGTTGGTAGGTGTGCTCTGCGGCCTCAGCGGGTCTCTCTGCGATCTCTGCGTTTTAGACTTCCCGCCGACTCGCCGGAAACCCCTTAGAACGCAGAGGACGCAGAGGAACACACCGCTCAAAATCACCAGCTATCGGTTGTTTGCGGGCTTCAAGCGTGCCCGTTCCCACGCCTTCGCGTACTTCCACGAAACATACACGGCGTGGTAAAGGTGCAGCAGCAAGCCTTCGCGTCCATCCAGGAAGCCGAGGCGCACGATGTAGTTGTAGAAGAATGTTGCCAGCGGACGAATCACGATGTCGGCGAGGTTGAAACCGCGGTGGCCTTTTGCAACCGCAAGTTCTGCTCCCAGCGAAGAATATCGATTCATGTGTCCGATGTAGTAACTCAGCGTCGGGTAGGTGTAGTGCACCATCGCGTTTTTGCACTGACGCGTGCGCTGAGAGACGCCGGCTTTCAGTTCGCAGCGGTCGTGAGGGTCGTGTCCGGTGACGAAGCCCATTCCGTTGCGAAACAGGCGTAGCTTCGGGTCGGGATAAAACCCGCCGTGTCGCATCCAGCGGCCCAGAAACAGATTCCTGCGCGGAAGCCAATAACCTTTGGTGTCACCGGGATTCGCAAGAGCAGCACGAATTTCGGCCGCGAGGCCAGGACTGATTTCTTCATCTGCGTCGAGCAGCAGCACCCAATCCTCCGAACATTGCTCAATCGCGTATTGCTTCTGCGCGACGTACCCGCGCCAGGGTTCCTCGATGACACGCGCCCCGTGCTCGCGCGCGATTTCACGGGTGCGATCTTTCGAGCCGGAATCCACCAGCACGATTTCGTCAGCCCATCGCACGCTGGCGAGCGTGCGGCCGATGTTGGCTTCTTCGTCCATCGCGACGATGGCCACTGAGAGCGTCATGAAAGCGCGTATTGTCTCACAAGGAGTCGCCGGGATTGCTGGCGAAGGAGTGTGCCTCCGAGAGGTGCATCGGTCCATCGCTAAGTTCAGGATGACAACCATCCAGTGGCACCAGTGGGAACTAAATGCCGCCGCCCTCGGAATATGTGTCCCACTCTTCGTCGATGGTGAGGTTCAGTTCTGGAGGCAGCACTGCCTGGGTGTGTTGCTGCAGTTGCTCGCGGATCTGGTGGACTTCGGCAGCGAGGCGGATGAAGACATCCGACATCGGGTCGCTGATCTCTTTCGGGTCACTGATAACGACGCGCTTGCCGTTGCGCAAGACGATGTGGCCAGGAACCCCGACGATCGTCGAGTTATCAGGAATGCTGCGCAACACGACCGAGCCCGCACCCACCCGGCAGTTGTTGCCAACCGTTATATTGCCGAGGATCTTTGCCCCGGAGCCGACGATAACGTCGTTACCAAGAGTCGGATGCCTCTTGCCCTTTTCCTTCCCGGTACCCCCGAGCGTGACGCCCTGGTAGAGCACGACGCCATCCCCGACGATCGCCGTCTCGCCAATCACCACGCCCATGCCGTGATCAATGAACAGCCGCTGTCCGATCTGCGCTCCGGGATGAATCTCGATGCCGGTGAAAAGCCGAGAGACCTGCGACAGCCAGCGTGCCAGCAGGCGCAGGTCGTGAATCCAGAACCAGCGATAGATGCGGTAGAACCAGAGCGCGTGCAGCCCGGGATAGCAAAGCAACACTTCGAGGTACGAGCGCGCAGCCGGATCGCTCTCGAACACCGACGTGAGATCTTCGCGAACGGATTGCCAGAAGCCGATCATTCCTCGAGATCAGACAGCAACCGGGACCGTGACCATCTCCAACGATTCCTTGCGTAGATGATCGAACAGGATACTGCTGAGATATCGCTCGCCGAAATCCGGCAGCACCACAACGATCAGCTTGCCAGCGTTCGCTGGTTTTTCGGCCACGCGGACTGCTGCTGCGACTGCGGCACCCGACGAAATCCCCATCAGCAATCCCTCTTCTTTCGCAAGCCGTCTCGCCATGGTCACCGCATCTTCGCTGGAAACCTGAACGACTTCTGAAATGTAGTCGGTGCGAAGAATTTCGGGAATGAAGCCTGCTCCGATCCCTTGAATCTTGTGCGGGCTGGGCGTGCCGCCCGAAAGAATCGCGCTCTCGGTGGGTTCGACCGCGATGGCTTGGAAGCTGGGCTTCCTGGGGCGGATGTATTCAGTCACGCCGGTGATGGTGCCGCCGGTACCAATGCCCGACACGAGGATGTCGACTTTGCCGTCAGTATCCTCCCAGATTTCCGGGCCAGTAGTTTCGACGTGAATTTGCGGGTTCGCAGGATTGGCGAATTGTTGGAGGATGAAGCCACCGGGCGTGTTCGCGCGAATCTCTTCAGCCTTTGCCATGGCGGCCTTCATGCCCTTGGGACCGGGCGTGAGAATGATCTCGGCGCCAAAGGCTTTCAAAAGCACTCGCCGCTCGAGACTCATCGTATCGGGCATGATAAGGATAATGCGGTAGCCCTTGACCGCAGCCACGAATGCCAGACCGATCCCGGTATTGCCGCTGGTCGGTTCGATCAGAACCGTTTTTCCGGGTTGAATTTTCCCGTCGCGCTCGGCGGCCTCAATCATGCTGACCCCGATGCGGTCTTTCACACTGGAGCAGGGATTGAAGCTCTCCAGCTTGGCAGCGACCTTCGCCGGGCATCCGGCGGCGACTTTGTTGAGATAGACAAGAGGAGTATGACCGATCAGTTCCGTAACGTTATTCGCGATTTTCATCTGTGATGTCCTCTGATTTACAGAGTCTGACGCGCCGAGTTCGCGGAAAGACTCAAAAACTGCATGAGTATCGTCTCTGGCGGCGGATCGTACGGGTACCCGCCAAACCCACAAACCCATAAAGACTACTAGAAGGCTACAAAAATAAAAGGCCCCGTTCGCGAAAGGCAAACGAGGCCATCGGTTTTGGATGATTGATAACTAACTTTGCGGAGCCTGCGTTGGAGGCGCCGACTGCGCGGGTTCCGGAGTGATCGAGTTCTGCGGAGCCGGTTGCGTCGACGGCGTACCGATGGACTGCACATCGGTGCGAGGCGAGACGTAGGGGACCGCAGGCAACTTTGTGACCACGCCAGACTGCGCGTCCGCCAAGTCAATGCCATTGTGCTCGAGGAGCAGACCGGTGGCGCGATCTAGTTCGACGCGAGCTTTCTCGTAGGCAGCGCGCGCGGCGACCAGATTCGACCTGCTTTGGGTCAGCGAACTCGATTGCTGGAGTACGAGCGTGCTCGTCGAGGCACCCAGCGCATACTTCTTCTGTTCGGCGTCGAGTGATTGCTGGGCGAGATCGACGGCCGCCTGGGCCGCGTCCACGCTCGCCTTGTTCTGTTGCAGGGCAAACTGCGCGTTGCGCACTTCAATGCGGATTTCGTTCTCGACCTGCTGAAGCCGGAGTTGCGCCTGGCGGAATTCGAGTTGCGACCGAATCTGGTTGGCCTGCGCAGTTCGATTGCGGATCGGGATGTTCAGGCTCAGACCCGCGCCCTTGTCCGGCGCCGTGCTATTGAAGAGTTGATGGATGGTGCCGCCGTAACTCACGCTCGGTGGGATGTCGGCAGGTTGGGTACAAAACTGCTGGTTGGGGTCTGTACAAACCGGGGCTGCCGGGTTGAAACTGCCTCCCAAGCCGGAGCCGCCGTAGTAAGCAAACAGGTCTACGCTGGGTAGCAAAGAGTTCTTCACGGCCTTCATGCTGACTTCGCGGTTTTTCAGGTCAATGCGCGATTCTGCGAGTTCCGGGCGATGTCCGAGTGCCTGATTTATCAGCTCCTGCCCCGCGGCGGCCGCTTCCTGCGCGGTGGGGGTACTCATCGTGTCGGTCGGGATAACCTCGGCGTCGATGAGCGCAGGATCCTGCACTGTGCGGCTGAGAGCGTTCTTCATCAGCAACTGCTGTAACTCAAGGCCAGTCTTCGCCAAGATGAGCTGCTGCTGGCCGGCTGCGACCTGGCTCTGCGCGCGCACGATTTCGATGGGTGCCAGCGTGCCGATCTCCACCTGCTTTTTATTGTCGGAAAGCGTTTTTTCAGCCAACGCCACGGCGTCCTGCTGAACCTTGACGTTTTCGTACGCGTTCACCAGGTCCCAATACATATTCTGGATCTGATCGACGGTTGTCGTAACCTGAAGCCGAAAAGCGACGTCGGTAAGTTCACGATTGTTTTTCGCGATCACGATGAAGCGGCGGTTCGGTAAGAAGCCGAAACCCTGCAGCAAATGATGCGTCAGCGTGGCCTTAAAGTTCGCATTGAGAGTGGGGCTCAAAGTCGTGAACGGCGAATTCGTAGTAACGCGGGAGTTGTTGAATCCCACGGAGAGATTTGTACCGGTGGCAAAACCCTGGTTGTAGGCGAAGTCGGCGGTTGAAGTGTTTTGCGTCAACACGGGCACGCCGATGAAGGCGTTCGAGGTCTTCTGGCTAAAGCGGTCGAGCTGCAGCGTTCCTGTCAGAATCGGATCATACGAGCTGATCGGAGATCCAATACCGAGTGTAGAACTGACAATACCCAGCGTGCCGCTGCCTGCGCCGCCGCCGCCGCCCGTGGTTCCACCCGCTCCGCTGCCACTTGCGGTCGTCGCACCGCCAAAACCTCCAACACCACCTCCCGGGGTCCCCTGCACAACGCCGGTATTTACGCCGAGCAGGCTGGAACCGGCTTTCGTGCGCAGTACGTCTGTATCAGCGATATGGAGGTTGTAACGCGAAATCGCGATATCGAGATTGTTCTCAAGCGCCAACGCGACAGCATCGTTCATGGAAAGCATCAGCTTGCCGTTTTGGAGCAGCTGATCAAGTCGCGGTGTGTTCGTCAGGCTAGGCGCGGGTACCGTGCGCCCAGCATACGGCGCGAGTGGATTCGGAAAATGCGAGCGGGGCTTCGCATATTCGCCGACCACAAACGGCTTTGGCGGAGTGCTTGGGGTTTGGCTCGCCGAGGGCGCTTGCGGTATAGGAGCCGACTGGTCCGTTTGCGCCCAAACCGCTGTCGCAAAAACCGCAGCCAGAACCAGTCCGCAGAAAACTCTGCTGGCAAACTTCAAACAAGGCAGTTCCATTCGTATTCTCCATCCATGAAAACGTGGTATTCCCGATTGCATGAAATTTGTGGCAAGCGCTGTGCGGAACCAAACGGCGATTCCCACAGGCTGATACGCAAAACGCGCGGCGAAGGTTCCTTCCAGCGCTTAAACAACCGGCAAGGCCTGAGACTGCGGATCCCGGGAAGTAAGTCAGTATATAAGACGGGTTCCCGCTCCCCGGTGACGCGACGCGTAAAAACGGGTAAAAGTTTGTAAAGCCAAGTACCGGAACGGGCCGAATAACAACCTTAGATGAAAGGACGGCGGCAGACGAATCACAAAAGTGGCGCGAAATCTCAAATTGACCCTGTCGTATGACGGCACGGACTTCTCGGGCTGGCAGGTGCAGCCGGCTGCGCCCACCATTCAGGGCACACTTGCGTCAGCAATTGGACGACTCACTGGCGAAAACGTCCTGCCACAGGGTTCGGGGCGGACCGATGCCGGAGTGCATGCTCTTGCACAGACAGCTACCTTCTCCACTTCCTCCTCCATCCCCGCCGAAAATCTCGGCAAGGCCTTGAACGACATTTTGCCTGCATCGATTCGGATTCTGGACGTGGCGGGAGTGCCCGAGACCTTCCATGCCCGAAAATCGGCTCGTGCAAAAACCTACCGTTACCGGATTTATCGCGCACCGATCTGTCCACCCTTTCAGGCGCGATTCGTGTGGCACTTCCCGTATCCACTCGACGAGGCCGGCATGTCTCGTGCCGCCGTGCTTGTTCAAGGCGAACACGACTTCACCTCCTTTGCGGCAGTGGATCCGGAACGCGGATCCGAGAATGGCGAAGTCTCGAACCTGCGCACGATCTTCTCCTCTGTCTTTGAGCGCGTTGGCGACGAATTGCTCTACACGGTGCGGGGAAGCGGGTTTCTGCACCACATGGTTCGAAATCTGGTTGGAACATTCATCCTGGTAGGGAAGGGAACCCTGACGCCGTCCGACGTGACTCGCATTCTTGGAGCGCGCGACCGTTCCGCAGCCGGAGCCACCGCTCCAGCCAGCGGGCTCTTTCTGGTGAGCGTCGAGTACTGACGGTGTGGCGCGGGCTATTCTGTCTGCGTAAACTCTGGTTGAGTCCCATGACGACGGATCTGCAAGTCGCAACGCGCAAGATCGTTTCCTTGAATCCGGCAACGGGGGAAGCCCTGGGCGAACTGGACTGCACGTCCGATGCGGAAGTCCAGACGACCGTCGCTCGCGCCCGCGCAGCGCAGCCGGCATGGAACGCCCTCGGAGTCGAGAGACGTCTCGGCGTTCTCCGCGAGTTCCAGAAACTGCTGCATCGTGACAAGGCCGAAGTCGCCGCCTTAATCACTCGCGAGGCTGGCAAACCCTGCGTCGAAGCTTTGCTGACAGAAGTGCTGGTCGTGCTCGATGCTGTTCGCTTCCTGATCGACAATACGTCTGGATTCCTTCGGGAAACTTCCGTCGAGCATGGCAGTCTCGCGATGAAGGCCAAACGCGGGCGCATCTTGCGCGAGCCGCATGGCGTAATCGGCATCATCTCGCCGTGGAACTATCCGCTGTCGATTCCGGCGGTCGACGCCTTGGCCGCACTCGTGACCGGAAATGCGGTTGTGCTGAAGCCATCGGAGTTCACGTCGCGGGTGGGATTGAAATTGCAGTCGCTTGTGCACGAGGCTGGAGTTCCCAAAACCATTTTCGCGGTTTTGGTCGGCGACGGAGGGACCGGAGCCGCCGTACTCCAGTCCGACATAAACAAGCTGATCTTTACCGGCAGCGTTCCAACTGGCAAGCGGATCGCTCAGACGGCCGCGACGCGGTTGCTTCCAGTGGTGCTCGAGCTGGGCGGCAAAGATCCCATGCTCGTCCTCGACGATGCCGACGTCGATGTCACGTCGAGCGCTGCCGTCTGGGGCGCGTTTGTGAACGCCGGACAGGCTTGCCTCTCGGTTGAGCGTTGTTACGTGCATCGTTCGCATTACGCGAACTTTCTGGACGCATGCGTGGAGAAGACCAAGCGGCTGCGCGTCGGGAACGGCATCGATCCCGAGGTCGACATCGGTCCAATGATTCATGAACGGCAACTTCGCATTGTCGAGTCGCAGGTCAACGAGGCGGTCGCACAAGGCGCACGGTTGCTCGCGGGAGGTTCGCGGCTGTCGCACATCGGCGCAAACTTCTACGCTCCCACGATCCTTGCCGACGTCACAGAAGACATGCGCATCATGCGCGAAGAGACGTTTGGCCCGGTGCTCTCTGTCGCTCCTTTCGACTCCGATGAGGAAGCGGTGCGCATGGCAAACGATTCCGAGTTCGGGCTGGCCGCCAGCATCTGGACGCGGAACACGCAACGAGGAGAGTCGCTCGCACCCAGAATCATGGCCGGCACCGTGATGATCAACGACACGATCTCCTGCTTCGGAATCAGCGAAGCGCCGCATGGCGGCGTGAAAGCCAGTGGCATTGGCCGATCGCATGGGCGGTTCGGGCTCGAGGAAATGGTGAGAGCAAAGTATGTCGATGCGGACCGCATGCCGGGCATGAAGAAATTATGGTGGTACGGGTATAGCGAGACCTTCCGCCGCGGCATGGAGGGGTTCGTGGATATGCAGTTTGCGCGGTCGATGGGGGAGCGGATGCGAGGAGTGCTGAAGTCGTGGGGCGTGGTGAAAAGTCCCAAGCTGTAACCGTTAGTCGGCGACCGTCCTGGTATTGTCCAAGTCCTGGAATCTTGTCAGCCGAATGCATGGATCCCTCACCTCGTGAGGGATGACAGTGCATTCGTTGGGCTGTTGATTTTGGTGCCTGCCATACCATCAAGTAAAATGAAGTTGCGTTGCGGGCGTTGCCCGCCACATCGCTGGAAAGCGAGGATCTCTCCTTGGCCGCTGGTGAAACCACGATTCCGCATGCCGCACAGCAGCTTCCCAATCACAAAGTGAAGGTCAAGAAAGCAGGCCAGCGGGCCTGCAACGAAAAAAATGACAAAGGGAAGTTCTGCGGTGGTCATTTGAAACGCTGGTACTACACAGCCGACGCCCTAGAGCAGGAGTGTGGCTGCATCGAGAAAGCGTGGGGGCGTGACGCGGAAGTCTACCGCTGCGAAATCTGCAAGACGCTTTATCTGCCGAATCCAGAGAGCGCGCGCGGCGTCAACGTTGCCGGCGAGGGGCAAATCTCCGTGTTCGGGCTTACGCTGCCGCCGAAGGAAGAGAAGAAATAGTCGCTCCAGCAGCAGTCGCTAGTCTTCTCGCCGGTCGTCGGCGAAAAAGGCTCTGGCTCGAGACTGGCGACTGGAGACTGACGATTGGAGAAATCGCGACTGATTTCCGACCTCATATACGACTGGAACACCACTTACCCGCAATCGCTGCGCCCCGTCGGAACCGTCATGTTGAATGACGAAACCCTGCGCGACGGGCTCCAGTCGCCATCCGTTCGCGACCCGTTGATTCCGGACAAGATAGCCATTCTTCATCGGATGGAGTCACTCGGCATCAATTCCCTGAATCTCGGCCTGCCGGGCGCGGGGCCACGCGCGGTCGAGCATGTGACGGCGCTGGCTTGCGAGATCGTCAATCACAAGATGAAGATCCGCGCCAACTGCGCGGCCCGTACCCACGAGAACGACATTCGCCCGATCGCGGAGATCACGCAGAAAACGGGGCTGCCGATCGAAGCTGCGACATTTATCGGCTCCAGCCCCATTCGCCGCTACGCCGAAGGCTGGACCGATGATTTCTTGTTGCGGACCACCGAGAACGCGGTGAAGTATGCCGTATCCCTGGGACTCGCGCCCATGTACGTGACCGAAGACACCACGCGCTGCGATCCCGCGACGGTGAAGAAGCTTTATTCGACCGCGATCGCCAACGGAGCACGCGCCATCGTGATCTGCGATACGGCAGGGCACGCGACGCCAATGGGCGCCTTTGCCCTGGTGAAATTTGTGATTTCGGAAGTGGTAAAGCCTTCCGGCGAGAAGATTCGCGTGGACTGGCACGGCCACTGCGATCGAGGTCTCGGGGTTCCGAACGCAATGGCAGCCTTGGTTGCTGGCGCGGATTGCGTGCATGCCTCGGCACTCGGAGTTGGTGAACGGGTGGGCAACACGCAGATGGACCAGATGCTCGTGAATCTTAAGCTGATGGGGATCGAGCCGTGGGTCAGTCAGGATCTCACCACGCTGAAGGATTATTGCGTTGCCGTGGCGCGCGCCACGGGAATTCCGATCCCCGCCAACTATCCCGTGGTCGGCGACGACGCTTTCCGCACCGCAACCGGAGTTCATGCGGCCGCGATCGTGAAGGCCTATAAGAAAAACGATCTCGAACTCGCAAACTCTGTGTACTCCGGCGTGCCTTCACACCTTTTCGGCCTGGAACAGGTCATTGACATCGGTCCCATGAGCGGAAAGTCGAACGTGCACTATTGGCTCGAACGGCGCGGCATCCCGGCAACGGAAGAACTCGCCGACCGCATTTACGCCCGTGCCAAGAAATCCGACCACACGCTCACCGACGCCGAGATCCTTGAGTGTGTAACGGCTCCGCGTCAGCACTCGTAGTCTCGATTCCTCTCCAAAATTGTCATCGTGAGCGAAGCGAAGGACCTCTGAATTGCGCTTCATGGGTCGCGACCCTTCAAAAGCATCCCTCCTCGCCGACGCCCCGTTGTAAACTGACGATCATCTCCATGTCCCCGAGTTCGCGCGGCGAAATGTCGGACCTATACCCCACCTTTCAGGACGAAGTCGCGCGCCTGTCCGCGTCGCCGGAAGTTCGGTCTGCGTTCAACTGGTTCCGCGCCCAGGAGCCGCAACTCGCGCATTGGCAATTGGAAATGGGGCGGATCGCGGCGCCGCCATTTGGGGAGGGCCCGCGTGCCGCGTGGCTCGCGGAGCGCTTCCGCGAACTGGGTCTCGACGATGTCCGCATCGACGACGTCGGCAACGTCTTCGGTATTCATCCAGGATTTGGCAAGCGCTACATTGCTCTGAGCGCCCACATCGACACGGTGTTCCCCGCGGGCACGCCATTGAACGTCCGACAGCAGGGAACACGCCTGTTCGGGCCGGGCGTCTCTGACAATGGAGCTGGCGTAACAGCGATGCTCGCGATTGCGTCCCTGCTGCGCTCGGTGCGAGTACGCCATGCCATGCCATTCGTTTTCATAGGTAATGTCGGCGAAGAGGGCGAGGGCGATCTGCGCGGCATGCGTCATATCTTCGCTACGCCACGCTGGAAGGATGCGATCGCCTACAGCCTGATACTCGACGGTGCGGGCGCCGACACGATCGTCGCCGAGGCCCTGGGGAGCCGGCGTTTCGAAATCATCGTGCGCGGTCCCGGAGGCCACTCCTGGAGCGACTTCGGAGCGCCTAATCCGATCGTCATCCTCGCGCGCGCCATCGAACGCTTCTGCCAGACTCCAGTCTCCGCGGCGCCAAAAAGCACATTCAACATCGGAGTGATTCGCGGCGGGACTTCGGTGAACTCCATTCCGGAATCGGCCAGCATGCGGGTGGACATACGCTCTACCTCCAGTTCGGAACTCGAACGTCTTGAGCGTGCTCTGCGCGTCTGCCTCGACCAATCCGTCCAAGCCGAGCAATACACCGCCGAGCACCGCAGCACCAGCCAACGCAAGACGCACGCCGTGACCTGTGAGGTGGTCGTCATCGGTGACCGTCCTGCCGGAGAATTGGAGCTGAACGCACGCCTGCTTCATGTGATCCGCGCGGTGGATGCGCATCTGGGCAATGTCGCGCAAGTGCAACGTGCGTCCACCGACGCCAACATCCCTCTCTCGCTGGGTCGAGAAGCAATCGCAATCGGCGGCGGCGGATCAGGCGGCGGCGCGCACACTCTGCAGGAGTGGTTCGACTGTTCGGGAAGGGAACTGGGGCTGAAGAGAATTCTCCTGACTTTGCTGGTGTTGGCAGGAGTCGACGAATGAACGTGCGGATTGTCGTGCTGTCGTTCCTTCTTACATGCACAGTTCGAGCGCAAGAATCGCCTCCTCCTCCCCGCGCCGACGCGATCTTTCTCCACGGCAATGTCTACACCGGCGTCGTAGACAAGGCCGCGTTCAATGCGGTCAAGCGCGTCCAGGCGATTGCGGTTCGCGGTGACCGGATTCAGGCCGTCGGTGAAAATGCAGAAATTCTCAAGTTGAAGGGGCCGAGCACGCAGGTCATCGAGCTGGACGGGAAATTTGTAATGCCCGGCTTCAACGATGCGCATGCTCACCTGTCCCAGGGCGGATTCGAAGCTCTGCATGTAAACCTGGTCGGCGTGAAGTCACTCGACGAGTTCCGTGACCGTGTTCGCGCGAATGTTGAAAAGGCAGCGCCCGGTGCATGGATTCTGGGCGGAGGCTGGGACGAAAATCTCTGGCCAGTGAAAGCCGTTCCCACTCGCTGGGACGTAGACGAAGTTTCTGCCGGACATCCCGTGTTTCTTGAGCGGGTCGATGGTCACATTGCGGTCGCGAACACGCGCGCCCTGCAACTCGCGAGCATCACGATTGCAAGCCGCGATCCCAAGGGCGGCAAGATTGACCGCGATGCCAACAGCCAACCCACAGGCATTCTGCGCGAAACTGCGCGGCAGGCGGTGACTGAGGCCATTCCAGCGCCCACCCACGACGAACGTCGCGCGGCAATGGAGCGCGCCTTGGCGGAAGCCGCGCGCTGGGGCGTCACATCCGTGCAAGACAATTCCGGCGATTGGGATAACTTCAAGGTGCTCGAAGAAATTCAAAAGGACGGCAAGCTCACCGCCCGTATCAGTGAGTGGCTGCCTTTCGACGATTCGGTGGCGCAGCTTGAAAGCAAGCGCAAGGAGCATGCTGCATCAGACCCGATGCTGCACGCCGGCATGCTAAAGGGCTTCATGGACGGCTCGCTTGGATCACACACCGCGGCATTGCTCGAGCCCTACGAGGACGATCCGAAGAATTCCGGCCTGCCCCGTTACGATCCCCCAAAGCTGAACGAAATGACGAAAGAGCGCGTGCTCGCCGGATTTCAGATCGGCTTTCACGCGATCGGCGACAAGGGTGCTCAGATGGCCCTCGATGCGTTTGCGGATGCGGAGAGAGCGGCAAAGGAGAAGAAGCTCAAGGCGGCCAATGGCGGAGACGACCATCGCCTGCGCATTGAGCATGCGCAGGTCGTCACGCCGCTCCAAATCGTGCGATTTCGAGATTTGAAAGTGATCGCCTCCATGCAACCGTGTCATTTGCTCACCGATATGAAATGGGCTGAGGCGCGGCTCGGCGAAAAACGATCGGGACACTCCTATGCCTGGGCTGAATTTCTAAAGCGCGGAGTCACCCTGGCGTTCGGGACCGACTATCCTGTCGAACCAATCTCGCCGTTTCGCGGACTCTACGCAGCCACCACGCGCAAAAGCGAAGATGGCAAAAAGGAGTATTTCCCCGATCAAAAAGTCTCGATGGACCAGGCGATCGCCGCATACACCACTGGATCAGCTTTTGCCGAATTGAGCGAGAAGCACAAGGGCCTGATGGCTTCCGGGATGTACGCAGACTTTGTGGTGCTCGACCGCGACATCACCGCTGTCGTTCCGCAGAAGCTTCTCGAGACTCACGTCCTACGGACAGTTGTCGGCGGGAAAACTGTCTACGAAACAAAGTAGAAAAGCTTTTCCGCTTTCACGACACCGAACTTTCATGTTCTAGACTATCCTTATGACGTGGCGAGAACGGGAGAGGCTTCTCTATCTGGGCTCGAGCTTTTCTCTAATTCCTGCCATGGCCATCCTTCCGGCATTTACGGTTCTCGTATTTCATCCCAGCATTCCACATGCCACCCAGTGGGCTCTTCTCGTTCTTCCGATTCTTCTCATCTCTGAGTTCTTCGGAGTCTACAAGCTGGTGCAAAGCTGTGTTGCGCGTCCTTTCAGCCTGCTGACCATGTTGTCGTTCGGAGTATTCTTCGTGTTGCTGGTGATTGTGATCTATACCGGAGTGTTCCTGGCAGCGCTTGCAGACAGAATGTGAAACCAAGTCCACCGGCGGCTACGCCGAGATCGCGGAGAAAGCAGCAGGCAAACTCTCTCATTCTCAGCGGTGAATTAGCACTTTTAGCTCAGGTTTTCAAAAATCCCCGCAGCGCCCATTCCACCACCCACGCACATGGTCACCATGCCGTAGCGAGCCTTTCGCCGCCTCATCTCTCGAATGATTGAGGCCGTCAGCTTCGCGCCTGTGCAGCCCAGCGGGTGTCCCAAAGCGATCGCGCCGCCGTTCAAATTTACTTTTTCCGGATCCAGTCCGGCCTCTTTGATCACAGCCAGCGACTGCGCCGCGAAAGCTTCGTTCAACTCGATCACGTCGATGTCGGCGAGTTTAAGCCCGGCTATTTTCAGAGCTTTCGGGATCGCAAATACAGGGCCGAGTCCCATCTCTTCCGGTTTGTAGCCGGCAGTGGCGAACGAAACGTAGCGCACGAGTGACTGGATGCCGAGCGCCTTCGCGCGTTCCGCCGACATGACAACCGCAGCCGCAGCGCCATCCGACATTTGGGACGAGTTGCCCGCGGTGACAATGCCATTGGCGTGGAACGCCGGTTTCAGTGCCAAAAGCGCTTCGAGGGACGTGTCAGAGCGAGGTCCTTCATCGACCTTAAAGCTGACCTCCTGACGTGGAAGGGAACTATTCTTGCCCGGCTTCGAGTTGCTTCCATTTGCGGTGAAACTCACGGGTACGGCAACAGTCTCGTCTGAGAACTTTCCTGCCTGAATCGCAGCCAGCGCCTTGTGATGACTGCGCAGCGAGAATTCGTCACTCTGCTCGCGGGTGATCCCGAAGCGCTTGCCCACGCGCTCGGCGGTCAGGCCCATCGATAGATATGCGCCCGGATGGTTTTCGACCAGCCACGGATTCGGTGAAATCTTATTTCCACCCATCGGGATCATCGACATCGATTCCGTGCCGCCGGCGACGATGGCTTCCGCGCCGCCCGTCATGATGCGCTCGGCAGCCATCGCAATCGCCTGCAAACCTGACGAGCAGAATCGATTGATGGTCAATGCTGAAACCTCTTCTGGAAGTCCTGCGCGCAACGATGCGATGCGCGCCACGTTCATGCCTTGTTCGCCTTCCGGCATCGCGCAGCCCAAAATCACGTCTTCGATTTCCTTGGGATCGAGCTGAGGCACGCGCTCGAGAGCGCCTTTGATGGCAATCGCCGCCAGCTCGTCGGGCCGCGTGCTCCGCAACGTTCCTTTGAATGCGCGGCCTACTGGCGTTCGAACCGCAGATGCGATAATGATGTCTCTCATATGGTTTATGCTCAATAAGTTGTGGGTAAATATTAAAGTCGAAACGCTGGGGTCGGACTTGACGCCTCGGCGCTTTTTCAGCTCACAACAATGCCCGCGTAGCCCACCACCATCTGCCGATCACCTGATACGTCGCCCGATGTTGCGTATTTCACCAGGTCGGCGCGTGTCGCGCCTCGCTGCCGTGCTGCCGTAAGCATGGCGATGGTCGGGCCGAATCCACACATGCTGACTTCTTCCTGCATCACGACTTCATAGAGTCCGCGCGC
>Ga0066903_100002368_pt1 | contig 14693 bp, 10 predicted proteins | sample PanSoiMetaGPlot1_FD_67491 | JGI IMG/M metagenome (GOLD analysis project Ga0066903, IMG submission 67491) | Tropical forest soil microbial communities from Panama analyzed to predict greenhouse gas emissions - Panama Soil - Plot 1 (version 2) | ecosystem: Environmental > Terrestrial > Soil >...
AACACCCTGCGTTGCAGCCGACACCCTCTCTGGCGGCAGACTGCCGATGGGGACATCGACAGCTACAACACTTTCGGTTCGCCACGTCCTCTGTTGTGACGCAGCCGCTCCGCTGAGTAGACAAATTTCGATCGCTCGCACAACGCGCCGACGATTTTTTAGATCAACCGACGTTTTCGGATCGAGGTTGCGCAATCTCTTCTGTAAATCCGCGAGACTGAGTTCGTTCAATTGCGCCCGCAGATCCGGATCCGCCGCAGGCACGACTGCAAGCCCATGCGTCAGCGCCTTAACATAAAGACCACTCCCGCCGACCACGATCGCCCGTTTCTCGCGCGAGCGGATTTCACCGATGTGTCCAAGCGCAAGTTTTCGGAATTTGTCCGCGTTCATTTCTTCCCAGATCGACACCGTGCCGATGAGATGGTGAGGAACGTTGCCGAGCGTGTTCCGGTCCGGTTTCGCGGTCAGCAAATCGAATCCCCGATAAATTTGGAACGCGTCCGCGCTCACAATTTCGGCGTCGAGCCCGCGTGCAACCTCCACCGCGATTTCCGATTTGCCAGTCGCGGTCGGCCCGACGATGAAAAAAACGTTCTTTGTCATTCCGAGTCCGTTCGACGTCGCTCAGGATAGACTCCGTCGAGGAATGGAGCGAGTGGGACGAGCGACATGAACGGTTGAGCCGCAACGTAGCGGCGAGAGAGTCGGGAGACGAACGAGTTCAATCTCTCACTATTTCAGAAACATTTAGTTGCTCGACATAACAAGAGCGGAGAGCGCTCAAAAAACAAAAACCGGGAGCTGCGTATCACGCATACTCCCGGTTTGAAAGACAATCCGACGGTTAACCGTGCGAGTGTTCGCTGGATTTCGCGCCGCTGACTACGAGCTTGCGCCCGAGAAATTCTTTGTCATGCAATTCCTCTACCGCGCGCTTTGCTTCCTCGACCGTCTGCATCTGGACGAAGGCGAAACCCTTGGAGCGCTGGTTGTGGCGATAGCTCACGACCTCGGCGTTCTGGACGTGGCCGACCCCGTTGAAGAGGTCGAAGAGATCGCTCTCGGTGGCGTCGAAGGACAAATTGCCAACGTAAAGACGCGGCGAAGTAACTTCGATCGGTTCAGGCTTGCGCTGCGGCCGCTGTTCGCGCGGCTGCTGATGTTGTTGCTGCTGGCCGTTACGCGATTGCGGTGCTGGTTTTTTTTGGCCCCCGCCGTTGCCTCCAAAAAAGGCGGCGATTCGTTGCCAAAATGTTTTCTGTTTCGGAGCCTGCTGACGTTCGCGTTGATCTTGAAAACGTCCGCGCCCGCCCCGACGACGAGAACGGCCACGCCCGTGGCGCTGACGTCTCCCGTATGAATGCGAGTTCATGTTGATCCTCAATATTTAAGTTGTTCAATGGGCGGAGCGTTCGCATCGAGCGAACACAGTCCGCGGCGCGCGAATCCCGAAAGGTCCTCAAGTTGCTATCAGTCTGCGACGCCGTTGGAAACTCCACCTCGTCATGCCGGAAATAGAATCGTTTCAGGATGCAGCCCGTTTTGCTCAACCAATCAGATCGCGAAGATGAAGAACCTCGCCTCATACTCTTAGCTTCTATGGAAACGGATGCCCGGAATCAGATTTCCGACATCTACGCGCCGATTATCGCCCGCTAACGCCAGGTTGGCAAGGGGTCAAATATCGACCCTTATTGACGGCCGAAAGCGTCCCGAACGGAGTAGGCCCGGGACTTTAGATATTCCCGCGGCCGCTCTCCGCGAATCGGCTTCAAGAAATGGCTCGTGCGCGACGAATTGAGCAGCAGCTGGTAGCCGAACTCCGGCATCAGATCCCGGCAATGCCACTCCACCCAGCCAACCTCTGCCTCCAACAATTCCTTCTCCCACCGCGATGCTGGTTCTGCGCTAATCGTTGAGAACGCGATCTTCGCTGCCGAATTGCCACCCCACGGTTTGCCGATCTTGGTCGGTGTCAGAACAGTCTCGGCCTCGAATCGAACTTCGAGAAAATCGCAGACTGCTTTCATCACCTTCGGCGGCTCGCTGACGAGCCTCTCAAACTGCACGAACAAACCCTGCACATCGCCGGCACGAACTCGCCGCGCGAGCTTTGCCGCAGCTCGCCAGTGCGCGATCACGTAATAGACCGAAAAGCGTTTTGTCTGACGTGTTTTCTCGAGTGCGATCTGGGTCGCGAGAATAGCGCGCGGATCTCGCAACGTGACCAGTAGTTTCGCGTTTGGAAAACGGGCGAAAATTTCGCCGACGTGGTTTCGGTTCGCCGGCGTTTTCTCGATCCAGCGTTTGATGCGATTCATCGGTAGGCCGACAGTTTCAGCATAGGCTTCGGCCATGACCGCGAGTAGATCGCGCTGCGCGTTTGGCGGATCGAATGCGATGCGCTCGAAGGCGCCGAGAAACTTCTGTTGCGGGAAATTCTTGTATTCGTGTTCGCGCCATTTCGGTTCACCTTCGAACAAAACCCGCGAGAAAGATTCTTTCGTCAAATAATCGAACTGCGCGCGTCGACCGGCGCTCCCGTATTTTCTGAGAACCGTTGGGAAGTAAGCTGTCTCCTGCGGCAATACCAGCAACTCCGGATGATTATCAAGCAGCGCAGCCACAAGCGTTGTGCCTGATTTCGCCTGACCGGCAATGAAACAAGCGCGCTGATCAAACGAAAGCATTAGCTACTGTCGCGATTTCAGATACCAATCCACGAACTTGGGAAGACCCTCCTGGAACTTTGTCTTCGGGTCGTAGCCAAGAAGTTTTCTTGCCTTGGAAATCTCGGCGCAAGTCAGCGGCATATCGCCCGGTTGTTCAGGCAGGCGATTGATCTTCGCTCTTTTGCCAAGCACTTTCTCTATTGCGGCAATCAAATCTTTCAGCTGGATCGTGTCACTCTCGCCCAAATTAAAAACATCAAACATCGGACCGCCATAGTTCAACGCGGCCAGCGTGCCTCGAATGATGTCATCGATATAAGTGTAATCGCGCCGCGTCGTTCCATCACCAAACTGATCGATCGCTTCGCCGCTGTGAATTTTTCGAGTGAACTGATGGATCGCGAGGTCAGGTCGCTGCCGTGCGCCGTAAACGGTGAAGTAACGCAGCGCGACGATCCGCATTTTGTAGAGATGCGAATAAGTGGAGCAAAGAAACTCGCCCGCGATCTTTGTCGCCGCGTACGGGCTCAGGGTCTGTGTGAGATGTTCCTCCTCGGAGAACGGGACCTTTTTTGCCGCGCCGTAAACCGATGAGCTCGACACGAAAATAAATCGCTCAAGCCCACTTGTTCGTGCGCCTTCGAGTAAGTGCAAGGTGCCCGCGACATTCGTGTCGTAATACAGTTGCGGTTGTTGGATCGATGGCCGCACGCCGGCACGAGCTGCGAGATGAAAGATCGCGTCGAACTTTTCCTTCCGAACGACATTCACGACTTTCTCACCGTCGCGAAGATCGACATCGTGAATCCGAATCTCTTTCGCGACCGCGGAAATGTTCGCCCGCTTGATCTGCGGGTCGTAGTAATCGTTAAAGTCGTCGATAATCGCGACGTCATGGCCATCGGCGAGGAGTCTCTCGACCAAATGGGAGCCGATAAAGCCCGCCCCGCCGGTGATCAAAATCCTCATTAACCACGAATTAACACGATTGGACCCTAAGGACAGCAAGTTGTTTGTGATTCGTGTCTCTTCGTGTCCATTCGTGTTTAACGCATGAAGAAGGCAGTTGCGGCGACAATTCTCGCGTTCTTGTTGACGTTCGTCGCAACGTTTACCTGGAGGCTTTGGCCGGAATTGACGCGTCCGAAACAGGTCGATCCCGCATTTCGAGTCCCCTCAGCCCTTGATCTCGAATCAATTCCGACCGCATCGCATTTTGACTTTCCGCTCGGGAATGAAAACGGCGCCATGGCTTACAACGCGCAGCATTTCACTCAGGACAAACATCTTGGAGACGACTTGAACGGGATCGGCGGTGAGAACAGCGATCTCGGTGACCCGATTTATGCGATTGCGGACGGCCGCGTGCTCCTTGCGCGCGAGGGTGGCCCCGGCTGGGGCAATGTTGTTATTCTGCTGCACGCCTATCTGGAACACGGTGAACGGAAGTATGTGCAATCATTTTACGGTCACGTGCAGGACATGCTCGTTCATCCAGGTGAAACGGTAAAACGCGGCCAGCAGATCGCGACGGTTGGCAGTGCGAACGGCCGGTATTTCTCCCATCTTCATTTCGAGATGCGCGAGTTTCTGACGCCGTTCATAGGTCCCGGTTATCGCGAAGACACCCATGGCTGGATCAATCCTACGAAATTTGTCGAAGAGCATCGATAATTTGTCATTCCGAGCCGAGGAATCTCTTACTATTTGCTGGTCACTGCTGAGGTCAGAAATAGCTAGAGATGTCTCCACTTCGGTCGACATGACACAAGAGCAGAATGAAGCTCGATAATTGCAATGCACTAATCACAGGCGCCTCGGCCGGAATTGGTCGCGAATTCGCGCGTCAGCTCGCGCCCCGGGCGCGAACGCTCGTGCTGGTCGCGCGACGCGAGCAGCGCTTGAATGAACTGCGTGCAGAGCTGCTCAACCTCAACGCGCAACTTCAGGTCCACACGCGCATGGTGGATCTTTGCGACAAAACACAAATCGACGGACTGGTCGGCTGGCTCGAGCAAAACAAGATCGAAATCGATTTCCTGATCAATAATGCTGGACTCGGCGATTACGGGCCGGTCGCAACCAGCGACATCGACCGTGACAACCAGATTATTCAGGTGAACATCGCCGCGCTCACTTTTCTCACGCGCCAGTTCCTTCCGCGAATGATTGAAAGACAACGCGGCGCGATTTTGAATGTGAGCTCGTCCGCGGGTTTTTTGCCGATTCCAGGGATGACCGTTTATGCGGCAAGCAAAGCGTTCGTAAATAGTTTCACCGAAGCGCTGCGCGCGGAACTGGCAAACAGCGGCGTGGGCGTAACGGCACTGTGCCCCGGACCAGTTCATACCGAATTCGGTGATGTTGCCGCGCGGCCAGGCTACGAACCGGAAAGCGGTCCCGAATTCACTTATGTCTCGGTCCAACAGACCGCGCACGACGCGCTGGCTGCGATCGAATCCGATAAACCACTTATCATTCCGGGCGCCGTAATGAAATTCATGATGTTGCTCGTTCGGATAACCCCGATGCCGATCATGCGAATCGCAGCGCGACTTGGAGCAAGACGCAAAACAAAAGCGGCGGTCAAATGACCGCCGCTTCAAGAATTGCTTGCAGGCGAGACGCCTGCCGCCACAAATTTAGGACGATTTGTATTTAACTGAGCAGCCGTACGGCTTGGTCTGCGCGTTGGAGACCGGTTTCCCGGCAAGTGATTCGTCGAGCGCGTTCTTCACGTAATTGGTCGAGCTTGGAATATCGGCTGGATTCGGCGTCGCCTTGCTGTCGATTGCGCCTTCATAAACGATTTTACCTTCCGGGCTGATGATAACCATGTTGGGAGTGTTCTTGGCCCCGTAAAGCTTGGCGATGTTGCTTTCAGGATCGAGCAAGAGCGCAGTCTGATGCGTCTTCCATGACTCCATGATCTTCTTCGCCTGATCCGCGGTGATGTTGCCTTCCGTTCCTGGTGCGTTGGAATCAACGGTCAGCCAGACGACTCCCTTGTCGGTGAATTCCTTTTGCAGTTTCTGCATGTTGCCGCCGCCGTAATGTTTTTTCACGAATGGGCATTCAGGATTGAACCATTCGAGCACGACGTATTTCCCCTTGTACTCGGAGAGCGACTGCGTCTTGCCGTTGGTATCCGGCGCGGAAAATTCCGGCGCGGCGCTGCCAACTGGCGGAATATCGGCGGCGTAAAGCACGCCGGCGGACATGGTTGCGATTGCGGTGAGGATTAGTTTTGTTTTCATAAATTAGCGTGAGGCCACTGCGATGGCCTCCAGTTTATCGAGAAGAATATTCTTAGTGAGCAATTCCGGAAAAAGAATCGGCTCCTGCGATTTTCCCGGATAAAGCACGTATAATGGGACACCGGGCCGGCCAAATTGTTGAAGTATTTTCGTGATCGCCGGGTCGCCGTTAGTCCAATCCGCTTTTAATTTCACCACGTTGTGCCGCTGAAACGCGTCCCGCACGTCGGAATTTTCGAGGACCGCTTTCTCGTTGAACTTGCAGGTCAAACACCACGCCGCGGTAAAATCGACAAACACCGCGCGACCGCCATCGCGCTCGGACTGCAGGCGCTCCGGGGTGAAAGGCTGCCAGTCGCCCGTTGCACTTTGCGTGACGTCGATCTTCGAAGCCTGAAATTTGTCGGCGATGAAATAAACGCCACTGCCGAGCAAGAGTAAGAGCATGAGCACAAGTGTGATTGCTCGTTTCGCCCCAGAACTTGTCGGCAAGATAAAAGCGCCTTTCATCCAACACGCAAGTGCGACGATTAACAGAAAGCAACTCGCCCAGATTGCGCCGTCGAGACCGCGTTGCGCGCCGAGCACGTAAAGAAGAAAAAGCAGCGTAGCGAGCAGGAGGAAGCCCATGAATTGTTTGACGTGCACCATCCACGGCCCCGGTTGCGGTAGAAATTTCATCCACGCCGGTTGCGCGCTGAGCAGAAAATATGGCGCGCTCATTCCGGCCGCGATCGCGATGAACATGGCAAGGATTATGAGTGGCGACTGAGTGAAGGCGAAGCCGAGCGCAGTGCCGAGAAACGGCGCGGTGCACGGAGTCGCAAGCACGGTCGCGAAGACTCCCTGAAAAAATGAGCCGAGCGAATCTTTCCGGTCCGCGCTCGCGAGCATTCCGCGGCTGAGAGTTTGCGGCAGCGAAATTTCGAAGACGCCAAAAAGATTAAGCGCGAAAATCAGTACGATCACGCTCAGAGCGAGAACGAAGTAGGCATTTGTAAATTGAAAGCCGCCCCAGGTGACATCGCGTCCCGCGCCTTTCAGCGCGATGAGCAGCACTGCGAGCGCGATGAACCAAACAAAAATCCCCGCGCAAAACGCGATGCCACTTCGGAAAACCTTCGCCCGACTCTCTCCGGCTTGTTTAATGAACCCGAAAATCTTGAGCGAGATGACTGGCAAGACGCACGGCATCAGGTTCAAAATGAATCCGCCGATGAATCCAAAGAGTAGAAAAGTCGCGACACTCCGGGACGGTTGCGCGATTTGTGTCGCGGTGGCGGGGACTTGAGCCGGCCCGATTTCCCAACCGCTGCGATCGTTGCTGTTCGGGAATTTCGAAAAAACGATCACGCCCGGCATCGATGTCGAATTTTTATCCAGCGACTCGGTCGGAATTTTGAAAGTGACTTCGTTTACGCTGTGCGACTCGACGCTTGGATGGCCAACGACGGTGTTGCCCTGCGGCACCGGGAAGAAATCGAGGCTGTTGTAATTGGCGATTTGTTCGCTCGCGACCTTCAAATGCAAATCATTGCCAGTCCGGCTCCAGACGGCACCCGTTTTCTCATCCGGAAATTTTTTTGGAACTAAACGAAGATAGCGCGCAAAGAGATCGGTGTTTTTTGGATCGGCCATTGCCGAAGTCGGCAATTCAAGTTCAACATTCGCATTGCCCGGAATGCAGATTTTTTCGCAGACGAGCCAGTCTGCTTGCGCGGAGAGTTTCACGGGCGAACTGCCGATTTCCGCCGGCGGAGTGATTTCCTGAATCAAAAGGATCTCATCCTGATACCCGTAGGTCTGGATGTCACCCGGATCGACCGTTTTTAACGGAACTGGCCATTGGATTTCGCCAATCTTCCAGCCGGCCGGCAGGTTCCACTTAATTTCTGTGGGCAATCCCGCATCGCCGGAAAACTTCCAGTAGGTGTGCCAGCCGGGAGCCATCCGCAGTAGCAGACCGACATTAAAGGGCTTTCCTGGAACAATGGCGGAGGTATTTGCCTGGAGAGACGCTTTGACCAGCTCTTTGCCCTGGTAAGTCTGCGCCCACGCAGATTGCGCGAGCAAGACCGCGATCACGGCAAACGAGAGTCGTCGGGCCAAAACCATCATCGAAATTACCATTAGGCCAAGCCTGGGGCAAAGAGGGCTGGCTCGCATCATGCTGGCAAATGGGACATGCGCGGTCTCCTAACGTTCATCGCAATCGCGGCAATTGGCGGTGCGCTATTCGTCTGGCAAAAGCAGAACGAACAAAAAAGTACTCCCGCAGAACAATCGTCAGCGCAAACCACTCCGGCAGTTCGCCAGACTTACGAACACGATTGGGCGAAGCATTCGCTGGACACCACGCATTCAGTCATTGACCAGGTCAAACGGCAGCGAAAAGACGACGACCTCAAGGACGCAGTTGGCCGGCGTTAAGCAAATCGGATTGACGAAAGCGCAATTATTGCGTCGAACGATCGCCGGCTTGAGCGCGCAGCTGATTCTTGACCGCTGCCTTCAGATCGTCGGGCGAAATTGCTTCCGCCGCGCTCACTGATTCTTCTTCGCGTCCAAGCTTGGATAAATCGCGCACCGGCTCGCCATCGCCATTTAAGATGATGTCTCGGCCAGACTCGTCGTCACGCTGAACCCGGAAGTGACCGTGATTGATTCCAACGAGCGGAACGAATTGGTCGTAATTGTGTTCCACGAAAAGAATCTCGCGCTCGCCAACATGGAATTTCGGCGTGTCGGTGATGAGCATGGTCTCGTCCCCCACCGTGCCGCCCAGCATACGGATCGTGTAAGACGAACCGGCGTCTCCCTTCACCTTGTCCGAAACCTGGAAGGTAACGTAAGTATCGATGTGGCGTTGCGCGCCCTGGCCTTCCCAAATCGATTTAACATCGGTGACTGTGCCCTGAAAAATGAGTTCGGCCTGCTGCACCAGCTGGTCGAAAGTTGGGGGAATTACCGTTGTCGCGGTGATGAGAGAAAGAGCGACTCCGATTAATGCGAGTGGGAGAAGATATTTTGCTTTCATGGGATTAAGAAATTTCCAGCTATCTGGTCATTGAGACTGAGGCGGCCATAGGGCTCGATAAGCTATAAGCCGAGCCGGTCATGAGGTTCATTGTTGCCGTCCGACCCCGTCTGCCGACGCTCATGGCGTTCAGGGTGACCGTCGCGGACGTAGCACCAGGTTGGATGGTAAAGTTGGTTCCGCTGAGAGAATAGTTGGTGCCCTGCGCCGCGGTGCCAGTCATTCTGAAATTCACAGTGATCGCGCTCGCGGCCGGGGCCGAGGTGGACACCGTGAAGACGGCACTACCGCCACTGCGAATACTGGTCGGTGATGCCGAGAGACTCACCGCCGGATTCGAAGAAGGAGTTGGCGTTGGCGTCGCGGTTGGCGTCGGTGTCGGCGTCGCAGATGAGGTAAAGGCCGTGTAGATGTAATTATTCGACAACCACGAATTGTTCACTTTCGAGTAGAGCGTGACATAGATCGTTCGCCCGTCTGTCGCTATCTGATTCACGGTCGTGGAAAGCGAAGTGATCTCAGCACCGTAGAAATCCATGGCACCTGGAGAACTACCGACCTTAAGCGCGTAAGTTGTGGCGCTACCGGCGCTCCAGCTAAACGTCACACTGGACGAAGTAAAAGTAGATCCAGGAGCCGGGCCCTGCATTACCGCTGGGCTGGAACCGGGGGTGGGTGTTGGAGTGGCGGTCGGAGTTGTCGTTGGTGTGGCAGTCGGCGTCGGGGTCCCTGTCGCAGTCGGAGTTGGAGTGGAAGTCGCCGCGCCATACATCGCTTGCGCCCCGGCGATGTCGTCGGACGTCAAAGTGTAGGTGTTATTGATGTACGGATACATGATCGCGCTCGAAACACTGGAATGAGCGAGACCAAGAGCGTGGCCGGATTCATGGAGGGCGACGCGTTGAATGTCGTAACCACCGGACCGCAACGCTCCGCGATAGGAATCCCACGGTTGGTTGCTGTTAAAGAGAATGTCGGCTTCGGACATCGTAGATCCCGAAAACCAATAGGTCGTCACCGCGAGCGTGTTTGAGCCGAACGACTGACCGAAATTCGTACTCGAGAACGCCATCGAGTTGACCCGATCGCCGCTCGAAACGGCGGCCGTCGAGTTCATCACTTTGGCAAACTGCATCGTCCCAACAATGGCGTTCCAATTGTCCAGCGCGGGCGCTACCGCTGAATTCCAAGAGGTATTTCCATCGGCGAGGGTCCGACCGGCGTTGCCCATAGAAAGCTGCATCGTCACGGTGCTTCCATTCGGCCATTTCGGACCTTCGAGGGCATAAGCATCGAGCTTGCGTGGTTGGAATGTGCCCGTTGCGACGGCTATCAGCGCGGCTATAGCTGCGAGCGATCCGCACAGCGTGGAGCTGGCAAACGTTGATCGTTTTTCAGGTGAGGTGGTGTCCCGTGGAGTCATAGTCCTTATACGTTCTAAAAGAGCAAAATCCGTGCACTTAATGCTCCGAAATCGCGTTATTTTTACCGTGGATACGTTGAAACCCTCAGCTCTTCCAAAAGTCGCGATTTTCCGAAACGGACCTACTCCGCTCGCTTTCGAATTCCCGCGGAATTTTACCGCCGGCCCGATTAGGGACAACCGGCTGCCGTTTGATTCGCTCTAAACGGCTTGCCCAAATTTACAATTCGCTCGCGAATCCTTCGATTTCGGCTTCGGTCGTCGCCCACGAGCACATCAAACGGTAAACATCAGGCTCGATAAATTTATAAAAATGCCAGCCGCGGGCATTTAATTCGACGGCAATCTTTTCCGACAAACGTGCAAAGACTGCATTCGCTTCCACCGGCAATACGATCTCAACTCCGGCCGCGCCAAGACGTTCGGCGATCTTTCGGGCCATTGCGTTGGCATGCCGGGCATTTCGCAACCAGACATCGCCGTTCAGCAGGCCGATCCATTGGGCGGCCAAAAACCGGGCCTTTGAAGTGAGTTGGCCGCCTTGCTTCACACGATATTCAAATTCGCGGGAAAGCTCGCTTTTAAAAAAAATGACCAGCTCGGCACCGGCCGCGCCGTTTTTTGTTCCACCGAAACAGAGAACATCCACCCCGCTCTGCCAGGTGATTTCCTTTGGCGAGCAGCCGAGCGCCGCGACCGCATTGCCAAAGCGCGCGCCATCCATGTGCACAAACATTTCTCGCTTCTCTGCCAATTCCGCGACCGCGCTAATTTCATCGCGTGTGTAGATCGTTCCCAGCTCGGTCGCCTGCGTAATACTGATTGTGCGCGGTTTGTGCGCATGCACTTCCGGCTGGCGCGCAACAGTCATTTTCACTTCATCGAGATTGATCTTTCCCTTTTCGCCGCCGACGAGCAGCAGTTTCGAGCCATGAGTAAAGAATTCGGGCGCGCCGCACTCGTCAGTTTGAATGTGCGCGGTCCGGTGACAAACGACGCTGTGAAACGGCTGACAAAGTTGCGCGAGCGCGAGAGCATTCGCGGCGGTTCCATTGGAAACAAGAAAAACGTCGCAATCTATTTCAAAAAGATCACGCACGCTTTTGCGGACGCGACCAACCCATTCATCGTCGCCGTATGATTCCACAGCGCCACGGTTGACCTCTTCCAAGGCGGCCAACACTTCGGGACAAACTCCGGCCGTGTTGTCGCTCGCGAACTCGTGATGCTCCTCGCGAGAGTGCATGTTGATCTTGCTAATCGAGTTCAGGGCGGGCAGCAAACGACAATCGCGACGGATTGGCGAATTGGGAGATTGCCTGACGGACCCGAGCCCCAGGGCATGCATGGCCCGCCAGACAAATCACTCTAATATTCCCCTGAATCAAATCCGCTTTGCAGCGGCTATGTTACCCTCCTCTTCGGAATTGACCCCCGAGGTGACCGTCTTCCGGGCGCATTTTTTTCTGCCGCCCGAAAATTCCTTCGCCTTTACGTGAGTTGAACGCGCGATTACTTTTTACCTATGGGCGCTTTGCAGACCGAAATCGAAAGACGCGGGGCGCGGATTTTCGAGCTCGTCGATGAGCATCCCGAGCCGTTGTTCAGCAAAGCCGGCTTTTATCAACGGATGATGGCGCTCTCAATGCGCGATGAGCACTTCAAGGTGCAACTCTTTCGCTTTGTAGATGTTTTGGCCTCTCTTCATCGCGGGACGGATATCGTCCAACATCTCGACGAATATTTCGCCACGATGCGCAATGGCTACGGCCCGTTGATTCGGACGGGAGTGCGCGCGGCCAAAATCCTGCCTTTCATCAGCGGACAACTGCTGCGCTGGAACGTTTCCGGAATGGCGAGGCAATTCATCGCCGGAAAAAATCCCCAAGACGTAATGAAGACGCTGCGGAAGCGCCGCGCGCAGGGCATCGGTTTTACCGTCGATCTGCTCGGAGAAGCCGTCGTTAGCGAGACCGAAGCAAACGAATACGCGATGCGTTGTTTGGAATTACTGGAGCACCTCGGACGCGAATGCAGCGACTGGGCGGATCCACTCGGAAAGAACAGCGACCTTTTTCCGGTTGTGAACCTGTCGGTAAAGATTTCGGCACTTTATTCTCAGATGAATCCGGCTGATCCGGCCGACGCAATCGCGCATCTCGCGCCGAAGCTACGGCCGATTCTGCGCCGGGCGCGCGAGCTTGGCGCGTTTGTGAATTTCGACATGGAGAGTTACGCGCACAAAAATTCAACGCTCGATCTTTTCAAAATGCTTTTCACGGAGCGCGAATTTCGTGATTGGCCGCAGATCGGGATCGTGATTCAAGCCTATTTGCGCGACGCGGAAGATGACCTTCGAGATCTTCTCGAATGGGGCCGTGAACGCGGAACACGATTTGCCGTACGCCTGGTCAAGGGAGCGTATTGGGACTTTGAGAAAATTAAGTCGCGCCAAAACGGCTGGGCCTGCCCGGTCTTTCTGCAAAAACCGGAGAGCGATCTGAACTTTGAAATCCTCACGCGGATCCTCCTGGAGAACGAATCACTCGTGACCGCCGCGTTCGGTTCGCACAACGTTCGGAGCATCGCACACGCGCAGGCGCTCGCGGAACAGCTCGGCATCGACCGCAGTCGGTTCGAGTTCCAATTGCTTTATGGCATGGCCGGCCCGGTCAAGCGCGCGCTGGTCGAAATGGGTTATCGCGTCCGCGAATACAGTCCGGTGGGCGAGCTCTTGCCTGGAATGGCTTATCTCGTTCGCCGTTTGCTCGAGAACACGTCGAACGAGGGTTTTTTGCGCGCGAAATTCTCCGAAAACGTTTCGGAAACGGAATTGCTGCGCGATCCCGCAGAGGTCGTAACGCAGAGTTCCAACGGCGCGCGGCAACTCGAGATTAGTGGCAACGGGGCTTCCCTCGACACGCCGCCGGGCGATACTTACGAAAATGCGCCGCTCGTGAATTTCGTTTACAAAGCGAACCAAGACAGGATGCGCGCGGCGCTTGCGCATGTTCGCACGCAGCTGGGTCAAAAATATCCGCTCGTTATCAACGGCGAACGAGTTTGGACCGATAACACCATTGCTTCGATCAACCCGAGTCATCCGGAGGAGGCGGTTGGGAATGTGGCCGAGGCGGGAATTGCAGAAGCGGAACGCGCGGTCGGCGCTGCCCGAACCGCGTTTGAAAAATGGAGCCGGACGCCCTTCGAGACACGCTGCCGCATCCTCGAGCGCGCTGCTGATATCATGCACCGCCGGCGCTACGAGCTTTCGGCGCTCGAAGTATACGAGGTCGGCAAAGCCTGGGCCGAAGCCGACGGCGATATCCGCGAAGCGATGGATTTTTGTCTTTTCTACGCCCAACAAATGCGGGCGATCGGGCGGCCGCGTCTGACCCAGCATGTTCTTGGCGAAGAGAGTTACCAGCATTACTGGCCTCGCGGCGTCGCGTTAATTATCGCGCCATGGAATTTCCCGCTAGCGATTTTGACCGGTATGACGACGGCCGCACTGGTGACGGGCAATACCGTGATCATGAAACCGGCGGAGCAATCCGCGGTTGTCGGCGCGCGGTTGATGGAAATCTTCGAAGAAGCCGGAATTCCACGTGGCGTTCTTAATTATCTACCCGGCAAAGGCTCCGTGATGGGCGCGCACCTCGTTGATCATCCAGATGTCGATCTAATCGCGTTCACTGGGTCGCGCGAAGTTGGTTTGCGTATTTGGAAAAGTGCCGGCGAAACACGCGAAGGCCAACGCGAACTCAAACGCGTTATTTGTGAGATGGGCGGCAAGAACGCGGTGATCATCGATGCTGACGCCGACCTCGATGAAGCAATCGTCGACACGATTTATTCCGCATTTGGTTATCAGGGACAAAAATGTTCCGCGTGTTCGCGACTGATCATTCTCGAGGAAATTTATCCGCGCGCGATGGAGCGGCTGATGAACGCGGCGGCAAGTTTGCGGGTTGGAAATCCGGAGAATCCCGGCATTACGGTTGGTCCGGTAATCGACGGCAAGGCGCACAAAACAATTCTCGGGTACATCGAGAGCGGAAAGCAGGAATCCCGGCTCGCATTTCAACGCGGCGACGTTCCCCAAAGCGGCTTCTTCATTCCGCCGACGATCTTCACCAACGTCCATCCGACGGCCAAGATCGCGTGTGAAGAAATCTTCGGGCCGGTGCTGAGCGTCATCAAAGCGCGCGACCTCGATGAAGCGTTCGAAATCGCGAACAGCACCGAGTTTGCTTTAACCGCCGGGTTCTTTTCGCGCAGCCCGGCGAACATTGAACGTG
>Ga0066903_100002369_pt1 | contig 14691 bp, 12 predicted proteins | sample PanSoiMetaGPlot1_FD_67491 | JGI IMG/M metagenome (GOLD analysis project Ga0066903, IMG submission 67491) | Tropical forest soil microbial communities from Panama analyzed to predict greenhouse gas emissions - Panama Soil - Plot 1 (version 2) | ecosystem: Environmental > Terrestrial > Soil >...
CCGCCCGCAGGCAGAGGCGTCGCGCGCACGGGGGTCACGGCGATCGTGCCGCGCCCGCCGGAGACGTTGCTGCGCGATCCCGTGCCCGCAGGCGCTGCGGTCCTGAACGGCGCGGGAGAGCTCACGAGCTTCAACGTGGTGCGCGAGTGGGGCGTCGTCGAGACGCCGATCTACCTCACCGCGACGATGGCCGTGGGCCGCGTGTACGACGGAGCCGTCACCGCGGCGGTCGCTGCCGACGCGGCCGTTGGCGTCGATGAGTTCGTCATCCCCGTGGTGGGCGAGTGCGACGACGGTTGGCTCTCCGAGGGCCGCGTCGTCCAGCCGGAGGCCACCGACGCGGGGCATGCGCTCGAGGCGGCGTCGCCGGGACCGGTCGCCGAGGGGGCGGTCGGCGCGGGGACGGGCATGATCGCGTTCGGCTACAAGGCCGGGATCGGGACAGCGAGCCGTGTCGTCCCCGAGCTCGACTCCACGGTCGGAGTGCTCGTGCTCGCAAACTTCGGAATCCGGCGCGAGCTCCTCGTCGGCGGCGTCCCCGTCGGGAGGATCCTCGGTGGCGTCGGCGCACGTGAGAGAGCGGCCGGAAGCTGCATCGCCGTCGTCGCGACCGACGCCGCAGCCGGGCCGCACGAGCTGACCCGGGTAGCGCGTCGCTGCGGGGTCGGCCTCGCCCGTGTCGGCTCGGTCGCCTACGACGGCAGCGGCGAGATCTTCCTCGCGCTCGGCACCGGGAAGGATCGGACACTCCGCGCCCGGAGCGACGTGAACCACCTCTTCGTCGCCACCGTCGAGGCGACTGAGGAAGCGGTGCTCAACGCGCTCTGGGCCGCGCCCGAGGTCGTCGGGCGCGAGGGCCGGGTTGCGCCCGCGTTACCGCACGACGACGTGCTCGCGCTCCTCCGGGAGCACGGGCGGCTCGAGCGCTAGGCGGCGTCTTCCGCCGGGTCTTCCGCCGGCGCGGACCCGGGCTGGTCGCCCGGAGTCTCGGCCGCTGCCTCGCCCCGATCGCCGCTCGCGGCCTCGACACCCTCGACCGCTGCGGCCTCCTGCGAGGCGGGGCCCTTCCGCTTCCTCCGCCGTCGCCGCGATTTTCGTGCGGTGAGCTTCGGCAGCGGCAGGTTGTCGGCGAGCGCGTTCGCGATCTCGCCGATCGTCCCGAGCTCCTCGCGCGCATGGTCGAGCGCGGAGTTGGCCCGGGGTGTGTAGCCGTCGGCCGAGGCGAGCAGCGCCGCGCCGACCTCGAGCGGCATCGACTTCGCGACCTGGATGAGCCGGTTGACGTTCTCCTCGTGCCGGTGCCCGCGGGAGTTCGCGACCGCACCGAGCAGCCGCTTCGCCTCGGGGAACTCGGTTGAGACGCGGCGGTCCTGCACCTTCCGCGTCGCGCGGGCGAGCCGCCACGTCCAACGGGCGAGGATCTGATCGGGCGCGCTCGCCTTGCCCTCGCCGACGGCCCGCAGCAGCACGCGGACTCCCGCGGCTCGATCCTTCTCCCACGGCGGCGCCTGCGTGACGAGAGTGACGAGGTCGTCGAAGTCGGCGCGCTCGACCGGCGTCGCCACGCGATCCATGAGCGCGGTCATCCGCAGTCTGCGGTTGGGGTTCTCGGCTGCGCAGACGGAGAGGAACTGCTCGAGCGCCACCTTGCTCGCGCGGCCCTCGGCGAACTTGCGCGCGAACTCGGCCCGCTGGTCGAAGCGGATCTGGCGGCCCGCGATCGTGGCCCAGAAGCGCTGCTCGTCCTCGTCCAGGTACTTCGGGTCGATCCGCTGCCATTCGCGCTGGATGACGTTGAGCCGGCGGCCCACGTCCGGGGTGACGGGCACGAGCCACGGCACCGGCGAGAGCTTCCTCCGCGCGCGGCGCTGCGCACGCCTCCGGGGGGCCGGCGTGACCCGCGCCCCCTCGCGGTAGAAGTCGGAGTCGAGCAGGGCGTGGAGCGAGACGACGCGCTCGTTGTGCGGTGCGGCCTTCGGGACGAAGTCGACGACGACTCCGGCCTCCTTCCGGGGGTGGATCCGCATGATGCGGCCGATCCGCTGCTGGTAGACGCGCCGCGAGGCGGTCGGCGCGAGGTGCATGCACACCGTCGCGCGCGGCGAGTTCCACCCCTCGGCGAGGAGCATCGCGTTGATGAGGACGTTGATCTCTCCGCGCTCGTAGGCGGCGAGCGTCTCGGCGAGGCGGGCCGGCGGAGTGCGCCCCGAGACCGCCTCGGCCTTGAGACCCGCGGCGCGGAACTCCTGCGCGAGGTTGTAGGCGTGATCGACCCCCGCGGCGTACACGATCCCCGGCGTCGAGCCGAAGCGCTCGCGATAGAGGCTCGCCGCCGCCTGGTTCAGGGCCTGGTGGTCGAGGGCGGCGGCCAGCGCCCGCTCCTCGAAGTCGCCACCGACGATCGGCACCGAGTTGATGGCAGCCGCGGGCGGAACGCGCAGGGAGCGCAGCGGGGCGATGAGCCCCCGTCGCGCCGCGTCGCCGAGCGGGAGGTCGTCGACGGAGGCCGGGAAGACGTCCGACACCTGCTTCGCGATCAGGTGCTCCGTCGCAGTCATCCCGATGTAGAGCGGCTCGTGGAACGCGCGGATCGCGGCGCTCGTCTTCTCCCCGAGCGCGGTGTGGGCCTCGTCGCAGAGGACGAGGTGGTACGTCGAGCGGTCGAGCTCGCGCCCGTGCCGCGCGAACCACGCGTACGTCTGGATCGTGATCGGATTCGGGACTCGCGGCCGCGTGCCGCCGAGGACGGCGTCCGTGAAGCGGTCGCCGTACCCCTCCGTCGTCAGGTCGCGCTGGAACTGGGAGACGAGCAGCCGGCGGTGCGTGAGGATCAGGACGCCGAGCGTGCGCGCCGCCTCGACGAACCCTGCTGCCGCGATCGTCTTGCCGGAGGCGGTGGGATGGCGGAACCTGTAGCGCCTGACGGCTCCGGGGTCGGCGCCGTGGAACTCGCCGTCGACCTCGCCGTCCTCGACGAAGCCTGCGTCGAAGTCGTCCTCCTCCTCGAGCTCAGCTTCGGCGACGACGCCGTTTGCGCTCCCGTTCTCGCCGCCGTTCGCGCCCCCGTTCTCGTCGGCGGCTCGCTGGGTCGACGCGATGAGCTCGGTGAGCATGCCCGCGAGGGCGTCGACCTGATGGCGCCTGAGTTCGGTGCCGGCCTTCGTCCGCACGGGGCTCTCCGTGAGCACGCGCTCGAGCCCGAGCATCAGCCCGTACTTCACCTTCCAGCGGTAGGACGGCTCGGGATTCCCGGCGTCCATCTCCGCGAGTGCGTCGTCGAGCGCGGCCCGTCGTGCCGTCCCGGGCGCGAGCGCTACCTCGAGGTCGTCGTCGGACTGGAGGAAGGGCTCGCCGAACCAGCGTTCGGCCCGCTGGGCCGCTTCGATCAATTCACGTTTTGGTCCCGACGTCAGCGTCGGCATGAGCTCTGCTTCGTGCATGCGTGCAGCACCGTCTGCTGCCGCTCCTTCCGAAGAGTGAGCGCTCGCCCAGTGCGTGCGAGCGTGACCTGCGGAGCATACCTCAGGTTCAGGCCGTGAAACGAGGGCAATTGTGCATCTAGGCGCGAATTCGGCCGCCGAGACTCGCCAGCGGGCGGCCGAGAACCCGCTCGGAGACGCCGGTCTGGTCGAGGTGTTTCGTGATCCCGCCGAGCCAGAACGGGTAGCCGGCGCCGAGGAGCAGGCAGGTGTCGATGTCCGCCGCCTCCGCGACGACGCCCTCGTCCAGGACGTGCCGGCACTCGTCGGCGAGCGCCTCGAGCACTGATACGTGGATCTCGTCCACCGAGCGGGGCGAGCGCTCGCCGACGACGACCGCGTCCTCGCCGGCCGCGTAGCTCTCGAGCGTCGCGAATAACGGGAACCGGTCGGGATAGGCGTCGTGGAGCGTGTGCAGGACGTGGTTCGCGACCTTCGGCCCGACCATCTGCAGCAGGACCGAGGGCGCCATCGGTACCCCCAGGCGGAGGACGGCCTCGTCCGTCTCCTCCACGGTGTTCCCCTGCTCGAGCGCGGCCAGCAGCTCGACCGTCACCCGCGTGAGCAGCCGGTTGACGACGAACGCCGGCGCATCGCGCACGAGCACGCCGCGCTTGCGAAGCTTCGACGTCACGTCGGCGGCCGTGGCGAGCGCGACGTCGTCGGTGTGCGGCGTGCGCACGAGCTCGACGAGCGGGAGAACCGCGACCGGGTTGAAGAAGTGCATGCCGACGACTCGCTCCGGATGCGCGAGGTCCGATCCCATCTCGGTCACGGAGAGCGACGACGTGTTGGTCGCGAGCACGCACTCGGGCGACACGACCTGTTCGAGCTCGGCCAGGACCTCCTTCTTCACGGGCAGCTCCTCGAACACCGCCTCGAGCACGAGGTCGCAGCCGGCGAACGTCGCCCGCTCCGTGCCGCCGGACACGATCGAGCCGAGAAAGCGCGCTTTCCGCTCGTGCATGCGACCGCGATCGACGAGCTCGTGAAGCTCGGCCCGGATCCAGCCGAGCACGTCGTCCACCTGCTCCTGCGTCAGGTCGCGCAGGACGACCGGCACCTCGAGCCGTCGCAGGAACAGGAGCGCGAGCTGGCGGGCCATGAGCCCGGCCCCGGCGATCCCGACCTTCGCCACGCCGCGCGGCTCCGCATCCGGGATCCCGATCCCACGCTTTGCACGGCGCTCGACGAGGAAGAACGAGTAGATCGACGCCTGCGCCTGCGGCCCGGCGAGGAGGTCGGCGGTCGCATCCTGCTCCGCCCGGTACCCCTCCTCGAGCGTCCACGTCGCCGCCCCCTCGATCAACTCGAGCGCCCGGTACGGCGCGGGTGTGGCTCCGTGGACCTGGCCGCCGACCCGCGCGCATGCCTTGCGGCAGACCTCGGCGATGTCGGAGAGATCCGCGCTCGGCACGCGCTTTCCGCCGCCCTCCTCGACCTTCGCGAGCAGGAACGCGAGCGACTCGTCGAGGAACTCGACCGGCTCGAGGAGCTCGTCCGCGAAGCCCGCCTCGTGTGCCTGCGCGCCGGTCAGCATCCGGTTCTGGCGCAGTGGGTTCTCGACGATGAAGCGCACCGCCTCCTCGGCGCCGACGAGCCGCGGGACGAGCTGCGTGCCGCCCCAGCCGGGGACGATCCCGAGGAAGACCTCGGGGCAGGCGAAGTGACGGACCGACGAGGAGATCGTCCGGTAGTCGCAGTGGAGCGAGATCTCGACGCCGCCGCCCACCGCAGCGCCGTTGACCGCCGCCACGGTGACGAAGGGGAGCTCGCGGAGCCTTCCGAAGAGCTCGTGGCCGATGCGCGCTCCCTCGCGCGCGAGCTCGGGGCTCAACCCCTCGAACTCGTGCAGGTCGGCGCCCGCGGCGAAGACGAACGGCTTGCCCGTGAGCAGGAGCCCTCGCCAGTCGCGCGTCCGCAGCCGACCGAGCACCTCGTCGAGCGAGCGGAGCGCCTCCTCGCCGAACGTGCTCGGCTTCAGCCAGTCCTCACCGTTGTCGATGGTCACGAGCGCGACTGGCCCGACCCGCGTCTCCAGGCGCTGGAGCTTGAAGACCGTGGGGCTAGCGGCCATGTGCGGCCACGTTCTCCCACAGGAGCGCGGCGCCCATCCCGAGTCCCACGCAGAGCGCAGTCAGCCCGTACCGCACGTCTGGACGGTCCCGGAAGCCGCGGGCGAGCTGCGCCACCAGGCGGACCCCCGTCGCGGCGAGCGGATGGCCGCATGCGATCGCGCCGCCGTACGGGTTGAGCCGCGGGTCGTCTGGAGCGACGCCCATCCCGTCGCACCAGGTCAGCACCTGGACGGCGAACGGCTCGTTCAGCTCGAAGACCCCGACGTCGTCGAGCGAGAGCCCCGTCCGTGCGAGCACGCGCTCCGTCGCGGGCACCGGCCCGAGTCCCATCAGCTCCGGCTCGACGCCTGCGTAGGCGAAGGCGACGAGCCGCATCCTCGGCTCCAGGCCGAGGTCCGCAGCTGCCTCCTCGGCGACGAGGAGTGCCGCCGTCGCGCCGTCGGTGAGACCCGCCGAATTGCCTGCCGTGACGCGACCTCCGGCGCGGAACGGAGTTCGGAGCGACGCCAGGCCTTCGAGCGTCGTGTCCGGGCGCAGGAACTGGTCGCGGTCCGCGACCGTCCAGCCGCTCTCCGTGAAGACACTCATCGGGACGACGAGCTCCTCCATGACCCCCTCGTCCCATGCCCGCACGGCCTTCCGCTGCGAGGCGACGGCGAATGCGTCGGCGTCCTCCCTCGTGAGCTGCGGGAAGGCGTCGTGCAGGTTCTCCGCCGTCTGGCCCATGACCGCTGCCGACTCGTCGACGATGCGCTCGGCGACGAAGCGTGGGTTGAAGTCGACGTCCTCGCCCATCGGGTGGCGGCCCATGTGCTCGACCCCGCCGACGAGGACGACGTCCGCGGCTCCCATGGCGATCTCCCCGGCGCCGGCGGTCGTCGCGGTGAGCGATCCGGCACACATGCGGTCGACCGCGAAGCCCGGGACGGTGCTCGGGAGCCCGGCGAGGAGCGCGACGTCACGGCCAAGGGTCAGCCCCTGGTCGCCGACCTGAGCCGTCGCCGCGAACACGAGGTCGTCGATGCGCTCGGGCGGGAGGCTCGGGTTGCGCCGGAGCAGCTCGCGGACCGTCTTCACTGCCATGTCGTCCGCTCGGGTGCGCCAGAACCAGCCCTCTGGGCCCGCGCGTCCGAAGGGGGTCCGGACGCCGTCGACGTAGACGACCTCGCGAAGCTCGCGTGGCATCCGGGAAGCTACGGCTCGCCGGCCGCGAGCTCGCGAGCGCGGACCATCGCCGCCTGGATCGCGTTCAGGAACGCGGCGCGCACCCCGGCGCTCTCGAGCTCGCGGATGGCCGCGATCGTCGTCCCGCCGGGCGAGGTCACCATCTCCCGCAGCTCGACCGGGTGCATGCGCTCGTCGCGCAGCTGCTTCGCCGTGCCGAGCATGGTCTGGACGACGAGCTGCGTGGAGATCTCGCGCGACAGGCCGAGCAGGATCCCCGCCTCGATCATCGCCTCAGCCAGGAGCGCGAAGTACGCGGGGCCGGAGCCCGAGACCGCGGTGATCGCGTCCATCGCGCTCTCGGAGACGCGGACGACGGCGCCGAGGTGCGAGAGCGCCTCCTCGGCCAGAGTCAGGTGCTCGTCGCCCGCGTGAGCTCCGGCGCAGAGCCCGGCGATGCCCTCGTGGACGGTGGAGGGCGTGTTCGGCATCGCGCGCACGACTGGGACGCCGTCGGGAAGCCTGCTCTCGATGTGGGCGGTGGGAATGGCCGCCGCGATCGTCAGCACGGTCTGGTCGGGCGCGACGAGGCCGCCGATCTCGCCGAGCAGGGCGTCGAGGTCCTGCGGCTTGACCGCGATGACGACGAGGGCGGCGCCTGCAGTCGCCTCCGGATTCGAGAGGGTCGCCCGAACCGCATGCCGCTCGCGTAGCTCGAGGACGCGCTCTTCGCGCCGAGTCGTCGCCCAGATCTCGCCCGGCTCGCGCCAGCCCGAGGAGAGCAGCCCGGCGGCGAGCGACTCCCCGATGCGGCCGGCGCCGAGAATCGCGATCTTGCGCGGATCGGCCATGCGTGGAGTCTACGAGCGCCTACGCGGCGCGACGGGCGAACGCGCGGGCGAGCCGAGCCCGATCGGGATCCGCTCCCGGGACGAGGCCTCGCGTATAGGCGGAGAGGAGGAAGACGCTCGCGAGCCCTTGCCATTCCTCGTATCGAACCAGCAGCGCCGCGGTCTCATCCTGCTCCGGCCATGCTCCCATCAGCGCGGCTTGCAGCTTGATCAGGCCGAGGTCGCCGACGAGCCCGTGGTCGTAGCGCCCGAGCCCTGCGAGCGAGATCACGCCGACGCTCCAGGGGCCGATCCCGCGCTCACGGGCGAGCCTGCGCGGCGCGCCGTCGCCCGGGATCTCACGCAGACGCTCGAGGTCGAGGGTGCGCACGACCCGCGCGAGCGTCGCTGCCCGGCTCGGCGCGAGCCCGCACGCGCAGAGAGCCGCGGGGGAGAGGCGGGCGAGCGACTGGCGCGTGGGCACCGGCTCGTGCGTACGCCGGACGACTGTGCGCTCGAGCTCTCGCGCACGGCTCGACTGCACGAGCTGGCCGCAGACCGCCTTCAGCACAGCGTGCGCGACCGTTGCCGTCCGCCGTGGCCGCAACCCGCGCAGCGCCCGGACGCCCGGGCCGAGCAGCGGGTCTCGCGCGAAGCGGCGATGGAACTCGCCGGTGTCGTCGTCGAGCGCAAGCACGAACCGAGCGTGCTCGACCGCCTGCTCCGTGGACGCGCGAACGACCACCGTTCCGTCCGCGAGCTGACGCGCGCCAGCCCGGCCACCGGGCAGGTCCGAGTGCCAGGTGTCCGTCCGGGTGGTGAGGCGAAGGGAGTAGGGACCCTCCGGCCTGAGCCGCGCCTCGACCACCTCGGCACCCTACTCGCCAGGGCGGAACGGATACTTACGGGCCGTGCGCATGGCCGACGCCGTCTCCTTCCGCTCGCGGAAGCGCAAGCTGCGCCTCTTCCTCGACGAGCTGCAGCCGACGTCCGAGACGACGGTCCTCGACGTCGGGGCGGACGAGCTCGCCTTCGGCGAGGGAGGCGTCTGTCGCACCCTCAACTTCTTCGAGGAGCTCTATCCCTGGCCAGAGCGGGTCACCGCCCTCGGCCTCCAGGACGGGACCGCGTTTCGCGCTCGGTATCCGGGCATCCGCTACGTCCAGGGCGACGCCCTGGCGCTGCCCTTTGGGGACGGTGAGTTCGACGTCGTCTTCTCGAACGCCGTGATCGAGCACGTCGGCGCCCGAAAGCGTCAGCGGACGTTCGTCTCCGAGGCGCTTCGCGTCGGCCGCAGCGTCTTCGTCACCACGCCGAACCGGCTCTTCCCGATGGAGGTGCACACCAGGCTCCCGTTCGTGCACTGGCTCCCGGAGCGCGCCGCGGCGCGGGTCTACGCGCGGCTCGGAAGGGACGAGGGGCGCGACCTCCACCTCCTCTCCCGGCGTGCGTTCGCGTCGCTCTTCCCGGGCCGGGTGCGCATCGTCGACCTCGGCCTGACGCTGGTGGCGATCGTCGATTAGCACGAACTCCCGCTTCGGCGTCGCCGCCTTCTTCGTGCTCGCGGTCGGGCTTGCCCTGCACAACGTCGTGATGGCCGAACTTTGGGACTGGGGCGTCCGTGGGACGGCGCTCGACGTCGTGTCCGCCTGGAAGGAGGTGCTGCTCCTCGTCGCCTTCCTCGTGCTCGCGTGGAAGGTGCGGAGGCGTCCGGCGGTCACCGTGGCCGACGTGTTCGCCGCCGCGTACGTGGCGCTGCTCGTCCTCTACGCAGTGCTGCCGCAGGGCTGGCTCGACGGCAATGCGGCTGCCCACGGTGTCCTGCTCGCGCTCCGCCACGACCTGCTTCCCGTCGGCGGCTACGCCTTCGGACGGTTGCTCGGGCTCGTCTGGCACGAGCCGCGCCGGATCGGGCTCCTCGTCGCGCTCGTGGCGGCCGGTGTCGCCGTGCTGGGGCTCCTCGACGTCGTCTTCGTGCCGCTCCAGACCTGGCGCGACTCGGGTGTGCCGGGCTGGTACCGCGAGCAGCTCTCGCTCGACTACCGCTGCTTGTCCGGGCTTCCCGAGAACTGGATCTACAACACGGGCGAGGAGTCGAATCCGATCAGGCGGCTCGTCTCGACCTTCCTCTCCCCGCTCGCCACGGCCTACGTCCTCGTCGTCGCGCTCGTGTTCGTCGTCAGCCGCTTCCTCCGCCTGTGGGCGGTCGTTCTCGCCGTCCTGCTCTTTGTGGCGCTTCTCTACACGCACACACGTGCGGCGGTCCTCGCGCTCGCGGCGGGTCTAGTCCTGCTCGCGCTCGTGCAGAGGCGAGCCCTGCCGGCGATCGTGGGGGGCATCGCCGTCCTGGTGAGCGTCGCGTTCTTCGCGGCCTACTCGTCGCTCGGGCCTTCCGCGACCTACTCGGCCTCGGAGCTCACGTGCCTGCGTGCGAACGCGAAGCAGCATCCGGGCGCGAGCGCAGGCGAGCCGTTCTCGAGCTCGGACGCCTCGCTCTCGAGCCACTGGCGGAACCTCCGCGACGGCGTGAAGACCGTGGTCCGCCATCCGCAGGGGTACGGCCTCGGGAACGCCGGCGTCGTCGCCAAGCGGACGGGCGTCCAGATCAGGGCGGGCGAGTCGACCTACACGGAGCTCGGGGTCGAGACCGGCATTCTCGGGGCGCTCGCCTTCGTGCTTTGGAACCTCGCGTTGCTGTGGGCGCTGCTCAGGAGACGCACCTGGCTCGCGGGCGCGTTCGCGGCGGTGCTCCTCCTCGGACTGCAGACCGACATCATCGGCGTCCACTGGATCGCCGTCGTCGTCTGGGCGGCCGCCGGCATGGCGGTCAGCTCGCTCGCCGAATCCGGAGCGAGAGCGGTGCGAGAGCAGGGCTAGCGCCCGTCAGCGCTTCGCCCCGGCCCGGGCTTCGTCGAGGAACTCCCGCCGCAATTCGGCGCTGCCGTAGACGCCGCGCCAGCACGTCGTCACGGTCGAGGACGGCTCCTCGACGCCGCGCATGTGGGTGCACATGTGCTCCGCAGAGAGGTAGACGGCGGCTCCGTGGGGGTCGACCAGGTCGACGAGCGCGTCGGCGATCTGCTCGCCGAGCCGTTCCTGGACGGTGAAACGTCGCGCGTAGAGCCGGACGATGCGCGTCAGCTTCGAGATGCCGATGATCGAGTCGCGGGCGACGTAGCCGACGTAGGCGAAGCCGTGGAACGGGAGCGCGTGGTGCTCGCAGAGGGAGTGGAACGCGATCGGGCCCTCGATGATCTGCGCGAGCTCCGCCTCGGCGCCCCCGCGGTGCTCGGCCGGGAAGAGCGTCGAGAGCTTGGGGTCGCCGTCGTAGCCGGACGTCGCGGCGTGCAGCGCCTCGAGGAAGCGCTCGGGAGTGCGTTCGGTGCCGGGGGTGTCGAGCTCCATGCCGAGGGCCTCGAAGATCTCGCCGACGTAGCCGGTGAAACGGCGCCAGTCGTCGTCCGGGATCTGCCGAGGCGCGCCGGACACGGCCGGGCGCTGCAACGGGACCACGTTCGCGATCTCCCGCGGGGTCATGCACTTCTCCTTTCGTCGAGAGCGAGCTCGGGGAATGGCTCGTCCGAGCGAGCCAGCCGCTCGCGGCGCAGAGCCAGCGGTATCAGCAGCAGGCCGCAGCCGAGGACGAGCCAGAGGTAGGCCTGGGGGCGGCCGAGAGCGAGACAGCCGCCGAGTGCCGCGAGCTGCGTCGAGAGCCCGAGCTGCGCGACGACCGCCAGCGTCGAGCGGTCGTGGTACGCGAGCCGTGCCGACCGGTCCGCGCGCAGCCGCCCGAGCCTCCATTCGACGACGCGCTCGAGCAGTCGGTCGTGCGGCTCGTACACGAGCGCGTAGACCCGCGCCAGGACACGCGCAAGAGTGCCGCTGCCGCCGGGCATCGGCTCGACGTGCTCCCCGCGCTCACGCCGGTAGAGCACCTCCAGGTTGAAGTCGGTGGAGAGGACGAGCGTGAGGGCGCCGAACGCGACGAGCGCGAGGAGGTACTGCCCGGTGACGTGGCCGAGCGCGACGAAAAGGCCTGCGTTCACGAGCAGGTCCGACTCGGAGTCGAGGTAGCGGCCGACGACGGTGACGCGGCCGGACGCTCGAGCAAGCTGCCCGTCGGCGTTGTCCAGGATCGTCTTCGCCTGCAGGAGCAGCGCGGCGAGCAGCAGATCCCCGCGACCCAGCACGAGGGCCGCGCCGAGGCCAGTCGCGGTACCGGCGAGGAGCACGAGCACCGGCGGCACTCGCAGTGGCAGCAGGACGAGCACGAGCAGGTGCGCGAGCGGGCGGAAGACGTACTCGCACAGGTACTCGCGTGTCGGCGTGTCCTTCCGGGATCGTTCGAGCAGCGATGTGCCGGGTTGCGCGAGAGCGACGAAGTCAGGGGGGCGCGACGTGTCCTCCATCCCGCTCACCCCCGACTCCGCCTCTGCGTGCTCTGCTAGTAGCCGCCCCCGCCGCCACAGCCTGCAGACAGGAACACGAGAGCGGCGAGGAGCGCGATGCTGACCATGTAGGGGGTGAAGCGTCTCATGAGGTGCAGTACGGAGCTGCGGAACGCTCGGTTTCACGGCGACTTCCGTGACCGGGCTGGTGAGAGCGCCACGCAGCACTGGGCCCGGTCGGGCTCGAGAGACGTGCGCACCTTGCTCGCACCCGCTCCGGCGAGGATGCCTTCGACGAGGGCGAGGTTCAGCGTGCACACCGATCCCCGGTGGGCCTGCGCGAGAGCGTGGAAAGGGCAGTTGCGGAAGCGGATGGTCCCGTCGTCGTCGAAGGGCTCGTACCCGCGCGAGCGTAGGACCTGGATCAGATCGGCAGGCTTCGCCTCGGCGCCGAGCTCCGCTCCGAGCTCGCGCGCCGCGCTCACGACGGCCTCCCGTGCGGCCGGGTCGTGCTCCTCCGCGCGGATGAAGATCTCGGCGAGCAGGGCGTAGTCCCGGGACGGAGCATGCAACGTGAAGTCGCGGGCCGCCCGCCGGTAGAGCTTGGCGGGCCTCCCGGCGCCCGGGCCGGAGCGGCCGGCCGGACGGGCGAACGTCGTCTCCAGCAGGCCCGCCTGTGCCAGGCGGTCGAGGTGATACGCGGCGAGCGACCGGCTGATGCCGGCCGCTGCAGCCGCCTCGTCCCGCCCCACCGGCGTCGACGAGGCCGAGATGTGGTCGTAGAGCCGGCGGCGTGACGGGTCCGAAAGCGCGCTGAGCGCGTCGAGGTCGTCGAGACTCGGTGCGTTTCCGTGTAGCACGGGCGGAACTCTAACACCAATCACATTTGGCAAAAGAAGTTTGCGGTCTCCTGCGGACGCACTCCTGCAGGCGGGCACCGTCCTCCAGGCGGCGAAGGCCGGGAACAAGAGGCAGCTCACAGCTGCCTCGAACGCGTGGTACCGGAACGCGCACCACGTTGCCGGGTTCCTGTCACGCGCGGACCCGCAGCACTGGCCGTTCTCGGCGACCACGATGATGATGAATCACCACTTGCAGCTCGCCACCAAGGAGGCGTCGACGAGCTGAGCGGCCACTGGGCAGCGTCGGTGCGTGACTACGACCGCGTCGAGGCCGAGATCCTCGACATGTCGAACACGCTCGCGCAGGGCATCATCGCCCAGTTCCCCGACCGCTTCGGGACGCAGGCCTCCTCTGCGGCTCCGCGGCGGTCGTCCTGACGCCGCGGAGCCTGTCCTCAGCGGGTCACGCGGACCAGTTCGAACTCCTCGTGGCCTCCGGCGACGACCTTCTCCTTCACCTCGCCGAGCCCGGCGACGTACCACTTCTTCTCGAGCTGCGGCTCGACCGGGCTCCATTCGACCGTCGCCAGGACGTGCTCGAAGGACCCATTCGGCACTTTCACCGACGCTGAGGTTCCGAGCACGCGTCCCTGATCGAGGGCGCCGCCGGGCTTGTAGTACTCCTGGCGGTAGACGTCTCCGACTCGTGGATGTCCACGCATGATGATCCCCGGCCGAGCGCCTGCGACGCCCGCCTGCCAGGAGTCGCTCGCCCGTAAGAAACGCCCGTTCCGGAGCTCGAGGGAGTCCTCGCCCATGTACCAGACGTTCCCGGCCCGGTCCTGCGCGTACCAGTCGAACGTCCGCTCGACCGGCTTGCCCCGCGACGAGACCGTGTCCTCGACGACGGTGCAGCGAACGCCGAGCACGATCTTCGTCCGGTGGGTGACGACCATGTCGTCCGTCTGGGGCGTCCCGTCACGGACTCCGCGGTAGTGGAACGCCGTTCCGGGCTTCAGCGGGAAGTATCGATTGTCGACCCGCGGGACGAACGCCGCCGGCTCGATCGTCGGCGCATAGCTCCCGTGCAGCACCCAACTCGGAGGGTGCGGCGTGCTCTCGCGCGTCGCGTCCGAGGCGTGTCCCGTGACGGGCACGGCCGCGCCGAGGAGTGCGAGCACCAGTGCCCTGGCGTAGCTCCGCATGAGCGTCCTTTCGCTGCTGGCTCGACGCCCCCGACGGTAGAGATCCGAGATGAACCGGCGGTGAACGGCGCCGGAGTAGGCTGGCGCTGTGAGCGAGAAGATGGTCGATCCGCGCGTCGACATCGGTCACGTGCACCTGAAGGTGGCGGACATCGAGCGCGCGCTCGACTTCTACTGCGGCGTCCTCGGCTTCGAGCTCCAGCAACGGATGGGCGAGTCGGCCGCGTTCGTCTCGGCGGGCGGCTACCACCACCACATCGGCCTCAACACGTGGCAGTCGCGTGGGGGCACGCCGCCTCCGCCCGGCCACACGGGGCTCTTCCACGTCGCCATCCGCTACCCCGACCGCACGTCGCTCGCGGACGCACTGCGCCGCCTCGTCGACAAGGGCGTGCCGATCGAAGGCGCGTCCGATCACGGGGTGAGCGAGGCGATCTACTTGCACGACCCGGACGGCAACGGGATCGAGCTCTACCGCGACCGGCCGGTCGAGGAGTGGCCGCGACCAGGGCAAGGCGTAGGCTCGACGGAGCCGTCTGAGAGCGCAGGCGCCGACTCCGTCGGTGCCGGAGCGGGCAAAGGGGAAGGCGTCGCCATGTTCTCGCTCCCGCTCGACCTGCAGGCGCTGCTCGCGGAAGCTCCCGCGAACGGGTAGCCCGTAGCGGCCTCCTGGTTCGCTATACCTCGGACATGGCCGGGAAAGGC
>Ga0066903_100002370_pt1 | contig 14686 bp, 13 predicted proteins | sample PanSoiMetaGPlot1_FD_67491 | JGI IMG/M metagenome (GOLD analysis project Ga0066903, IMG submission 67491) | Tropical forest soil microbial communities from Panama analyzed to predict greenhouse gas emissions - Panama Soil - Plot 1 (version 2) | ecosystem: Environmental > Terrestrial > Soil >...
GCGTACGGGCTGATCACCCTCGTCTTCCTGCACGGCTACGCCGCGGACTTCTTCGGCTTCCACCGCGCCGACGTCGTGGACGCCTGGGTGCCTCTGTTCCTGTTCTCCGTGCTCTTCGGTCTGTCGATGGACTACCAGGTGTTCCTCGTCAGTCGGATCAAGGAGCGCTACGACCAGTCCCGCGACACGCGCGACGCCGTACGCTTCGGCGTCGCGTCGACGGCGCGGATCATCACCGGCGCCGCGCTGATCATCGTCGTCGTCTTCACCGGCTTCGCCCGCGGCGACCTCGTCCAGTTCCAGCAGATGGGCTTCGGCGTCGCCGTCGCCCTGATCCTCGACGCGACGCTGATCCGGTCCGTTGTGCTGCCGAGTGCGATGACGCTGCTCGGCGACCGCACCTGGTACTTCCCGCGCTGGCTCGAGTGGGTCCCCCACGTCGAGGTGGAGTCAGCGCCGCGGGAGGAACTCGAGCGTCCCGCGCCGGCCTGAGCGGTAGCGCACCTCGATCCGGAACGGCGCCCGCGGGACCGGCACGACGATCGTGCCGGGGCGGTGGAGCGTGAAGTCCTTCGTGAACGTCACGCGACCCATCGTGGGGGCAGAGGGGTTCGGCGCCAGGGTGCCCGCGCGGACGTTCAGGGTGACGGGGGCGGCACCGGCGTAGATCTTCGCCTGCGGCGCGCTCGCCCAGCGGTCGAAGGCTGCGTAGGGCGAGCTTTCCTCGTTCCGGAACACGCCCTCGACGGCCTGAAGCAGTCGGAGCGGCTGGTCAGCCTCGTAGAGGACGAAGGCGCCGCCGCCGCCGAGCGGGCGCCCCCGCACGACGAATCGTGCGTCGGAGAGGACATAGCGGGACGGCGGCACGCCGGTGACGGCACCGGTCGCCCAGTTCAGGCTCCCGTTGCGCTGGGAGAGCGGCAGCGGCTCCGGCGAGCCGAGGCTGTCGACCGATCGCGCGCTCCGGTTCCAGAACTGCGTCTCCCACCACGGCGCCCAGACCGAGAAGTAGTCGCCGCGGAGCGTCTCGGGCATGAAGTTCGCGGAGTTGAGGAGCTCGACGTCCGCGTCCTTGCCCACGGCCGCGTCGACCCAGGAGCGGTCGCTCGGCATCTGCGCGGTCGCAGCGACCGCGCGAGCCTGGTCGTCTGCGAGCCGGGCAGCGAAGCCAGACGCGACGGCGATGAAGACAGCGCAGAGCCCGACGACGAGCCACCGTCCTCGACGGGCGAGCGCGAGCAGCGACAGGACGGCGACGGCCACGATCAGCAGCGCGCGGAGCCCGCCGCCGAAGCCGACGAGGTTCCCGAGCCGGTGGAACAGCTCCATGCCGAGCGCGTTGCCCGCGAGCGACCCCGCCGTGAGCAGCGGCTCGAGCGGCAGGAACGCGACGGCCAGGACGACGGCTGCGACCACCGGCAGGACGAACCGCAGCCGCCGGCCGGCGCTGCGCTCCGCCCAGAGCACGAGCCCGAGCAGGAGCAGCGGCTGGAGGTAGAAGACGTAGCGCTCCTTGAGCCCGTACGGCTGCCAGCTCCCCGACAGGCCGCCGATGACGAGGAACCAGCCCAGGCACGCCCAGGTCACCGCCAGGAAGGCGCGCTCGGCAGGCTCCCGTCGGCCGCGCGCGGCGGTGACGACGACGAGCGCGACGAGCGGCACGACGCCGGTGGCCAGATCGAGCGCGGCCAGCGTCCGTACGAACCACCGGAGCACGCCGCCGACGGTGTAGCCGAGCGATGTCTGCGGAAACGTCTGCAGCGCCTCCCGGAAGAGCGACGGCTTGACGGCTTCCACGACGATCATCGCCACGATCGCGCCCAGCGTCGGGACGAGTGTCCAGGCGAGCCGCCGCACCGGCGCGCGTGCGAGCAGCACGGCGGTCGGCACGATCGGCAGCAGCACGAGCAACTCGAAGCGCGCCGCGGCCGCCACGGCGATCGCGGCGAGCAGCACCAGCTGGCGCGCCGTCGTCGGCTCCTCGAGCACGAGCCCGAGCGCGAACACGGCGACGAGGAACGCGGGGAAGGCAAGGTTCTCCTGCATCAGCGCCCCGGTAAGCGCGAGCTCGGGCAGAAGCAGCGTCAGCACGCCGGCCACGGCCGCGCCGATCGGCGTCAGGAACCGCCTGCCCCAGAGGAAGACCGGCACCGCGGCAGCCGAGACGAGGACGACGTTGATCGCCTTCGCGACGCCGTAGGTCGCGCCCATCGAGGAGATCAGCCACGCGGGCGCGAGCACGAGCGGGTAGGCGTACGTGATGTTGACGTGGTGGCCGCGGATCTCGAACAGCGAGCCGTCAGCGAGGTTCTTCGCCAGCTCCGAGTGGACGAGCTCGTCGCTGAACAGCCAGGGCATCGCGATCCGGCTGGCCAGCCAGCCCCGGATCGCCGCCGTCACGAGGATGCCGGCGGCGAGGATCGCCCAGCCCGCGCGCACCCGCGAAGCCTAAGCTCCGTGGATGCGCACCGAGCCCCTGGACGGATCTGATCTCGTCGTCTCCCGGGTCGGCCTCGGCTGCAACAATTTCGGCGGTCGCCTCGACCTCGAACGCACCCGCCAGGTCGTCGATGCTGCTCTCGACGCGGGGATCACGTTCTTCGACACCGCCGACATCTACGGCAACCGCGGAAACAGCGAGCGCTTCCTCGGCGAGCTGCTCGAGGGCCGCCGCGACCGGGTCGTGCTGGCGACGAAGTTCGGTCACGACATGGGCGACGGGTTCAACGGCTCGGGCGAGTACGCCGGGCGGGCGCTCCGGGCATCGCTCGAGCGCCTGCGGACCGACCACGTCGACCTCTTCTACTACCACCGCCCCGACGGCGTGACGCCGATCGCGGAGACGCTCGAGGCGATGCAGGAACTCGTGGCGCAGGGCCTGACGCGTGCGATCGGATGCTCGAACTTCTCCACCGAGCAGCTGGCCGAGGCGGACGAGCTGGCGAAGGCGAACGGCGGTCCGCGCTTCGTGGCGGTGCAGAACGAGTACAGCCTGCTCGAGCTCGAGGCGGAGGCGGACGTGCTCCCGCTCGCGCAGCGGCTCGGTGTGGCCTTCGTGCCCTACTTCCCGCTCGCGAGCGGCCTGCTCACGGGGAAGTACCGGCGAGGCGAGCCGCGGCCAAAGGGGACGCGACTCGAGGGACGCGAGATCGACGACGCCTCCTTCGACAGGCTCGAAGCACTGGAGGCCTTCGCGCGCGAGCGCGGCCGTGCGCTGCTCGACCTTGCGATCGCCGCGCTCGCCTCGCAGCCCGGCGTCCCGTCCGTGATCGCCGGCGCCACGAGCGCCGAGCAGATCCGTCAGAACGCCGCGTCCGCAGACTGGGAGCTCTCGCCGGACGACCTGGCGGAGCTTGCCCGCATCGGCTGATGCGAGGCCCGACGCGGGAGGCACCGCGTCAGGCCCCGCTCGAACGACTGGGTAACTAGCCTCCGTAGCCGCCGTATCCGCCCGTCGGAGGCGCGGCAGGCGCCGCCTTGCCGATCGCGGCGACCCGCCATGTCCCGACGTCCTTGAAGCCGTTGCCCTTCGTATCGCCGGCCTTCGTGTCCTCGGCGAACGAATAGAGCGGCAGGCCGCGGTACGTGACCTGGATGCGGCCGTCGGGCCGCTTGATCGTCGCCAGGTTCGCCGCCCCGGCGGGCTTGGTGCCCCGCGCGACGACGAGAGGCTTCCAGATCGAGAGACAGCCCTTGTCGGTGCAGATGAACCGTCCATGGGTTTCTGCGCTCAGGGAGTAGAGCGTGTGCCCCTGGCGGTTGACGAGGATCGACGTGTGGAGCTTGGCGCTCTTCGTCACCTTGACGACGGACTGGCTGTTTGCCGACATGGCGGAGACGGCCATGACGCCGGTGACGCCCGTGACGACGAGGGCCAGGGCGAGCATACGGGCGCGCGTGAGAGCAATACGCATTGGGGAACCTCCGGGAGGAGTTTGACTGGGCGACATCGCTTATCGAGGTACGCGATATCTGCCGCTAGTACGGTCTCGAGCAGGCGATCGGTTGTTAAGACTTGGGGTCGCGCATGCTTCGTCCCTCGGACAGGGCCATCGCCGCGACCACGAGCGCCAGGTGCGTGAACGCCTGCGGAAAGTTCCCCAGTTGCCGTCGGGAGACCGGGTCGTACTCCTCCGCGAGCAGGCCCACGTCGTTCCGGAGGTCGAGCAGCCGTTCGAACAGCTCGCGCGCCTCGTCCTGCTGACCCTGGAGCGCGAGGACGGCGACCAGCCAGAACGAGCAGGGGAGAAAGACGCCCTCGCCGGGCGGCAGACCGTCGACGGTCCCGCCCTCCTCCGGCAGGTAGCGGAGCAGGAGGCCGTCGCGCGACAGCTCGCGGCGGATCGCCGCAACCGTGGAGACCATCCGCGGGTCGTCGGCGGGGATGAATCCGCTCAGCGGCATGAGGAGCACGGCGGCGTCGAGCCGGTCGGAGTCGTAGAACTGGGCGAAGGTCTGCTTCTCCTCGCACCACGCCCGGGCCGAGACCTCGGCGTGGATCTCGTCCCGCAGCTTCCGCCAGCGTTCGACCGGACCCTCGCGGCCGAACTCGTCGTGGTAACGAACGGCGCGGTCGAAGGCGACCCAGGCCGAGACCTTCGAATGCGTGAAGTGCCGCCGTGGCCCGCGCACCTCCCAGATTCCCGAGTCCGGCAGGCGCCACCCGTTCTCGAGCCACTCGAGCAGCTTCCGTGTCAGCGCCCAGACGTTGTCGTCGGGCTCGGCGCCGTGCGCCCGGGTCTGGTAGAGCGCGTCGATCACCTCGCCGTAGACGTCGAGCTGTAGCTGCTCGGAGGCGGCGTTGCCGACGCGCACCGGCCGCGAGCCTTCGTACCCCGGGAGCCAGTCGATCTGCCGCTCCTCGAGGCGTCGCTCGCCGGCGAGCCCGTACATGATCTGCACGTCCTCGGGGCTTCCGGCGACCGCACGGAGCAGCCAGCTCCGCCACTGGACAGCCTCCTCCCGGTAGCCCGCGTTCAGCATCACGAGGAGCGTCAGCGTCGTGTCGCGGAGCCAGCAGAAGCGGTAGTCCCAGTTGCGGACGCCGCCGATCCACTCCGGGAGCGACGTGGTCGGGGCCGCGACGAGGCCGCCCGTCGGACCAAAAGTCAGCGACTTGAGCACGAGTAGGGACTGGTGGATTTCGTCGTGGTAGTCACCGTAGTGACCGCAGGTGTTGGCCCAGAGCCGCCAGTAGCCCTCGGCGTCTTCGAGAGCCTCTTCGGGGTCGATCTCTTCGGGGAGCCCGCTGTGCGACGGGTACCACGTGAGCACGAACGGCACCCGTTCGCCGGGGCGGAGGACGAACTCGGAAACGGTCGTCATGTTCTCGCCGTGGACCTCGACCGGCGTGCGGTAGCAGAGCGCGTCCGGCCCGGCGACGGCAACACGAGCGTCGTCGACGCGACGCACCCACGGGACGATCGAGCCGTAGTCGAAGCGGATCACGAGCTCGGAGCGCATCGGCACCTCGCCGTCGAGCCCCTCGACGATGCGGACGATGTCCGGCGCGTCGCCGCGGGGCGGCATGAAGTCGATCGCGCGCACGACCCCGCTTTCGGTCTCGAAGACGGACTCGAGGATCAGAGTGTCGTGCCGGTAGCGGCGCGTGCAGGCCTGGATCTCCTCGTCGGGCGCGAGCAGCCAGCGTCCGTGGTCGGGCGTGCCCAGCAGCGCGGCGAAGCACGCGCCCGAGTCGAAGCGCGGGAAGCAGCACCAGTCGATCGACCCGTCGCGGCCGACGAGCGCGGCGGTCTGCAGGTCGCCCAGGAGCGCGTAGTCCTCGATCCTCATTGCCGGTCGGCGCGAAGGCGCTCCAGCTCGCGATGGATCTTCTCCACGCGTTCGGCTGCCTGGGCAGTGTCGTTCTGCGCCTGCTGCCAGCGCTTGTGCGCCTGCCGCTCTTCCGCCTGTGCCCCGCGGAGCTCCTCCTCGGCCTCCCGGAGCTGCGCCCGTGCCCCGGCAAGCGCCTTCCGCTCGGCGGCGGCGTTGCGTGTCGCGCGCCTGGCCGGCTTCTTCCTGCCCGCGGGCTTCGCGTGAGCGGCGAGGGTCCCGAACCCGGCCGGCTCGAGCTCCCTCGTCAGGCGTCCTGCCCGCACCTCGTCGGCTGCCTCGTCGTCGACCGCGGCGGCCTCGAGCGTCTGACGGACCTTGCCGATCACCGCCTCGGACGGCTGGCCGCCGAGCTCCTCGCGCGCCGCGTCGACGAGCCGGTCGAGCGCGTCGCGCAGGCGCTTGATCGCCGCGCGGGCGTCGGAGCCGCCGCCGAGCTGGGCCTCGCGCGCCGCCGTCGCGGCATCCAGCAGCTCGTCGAGATCGGCGTGGCGGCTACGTGTGAGCTGGTTGACGGCCCAGGCGGCCGCCGACGGCTTGGCGAATGCCTTCACCTCGTCGGCCTCCGCCTGAAGGCCGCGGTCTCGGAGCTCTTTGGCGGCCGCGTTCCGCGCGGTCGTGAACTCATCGAGTGGCAGCCCGTAGAGCAGCTCGGCAGCCTGGTCGATCGGCTTCGCCATCGGCGGTCAGCCTAGACAACGACTACGCCGGTGCGGGTAGAGCGGAGGCCAGCGCGTGCCTGAGCCGGACGAGCAGCGCCTCGAGCGCGAGCTTGGGCTGGAGGTTGAACTCCTCGTACGCGCGCCAGGTCTCGCGGACGAGCTCGGACGCTCGCTCGGCGCCTGCGATCCGCTCGACGGACGCATCCTCGCGGAGCTGTGGAAGGTGGTCGTAGTGCGCGACCACGTCCTCGGCGCCCACGGCCACGCAGATCAGGTCGCGGAACCAGGCGGCGAGCTCCTCGAGCGCCTCGAGCACGCCCTCGCGCTGCGCCCCGAGGTCGGCGCGCCGGCGCCGGAGCTCGGCCTCGCGCGGAGGGAGGTCGAGCCACTCGAGCTGCTTCTCCACGAGCTCGCGGGCCTCCTTTGCTCCCTCGTCCACGAGCCCGAGCAGGCGCGACGCAGCCGCCGAGGACGAGAACGCCGGATCGGCGTAGACCGACCGCGCGATTCCGAGCAGCTCCTCGCGTCGAGCGGCAGCCTCGGGGTCGAGGAGACGGGCCGCTCGGTCGAGTCGCCCGCCCGCGACGCGGGCAACGGCCGTCGCGCGCTCGGAAGGCAGGCCCGGCGCCCAGCCGTCGACCAGCGCGCGCACGGCCCGCTCCGACAGCCGTGTGAACGGCACGAGCTGGCAGCGCGAGCGGATCGTCTCCGGCAGGGGGCCGAGTTCGTCGGCGACGAGGAGGATCACGGCGTAGTCCGGCGGCTCTTCGAGGTCCTTCAACAGCGCGTCAGCCGCCTCGGCGTTGAGCAGGTGCGCGGAGACGATGACGTAGACGCGCCATGCCGCCTCGAACGGCCGCATATGCAGGTCGCGCCGCAGGGTGCGGATCTCGTCGATGCGGATCTGGTCGCCGAGTGGCTCGAGCACGTAGAGGTCGGGGTGCGCCTGCCGCTCGACGCGGCCGCGGTCTCCGAGAAGCTCGGCAGCGAACGCGAAGGCCGCCTTGCCCTTCCCGACCCCGGCGGGCCCGTGGAACAGGTAGGCGTGCGCCGGCCCCCCGGACACGGCTGCCTCCAGCAGCCGCTTGGCCTCGGCCTGCTCGACGATCTCGTCAAACACGGGCACTGCGCGGCGGCCAGTCGAGAACGAGCCGCCCGCCGTTCCGGAGCTGTGCCCATCTTCGGCCCAGATCGTCCAGCCGACGGCACATGCGCAGCACGGAACCCGCGTCGAGCCCGGCACGCGCCCGGACGGCCGGCGTGAGAGAGGTCTGGAGATAGGCCGAGACGGCGGAGGGTGTTCGTTCGGGCAGCGTGCCGTGGATCCGGTGCACGAGGCCGACAACGGCCTCGACGTCGCCGCCCTTGCCTCGCGGTGCGTGCTTCAGGGGGCGCCGGCGCCGGTTCGGAGAGCGCAGGTACTCGACCCTGCCGACGTTCTCGCCCCTCGCCACCTTCCCCCAGAAGCCGCGGTCGACGTGCAGCTCCGACTCGACGACGTAGTGGACGAGATCGTGGGGAAGCCCGTGTGCGCCCGGACCCCGCAACCGGATGACCGCTCCGTCGTCCCGCTCCACCTCGGTGAAGTAACGGTCGCCGGCACGAACCATCTCGATCCTCATGCGATCCTCACGGACAATTCTTCCCGAACGCGTGCGGCGATCGAGTCACGGTGCTCCCCGCCGTCGAGCATGACGATGCGCCGCGGAAAGCGCGCGGCGACGGTCCGGAAGCCTTCCTGCACGGCTTCGCGGAAGGCGGCGCCTTCGCGCTCGATGCGATCCTCGGGGCGCCGCCCGAGCCGCGACGCGGCGGTTGCCTCGTCGACGAGCAGGACGAAGGTGCGGTCGGGGAGGAGGTCTTCGACGGCGGCGTTCAGCTCCAGCACCCGGTCGATCCCGAGTCCCCTTGCGACGCCCTGGTAGGCGAGCGACGAGTCGAGGTAGCGGTCGCTGACGACGACCGCGCCGCGGGCGAGCGCGGGGCGGATCACGCGTTCGGCCAGCTCGGCGCGCGCGGCAGCGAAGAGCGCAGCTTCTGCCCAGACGCTCATCTCCGGTCCGTCCAGGACGAGCTCGCGGATGCGCTCGCCGACCGGTGTCCCGCCAGGCTCGCGCGTCGCGACGACCTCCTGTCCGCGCTCGGCGAGGAAGGCGGCGGCCAGCTCGGCCTGCGTCGACTTTCCCGACCCGTCCACACCTTCAAACGTCACGAACATGGCGGGCCTACGATACGGCCCGATGCGGGCGATCGTGACGGGGGGCGCGGGGTTCATCGGCTCGCACGTGGCCGAGGCGCTGGTCGGGCGCGGCGACGAGGTGCACGTTCTCGACGACCTGTCCTCCGGGCGCAGCGAGAACGTGCCAGCGGGGGCAGAGCTGCATGTCACCGACATCCGCGATCCGGGGGAGGTCTTCGACGCGGTTCGACCCGAGGTCGTGTTCCATCTGGCTGCGCAGGCGTCGGTGACCGTGTCGGTCGCGAGGCCGGTGTTCGACGCGGAGGTGAACGTGCTGGGGACGGTCGCACTGCTCGAGGCGGCACGGCCGCACGCCGCACAGCTCGTGTTCTCTTCGACCGGCGGCGCGATCTACGGGGAGTGCGAGACGCCGGCGGCGGAGAGCTCGGCGCGGCGGCCGCTGTCTCCCTACGGCACGTCCAAGCTGGCGGGTGAGGAGTATCTCGCCTCGTGGAACCGGCTCCACGGGACGCGGCACGTCGCGCTCCGCTACGGGAACGTCTACGGTCCGCGGCAGGACCCGCACGGCGAGGCCGGCGTCGTTGCGATCTTCCTGCGCGCTGTCGCGGACGGCGGGCGGCCGACGATCTTCGGCGACGGCTCGCAGGAGCGGGACTACGTGTACGTCGGCGACGTCGCACGGGCGACCCTGGCCGCAACGCGGCTCGACGGCGGCGTGCTCAACGTCGCGACGGGGCGCGCGACATCGGTGCTCGAGCTGGTGGACGCGATGCGCCGCGCCACGGGCCGCGACATCGACCCCGAGCACGGTCCCGATCGACTCGGCGACCTCCAGCGATCGGTGCTCGACCTGTCCATCGCCGAACGCGAGCTCGAGTGGCGCCCCAAGGTTGCCCTGGAGGACGGCCTGCGCGAGACGTGGGCGTACTTCTCCACAGCCGCCGGCTAGTTCTCCCCAGCACCGCCGACTTCTCCCCAGCGTTTTCCCTCGACGGACATGTCCCGGGGTCAGACCCGGGTCAGACCCCCGCCTGGCCCGTGCCTGGCAGGTGCCAGGCACCAGAGTGTCCGGGGAGGACAGGTCCGGCGCGGCGCGAAGATCGACGGACGATGGATCACTACGCACCCGCGCGCGAGCTGCGCGCGCTGCACACCTGGCGGACGCGGACGATGGTCGTGTCCGCCGTCGCTGCGGTCGAGCTCGTCGCGCTGATCGCGCTCGGGGTCGTCCTGCTCGGCAAGGGGTGGTTCCAACACGAGCGTGCGGCGCGGGTGGAGCAGGCCAAGCAGCAAGCCGCAGCTGCCGCGGCGACGCCCCGAGCCACCGAGAAGACCGCGACGCCCGCCGTCACACACAAGCCCGCGTCGCCCTCGAAGCCGGTTCTCACCCGCGCCCGCACGAGCGTGCTCGTCCTGAACGGCAACGGCCGCGACGGCGCCGCGGGCGCGGAAGCCCGGACCCTCCGCGCGCACAGCTACAAGGTCGCCGCCGTCGGGAACGCGAAGCGGAACGACTACGCCGCCAGCATCGTCATGTACCGCCCCGGCTACGACCGCGAGGCGCGGCGCCTGGCGCGCGAAGTGCACGTGCCGATCGTGAGCGCGCTCGACGGCGTCCTCGTCAGCCAGCTCAAGGGCGCGCGACTGCTGCTGATCATCGGCAGGTAGCCCGCTTCTCGACGTACGCTCGCGCTCGGTCGAGCGGTCCGCCCGGGATCCCCGCCGGCCCGAACGGGTCGAGTGTGTACGCCTGGTTCAGCGCCCGGTAGGCCGGAAAAACGGCGCACCGCGCCAGTTCGTACTCGCCGAGCTGCACCCAGACGTCCGGATTCTCCGGCTGCAGCCGCGCGGCTCGCTCGAACTGCTGCACGGCCTCCACCTGGTCGCCCACCGACGCGTACGCTGTCGCGAGCACCCAGATCGGCTCGACCGTGAAGGGGTTGAAATCCACGGCGTCGCGTGCGGCCGACGCAGCCGCGGCCGGCCGCTGGTCGGCCAGCGCCGCATACGCGTCGCTCGTCCGGTCTGCCGCCAGCCACGGCGCGGCCAGCGAGTAGACCGCGCCGAGCATGCAGCCGACGGCGAGCGCCGCGACCCACGGCCGCTCGCGCGCATGCGCTTCGCGCACACGCCCGCCGAGCCCGACGAGCAGTCCCCCGACGAAGAAGACCGGCGCGCTGACCGCAACGAAATCCCAGTCGATGTCGACGAGCGAGTGCAGGATGTACAGCGGCACCGCGATCGCGAGCGCAATCGCCGCCGCCTGCTCCTCCCCGCTCAAGCGTCGCACCGCGGCGCCCATCGCCAACAAGACGGCAACGACCGCACCCGCGCCGAGCAGGAACCCGACGGTCCCCGTCTCCGACAACGCCTGGAGCGTGAGGTTGTGCGGCTCGTTGGTGATCGAGGCGCCCTTGCGCACGCGCAGCCGCGCGACCGCAAACGTCGACGCGCCCTTGCCGCCCGCCGGCTTGGACTCGAACACGCGCCAGGCCTCCTTCCACCACTCCCAGCGATTGTTCGAGCTGAACGTGCCAAGCCGCCCCGAGTTGGCGACCTCGCCGCCCCCGCGGAACTCCCGCAGCCACGCGTTCGGCCCCCCGCTCGCCGCCGAGACCGCGAGCACGCCCGCGACGACGAGCGCGCCGACGGCGACAGCGATCCGCCGCGTCCACGACCGCCGTGCATCTTCGTCCGTGAAGCGCCGATCGGTCCGCTCCGCCAGCAGTGCGAGCGCCACGACGACCCCTCCCACGAGCAGGGTGACGAGCGCGAACCACGCGCCGTCTGCCCGCCGCGATGCGAACGACTGCCCGTCGTCGACGAGTCCGCTCCGGGTCGAAGCCCAACCCGCCACGGCGGCCGCCGGCACGACGGAGACCACCAGCGCCCCGAAGCTCTCCAACCGCACCGCCGGAAGGAGCACGAGCCAGAGCAGCACGCCGACGACGGCGACGACGATCCCCGCGCGCGAGAACGTGAGCACGAGCGCGATCACGGCGAGGTAGATGAGCAGCACGCCGGCGATCCGCAGCTCCCGCCGCCACGAACGCCGCGTTGCCGCCCACAGCCCGAGCGGCAGCGCCACCGCGCAGGCCAGCGCCAGCGCGTTCCAGTATCCGATCGGGCTCCGCAGCCGCGCCACCCGCGCCCCGTCCGCGAAGAGCGACGGAAACACTTTCCCGAGCAGCGCCCAGCCGACGACGCCGAAGAGCAGGATCGCGAGGCCGCCCGCGACCGCCCGAGCAGGCGCTCGCACAAGCGCTGCGACCACGAGCCCCAACACCGCGAACGCCACGTAGACGAGTCCGCGATCCAGGGCCGCCCACGACCGGTCTGGCGCGATCGACCAGATCATCGTCACGCCGCTCCAGCACACGTACCCGACCAGCAGCCCGAACGCCGCCAGCCCCATCCGCGACGGCACGGCCAGAGGCACGAGACCGGCGAGCCCCGCCGCCAGGCCGCCGAACCCCAGGGCCAGCGCGAAGATCCCGATCCAGAACAGCCGGCTGTCGCCGATGTTGCCGCCGAAGAAGAGCGAGACGGTGAGGAGCGCCGCGGCGGCCACGAGAGCGAGGGGGCCGGCGCGCGAGCGCATCGAACCGCCACGGTAGCGCCCGGATCGGGCGGGTTTACCCCGTCGAGCCGTGGCTAACAAAACCCTGACCTGTGGATTACTGGCGGCACACGGCTGTTGCCGAGACTTGAGCGAGCCGGCCCGGCACGGGGTCGACTGAGGCTTTGCGTACACTCGACATGAGCACATCGATCCCACCCAGACGCTCTACTTGAAGCGCCCGACCGTCAGACTCGCACTCCTCTTCGCCGTCGTCGCAGCCGCTCTCGCGGCCACGACGGGTGCCGCCTCGGCCAAGCAGTCCTGCGGCCAGCAGGTGATCGACGACTGGTACGGCAGCAAGACCGGCCAGCTCACCAAGATCTACGCGATCCACTGCTACCGGGACGCCCTCAAGATCGTCTCTCACGAGAGCGACCTCGAGATCTACTCGAATGCCCACTCCGACATCTTGCGCGCCATGCAGCTCGCGATCGCCGCCGGCAAGAACGGCAACGGCGGCGGCCCGTCGGACCCGACTGCGAGCCCCGAGACGGCCGACACGCTCCCGAGCTTCCTCGGTGGGCCCGACGCGAGCAACGGCGGCCACCCGCCCACGGAGCAGGAGCCCTATGCGACTCGCGGGCGGCCGACCTCGGGACCCGTCGTGGGAGTGCTCCAGCACAGCTCCGACCCCTCGTCGGTGCCCGTGCCGGCGATCGTGCTCGGCGGGATCGCAGCGCTTCTCCTTGCGCTGGGCTCGGCCGCCTACATCGCCCGCCGCCGTCAGCAGCGCCGCCAGACCTTCCGGCCGCGGCACGCGAACGGCCAGAACCCGAGCTAGGGCGCGTTAGTCGTCCACTCCGGCCAGGTAGCGGTGCACCTGCTGGACCGCCATCGCTCCCTCTCCGACCGCGGCCGCGACGCGCTTGACCGAGCCATGACGGGCGTCGCCGACGAAGAAGAACCCGGGCTTGCTCGACTCGAGGAAGTACGGCGGGCGGTCGAGCGTCCACACGTCGCGGACATCGGGGCCCGTGAAGACGAAGCCCTGCTGGTCGCGGGCCATGCCCCACGGGCAGGTCGACGTCGCGGGCATACCGCCGATGAGGATGAAGAGCGCGTCCGCGTGCAGCTCCTCCTGCTCGCCATTCGACTCGACGACGATCCGCTCGAGCTTCTCGTCGCCGCAGGCGCGCACGACCTCTGTGGCGGTGCGCACCTTGATCGCCCCGTGGGTGCAGCAGCGGTCGACGAGGTACTTCGACATGTCCTCCTCGATCGAGTCGCCGCGGATGAGCAGCGTCACCGACCGTGCGTGTGCGGCCAGGTGCAGCGCGGCCTGCCCGGCCGAGTTGGCGCCCCCGACGACGAAGACGTCGCCGCCGCGGTGGTAGATCACGTCGCTCGGCGACGCGCCGTAGTAGACGCCCGCGCCGATGAAGTCGTCGACGCCCTCGGCCTCGAGACGGCGATAGTGAAAGCCGGTGGCGCCGATCACCGAGCGCCCGCGCGCCTCCGAGCCGTTGAGGAGCCCGATCGACATGATCCCGTCCTCGTCGATCCGGCCCGTGACGCTGTCCGCGCCCACGAGGATCTCTGCCCCGAATCCCACGGCCTGTTCGAAGGCGGCTTCCGCCAGTTCCTGGCCGCTCAGACCGCCGGGGAAGCCTGGATAGTTCTCGATCCGCGAGCTCATGCCGGCCTGGCCGCCGGGGGCGTTGCGCTCGAGGACGGCCACGCTCAGCCCCTCAGACGCGGCGACGAGGGCGGCCGTCAGACCTGCCGGCCCGGCGCCGAGGATGACCGTGTCGTAGAGGTCGAGCGAGGGGCGCGCGTGCAGCCCGACGCGTTCGGCGAGCGCCGAGCGGGTGCGCTCGAACGAGACCTGCTCGTCCGCGGCGTCGATCGGCTCCAGGCTCGTCCCGTCGGCGAAGATGAAGACCGGCAGGCGCACGCCCTCGACGTCCGACGGCGCGCCCAGGAAGCGCGCCAGCGGATCGTTGTCGACGTCCACCCACTGGTAGGGGACGTTGTTCCGCTCCAGGAAGTCGCGATAGTCCTGCGCGTGCGGCGACGAGCGGTAGCCGACGACATAGACGCGGCCGTTCTCGACGGCGATTGCGGCTGTCGGATCTGATACTGCGAGCACCATGTCGAGGAGCATCGCACGGGCCTCGCGATCTGCCTGTAGAGCCAGCTTGAGGCCTGTGGTGCGGCTGGCACCACTATTGTCGAAACACCTGGAAATCGAGGCTTTTCAACCCCCGGGTCGGCAGTTAGAATGGTTCCGTCCGACGGCGTCTCTACGGTCCTGTTCCCTTTGCGACGAGAGAGCCCGGGAGGCAGACGATGGCGACCGTAGAGACCCCACAGATCACCGAGACCGACGTCAGGAACACGGTCACCGACAAGGCGAAGAAGCTCGGCGTC
>Ga0066903_100002371_pt1 | contig 14686 bp, 12 predicted proteins | sample PanSoiMetaGPlot1_FD_67491 | JGI IMG/M metagenome (GOLD analysis project Ga0066903, IMG submission 67491) | Tropical forest soil microbial communities from Panama analyzed to predict greenhouse gas emissions - Panama Soil - Plot 1 (version 2) | ecosystem: Environmental > Terrestrial > Soil >...
GCCCGGAAGTAACCGGTGACCTCGAACTTCCACTCCGTGCTCGGCTCGGCGGCGACGACCGGCGCCGGTTCGGCCGGTGACACCAGCCGTCCCGAGGCCTGCGGCGCTTCGGGCGACAGACCGAGCGACGGTCCCCCGCCACCCTTCTTCTTGGGCGCCTCCGCCGCCGGTGCAGGCGCGGGCATGGCCTCGGCCGGCGGGGCAGCAGCCGGTGCGGGCGCGGCGGCCGCCGGCGCCGGAGCCGCAGGCGTGGCCTGGGCGAAGACGGGAAGCGGCGAGAGCACGATCGACAGGGTCAGGCAGCGTGTAAGAGTTCGCATATCTTTCGACCTTCGCGTGAGTTGGGGGTCACCTGTAGCGCTTGCGGGCTCAGAGTCTTCGAGCGTCTTGCGTGGTTCACCTTTCAGAAATCGGTCGAACAGCATTGGCCGGTCTCGTACCGATGGCGGCCTGAACAGCGGGAACCGCGGGCCAACTTGCGGGTGACAAAACCACGGCAGGGATGCGCCCGTCAAGACGGTCTCGGCCCGGGGACCAAACCGCCGCCCGGGGACCAATCGCCGATCGCTGGTAATCTCGTGGGCCGCGCGGCCTCCGGCCACACTCTATCGATTGCGGCCGGTTCCGGCGCGTAAACAAAATCCCTTCGTTTCAGGAGTCTCGCCTTGTCGCGTTTCAAACCGCTTTCGATCCTCGCCCTGGCCGTCTCGGGCTGCTCGATCTTCACGCCCAGCGGGGGCGGCAACGGCGCGGCCCCGCCGCTCGGCGAGACCACGCCGACCGGCTGCCTGACCACGCCCCCGCAGCACATCGCGCCCGGCGGGTTCTACGTCAACGGCAACACCGTCTGCACCGCGGCGGGCCAGCCGCACTTGTTCCACGGCGTGGATCGCCCGTCCATGGAGTGGACGAGCACCGGCCAGTACCTGTCCGCCGCCGACTTCACGCTGATGGCGACCTGGCGAATCAACGTCGTGCGCCTGTCGCTGAATCAGGACTTCTGGCTATCCGATTCGCAGTTCTACGACGCCAACTACGCCAGCCTCGTCGACAGCACGATCGGCTGGGCGGAAACCGCGGGGCTGGACGTGATCCTGGACCTGCACTGGTCCGACCAGGGGCAGATTGGCTCGTGCGCGCCGAACCTCGGGTGCCAGCAGCTGATGGCCGACGCCAACTCGATCACCTTCTGGACCCAGGTCGCGACGCGCTACAAGGGCGACGGGCGCGTCATGTTCGAGCTGTACAACGAGCCGCACGACGTCGCCTGGCCGGTCTGGAAGAACGGCGGCGCGACCAGCCAGGGCTGGATGGCGGCGGGGATGCAGCAGATGTACGACGCCGTGCGCGCGACCGGCGCCGAAAACCTGGTGATCATCGGGGGCCTCAACTGGGCGTTCGACCTCTCCGGCGTCCCCGGCAATCGCGTCGACGGTTACAACATCGCGTACGCGACCCACCCGTACGCCCAATACCCGGATCGGGCGACGGGCACCTGGGACCACGCCTTCGGCACTCTGACGAAGACAGATCCGGTGATCGTCACGGAGTTCGGTGACTCGCCAAAATGCGACGGCGTCTACAACAAGGAGCTGATCGACTACGCCGACGTTCACAACGCCGGCTGGACCGCCTGGGCGTGGTGGGCCGGAAGCTGCAACACGCCCTCGCTGATCGCGGACTGGAGCGGGACGCCGACGATGGACGGCCAAGTCGTCAAGACGGCGCTCGCCAACTACTGAGACCCGAGCTCAGTCGGCGTCGCTGCCGTCGACGCCGCCGTCGGCCGCATCGGCGCCGGCGTCGACGGGGAACGACACCTGATCAGTCGGACCGTCGAGGCCGCTGATCCCCGCATCCGAGCTGTTGGGGATGATGAAGACTGAATCGCCGATGATCGAGTAGCCCGTGCAGCACCCTTGCATGATGGGCGGACCGAACTGGGTGTGAACGATCTCGGTGGGACGATCGCTGAAGACGATCACGACGTCGCACATGCCCTCCGCGAAGCCGGTGATCGTGACGTGCGTGCAGGTCGTGGTCTGTCCGTCGCCCGTGCAGTAGACACCGTACTGCGGCGGGCAGGCCGGCCCGTCCACGGCGATGGCATTGATCGGCAGCTCGGTGTTGTTCAGGTCGCCGATATAGATCGATGCGGGTGGGCAGTTGCTCTTGCAGTTGCTGGTACAGCCGGTCGGCCCGCCCAGGATTCCGACAGAAAAGGCGCCAGCGGCTGCTGCGATCGCGGTCACGGTGACGGCGATCCGTTTCCGCTTAAGTGAACCCATGAAACCCCTTCGTAGTCTCCTGCCCCGAGATTCGCAAGGACGATCAAAGACGATGAAAAATGAGCCGCGGTCCAGCTGCGGCGACTCTGATCCCTAGTAATCTCCTGGTGGGAGGCCCCTTGTTTCGCCGCAATCGCTTCACCTTGCTTGCTTTCGCCTGTTGCTTGCCGGGCCTCGGCGCCTGCTCGATCTTCGCGCCGAGCAACAACACGCAGCCGCCTCCGCCGGCGCTGCCGATGCACGCAGTGCGCGTCGATTCGGTCGGCTACGTGACCGGCCGCGAGAAGACGGTGACCATCGTTCTCCCGGACGGGATGTCGTCGCTGTCCGACACGAGCGCTGACGTGCGGGCAGCCGCCAACGACACCGTCGTCTGGTCGTGCACCGTGACCGGGCCGGTGATGGACCCGGACACCGGCGCCACGGTCTACATCGGGGACTTCACGGCGTTCACGGAGGCGGGGGACTTCTACATCTCCGTGCCGGGGCTGCTCGTCGGCGGCAAGCCGGCGACGTCGGCCCCGTTCCACGTCGGGCCCGACACGTTCCGCGACGCCCTGACGCGCGCCATGCTGGGGATGTACGGCCAGCGCTGCGGGCAGGCGGTCAGCATCCAGATCGGCAACCAGCGCTGGTCGCACAAGGCCTGCCATCAAAACGACGCCTACCTCAATTACCTGACCGGCGATTCGACCAAAAAGCCGAGCCTCGGCGGCTGGCACGACGCGGGCGACTACGGCAAGTACGTCACCAACGGCGCGTTCGCCGCGGGGATGATGCTGGCGGCCTGGGAACACTTCCAGCCGACGCTCGCCGCACTTTCGATCGACGCGATCCCGGAGCACGGCGGCCCGCTGCCCGACTTCCTCTCCGAGGTGAAGTGGGAGCTCGACTGGCTGCTCACCACGCAGGGCGCCGACGGCAGCGTCTCGCACAAGGTGACGGCGACCGACTTCGAGGGGTTCGTGATGCCCGAGAAGGACGGCCAGATGCGCTACTACACGCCCGTCGGAACGGCGGCCACCGGCGATATGGTGGCAGTGATGGCGCAGGCAGCGCGCATCTACGGCGCCTTCAGCGATCCGGCGTCGCAGAAGGCGGCGGCCGACTACCTCGCGGCGGCGCGGCTCGGCTACGCGTTTCTGGCCGCGAACGCCGGACCCGTCGTGCCGGACATCTCGTCGTCATTCAAGACGGGCGGCTACTGGCAGCAGTCGGATGCGGGCAACCGATTGTGGGCCGCCGCCGAGCTGTGGGAGACGACCGGCGAGGCGTCGTTCCTGGCGGACTTCGAGAGCCAGGTCGGCACGCCGACCGTCGACGCGAGCTTCGACTGGGGCACGGTCCGCAACCTGGGGCTGTTCACGTACCTCCTGTCGAAGCGCGACGGGCGAGATGCGACGGTCCTCGCGGGGCTGACGGCGTCGGCCACGAGCGTCGCCGACACTCTGACCACCAACGCGCAGGCATCGGCCTTCGGTCGCGGCATCTCCGGTTACTGGTGGGGATCGAACGGTTCGGTCGCGCGGTCGGCGATGAACCTGTGGGTCGCGAACCAGCTCAGCCCGAACGCCAAGTACCTCGACGCGATCGCGCTGCAGCTCGATCACCTGCTGGGGCGGAACATCTACGACCGGACGCAGGTGACCGGTCTCGGCTACAACCCGCCCCTCAAACCGCATCATCGTCCCTCCGCGTCCGACGGAATTTTCGATCCGTGGCCGGGCCTGCTCGTCGGCGGCAGCAATCCCGGCGCGACGGCCTGGACGGACGACACGAACGACTACCAGGTCAACGAAGTCGCCATCAACTGGGTGGCGGCGTTCGTCTACGCGACCGCCGCGCTGACACCCGCACCCTGACGTTCGATGCGGATTTCGTGATATTTTTTTGTGATGACTAGGCACCTCTCGCTTTCCGTTTCTTCCGTCTCGCTCGCGATCCTGATGGCCGCGGGTTGCGCCAGCCCGTCCGGCAACAACATGACCGGAACCGCGGGGACGACGGGGACCGGCGGTACCGGCGGGACCGGAAACACCGGCGGCACCTCGCCCCCGCCGCCGCCCGGGCTCGGCTCGGGCGGACCGTTCGCGTTCCCCCAGAGCCGGAAGTCCGGAGCCTGCACCATCACCACGGTCGCGAACGCGGCGGCGGCGACGAACGGCGCCTACAACAGCTGGAAGAGCACCTTCGTGACGTCGAACGGCGCCGGCGGCTTCCTGCGCGTCCAGAGCCCGCAGCACAGCGGCGGCACCGTGTCGGAGGGGATCGGCTACGGCATGATCGCCGCCGTCTACATGTCCGATCGGCCGACCTTCGACGGGCTGTGGGGCTACGCCAAGTCGCACTTCAACTCCGACAGCCTGATGAGCTGGCAGATCAGCTCGACCGGGTCGATCGTCGGGATGAACTCCGCGACCGACGCCGATGAGGACATGGCCTGGGCGCTGCTGATGGCGTCGGACCAGTGGTCGTCGACGACGTACCTCGATGACGGGCGGGCCGTGATCGACGCGATCTACGGGACAGAGATCGCGGGCGACGGCATGATCAAGCCGGACAAGTACGGCGGAGCGAACAATGGAACGACATACGACCCGGACTACTTCTCGCCCGCCTACTACCGCGTGTTCGCGCGCGCGACCGACAACCCGGTCTGGTCCGGCATGATCATCGACCGCAACTACACCCTCCTCGCGCAGCTGTCCGGACCACACGGCCTCGTCCCCAACAGCACCGACACGGGAACGTTCTCGACGTCGAGCAACTACGGTTACAACTCCTGCCGGATGCCCTGGCGGATCGCGATGGACTACTGCTTCAACGGCGAGGCGCGCGCCAAGACGTACCTCGACCTGATCGGCCCGTTCTTCAGCGGTATCGGCGCCGCCAACATCGGCGACGGCTACACGAACAGCGGGTCGCAAACCGCCGCTAATCACAACATGGCGTTCATCGGCCCGGCCGGCGCGTCCGGCATGGCCGGATACCAGACGCTGCTCGACGGCGCGTTCACGTTCGGCGCCAACGGCGCCGGCGACAACGCCTACTTCACCAACACGCTGCGCGTCGTGACGATGCTGATGATGTCCGGCAACCTCCTCGACTACGCCCACCAGTAGTCGATACCCGCCGGGTCGGGCCGTCTCATGACGTCCTTGCGCGATGACTCATGATGACGCATGCTTCATCATCATGAGTCGTCCGTTGCAGGTCTACCTGAACGAAGAAGACCTCGTGCGACTGGAAGCGTGGTCGCGGGAACGCGGCTGGACGAAGTCCCAGGCCGTCCGCGCAGCCGTACGATCCCTGATCAAACCCAAGGGCCTCGACCCCTTGTTGGACGCAAGCGGCATGATCGAAGGACTGCCCGCGAACCTCAGCGCCGACTTCGACCGACACCTGAACCAGACCTATGTCATCAAGACGCCCCCCTCGCGCGGCCGGAGGAAGACAACCCGCCCGCGTGTTCGTAGATAGCGGCGCGTGGCTGGCGCTGTTCAGCGCCCGTGACGACAACCATTCTGCCGCCGAGGTCTTGTTCCGACGAGCGGCCGGCCACAGGGTTCCGCTGATCACGACGAACTTGGTCCTCGCGGAGGTACACCGCCTGCTGTTGTTTCGCGCCGGTCCCGCGGTCGCATCCGCCGCACTGGCTCGCGTCGACGACAGCGACCTCGTCAGCGTCACCTTCGCCAGCCAGACACACCATCAGGCGGCTCGCGCGTGGTTGGCAAAGCTCTCCGATCAGAAGATCACTTACGCGGACGCGATCAGCTTCGCCGTAATGGACGCCGAGCGATGCCGCGTCGCCATGAGCTTCGATCGCGATTTCTGGCTGGCAGGCTACGAGCTGTGGCAGTAAAGCGCCCCGAGCTAGGGCGACATGTCCCAGAAGTTGCCGCTCATCGCGAGCAACGACAGCACGCCCCAGGACGCGTTGAAGTAGGTGAAGACGCCGCTCGCGTTCATCGCGCTGCCGATGGTCTGGTTGGTGAGGCCGGTCAGGGCGCGCATGACGAAGTCGGGCTCCCCGCCGTCCTCCATCGCCGCCGTGCCGGCGGGACCGTAGAAGGCCATCCCCGCCGAATAGTCGCCCAGCGTGCCCGACGGATTTCCGCCCGAGCTGGTGTAGCCGTCCTTCAGCATGTTGATCGACGTCGGCGCCGTCGAGACGTCGAAGCCGACGATCTTGTCGAGGTAAGCCTTCGCGCGGGGCTCACCGGTCTCGCAGTAGTCCATCGCGATCCTGAAGGGCGTGCGGCAGGCGTCGTAGCCGAAGTACGGTCCGTTGGAATCGTTGTTCGGCCCGTTGACGCCCGTGCCGCTCGAGTTGACCCAGTTCGGCACCAGGCCGTTGCTGCCCGACGCGGCGGCCAGGATCGTGTAGCTCTGGTCGACCACCGCCATCCAGCTGCTGTCGCCGGTCACGCGCGCGAACGCGCGGTAGTACGACGGCGCGAAGTACGACGGGTTGGTCTGGCTGGCGCCGCCGAAGTTGTCTCCGGGCTTCAGCGTGTTGCCGTCCAGCGCGTGGGCCTTGAGGTTGCGGATCAGCGTCGACGCGTCGCTGGTGTACGAAGAGGAATTCCACTGCTTGCCCGCCATGATCAGCGCCCACGCCATGTCCTCGTCGCCGTCGGTCGCGCTGCCGCTGCCGGCGGTGCTTCCGCTGGAGCTGATGTTCCAGTTCATCAGACCGTTGCCGTCGAAGTGCGACTTCGCGTACGACCAGAGCGTGTCGAACATCGGCTTGTCGTTCATATAGACGCCGATCAACATGCCGTACCCGATCCCCTCGGAGACCGTGTCGTTGCTGTTCTCGGGCCGGAGGATCCGCGACCCGTCGAAGAACTTGGCCTTCCAGTTCTTGTAGGCGGTCGCGACGTTGTCCGTGTTGTAGACGGCGAGCGTGCAGGTAGCTGAAGCATGGCCCTGCGGATAGGGGAACATGGCGCCGGGCGTGTTCTGGGGGTAGTTCGAGGGGTCCTTCATGACCGGCATCGGTGCGCTGCCGCCCGAGCCGCCGCTACCGCCCGAGCCGCCACCGCCCGTCGTCGTCTGGGGCGTCGCGCACGCCGCCAACGCGCTGCCGCAGATGACCGAAACCAGGAAAAGGGAACCGGGGCGCTGGGGAAACATTCGCGAAACCTCCGAAACTAATTAGGGAAAGCCGTGCGGCTGGACTCTTGACGCACGAAAGGTCGGAGAAGATACTACCCCACCTCGGGCCAGGTCCCGAGACCTGACTGAACATTTCACTCCAACGCAGCATACGAGGATTAGCCATGAAGAAACTCTTGATCGGTCTCGTTACGACTATGGCCTGGGCCCTCGCCGTCACGACGGCCGGGACCAACGCTGGGTGCGGCAGCTCCAAGGGCAGCGGGGGCAGCGGCGGTGCCGACGGCGGCGCCGGCACGGGCGGCAGCATTCCGCTCACTCCGAGCGACACGGGTTTCTTCGACGGCACCAACGCGGCCGGCATCCTCGGCGCCTGGTACTCCTACGGTGACTGGTACAACCCGACGGCCGCGATGGGTGACTGCGCGATCAAGGGCGGCTTCACGGCCGACCAGTGCAGCAACATCGTGTCGCCGGTGCCGGGCACGCCGTTCGCCAGCTCGGCCAACGGCATGTGCACCAACGGGACCGTCGCCAAGGTGATCTCGATGGCGGGCAGCACCAGCCCCGACTACTCGGACATCTGGGGCGCGGGCATCGGGTTCGATCTCAACAACGCCGGAACCGACGACGGCGGCACGGGCGGCAAGCTGCCGTACGACGCGACGTCGTCGACCCACACGCCGATCACCGGCTTCTCGTTCCACATCGACACGCCGCCGACCGGCGGCCAGATGCGTGTCGAGTTCCCGACCAGCAAGATCGTCGGGACGACCGACATCAACTCGGCCTACTGGGGCGGCGCCACCGCCAACCTGTCGCCCTTCACCAAGGGCGGCGACTACAGCTTCCACTTCAAGGACGTGGGCGGCCCGATGTACCTGACCTCGCCGACGCCGTTCGACCCGACGATGATCCTGTCGATGCAGTTCCACGTCGTCAGCAACACGTCGTCGACGATCCCGTTCATGTACTGCATCAGCAACCTGAAGGCGCTGACCGACTAGGTCGCGCAGGTTCCGGGCGGCGCGAGCCGCCGCCCGCGAGCTGAACAGAGGCCACCCCCGGCGCGTCCGCGGGTGGCCTTTTTTCTATCCTCCACGCGTAGCAAGCGGTGCTCTGAGCCGAGCGGGAGGGGCGGATGTCCGGTCGGCCGGAGCGTAGGCGGGCGGTTGGATCGTTCCGCCCGACGGGATTCAAAGCTTGCTCGCGGAGGACGACCGGACACAGCCGCCCCTCCCGCCCCTGCCGAAGAGCAGAGCGAGCGGAGCCGCTACATGACGTCCGGGATCTGGAACATGTCCCAGGCGGGCGTGTGGTTGCTGGTGTTCGCGGGCTGGTTCCAGAGGTAGACGGCCGGATAGTTGACCGTGGGGCCGAACTCGTCGGCGGTGATGGCGGTCATGTACAGCTGCGCGATCGGCCCGCCCGTCGGGTAGTGGCCTCCCTCGCGCCACGACGAGAAGATCAGCCAGTAGTAAACCTTGTTGCCCGACCCGGCGACCTGAGGCGACCACTTCACCCAGTTGTTGTTGATGCCGGGGCTGGCTTGCTGGCCCGTCGGGCACTGCGGCGGATCGTTCGCGGCCAGGCGGTACTTGTTCCCGCCGGTCTTCGCGATGACGTAAATCTCCGTCTTCGGCTGCGAGTACATCCCGTCCAGCGTGACGCCGGCGTTGATGTCCATCTGGTCGAGGGCGGGATGCTGCTGGTTCGACGTGGTCGCGTCCAGCTCGTTGTAGGCGATGTACAGGTCATCCCCGGACAGCGACCCGTAGTACTGCGAGCGGCCGGTCAGCGAGCCATCGCCCGGCACCGGCGTCGCCGCCTGCGCCCCCGTCGTCGAGTAAGGGACGGTGTAAAGGTGGGTGTTCCCGCTGGTCGACAGGCGGCCGGACTTCACCTTGTCGGTCATCGTGAACAGCACGAATGAACCATCGTGGCTCCACGACGGCGCCGCCGCGTACATGCCGTTGACGGGCGCGTAGATCCAGTCCCAGGCCGATCCCTTCAGGCTCATCGAGAAGCTGCCGTTGTTGACGGTCCCCGCCGCGGCGCTCTCCAGGTTGAACCACGCCAGTCCGGACTGCTGGTCCATGTCGTTGCCGTTCCCGGTGCTGCAGGGCGTGAGGCTGCACGTCCCCATCCCGGCGACCATCATGTGATCGCCGGCGGCCCAGTGCGCCTTCGAGAAGCTCGTGATCCCGACCCACGGCTGTGTGATGGCGCCCAGGCCGCCCGCGCCGAGAATGGTCGCAGGCGGCGCGGAGCCGACCGGCGCCGTTCCAGACGCCAGCACCGCCCCCCACGGATAGAAGTCGTTGAACGCGATGTACGAGCCGTCCGGCGTCGACGTGTGGCAGCCGATGCACGTCACGGCGCGCTTGTTGACGCCCTGGTCGTAGGTCTGCATCGCGGCCTGGTTCGGACGCAGCACCTCGACGACGCCCTCGTCGCCGACCGCGAAGCCGCTCAGCACCGTCTCGGTCCCCGTCGGTTTGCCGTTGAAGTAGGTCGTGCCCGACGTCGACCAGTAGACCAGCTTCCCGTCGGCGCCGACCGGCGCGATCGTGAAGTTGCTCGTGCTGCCCATCTGCACGCTGCCGCCGCTGGGCGACGCGCTCCGCACCGTCACCGTGATCGGCATGTCGCGCGTGTGCGAGGCGAGAGCCTGCCAGGTCGGCTTGTCCAGCGTCCACATCGTGTCCGTCGTGTAGACGACCAGATCGTTGCCCTGGTTGGCGGCGTGCAACCGGATCTCGTAAAGGCCCATCCCGCCCGCGTAGCGGAAGCGCGGGCGCAGCCAGTTGTTCGGGAGCAGCGTGTTCATCTGCGGCTCGATGATGCAGGGGCCGCCGCTCGATCCCGTGCCGGGCGCGCCGAAGATCGTCGCCGAGTTCGCAGGCGCGCTGCCGACGATGACCGGCGTCGCCGGGAAGTCCGTGCACATCCCGTTGCACGGCTTCACCATCATCATGCTGCCGCCGAAGCCGCCGATGCCCGAGCCGTTGCCCGTGCCGGTGCCGCCGGCCGAGCCGCTCGACGCGTTTTGCTTCACGCCGGCGCAGCCAAAGGCCGTCGCCAGCAACCCAATCATCGATCCCAAACGAACGACGCGCTTCATCGGTCTCTCACTTCCGCCCTAGTTGATGAAATAGATGTCGTCGACCCAGAAGTCGTAACCCGGCCCCTTGTCCACCGATTCGATCTGGATCGAGGTGACGTGTGTCGGGTTCCAGGGGAAGTGCGCCCCCCAGCCCGCCTGTGTGAATGTCGAATCCGACCATTTGATCGTGTACTGCTTCCAGGTTCCACCCATCGGCAAGCTGAAGGGCTCACCAAAGTTGTCGCTGCACTTGCCGAGGCCGAGCATGCTCTCGTCGCAGTCGCCCCCGTCCGCCATCTTCGTTTCGTCCGTCGTCGGGAACTTCATCCGCAGCGACGCGTCCGAGCTGCCGCCCAGCGCCCAGAACGTGACGCCCCGGTACGGCGTGACGTCGTAAACGACCTTCTTGCTGCCGGTGCCCGCGTCGGCCGTCGGCTCGTTCAGGTCCGCGCCGACGCCGGCGCCCCAGACGCTGCAGCCGGTCCACTGGGCGTGAAGCGCCCGCGTGCCGGTGCCGCCGGGGCGGATGCTGGTCGGCGCGGTGCCGACGTAGACGGCAGGCGGCTCGGGCGCGCGCTCCACATCGGTCAATGGCACCTGCGCGCAGCCCGGGTCCGTCCCCTTCGGGTTGTCGTCGTTGTACGCGAACCAGTGGCCGTTGCGCGGCGGGTCACCGACGTTGACGACCACCGCCGCCGATGCGTCCTCGAAGTCGCTGATCAGGTTTTCACTCCTGATCTCGGCCACGCTGCCGCTCCCTCCGCTGCCGCAGGCGCCCCCGCCCAGCAGCCCCGCGCCCGCCACCGAGAAGACATAGGCCTTCGAGCGGGAACGGAACGAAAAAGCACGCGATTTCATGCGGAAAGACCAATTGTGCATCGGTAAGTTAACCCACGCACCCGCGACACGAACGGCGATCGCGAGCGCCCCCTCGTATAACACCTACATTCGACCACAGCCCCCATACCCAGTCAAGCGAGGGCCGGGCGGTGTCGGGCTAGCGGCCTTCGCGCCGCAGCTCGGGGAACAGCGTGTCCATCAGATCGGCGAGCTCGGAACGGCCCGCCGTGAAGTGGCCCGCGAGATCGCGCGCGAACTCGCGGGCGTTCTGATAGCGCTTGCCCACGTCGAGCGACAGCGCCTTGCGCAGCACGTCCGCGGCCATCGGCGGCAGCTCGCCCAGCTGATTGAACTCGCTCTGCGCCGGACCGATCGCCGCGCGCACCAGGCGGTTGAACATCGTCTCGTCCTGGTACAGGAACTGCGCGGTCAGGCAGTAATAGAGAACCACCGCCGCCGAAAACAGATCGGATCGGAGATCGACGGTCTCGCCGCGCGCCTGCTCGGGGGACATGAAGCTGACGTTCCCCTTGATCATCCCGACCTCGGTCTTGCTCATCCGCCCTTCGGCCTTGGCGATGCCGAAGTCGGACAGCTTCACCTCGCCGCGCGCCGACACCAGGATGTTCCCCGGCGAGACGTCGCGGTGGACGATCAGCAGGTTCCGCCCCTCCGGATCGGTGCGCGCGTGCGCGTACGCGAGCGCCTCCAGCACCTCGTGCATGATGTAGAACGCGACCGGCACGCTGAGCGATCGGCCGAACACCTCGACGTGCCGGCGCACGAGCCGCTCCAGATCGCGGCCGTGGATGTATTCGAGGGCGAGGAAGTACTCCTCGCCGACACGCCCGAAGTCGAACACCGGAACGATGTTCGAGTGCACCAGGCCCGACTGCAGCCGGCCCTCGTCGATGAACTGGTTGACGGCGTCACGGCTGCGGGCCAGGTGCGGGTGCATGCGCTTGACGACGAAGTAGCGGACGAACCCTTCGGCCCCGTGCGCCGCGGCGATGAAGATCTCCGCCATGCCGCCCTCGCCGATCCGCTCGAGCAGCCGGTAGCGGCCCAGCGTCACGCCCGGACCGGCCGGCGGCGTCTCCAGCATCACCGCCGCGGTCGCGACGGCCTGACCCGGGGCGCCGGCCGCTGCCGGGGGCGCCTCGGCGCCGGGCGCGAAGCCGGCCTGACCGGGCGGGCGCAGATCCTTCGTCCGCTGGATCTGTTCCTTGGTGGGCGGGCGGGGTCGCTGGCCGCTGCCCATCGGCCGCGTGATCACCATCGGGTTGTCGCTGTCGACCTTCTGGCGCCGCCGGCCCGAGAGCTGGATCGCCAGGCCCGCCGCGCCGAGCAGCATGCCGCCCGCGCCGATGAAGAGGCCCAGTCGCGATCCGCCGGGAGGACCCGGCATGACCGGCAGCACGGCGTCCAGCCAGAGGCTCCGGTCGATCGGGACCGCCAGCCCCGAATGCCCGTCCTCGAAATTGATGACGCCGCCCTCGGGCGCCTTGTCCTCGCGCCCGACCATCATGCCGAGCGTGGTCTGGGCCGTGTCGGGTCCGGCGGTGGCGAGCAGCTTCTTTCCGTCGGACAGCGCGACCGCCGTCCCCGCGGCGTCCGCGACCGACTGCAGCGCCGACCGCTCGAACGGCGTCCCGAGGATCACGATCGCGCCCGACGCGTGGCGCTTGCCGCGCGGCACGCGGGCGGCGGCGAACAAAAACGCGCGTCCCTGGATCGTCGTGACGCCGGAGGCGGCGCCCGCCTCGCGGGCCTGGCGCACGGCGGCCGTGCCGTTGAGATCGGCGGAGCTCGAGCCCAGCATCGCGAGCGCGCCGTTGGCCGTCACCAGGCCGGAGAGCGGAAACTCGGTGCGGTAGGGCGCCCACCAATCCTCGTTCTCGAGCAGATCTTCGAACGTGTGAGGATCCGCGTCCAGGTCCAGCGCCGACACGATCTCGGGCAGGCGGGCCGCCGTCATCGCCTTCGGCTCGAGCGAGCGCGCGGCGCCGGTCAGCGCCTGCTCGACCCGAGGCCGAAGCGCGGTCGCCGCCGCCCGCAGATCCTCGTTGCCACCCCCGCCCCCGAACGAATGCGTCTTCGCGAACACCCCCGTCGCGATCATCAGCAGCCCCACGGCGATCAGCAACGCGCCGACCACGCCGCTACCGCGCGTGGCGACGCGTTTCTCGCTCGTGGGAGCCGCCTCTTCACTCATCGTATGAGCCGTAGGCCTGTCCGCGCTTGTTGAGGTGGGGCTTGACCGACATCGCTTCCGACGCAAACGAGACCGTGCCGCCCTTCGCGGTCACGTCGACCTGCTGGGACACCGGCTTCAGCGTCGGGCTCCAGAGAACGATCTTGCGCGTTCCGACCGGCACGCCGGCCAGCGAGAACGATCCGTCGGCGGCGACGCGCGTCCAGTGGTTGTTGGGGACCACCAGCACGTCGGCCCGCATCTTCGAGTGGATGTTGCAGTAGATCTCCACCGGACCGGGCTTGAGCAACACGACCGGCGGAGACGTCTCGCCGCCCTTGACCGACCCGAGATCGAACGAGTTGCCGGGCGCCGTCGAGAACACATTGTGAATGACCGTGTCCTGGTTCGGGAACACCACCTTGGTCCCGAGCGGCACGACCGTGACGCGCGGGGTGAACTGTTTGTCGCGCTGCTTGATCTCGACGGTGTGCCCGCGCGCGCTCGACCGGAGACCGTCGATGTAGACGTACGCTTCGCCGATCGGCTGGCCGCTGTTCGTCTTCACGCGGCCGGTGATGGTGGCCGCCTCGTGACCCGAGCCGCCGCTCGGCTCCTTGGATGCTTCCCCGCCGCCGCCCTTCCCCGCGCCCCCCATTGACGACGGCGGAGGCGGCGAGAGCGCCGACATGTCGCCGCCGCCCGCCCCCCCGCCCGACTGCAGGTACTTGATGATCCCGTCGTAGCGCTGCTGCTCGGCCTGCAGCAGTTGCTGGATCAGCTGCAGCTGCTGGCGTTGCGCCGCCAGCTCCTGTTTGAGCTGCCCAACCTCGCCCTGCAGGCGCGCGACGTCCGCGGCCTCGGCCGGCGCGGCCATGGCCGGGGCGGCGGGCGCGAACACGGCCGCGAACAGCACGCTCCAGCCGAATGCGCGAATGAACTTCGCTGTCGCCATCATTCCCCCTCGGGTTTCGGATTTTGGTCCATGCATGGTCATTGCGTCAAAAGCCCAGCACGAGGCTGGTGGTGAGGATGTCGTTCTTGACGGCTGGGACGCCGCTCGGAAAATACTCGCCGTTCTTCAGATACTCGGCCTTCAGCACGGCCCGCGTGGTCAGCACCCAGCGCAGCCCC
>Ga0066903_100002372_pt1 | contig 14681 bp, 15 predicted proteins | sample PanSoiMetaGPlot1_FD_67491 | JGI IMG/M metagenome (GOLD analysis project Ga0066903, IMG submission 67491) | Tropical forest soil microbial communities from Panama analyzed to predict greenhouse gas emissions - Panama Soil - Plot 1 (version 2) | ecosystem: Environmental > Terrestrial > Soil >...
GGGGAGTCGAAGCGGAGCAGCTCCTCGATCGCCCCCGGCACGAGCGCCGGGTCCTCGCGGAGGAGCTGGAGCTGGTCCGGGTGCTGGAGCAGCGCGAGCAGGCTGTTGCCGATCAGGTTCGCCGTCGTCTCGGCCGCCGCGCCGAGCATCAGGCTGACGTAGGAGACGACCTCGTCGTCCGTCACCGGCTGGCCCTCGAACTCCGCCTCCATGAGCCGCGAGAGCAGGTCGTCGCCCGGACGGCGCCGGCGCTCGGCGAGCACCGCGTGCAGGCTCGCCTCGCAGGCGATCATGGCGCCGCTCAGCTCCTGGATGGTGGGCAGGTCGACGACCGACTCCAGCACCCGGCCGATCGCGAAGGACCAGCTCGCGTAGTCGTCGAGCTGCTCGCCGGGCAGCCCGAGCAGGCTCGTCATGACGTGGATGGGCAGCGGCCGCGCCACCCGCCGCACCAGGTCGACCGGCCCGTCCGCCGGCAGCTCGTCGAGCAGCGCGCTCACCACGGCCGCGACCTCCGGCCTCGCGGCCTCCAGGGCGCGAGGCGCGAAGAGGCGGCCCAGCACGGCCCGGAACCGCCGGTGCTGGTCGGGGTCGGTGAGCAGCAGCCAGCGCCTGGCCACCGCCGTGACCGGCGAGTCGTCGCCGCTCTCGCGCATGCGCTCGATCGCCGACGCCACCGCCGGCGAGAGCATCCCCAGGCGCGCGTCGCGCTGCATCGCCACGACGTCCGCGTACCGGCTCAGGACCCAGAAGCCGAGCGGGCTCCGATGGACCGGGTCGGCCGTGCGGAGTCGCTGGTACGCCGGGTAGGGGTCGGCGCGCAGGCGGGGGTCGAACGGGTTGAACAGGAGGCTGGGGGCGATCGTCTTCCTCATGACAGGGTGGCTGGCAGCGCCTCCAGGGCCCGCAGGGAGGGCGGCTCGCCGCGCCAGCGAGGCGCCTCGACGAGGGCGGCGGCGGGGAAGCGGCGGACGAGTCGGGGCAGCGCCACCTGCGCCACGAGCCGGGCGAGTGCGGCGCCCAGGCAGACGTGGGGGCCGCCGCCGAACGAGGTCGGATGGACGTCGGCGCGCGTCAGGTCGAGCCGGTCGGGGTCCGCGTAGCGGCGCGGATCGCGATTCGCCGCCCCCATCAGCAGCAGGACCCGCGCCCCCGCGGGCAGCGCCTGGCCGCCGACCGGCAGCTCCTCCCGCGCCCAGCGGCTGTGGTACTGCACGGGCGTGTCGAAGCGGAGCAGCTCCTCGACTGCGGCCGCCGCCTCGGCGTCGGGCGACCCGCGCAGGAGCGCGGCCTGGTCGGGATGCTGGAGGAGGGCGAGCATGGCGTTGCCGAGGAAGCTGACCGACGTCTCGTAGGCGGCGCCGAAGAGCGCCAGCGCGAGGTGGGTGACGAGCTCCGCGGTGGGCCCCGGGCCGGCCAGCTCCTCGGGCACGCCCTCCGGGCGGGGCCGGGACAGCGCCGCGCGCAGGTGCGCCTCGCAGTCCAGCACGGCTTCGGCCAGGTGGCGGACCCGGGCCGGGCTGAGGCCGACCTCCTCGATGCCGCCGATCGCCTCCGCCCACGACCGGCAGCGCTCGCGCTCGTCCGGGCCGAGGCCGACCAGCTCGCAGACGACCGCGGCCGGCAGCGGATGCGCCAGCGCGGCGACCAGGTCCACCGGCGAGTCGCGGCGCGCGGCGATCGCGTCCAGCAGCTCGTCCGTCGCGGCCTCCAACCGCGGGCGCAGGCGTCCGATCGCCGGAGCGCCGAACCAGCGGCCCATGTCGGCGCGGAAGCGGCGGTGGCGGTCCGGCTCGGCGAGCACCAGCCAGCGCCGAGCGACGATGCCGAGCGGCCGGGCGGCGTCGGCCCCGGCGGCGCGCCGCATGAGGGAGAGCGCCCGTTCCGAGAAGCGGCCGAGGCGTGGGTCTCGCTGCGCCCACACCACGTCTTCGTACCGGCTCAGCGCCCAGAAGCCGAGCTGGCTCCGGTGGACAGGGTCGTGCTCGCGCAGGTCGCGATACGTCGGGTACGGGTCCGCGCGGTCGTCGGGCGCGAAGGGGTTGAAGGCCGGCGCCGGCCGCAGTGGGGAGCGCACGCACGCTCAGGGATACCGCGGCCCGAGGGGAGCGTCAATCAGCCGCGGAGCGACCCGATGTCACGTTCGGAATTCCGGACGTGACGGCGGTCCTGGGCGCATGGACCCGCCGGTGGACCGGCCGCATACTCCGGACTCGAAGCGTGATGCCGACGTCGACGACCGAGGTTCCTCGACTGCGTCTCGATGAGGCGGCGGCCGCGGCCGTGAGCGGCCGGCCCTGCATCGTCGGAGGCCGCCTGGACGGCCGCCTGCGGTGGGACCTCAGGCGCATCGCGGACGCGGTGGGGCACCTGCGGGTGACCGCGTGGACCTCCCCGACCGGGAGGTTCCTTCCCGATCCGGAGACCGGCTTCACCACCCGCACCATGACCCTCGCGCAGTTTCACCAATGGCTCATCGAGCCGGAGCCCGCGGAGCACCTCTGCATCGCGTCCATCAATGTTGCGCGCCTCCGGGTGCCGAGGGCGCTGAGCCACCTGGCCCCGGCGATCAGGAGCGCGATGGCGCTCCCCGCCCGATCGCCGGCTCCCGTCGAGCTGTGGATCGGCCGGGCCGGCACCGTCGTCCCGCTCCACTACGAGCTGCCGTCGAGCTGGCTCCTGCCCGCCTCCGGCGAGCTGCGGGTGACCCTGGCGCCTCCGTCGGCCGCGGACCGTCTGGCGACCTACCCGGCGGACTCGCCCTGGGCCAACTACAGCGGCGTCGAGCCCGACCGGCTGGACGGCGCCGGCTGGCACACCGCGGTGCTGGCGCCCGGCGACGCCCTCTGCATCCCCGCCCTCTGGTGGCGGTCGGTGCGGGCGCCCGGGACGGCCATCACCGTGAGCCGTTCCTTCCTGCTCCCGGCGCTGGCGGCCTCGCCGGCGGCGCTCGGCAGGGCCATGGCGGTGGAGGGCCTGTTCGGCCGGCCCGAGCGCATGGCGGAGTTCCTGGACTTCGACGGCGTCCGGCGAACGCCGCGCTGGCTGCCGGACCGTCTGTGGGCGAGCGGCGAGCACGCCCTCGCGGCCGTGGCGGCGGGGTCCACGCTCGAGGCGGCCCTGCGGCGCGGCGGCCAGGGATTGGACGCGGCCGATGTGGCCCAGGCGCGGGAGCTGGTGGCGCTCGCCCGGCGGTGCCGCGACGCCGCCGCCGCCCCGCCGGCCGACGAGCTGGAGCCGCTGGTCGCCGAGATGCTGACGCTCGCCGCCGGCCTCGGCGTCATCGTGTGACGGACCCCGGGCCGGCGACGCTGCACGGCGCCCTCGCGGCCGTCGCGGGGCGGGCGGCCAGCCGGGCGGCGCTGAGCGACGGCGACGGGGTCTGGCTGAGCTACGACGAGCTGCAGCGCCGCGTGGAGACGCTGGCACGCGGCCTGGGCGCCCGGGGCGTGGCGCGCGGCGATTCGGTGGCGCTGCTCGAAGGCGGCGCCGGCGGGGTGATCGCCTTCTTCGCGGTGCTGCGGGCGGGTGGGGTGGCCGTGCCGCTCAGCCCGGCGCTCCGCCAGCGCGAGGTCGCGGCGGTGCTGGACGATCTCGCGCCGGCGCTCGTCCTGACCGCCGACTCCCTGCCCGAGCTCGCCGCGGCCGGCGAGGGAGCGGCGGCCATCGCGCCGCCGGCCGTGGCGCCGGAGGACCTGGCCACCATCCTCTATACGACCGGCACCACGGGCATGCCCAGGGGCGTCATGCACACGCATGCCGGGCTGCTCGCCTCGTATCGGGTGCTCCAGCAGCTCTACGACCGGCTCCTCGGAGGCGGCGGTCCGAGGGCCGCGGGTCGCCTGGTGGCGACGGCGTGGCGCTACAGGAGCCGCATGCTGCGGGCGGCCGGCGAGCGAACGTGGATGACGCCGATGCCGCTGCACTCGGTCGCCGGGTTCCGCGTGGTCCTGCAGACGCTGCTCGGCGGCCAGCGGATGCTGATGCCGCGCTTCCACCCGCGGACCGCGCTGGAGCTGATCGCCCGGGAGCGCGTCTCGATCGTCGCCGCGACACCGGCGATGGTCGAGGCGATGCTCGCGGTCGGCGACTTCGAGGGCCACGACCTCTCGTCGCTGCTCGTCATCGGCCTGGGCGCGGCGCCCGCGTCGCCCGAGCTGGCCCGGCGGGCGCGCGAGCGCTTCGGCTGCCCCGTCCTGATCGGCTACGGCACCACGGAGACCGCGGGCGGGGTCCTCGTCACCCGCATCCACGACACGGAAGAGCACCAGGCGGAGACCGTCGGTCTGCCGTTCCCCGGCGCCGAGGTCAGGGTGGTCGACGAGCGCAGGGCTCCGGTGCCGCCCGGTACGCCGGGCGAGCTCGCCTGCCGGGTGAGCGGCCTCATGAGGGGCTATCGCCGCGAGGAGTCGAGCGAAGCGATCGACGAGGAGGGCTGGTACTACACGGGCGACCTCGCGGTCATGGACTCGGCGGGCTACGTCCGGATCGTCGGCCGGAAGCGCGACCTGATCATCCGCGGCGGCCACAACGTCGTGCCGCTGGAGGTCGAGCGGGTGCTGGAGCAGCATCCCGGCGTGGCGCGGGCGGCGGTGGTCGGCGTACCCGACCGCATGGCCGGCGAGCGGATCGTCGCGTTCTTCGTGCCCGCTCCGGGGGCCTGCCCGGGTGCGGGCGAGCTGCGTGCGCACTGCGCGCAGAGCCTGGCCGCGCACAGGGTGCCCGACCGCTACCGCGCCCTGGCCGAGCTGCCGGCCGCGGCCAGCGGCGAGGTGCTGAAATCCGCGCTGCGCCAGGTCGCCGCGGAGGAGCGGATTGGGGGATGATACGAGCGATGGGTCGAACGCTGATCGCGGCTGACCCGGCGACCATGGCGCGGTTCTTCCGGGTGCTGGGCGATCCCACCCGCCTGCGCATCATCAAGGCGCTCGAGCGGGGGGAGCTTTCCGTCGGCGAGCTGGTCGAGATCGTCGGTCAGCGGCAGCCGAGGGTGAGCACGCACCTGGCCTGCCTGCGTCACTGCGGCTTCGTCGAGTGCCGGCGTCAGGGCAAGGAGATCCTGTACTGGCTGACCATGGGCGGGCTGGACGCGCTGCTGCACAACGCGGTGGACATCATGGAGCCGCTCTCGGAGCGGCTGGCGTCCTGCACGCGATTGGGCCCGGATTGGATCTGACCGGGGGTTGACAGGTCCGCACCACAAAAGTCACTCTTTGACAGACACTTCGGATGCGGAGGGACGGGACGATGCTTGCGCGAAGCCACGATAGTGGCCGGTTCCGGCTACGACTGCTCGATCGATGCCTGCACGAGCTGGAGGACGCGCACGAGGCCGACCTCGTAACTGTTCCCGACCAGGTCGTGGTCCGCGTACGCCAGCTCGTGCCCGCCGTCACCTCCGGCATGCCGATCACGGAGGCGATCAACCTCGTGCTGCGCGAGCAGGAGCACTACCTCGTGGGCGCCGACGGCGTGCTGCTGCCGGACAGCTGGGAGGGAGCGGAACCGCTGGACGAGTCCGGCGCCCGCGAGCTGACCGAGCGGATCAAGAGCGCCACGCGCGAGGTCTGCATGCTGCTCTACGAGGCGCACCGCCGGCGCGCGTGGATCGCGCTCGGGTACCAGAGCTGGGACCAGTACGCCCACGGCGAGTTCGCGCTGAGCCGGACCCGCTCGTACGAGCTCGTCGACCAGGGCAGGGTGATCCGATCGCTCCAAGCCGCGGCCGGCATATCCGGTCTTCCGGACGTGTCCGCCTACGCCGCCGAGCAGATCAAGCCGTTCCTGCCGGAGGTGATCGAGGCGGTCCGCGAGCGTGCGGCTGGCGTCTCCGAGGAGGACGGGCTGCGCATCGTCGTGGAGGCGGTGCGCGAGCGGAGGCGGCTCCTGGCCACGGAGCGCCGCACGAGGGAGCTGGCGGCCGCGAGGCAGGCCGGCGTCGAGCTCGTGCGCCTGCGCACGGCGATCGAGAGCCTGGCCAACATGCCGCCGGTCGGCGACGTGATCGAGCAGGTGGACGGGCAGAAGGACCGCCTCTCCAGGATCGACAAGGCGCTGGAGTGGCTCGCCGAGTTCGCGATCGAGTGGCGCCGGCGCCGGCGCTCGGACCCGCCCGTCCCGGCCTCTCTCATGGCGGCCGTGGGCATCGAGCCTCCGAGCCGGACGCCCGACTGACCGCGGCGCCGATGATCGTGCGCCACTGAGGACCTGCTTCGTGGACATCGAGGTCGTGCCGACGCGTCTCCCGGACGTGCTCGTCGTGGAGACGCGCTGCTTCGAGGACGAGCGGGGCTTCTTCATCGAGAGCTATCACCGGCGGCGGTACGCGGAGCGCGGCATCTCGGACGAGTTCGTCCAGGACAACCACTCCAGGTCCATGCGCGGCGTGCTGCGCGGGATCCACTTCCAGGACGAGCACGCGCCGATGGGCAAGCTCGTCCGGTGCCTGCGCGGAGCCATCCTCGACGTCGCCGTCGACCTGCGCGTCGGCTCGCCGACCCTGGGCCGGTGGGCTGCCGTGGAGCTGACGGGCGAGAACAAGCGGCAGCTCATGGTGCCCGCGGGCTTCGGGCACGCCTTCCTCGCCCTCACGGACGACGCCGAGGTCTTCTACAAGTGCACCGGCTACTACACGCCCTCCGCGGAGGGCGGGGTGGCGTGGAACGACCCTGACATCGGCATCGACTGGCCGACCGCCGCTCCCGTCCTGTCGCAGCGCGACCGAGAGCAGGTCAGCTTCCAGGAATACCTGCGCCGTCCGGCGTTCCACTATCGGGCACAGGCGTGACCCGGCCGGCCCTCCTGATCGGCGGCAACGGGCAGCTCGGCACCGATCTCCGCCTCCGCTGGGAGGCGGACCGGCCACGCGAGGCGCTGGTCTGTCTGACGCACGCCGAGGTCGAGGTGGCCGATCTCGACGGCGTCCGGGCGGTGCTGCACCGCCATCGTCCGGGCATCGTCATCAACACGTCCGCCTACCACCAGGTGGACATGGCGGAGCGGCATCCCGAGCGCGCGTTCCACGTGAACGCGCTGGGACCGCGCAACCTGGCCATCGCCTGCGGCGAGGTGGACGCTCTGCTCGTCCACTTCAGCACGGACTATGTCTTCTCGGGCGGCGCCAGTCGACCCTACACGGAGGACGACCGGCCCGACGCGGTCAACGTCTATGGGGTCAGCAAGGTGGCCGGCGAGATGCTGGTCCGGCAGACGTGGCCGCGGCACCTGATCGTCCGGACGAGCGGCCTGTACGGGACCGCGGGATCGTCCGGCAAGGGCGGCAACTTCGTCGAGACGATGCTGCGCCTGGCGTCGGCCGGCCGCCCGATCAGGGTGGTGAACGACCAGGTGCTGACGCCGACATCGTCGGCCGCGCTGGCGCTCCAGGTCCTCAGGCTGCTGGAGGCGGGAGCCCCCGGCACGTACCACGCGACCTGCCAGGGGGAGTGCTCGTGGTACGAGTTCGCGGCGGAGATCTTCCGGCAGGCCGGCCTGCGTACGGACCTCGCCTCGCAGACGACCCCCGAGTCGGGCGCGGTGGCCCGGCGGCCCGGCTACTCGGTGCTGCGCAACCGGGGCCTGCAGAACCTCGGCCTCGACCTGATGCCGGAATGGGGGGACGCGCTCTCCGCCTACCTGGCCGCGAGGTCGGCCGGACCGCGTCTCACCGCATGACCAGGGCCGATTGCGTCCGCCGATCACCTTCGCTATGGTCAAACGCAATTCGGCTGCCACAACTCGTCACGCTTCAATGGATCACGGGGGGAACCAGGTTTGTCGACTGAGAAGTACGCACTGCTCGCCAGGGATCTCGTCAACGTTCTCGGCCTGGCCGCTCCACCGATCGCGATCACGTTCGGAGACAGCGCGCCGGCGGGCGTGGAGCCGTTCGGGTCGCCCACGCCAGAGCCGACCGCCGGCGGCCGCACCGGCAGGGTGCCGGCCGGCTGCGTCTTCTGGATGCGGGCCACCGAGGGTGCGTTCACCACGGTCCCGGAGGACCATGGCAACTGCAGCGTGGGAATGCTCACCCACGGGCTCCTCAGCTTCGAGGAGGCGGCCGGCCGCGAGGACGTGCAGACGATCCTCCAGGTCGGGTGGGTGACGCCGGAGGCCGCGGGCGGCATCCCTCGCGTCAGCCAGCGGCCGGCGTACATCACCTACGGACCCCTGGCCTCCACGCCGGTGGACCCCGACGTCGTGCTGGTTCGGCCCAACGCGCGCGGCCTGATGATCCTGATGGATGCGCTGCCGGGCATTCACGTCGAGGGCAAGCCGCAGTGTCACATCGTGGCCATGGCCAAGGAGCACGGCCAGGTGGCGGCCAGCTCCGGCTGCGCCCTCAGCCGTGCCCGCACCGGGATGCCGGCATCGGAGATGAGCTGCGCGATCCCGGGGTCGAAGCTGGAGGAGGTCGTCGGCGCGCTGCAGAAGACCGCCGGCATCGATACGACCGTGGCTCAGTACGCGGCGGTGGACGGCAGGCGGTTCGCATAGAGCAGGTGGGCTCGCCAAGGGCCCGGTGATCGGCGATGATGAGGCTGATGGCGCGGTTCATCCCCGGTCCGGGGCGATCCGGTCCCCTGTGGGACGGGCTGACGATGCGCAGTCGGAGCGGGTCGGAACGCGTTTGAGAAGCCGGTGATCCAGCGCAGGGCGGAACGCTGAAGGTGCTGAACGCCCTGCTCTGCTCGACGTACGAGCTCGGTCACCAGCCGCTCGGCCTGGCCTCTCCGGCCGCCTGGCTGCGGCATGCCGGCATCCCGGTGGAGTGCCGGGACCTGACCGTCGAGTCCCTGGACGAGTCCGCGGTGCGAAACGCGGACGTGGTCGGCATCTCGGTGCCGATGCACACGGCGATCCGGCTGGGCGCCCTGCTCGCCCGCGAGATCAAGGCGCTGAAGCCGGAGGCGCACGTCTGCTTCTACGGCCTCTACGCGTCGCTGAACGGAGACTACCTGCTGGCCAACGGCGGGGACAGCGTGATCGGCGGGGAGTACGAGTCGGCCCTCGTCGACCTCGTGCGGCGGCTGGAGCACGGGGCCGCGGCTGCCGAGGTGGCGGGTGTGCGCCTGGCGGCGGGGCCCGCGGTGGCGCCATTCCTCGGCCGGCTGCGGTTCGTCGCCCCGGCGCGCGACCTGCTGCCGCCCCTCGATCGCTATGCGTACCTGGACCTGGGCGACGAGCGGCGTGCGGTCGGCTACGTGGAGGCCAGCCGGGGCTGCGCCCACACGTGCCTGCACTGCCCGATCCCGCCGGTGTACGAGGGCCGCGTCCGCATCGTCCAGGAGGAGGTCGTGCTGGCGGACGTGGCGCAGCTGGTGGCGATGGGCGCTCGCCACATCGACTTCGGAGACCCGGACTTCCTCAACGGGGTCCGGCACTCCCAGCGCGTGGTACGCCGGATCCACGAGCGGTTTCCCGAGCTGACCTTCAACTTCACCGCCAAGGTCGAGCACCTGATCGAGCACGCCGACGCCCTCGAAGAGCTGGGCCGGCTGGGCTGCCTGTTCATCCAGTCGGCCGTGGAGTCGCTGAGCGAGCGGGTGCTGCGGCGCCTGGAGAAGGGCCACACCGAGGCGCAGGTGCGGCAGGCGCGGCAGATCGCCGACGCGGCGGGCATCGAGCTGCGGCCGACGTTCGTCGCGTTCACGCCCTGGACCGAGCTGGACGACTACGTGGCCATGCTCGACTTCGTCGAGGAGATGGGCTGGATCGACAACGTGCCCCCGGTCCAGTACACGATCCGGCTGCTGGTGCCACCCGGCTCGCTGCTGGTCGGACCGCTCCAGGAGGAGGGCCGGCTGGGTCGGCTGAACGAGGAGCAGTTCACGTACGAGTGGCGGCACCCGGACGCGCGGATGGATGCGCTGCACGCACGGGTGTCGCGGCTGGTGGAGGAGGCGGAGGCGAACGGCGAGGACGTCTGGCTGACGTTCTACCGGCTCAAGAGCCTGGCGGCGTCGTTCGCCCGCGCGGGCCCGCCGCCGGCTTCGGCGAGGGCGCTCGCCCGCGCCCGCGTGCCGAAGCTGAGCGAGCCGTGGTTCTGTTGAGCTGAGCCCACCGCCGGCCAGGTTGGCCGGATGATCGTCTCGCGGTCCTGAGGACGCGTCAGCGCACGATGACCGCCATGTCGTCGAACGTCTCGTAGGTCGTCTCGAAGTCGGCCCTGGCGAGCCAGACCGGCCCCTTCATCGGGTCGTTGATCAGCACGGCTGATGGCGTGACGCCAACCAGCAGGACCGCGTGCTCGTTCAGCGTGTATCGGACCGTGGCACCGTCCCATGCCTGCCACGTGCGCACCGTGCCGCGGCGATAGTCGTTCGTCACCCATACGACGGCTGGATGCCCGGCGATGACGGCCGCGTAGAGCGTCGACGGCGCGATGCCGGTGCCGCCGGCGACCACCGATGCGCCGGCCCGCCTGGCGGCCTCGGCGATCGGCCCCGCGTACACGCCGTAGCCGGTGTGGGTGGAGATGTGGCCGTCCGGGTCGCCGACGAACGTCCGGTTGGGGTCGCCCCAGCGCTGGATGTCGCCGGCGGCGTCGGCCTCGGCGGCTCGGCGGTCGTCGCCCGTCAGCGCCAGGAGCGAGAGCTCATCCGTGGCGATGCCGCGGCCGGCCAGCGCCATCCGCAGGGAGGCCACCTCGCAGGTGACGGGATGGGCCTGGATCGCCGGCGCGATCTCGATCAGCCCGGCCTTCGGGCTCGCCGCGCCGGCCGGCGGCGTCCACGGCCGCTGCGGCATGCCGGCCGGCTGGCTGCCGCGAACGGAGGCGCTGTGCACCCAGCCGCGGCCGTCCGCCAGGTGGAACCAGTCCCGGCTCCACGCCTCGATCCTGCCCGTGATCTCGTCGGGCAGCGGCTGGTCGTCCTCGCGCCGGAACCAGCCGTCGAACGTCTCCGTCCCGCCCACGCGATCGATGTCCAGGATGGGCTGGTCCAGGCCGGGCCCCGACCGCACGCGGGCGCCGGGGGCATGCGCGATCGTGGCGGTGAACCGGGCCGGGGCCTGCGCCGGCCGCGGGGCGGGTGTGGCGGCGGGGTCGGCCGCGGCGGCGGGCGAGGCGGCCGGGGAGGCGGTGGAGGGGGGCCGGGGGGCGGCGCCGGCCGCGGGACCCTGGGCGCCGCAGGCGGCGGCGACGACGACCGCCAGCGCCAACGAGGTCAGTGCTCTCATGGCCACTAAGACGTTGCCGCCGGGCGGCGCGTTGCATCCGTGCGGCCGCATCGAGGAGGCGACCAGGCGTCGCCCGTATCGACAATGCTGTGGCTCATGAGCATCAGCGCACACGACTTGCGACAGCGGCTGCGAGCCCGCTCCTATCGGAGCGTCGTCAACCGGGCCCAGGTGGAGCAAGCGACGTCGGGCGAGCGACTGGCGGACGCCATCGCCAGCTGGATCGGCTCCTGGAAGTTCCTCATCATCCAGACGATCATCGTGCTGCTCTGGGTCGGCCTCAATCTGGTCGGCATCGGCCTCCACTGGGACCCGTACCCGTTCATCCTCCTGAACCTGATGTTCAGCGTCCAGGCGGCCTACACAGGACCCATCCTGCTGCTGGCGAGCAACCGGCAGAACCAGAAGGACCGCATGACCCTCGAGCACGCCGCCAGCGTGGCCGACCGCGACGAGGAGCAGAACCGGCAGATCCTGAGCGAGATCCGTCACAACACGGAGCTGACGCTCACGATCCTTCGGCGGCTGCCGGGAGGTGTCGGTCCGGACTCCGCGGAGCCATCGGCCGGCTAGGCGCTGCCGACCGTTGCATCGCGGCCGCGCTGAACGTAGTACGTGGTGTGGGCCAACCAGTCCCCGATTCCAGGAGCCCGTTCGCGCTGACGCCGGAGATCCTCTGCGCCCGGTACTCCGCCCGGGTCTACCGTTTCGCGGCGATGGTCGCCGCGAACTCACATGACGCCGAGGACCTGGCGCAGACCGCGTTGGAGCGGGCAATACGCGCCCTGGAGCGCTTCGACCCCCGACGTGGGGACGTCGAGGGCTGGTTGTGGCGCATCGTCGCGAACGCGGCTGGTGACGCGCGGCGAGACGCCCGGCGGCGTCGGCTCCTGGTGGACCTGTTGGTCCGACGGGTGGACATGCTGGTCCACCAGGCTCCGCCGGAGACCGCCGACGAGATGCTGCTGGCCGCGGTTCGGCGGCTGCCCAGCCGCCAGCGTGCGGTCATCGCACTGCGCTATGGCGCGGACCTGGATCTGCGGACCGTGGGCGCGACGCTGGGCGTCTCGGTGGCCGGCACCAGCATGCTCATCCGTCGTGCCCTGGACCGTCTCCGCGCGGAGCTGTCGCAACAGGAGAAGCAGCCATGACAGACATCGAGGCACGCCTGCGGGACATGGACCTGCGGCCGCCAGGCGATCTCCAGGCCCGAGCTCTGGCAGCCGCCGCCTCGCCCCTGGCAAGGCCCGGCCGGCGGCTGCTGCCGGTCATGCTGGCGGCCATTCTGACGGCCCTGCTCGCGGGCTACGCCGCGCTCGCCTTCACGAGCGGCCCCCCGGCCGCCGCGGCCGGCGCCAGCGGGTATGGGGTTGGGGAGGGCTGCTGGTTCGTCAAGGACGCCAATGGCCTGCACTTCCACATCGGCGGTTGGTATCACGGCCTGCCCGCTCTGTGCACGAGCGAGCGGCGAGACCCGGCAGCCGGACGTTAGGGCGCCGCGGGGCGTCGGCCGCGCCGGCGCCCCGGCGGACGGTTTCCGTGGGGGGCGGCTAGGCGGTGGCGGCCCTGGAGCCGAGTGAAGACGCCGCCGACCGGATCTGCAGGGCCCGGATCACGGCCATGGCCCCGAAGACGATCAGCCAGACGCCCAGGACGACCGTGAGCGCGAACAGCGAGATGCCCGGCGCCACCGCGACGATGACCCCGGCCACGATGCTCAGCACGCCGCTGAGAATCATCCATGCCCGGCCCGGGAGCTCGGCGTGCCCGACGGCCACGAAGAGCTCGATGATGCCGTGCACCATCCAGTAGGCGCCGAGCAGGATGGCGAGGACCAGCAGGGTCAGCGCGGCGTGTCCGAGCAGGTAGACGCCGACGATGAACGAGAGGATCGCGAGCAGCGCCTGAAGCGCTCTCAGCCAGCCGGTCTCGTTCGGCACCGCGAACGCGGCGGCGAAGCGGAACACCGCTCCGACGATGAGCTGCACCGCGAACACGATGGCGATGGCGACCAGCGTCGCGCCTGGCAGCAGGATCGCGGTCAGGCCCACGAGGACGGAGATGACCCCGAACCCGAGAATCCAGGCCCACGCGCGGCCGACATTCCTCAGCATGGGCTCGAGGTCGCCGCCGATGACGTTCGACATGGCATGCCTCCCTGGTGAGCACGCGGCCGGTTGCCGCGTGTCAAGCATGACCCGTCTTCTGTCAGTGTGGACGCGCCGCGCGCTCAGTCCGCGCCGGCCTGCGGATCGGTGCTCGCAGCGGAGCCCGATGCCACGGCCACCGCGGGGGTGTGGCTGGCCTGCCACTCGCGGAGCGCGATCCGAATGATGTTGGCCGCGGGAATCGCGATCAGCGCGCCGATGATCCCGAAGAGAAGGCTCCCAACCAGAAAGGCGAGGAAGACCGTCAGCGGCGACAGCCGGTCGCTGCGCCCGTAGATCAGCGGGTTGAGGACGTTGCTCTCGATCTGCTGGTACACGATGATGTACGCGAGCAGGATCACCGCCTTGATCGGCGACACGGTCAGGGCGGCGAGGACCGCCGGCACCGCGCCCAGGGTCATGCCCACCATCGGCACGAGGTCGATCACCGCGAGCACGATGGCCAGCGGCAGCGCGTAGGGGATGCCCAGCACCAGCATCCCGACCAGCGCGCTGAGCCCGGCGATGGCGCTGATGACGAGGTTGCCGCGGATGTAGCTGGAGATGGCGCCAGCCGAACCGCGCAGCAGGCGTCTGGCCAGCGGCTGCCGGGCCGGCGGGAGCAGGCGCACGCCGGCCTCGACGAACCCGGCGCCGTCGTGCAGGAAGAAGAAGGCGAGCACCGCCACGCTCAGGACGGCGGTGATCGACCCCACCGTGCCCGCCGTGACGGTGGTGAGCGAGCCAGCCGATCCCGCGACCTGCGCGGGGAGCTGGTCGATCTGGGGACGGATGGCGTGCATCGCGGAGCCGAAGCCGAACGGCGCCGCCACGCTCTCCGCAGCCGCCCCGACGCCGCCCAGGTCCTGGAGGCGGCGGACGAGCGCCGAGCCCTGCTGGACCAGCGCCGGCACCGCGACGGCCAGGATGCCGGCGAGGACGGCGACCAGTCCGACGTAGACGGCCATGATGGCGAGCGCGCGCGGCACCCTGCGGACCGCGAGCCGGTCGACCGCGGGCTCGAGCGCGATCGTCAGGAACAGCGCGAGGATGCTCCAGACCACCACGGTCTGGAGGCTGTAGAGGAGCCACAGGACGAGCAGGACGGCCAGGGTGGTGAGCAGGGCGGCCAGGACGACCCGCGCCACCGTCATCGTGCTCAACGCGTCGTCCTCATCCTGACGCGTATTGTCATGGGCCGCCAAGCCGGACACGGCGTCCACGATGGTCGCCGGCGATCCCGTGTCGACCGCGTCCCCGAGCGGGAGCCGGTTCAGTCGTACACGCGCTCCAGGAACCAGCCGTCCTGATCCAGGTCCCGGAAGACCTCGCACAGGATGCGGCCGCGGAGCA
>Ga0066903_100002373_pt1 | contig 14676 bp, 7 predicted proteins | sample PanSoiMetaGPlot1_FD_67491 | JGI IMG/M metagenome (GOLD analysis project Ga0066903, IMG submission 67491) | Tropical forest soil microbial communities from Panama analyzed to predict greenhouse gas emissions - Panama Soil - Plot 1 (version 2) | ecosystem: Environmental > Terrestrial > Soil >...
CAAGAACATCGTCCAGGTCTTCGACACGGCAACCAACCGGATCGTCCGGAGCGCAGAAGTCAGCGACGGCCCGGATCAGGTCACCTTTTCCGACCGGCTCGCCTACATCCGCCGCCGCGGCAGCGACACCATCCTGATGATGCCGCTCGATCAGCTGACGAACGAGACAGCGAGCGTGTCGCTCGCCGACTTCACAGGCGGCGAACACGCGATGGGTGCCGGCCGCTCGAGCGCGCTCGCCGATTCGATCGTCGGCGCACCAGACGGGCTCGCCGTACTCGTCGCCAATCCGGGCGATCGCGCGATCTACTACTACAAGGAAGGCATGGCCGCGCCGATGGGCGGCTTCAACAACTACTCGCGCGAACCGCGCGCGGTGCTGGTTATCGACCGAAGCCTGCGCGAGCACCCCGGCGGCGTCTACGCGACGACGGCCACGATCGACGAGGCGGGCCGATACGAAGTCGTCTTCCTGCTCGATTCCCCTCGCGTCGTCAGCTGCTTCAGCCTCGACGTGGCCGCGCGCCCGGAAACGCTGGCGAAGCGCGCGCCGGAGATCACCGTCGCGCCGCTCGGCTTCCCGCGGAGCGTGAAGGCCGGCGTCACGACACAGCTCCAGTTCCGTCTGTCGGACGCGGGAACAGAACGGCCACTCGTCGCAGACGATGTCGAGGTGCTGGCCATGCTGGCGCCCGGTATCTGGCAGCAGCGCACGACGGCGCGCGTCGTCGACCGCGGCGTGTATGAGGTCTCGGTGAGCCCTCCCAGCGAGGGCATTTATTACCTCTGGGTGACGTCCTCGTCTGCCCGGCTGCCGCTCAACAACCGGCAGTTTCTGACGCTCAGAGTCGAATGAAGCCAACGAAGAAGAACGGCCGCAAGGAAGGTCGCGCACGCGAATCAGGCGCGAAGAAACGCGCGGAGAGCGAGGACAGCGTCATGACGACTCCATCCGATCACCCGGCATCAGCCCGGGCGTTCGATCCGGCTGACATTGCGTATTGCCGCATCCACCCGGGACTCGGCATCGCCCGTATCGGCGACAGCGAGGACCAGTTCTTCATCGGGCCCGAGTCGCCAGGTCATATGGCGCATCCGGTCGGCGGATTCAAGGACTCGCACGGCCGGATCAAGCGGCAGGCTGCGCGGTTCCGCGTCTACGCCTACAACGCTGCCGGTGAACCAATCGCGGAACTGACCGCGGATCGTGCCGAGATCAAATGGTCGGTGCAGCTCGCGAACAAGAAAGCGGGCTTCGAGATGTTCCTCGGCCGCTACTGGGAGTATCAGTATCCCGAGGTCAAGGCGTACTCCGACGAACACTTCGACGGCCGCGCACCGCTTCGCAATCAAGAGATCAGCGACCCCGATCAGCGGCGCCGCTTTCTCGAGATTCGTCCCGAGCCGCGGTCGATCATGGGGGCCAACGAACACGGCGAGCAGTACCAGATGACGGGCACCTTCGGCCCGCTTCCCTACACGGTCGTCAGCGCGAACACGCGCGATGCAATCAACGGCAGCCGCAGCGGCTTCCTGAACGTGCCGTTCGTCGATCCAGGAAACGCGGACGCCACCGAGCAGTTCAGGGAGACGGCGAAGAAGTACCACTGGAAGCCGGGCGTGCTGCAGCAGCCGGTCGCCGAATCGCCGGCCGTGGAAGTGTACCTGGGCGAGCTGCGCACCGACGCGCACGGCCGCCTGCTCGTGCTCGGCGGGCGCGGCGTCTCACGGAGCGTGGTCCCGGAGAATCCGATCGGCTACCTGAACGGCGACATGTATTTTGCCAGCAACGACTACTGGCACGACGACACGAGCGACGGCCGCGTCTCGGCCGACGTGACGCTGAAGGACGGCCGCAACATCGAGGTCCGCGACCAATCGTGGGTGGTGGTTGCGCCGCCCAAGTTCGCGCCACATGCCGAGCCGCTCACCACGCTGTGGGACACATCGCTGCAAGCCGTCGACGTGAAGGAGTCGGCGCCGCCGCGGGCGGCGATCTCGTTCCTCGAAGACATCTATCCGGTGCTGCGGCGGCTGAGCGAGTACCAGTGGTTCAACCAGTTCGCGCTCATGCAGCACGGCACCGGGAAGGTCTTCGATCCGATGAGCGAGCCGCTCTTCGATCAGCTGCATCAGAAGGATCCGAATCCCGCGTTCGCTGACGCGCGCCAGCACGTGTTCAGCCGCCTGCGCAAGCCGCTGCCGGTGCTGCAGGCCGAGCATCCCAATCTGCCGCTGCCAAAGCTGATCACCTCGAGCGACGCGACCGCGTGGGCCGGCATGCACTTCATGCCGCAGATGTGGGGCGACGGCGGCGACGGTCTCGATCCGGTTGCTCCAATCCAGGGGAGCCCCGGTAACGAATCGAACCCGGGCCTCGGCATTCCCGGCGGAACGTATGTCACGTGGGCGACGCTGACGCCGCGGCAGTACGACGCGATGCGCCGCTGGGCGGCCGGTGACTTCGTCGATGACTGGCCGCACGGCACGAATCCGGCGAAGCCGCCGCGCAAGCCGCGCATCGGCGTGATGCCGGTCGCGCAGCAACCGGCGGCGCTCGACCGCGCAGCACTCGAGCCATGCGTCGGCGCGCCGTTCTATCCGGGCATCGAGATCACCTACATCGCCGAGGACCCGGCGTTGTGGGCCAGCGTCGGCCGCCTCGACTGGCGGCGGCTCGAGCCGGGCGACATCACCCGTTACATGGCGCTGCCGTGGCAGGCCGATTTCTCCGAGTGCAATCACCGCTGGTGGCCGCCGGCCCGGCCCGACGACATCGTGAGCCAGGAGCAGTACGAGCAGGTGGTGAAGTTCTACGACCAGGCGCTCGACGGTCCGCTGGCGGCGGCGCTGGCGGCGCGCGTCGAGTGGGCGCGCGGCATTCCGCAGGACTCGCCGGACCTCGACAACGGCATGATCAGGCACTGGAGCGAGTTCGGCTTCGTCGTGCCGCGCGAAGGGCCCGACGAGCAGATCGTCTATGTCGAGGAGGCACGCGATCGCTACGCCGGCACCTCGCTGCGCGACGCCTTCTACTACCTCATGAACATCGGCGCCCACAGCGACTTCCTGCCGCACGCCAGGAAGATGGTGGACGAGTTCCTCGCGCAGGCGCGGCTCAATGAGAAGGATCCGGAAGTGGCGAGCCAGCAGGGGACTGGCTGGAGCCCGTTCCGCTACACACCGGAAGCCTTCGACGCGCGGATGGAGATGATCTACAGCCAGTACGTCACGCAGAACGCCCAGGCCGCCGGCGGCGCGAGCGGCTACCTCGAAAGCGTCACGCGCGAGCAGGCGGCGTACCGACTGTTGCAGATGGCGCCGTTCAATCAGCTCGACGGCGCCTGGATCCGCGGCGCCGCGCCGCCCGGCACGGTCGACGAGGTGCGCAACCTGCTCTTCTCGGTCTACATGGACGAGCTGGGCGACGCGATCGTCTCGCGCAACCACGCGAACATCTACACCGACACGCTGCGCGGCCTGAACATCTACCTGCCGGACATCAACAGCCGCGACTACGCATACGATCCCCGCTTCCTCGACTCGGCGTTCGTCGAGCCGGTCTTCCTGCTCGCCATCTCGTCCTTCACCGAGGAGTACCTGCCCGAGATCATCGGCATGACGCTGTATCTCGAGTGGTCGTCAATCGTCCTGAAGGGCACGGTCGCCGAGCTCGAGTCGTTCGGGATCGATCCGGCGTACTACCGGCTGCACGTCGGCATCGACAACGCGTCGGTCGGCCACGGCGCGCTCGCCAAGAAAGCGGTCGCGCTCTACCTGGACAACATCCAGCGTCAGGGCGGCGAGGAGGCGATGCAGCAGATGTGGAGCCGCATCTGGGACGGCTACGTGGCGTTCGGCACGCTCGGCACGCTCGGGCAGGACATCGCTGATCACTTCGCGCAGCAGCCGTCGCTCTCCGATCAGATGCAGGCGATGATCGAGAGCAAGGCGCAGTACGCGCGGCAGAATCACGGCACCAAGATGCTCGGGCCGAACTTCCTCAACGACTGGTTCGACGATCCGGCCGGCCTCCTCGACGCGCTGGTCGACGGCGGCTTCATCGTGCCCGGCAAGCCGGACGAGAGCCCGATCTTCGATCTCATGTCGTTCACCGGCCCGATGTTCCACGTCTTCACCGACGACGAACAGCACCTCTGGCACGACTACATCGCGTCGCTCGTGCCGGGCAAGCCGCTGCCGAAGTTCGACCTCGAAAGGGCGATGCGCTACGTCATCAATGTGCTGCGCCAGAGGCAGTCGGGGACGACCGGACATCAGCCGCTGCTCGTCGGCGTCGATCCAACGACCAGCAACGAGGTGACGAAGCCAATCGCGTGGTGGTTCGCCCACGCGTTCGGAACGCAGGAGGACAATGACTATGCGCTGCTCGGCGCGTTGCGGAATCCGGTGAACGGCTGGATCGTGCCTGGCGACGCGTCGACGAGCCCGCTCATCACACAGCTCCTCGCTGGAAACGGCGACATGGCACAGGCATTCCGCGATTTCGTGCCGGAAGAAGTGGCCAGCGATGCGCCGACGCCGGGACCCTACACGTTCAAGCAGGTGCTGGCGATGTGGACCGATGCCGGGTGTCCGATTCGCGGCGTCGTCGAGCCGAGCGCGGCAGCGCGGAAACCCGCTCCGGCAAAGGCGCGCCGACCGGTGATCGCGGCCGAACGTCTGGCGGTCGCCGGCGCCGCGGTCCCGCCCGGCGTCCTCGCCGATGCGCTCGCCGCGGCGCGGTCGATCGCGCCCCCCGCAGCGGCCGCGAAACCCGCGGTCAGGAAGCCCGGCCGACGCATTTACGGGATGGGGCGTCCGCACTGATGATCGGATCCGCCACACGCGTCTTCGACGCGGTCGTCGTCGGCGGCGGGCCGGCCGGCGCCGCGACGGCGATCGCGCTCGGCCAACGCGGTCTCTCGGCCGCGATCGTCGAGCGCGCGGCCGAACCGGTCGCGCGCGTCGGCGAGACGCTGCCGCCCGACGTGCGCCGCTCGCTCGAGGCGCTCGGGGTGTGGGACGCCTTCGCGGCCGACGATCACGATCCGGCGATCGGCAACCGCTCGTACTGGGGCACGAGCGACGCGGGCGATCTGCATTTCATCGCCACGCCGTACGGCAGCGGATGGCACATCGATCGGCGCCGCTTCGAGCAGATGTTGCTGGCGATGGCTCGGTCGCGCGGGGTCGTGGTGCTCCCCGGCCGACAGCTGCACGCCGTCTCCGGCGATCGCCACGGCTGGAGGGTGCGCATCCCTGAGGCGCTGAACGCACGATTTCTCGTCGACGCAACCGGCCGTGCTTCGGCGGTGGCGCGCCTCTGCGGCGTCCATCGCCTGTCGATCGATCAACTGGTCGGGGCGACATTGTTTCTCGAGCGGCTCGATCGATCGGCCGGGGGACGCGCCGATCCTCACGGCCAGTTCACGATGATCGAAGCGACACCCGACGGCTGGTGGTACTCGGCGCCGCTGCCGCAGCGGCGCCTGGTCGTCGCCTGCATGACCGATGCGGACCTCGCCGCACGCGCGTCGCTGCGAGGGACCGACGGCTGGCTGTCGGAGGCATGCCGCACACGGGCGACCAGAGATCGCATGTCAGCGTTCGTCGTTCGCGGCACGCCCCGTCTCGCTTCGGCGAACACGTCGCGCCTGGCATCGGTCGTCGGACCGTCGTGGCTCGCAGTCGGCGATGCTGCGGTGTCATTCGATCCGCTGTCGTCACAGGGGATCGTCACCGCGCTCGAGTGCGCGATCGATGCCGCTGCCGCGATCGCCGGGCATCTGTCCGGCGACGGCGCAGCACTGTCTCAGTACGCACTTCGGATCACCGATCGCTACCGCCGGTATCTCGTCGAGCGGGCGCAGTACTACGGGATGGAGCGCCGGTGGCCCGGGTCGCCATTCTGGCGGCGTCGCCAGGCGCACCGTGAATTCCTTCATCATGCAGCCGCGTCGTAGAGCCCGTTGCGTCGCGATCGTGCTGGCGCTGCTGCTCACCGTCACTGCGACCGCCGCCGATCGGCTGCGCATCCCTGATGTCGTGCTGACGGACGAAAACGGGCGCCAGATCCGCGTGTACGACGACCTCGTCAAGGATCGCGTTGTGGCGATGAATTTCATCTTCACGACCTGTCCGACGATCTGCCAGCCGATGAGCGCGACGTTCTCACAGCTGGAGTCGATGCTCGGCTCGCGGCCGGTGCGGCTCGTGTCGGTCAGCGTGGATCCGGGCACCGACACGCCGCAGCGGCTCGCCGAGTGGAAAGCCCGCTTTCACGGCGGGCGCTCGTGGACCCTGTTGACCGGCCCGTTGCCCGAGATCGATCGGCTGCGCAAGGCGCTCGGCGTCTACACTCCCGACCGCTTCAGCCACAGCCCGACCACCGTGGTCATAGACGACTCGATCGGTCGATCGACGCGCATCAGCGGACTCGCGCCGGCGCGCGCCATCATGGGGGCGATCGACTCGCTGTCGGGCGGGTCGCCGAAATCAGTGCGATGAAATGGCTTCTGGCGACTGCGTTCGCTCTTGCGCTGCCACTGGCCGGCGTGCAGCAGCCGGGCGCAGCAACCTACTTCAAGGGGCTGTCGCTCAGCGATCAGGACGGCCGTCGGGTGGATCTCTACACCGACGTCATCGAGGGCCATGTCGTCCTCATCCACACGTTCTTCACGAGTTGCGAAGGGAGCTGTCCGATCCTGATTGGCAGCCTCTCGTCCCTGCAGACGCGCTTCGCCGCCGACCTCGGTCATCGACTCCGCTTCGTGTCCATCACCGTCGATCCGCGGAACGACACGCCGCAGAAGCTGCGCGCCTACGCCGAACGCACGAAAGCGAGGAACGGCTGGTTGTTCCTCACTGGAACGCAACTGGAGATCGACACGGCGTTGACGCGGCTCGGGCAGTACGTCAAGTCTCCCGACGCGCACAGCAACGTGATGATCGTCGGCAACGAGCCGACCGGACTCTGGAAGAAGGTATTCGGGCTGTCGAGCGCGCGGGCGGTCGGTGACGCGGTCGACAGCGTGCTCAACGATCGCGCCCCGTGATCGCGCTCCTGCTTGCGGTACTGCTGTCGCCGGCGGAGACACGCGGCCGGCAGATCTTCATGATGGGTACGAGCGCATCAGGTCGTGAGGTGACGCCGGTGTTCGCCGGCGGTCCGAGCCCGGCGCCGATGGCGTGCGCCACCTGTCATGGCCGCGACGGTCGCGGGCGGACCGAAGGGGGCGTCCGGTCGGCAAATCTCGAGTGGGGCGCGTTGACGCGCGCATCGGCCGTGCGGCCGGCCTACGACGAAACCCGACTGCGGCGCGCGATCACGTTGGGCGTCGACCCGGCCGGACGACACCTCGATCCGGCCATGCCGCGGTATCGGCTGTGGCGCGACGACGCCGACGATCTCGTCGCGTGGCTGCGTCGTCTCGGCACGCTCGGCGAGCCGGGGATCAGCGATATGGCGTTGCGCCTGCGCGTGGCCGGCGCCATGTCGCGCGTATTTCAGGCGTGGGCCGACGACGTGAATGCACGCGGCGGCATCTACGCTCGCCGGATCGAGCTCGCTGCCGATGACAACTCGTTCGCCATCCTCGGCGATCCGGACGACGCGTTGACCGGCCTCGCGGTCGCGGACGAGGTGCCTGTCCTGCGCGCCGGAACACTCGGCGCGCTCGAGGGTCCGTGGGTGTTCGAGCTCGGGCCGGCCGCGATCGACGAAATGAAGATTCTGCTCGACGTGGCGGCTGCGAACGGTGCGATGCCGGTCGCGATCCCGGCCGGTCGGTTTGCTGATCTCTGTCTCGCCCCGCGCTGCGTGCGCGTCGACGACGTCGCTGCCGCGCGCGCAGCGCTCGTCCTCGATGGAAAGGCGATGCCGCAGTCAGGACGCGTCGCGCTCGTTCCGTCTGCCATCGCCGGCGACGCGCTGTCGCACGCGACGGGCGATGCCTACGTGGCGGCGCGAATCCTCCCGGGTGACATCGATCGGGAAGCGGCGAGCCGGTATCAGCTCGGCAGCGACCGCCTCGTCGATCAATGGTCGGCGCTGGCGGTCGCGCGACTCGCCGAGCGCGCGCTCGTGAAGGCGGGACGCGCCCTCACGCGGGAGGCATTCGTGCGGGCGCTCGAGTCGGAGCGTGAGTCGCCGACGGGATTCTCGCCGCCGGTCACGTTCGACATCAACCGGCACCACGGGATCGGCACGGTGCGCATCCTCCGCTTCGACTATCGGAGCCGACGGCTGATCGAAGTCGAGCGCCGCTGACGCGCGAGCGTTGCCACGTGCACGAAGTCGCAGGCTGTCGCGCAGGCGCAGGATATCCTCGCTCGCCGCGAATCGCGAGTCGACGAGCGGACGAGGGGCGACGCCGAAGCCAACCAACGCCACGACCAGCGCCACGAACGTCCACGCCTCGCGCGGCGTGAGGCCGAACCGCAGACTCGGATGGGCCCGCACGGCCGGACGGCCGCAGAAGAGCGAGAAGTACATCCGCACCACCGCAAGACCGGTCAACGCCGACGCGATCACCACGCCGAACCCCATCACCGGAAACGCGTCGACGGCACCTTCGACGAGGAGTTCCTGGCCCACGAAGCCGAGCGTCCCCGGGAAGCCGGTGCAGGCCAGCCCCATCATCAGGAAGCTGATCGCGAGCACCGGCATCCGCTCGAATCCGCCGTGATACGTCGTCAGATCGAGCCGGCCGCGGCGCGCTTCGAGAACCAGCACGCATCGAGCGAGTCCGGCAAACGCCAACCCGGCGGACAACCACACGAGCAGCCCGCCGGCCAGGGCCGTTGCGCTCGTACAGTCGAGGCCGGCCATCACCAGCGCCGACTGACTCACGAACAGGTACCCACACGCTCGGCGCGCGCTGGCCTGAACGAGCGCGAGCGCGGCGCCGTATACCGCGGTCCCGAGCGCCAGGATCGCGATCACCCGCAGCATCTCGGGCGACGCGCGCGGCACGATCAACACCACGGTCATGTACGCGCCCACTTGCGGAGCGCTGAACAGAATCGCCGGCCCCAGCCGTCCGTGGTCGAACACCTCCGGCACCCACGCATGGAACGGCACGATCCCTTTGCGGAGGAGCGCAGCGATCACGATCAACCAGAGGCCGACCGTTTCAATGACGGTATTCCGGACGCCCGGCGCGATGAGCAGCGCCACGCCGAGGCCAAACAACAGCGTCGACAGGCCCAGATAGGCAGCGACGATACGCCGCTGCTGCCGATGCGCAGGATCCGACAGCGCCGACAGAAACGTCCAGACCGAGGCGATCGACAGCAGCAGCAGCGCGACGGCACTTTCCGTGAGAAAGGAGGCGAGCGTGATGAGCGTCGCGAGGGCGGTGCGGCGGATCCCGCCGCGATCGAGCGCCGCACGCGGCGTGACCGACACGGTCAGCAGCCACAGGCCGGCGGCAAACGGCAGGAGGACGGCCGAGAGGTTGTTGATGCGAACGAGCGCATCTCCGCCCGCGACCGAGCTGAGCGCAGGGACACGAATCGAGAAGGTACGCAGGTGCGGCGAAGCGGCAGCGGCGAGCGCGGCCAGCAGCATCAGGACCGCCGATGCCACAGCCAGCCGCCGGAGTCGTTCGACGTCGAGATGCAGGTAAGACGCGCCGATCACGACGGCAGGAAGCGCTGCAAGCACGGTGAGTCCAACCCACGCATCACTCATCTCGATCGTCCCCGCTCTCGAGCGCGACCTCCGGCGCCGGAATAATCGCCGCGCACAGCCATTCATCGAGGCGCGTGAGTTGCCGGGCCAGATGCACGAACGGCGCGACAATCATCCGGTCCAGGATGCTGTCGAGGAATCCGCGTTCCAGCGCCACCAGAAAGACCTGGCGCCGAACACGATCGGGCGCGACCACCTCGAGGTAGCCGACTGCTCGGCGTGGCCGATCTCCCAGAGCGTCTTCCATTCCATGCAGGTCGTGGAGGACGTTTGGCGCGCTCAGGAACTGCAGCAGCCGGAAGCAGGCATGTCCGGCCATGTGCACGAACGCGATCGTGTACCAGCCAATCGCGATCTCGACGACGATGATTCCCACTTGCGTGAGCGCGGCGTAGGCGAGCGAAGACTTCACGTCGCTCTGCACCCGCGTCGTGACGCCGGCGAAGACGGCGGTGGCCGCTCCCAGCGCTCCGGCGAGCAGGCGTGCCGCGGCGGCCTGCTCGAGCAGCGGCGCCGACCGCAACAGCAGGAAACAGCCGGCGTGAATCGAGAGCGAGCCGTAATAGACGGCGCTCGACGGCGTCGGCCCCTCCATGGCGCGCGGCAGCCACCCCGAGAACGGCAGCAACGCGCTCTTGCCGGCGACGGCCACGATGATGAGCACCGCAATGATAGTCGCGGTGGGTCCCGTCAGGCCGATCGTCGACGCCGCGCGCGCGCCGCCGAACAGCAGGGAGAGGCTGTCGGTGCCCGCAACGTGGCGCAGCAGCACGGCCGCCGACAGCATCGCCGCGTCGCTGATGCGATAGACCGACAGTACTCGCAGCGCATTCGAGACCGGCGCGGGCCGCTCGTGGAAGAACGCGACGAGCAGCGCCGAGCTGAGACCGACGAACTCCCATCCAATGAAGAGGACGCCGACGTTGCCGGCGAGCGACACGAGCAGCATGCCCGTCACGAACATCGCCAGCAGCACGAAGTAGCGGTTGTAGCCCGGCTCCCGGTGCAGATATCGATTCGAGAACGCCGAGACGACGCCGGCAATTGCCGCCGAGAGCGCCGCGAATCCAAGCGACAGCCGATCGACGAGGAATTCGATCGCGATGCCGCCCTCGTGTGATGTCGACCAATCGCCGTACGACAGGAGCCGTGTCCCTGTTCCCGCGGCGCCGTGCACGATCAGCGCGAGCAGCAACGCGGCGCTCGCGATCGTCATCGCCGCGGCAGCGATCGTGCCGGTCCACCGCTCGGGCAGCGGCCGGTTGAGCAGCAGCGCGCTGCCGAGCAGCGCGAGCAGCAGCGCCGGCGATCCGACGCCGGCGAGCACCAGCACCGCGAGCGGAACGTTCGGCGTCACGCCGCGGGCCCCGTCTGCGGCGCGCGCCGATCGGCGGGAGGCATCCCGCCGACGATCGCGACCGGTGGAAGAAATCCGCGCTTACCCTGATACCACGCGGCAGATCCGCCTGTGACCACGGCGAGCGCACGTTCGGGCGAATGGGCGACGAAGCCGGTCGATCGGAGCTCCCATAACGTGCCGGAGTCCGCGCTGAGGCACGCCAGCCAGATCCAGCGGTTTCGTACGAGCCGTTCGAGCGCCGGGTTGCTCTCGACGATCCGCCGGATGCGCCCGCGCGCCCCTTCGACGACGATCGCCAGGCGCGTTGGTTCATGGATCTCGACCATCTGCCACGGCAGACCGGTGCGCAAATCGCTCTGCGCGCCGTCCATCACGCCGAGCAGCGAGGTCACGTTGTGCGGCAGTTTGGTCCCCGAGCCGAAACCGGATGGATCGACATAGCTGAAGTAGTACTCGAGGCTGATGCCGGCGACCACTGGCACTACCGCCGCCATGATCCGCGCGAGGATCGCGCCATCATGATCCTGCGTCGGATCGTATGAGACCAGGAACGCACGGCGATCGAGAAACAGCCCGCGCGTCCGCGACCGCCGGCCGATGACGCAGAACGCGTTGGTCGCATGGCCGTACTCCGGACGGGGCTGCGCCAGATCGGCGGCGCGCCCTTCCACATGCGCAAGCGCGGCGAGCGGCGGATACCACTGCGGGACGGCGTCGAACCGCCGGCACCGTTCGTGGGCCTCGCGCCGCCTGGTCTTCTCGACGGCCTCTCGGGCTTGCGAGAACACCGGTTCGTGTCGGGAAGGAACCAGATCCTCGTCGAAAAACGTGACCTCGTTGCTGCACGTGTTGCGCTGGGCACCAACGAACCACGTCGCCGCGCCGATGTGCAGCCCCTCGGACGCCAGCAGTTGACGCACGCGCGCGTCGTTGGCCATCTGCGCGAACGCACGCGCGTTCGGGCCACCGCGTCCGCCGCCGCATGCTCCGCAATCGTGGGCCGACTCGTGCGGGTTGTTGAAGCTGATCGATCCATGGCCCACCACCAGCACCAGAGGTGACAGATGATCGCAAATGCCGATGTCTTCGAGGACACGGCGCACGATGTCCGCCATCTCACGCACGGTGAACCCTGAATAGGCTCCGATCGGCGGCGCCTGGTCCTGCCGGTCGAGCTGCAGACGGGTATGCGGCGCGGCGATTGAGGTCTCCTGAACTCGGCGCCATCGTGACGAGAGCCATGGGAACACGACGCGCAGGACCAGCGGGACGAGTGACAGCCAGCCGAAGGCGGTCATCAGCACCGCGCCGCGAACGGGCAGGCGGCTTCCCAGATGCACGTTGTAGCCGAGGAACCCGGCGGCGCGACGCTGCAGACGCCGCGACCGTTGGGCGAATCGATCGCCGTCCGGTTCGATCTCCGCGACGTAATGGTCGGGACGGATCGCCACCGGGCAGAGCGGCCGCGGGTGAGCGTCGGACGCGCCCTGGTGATACATCGCGATGTTGAAGAACCCTGCCGTGCTGAACGTCTCGCACGCCGGCTCGACTTCCTCCAGATGACGCCGGAACGACTCCTCGCGCTCGTCGAGGCAGAAGACCGCCTGGAACAGCGGCGGTTGCGGCTGCGGTTGCGCGGCATGATGCGCGAGCGCGTCGTACAGCCGATGACGAACCGCACGCTCGAATGCCTGGTGCAGGAGCCGGCGCCGGCGCACCTCGTCGAGATCCTTCAGCTCTGACTCGAGCGCAGCAACGTGCGATGCGGTCCACTGCTCCATAATCGAGGCGTCGAGCCCGCACAGCTGCGCCACATGGAACAGCGGCCAGGCGCGCTCGATCGATGTCGGTGCCTGCTGGCGCGGTAGCCGGGGCTGCAACCAGCCTCGCAGCTCCGAGAGCGTCCCGTGGAACGGGAGTTGTCGCGCGGCCTCGTCGAGCGCCGCCCGCTCGAACAATAGACGGACCGCGAGATATCCGCGCAAGGTGACGGTGAGATCGCGCGCCGGCACGCGATCGGGCCGTTCTTCGATTTGCCGGACGATGCCCGCCCACCCGCGAAGAGCCAGCAGTTCTGCGCCCAGGTAATCCGACCGCTCGTCGTCCGCCACACCGAGCTCGACCAGCGAGTGCGCGATCGACTCGAGCGCGCTCCGCCCGGGGGATCGATCTTCGTCGACCACGCGCGGGAGCGCTCGCGCCCAGTCGCCGCAGTGTGCCGCCAGCGACGTGCCGTAGATCTCCAGGAAGGCGCCATGGATGCCGCGGCTCCGCTCCGGCATCGACCAATGCGCGAGGCCTTGATCGAGGTAGCCGGCCAGAAATCGAATGAGCGGTGGATGGATCCACGCGTCGGTGTCGATGCTCGACACGGCGCGCAGCCAGTCGCGATGGCGAACCGGAGTGACGGTGTCCGCCGGCGGCGAAGGCGCGCCAGACCGGACGACCGCGTCGAGGCACGCGGTCCACAGTCGGTGTACGGATCGTTGCTCGCCGGCGCGATCGTCAACCTCTCCGAGCGCGGCCGACGCCGAACGCGCGTTCGCCGGCAGATCGACGCGAAACCGTGATAGCGCGTCGGTCTCTTCCAGGATCCATGCCAGCTCGCGTCCCGTTGCCGCGGGAATGCCGTGCAGCACGATCGCACGCCAGAGATCGATGCGGGAGCAGACGCCCGCGACGTCGCTGGCGCCACTCGCACCCAACTGCTCCTCGAGGAGCGCCGCAACGTCCTTTGCAAGGATCCGACCCGAGGCCAGCTTGTCGCGATATCGAGATTCGGCCAGGAAGGGCTCGCAGCCGAGTTGACCCGCGGCGACCTCGACTGCCTCTTCGAACGGCAGACGCTCGAACGCGTGCAGCGTGTTGTGATGGATGAAGATGCTGATCGGACCCTGGGCCGGGAGCAGGTGCGCCAGCTCGTCGATCGCGGCCGTGAGAGACTGCGCGGAGGTGACGCGGTCGGAGTTGGATCCGTGAATCATCAAGCGGCGAAATCGATGGCTCTACGGCATTTGCCTGAAACGCACGGACGTCTCCACATGAACTGTCGGCGGCCTCGCGACTCGCGATGACGAGAACGGCGCCGAGATCAGCGGCCCGATGAAGACGGCACCGACGAGCGTGAAGCCGTAGGCCCATGCGACTCGCGCCCATGGCCAGGTGCGCGGGTCGCGCCAGTTACGCCCGAACGAATCGTCGAGCAGCTTGAGGAACTCGTCGGTGATCGGCTTCGGCGCGACCGCGGTCCACAGTTCCCAGAGCAGCCACGCGGCGACTCCGATCAGCAACACGCCACACCACGCGTTGAACGCGACGTTCATAACGCCCGTCCGATACGCGACGCGTTCGCACGGCTGGACGATCGGCGGCGCTGCATAGCAGTTCGTGAAATCGTAGATCGTGACGAGGTTTTGCGGTGCGGTGACGATGAGCTGCCTGCCAAAGGTGAAAGCGCCGTAGAGGAGCACGCCGATCCAGAATTCCCAGATGGCAAGGCCTGCCCAGGAGCGCAGCGAGTTGGGAGGGATGGTAAGCGGGCGCCGCCTCAAGGGGCTCATCTCCGGCAATGTTGGCCATCCCGCCATGTCAGCGTCCCCTTGCTGCCGGATGACTCCCG
>Ga0066903_100002374_pt1 | contig 14676 bp, 13 predicted proteins | sample PanSoiMetaGPlot1_FD_67491 | JGI IMG/M metagenome (GOLD analysis project Ga0066903, IMG submission 67491) | Tropical forest soil microbial communities from Panama analyzed to predict greenhouse gas emissions - Panama Soil - Plot 1 (version 2) | ecosystem: Environmental > Terrestrial > Soil >...
AAAGCGTGCCGCCGCCGGCGTTTTCAGCGATTTTTCCGCGGCGCGCGGTAGTAGTAACCGATTTCATCAACCGTGTTCATAGCCTAGACGCCGGCTGGAAATGGAGCGTGGCCAATTGCTTTTCGGAATAGAGTTCCAAATAACGCAGTGCGATTGGCCTCCACTTGGATTAATCAAGCGCGGACGCGGGCTGCCAGCACATCCAAAAAGTGACAAGTGACCGGTGACAAACAAGAAGAGTTAAAGGGCCTCGTTGACTTCTGGTCACCGATCACTTCTCACTGATCACTTTTTTGATGGATGAATCGTCGTCGAGCATGATCCATTGAATGATCGATAACGGTAGACTGCCGTTCTTGATTAGATCGTCGTGAAATTGGCCCAGCCGAAAATTGTCGCCTCGTCGATCTTTGTAGCGGCCGAGGAGATTCATGATCTGCCATTTGCCGATGATGTAGGCGATTTTCTGGTGCGGATTGGAAGCCGCGCCCGCGGCTTCGCCTTCGGCGGCTTCTCGATCAAGCCCGCCGGCGTCCATGAAATACTTGACCGCCTGGTCGAACATCCATTTGCCGGTGTGCAAATTCACGTCCACACCGATGCGCGCGCCACGGTAACGGGATAAATGCAAAATTTGTCCCTGGGCCGGCGAATTGTCCTGGTAAAGACCGGTGCGCATTAACATCTCCTCGCCATAAAGGGCCCAGCCTTCGATGAAAACGCCGTCAGCGTGCTGCCGCCGAATTTCATCGCTCAAATGATTCGCAATCGATAGTTGCATGAAATGTCCAGGAATTCCTTCATGACCAAGAATCGGTCGTGGCTCTTCAATGGCGGCGCGGATGTAAAAGTTTTTCGACTCCGGATTGTAGGTTGGAATGAAAAAGAAACCGGTCGGGTCCTTATCGTAAACGCCGGGAGGATTCATAAAGCCGCCGGGGCTCGTCGGTTTGAACGCTTCCGGTAACTGCCGAATCTGAAACGGACCGAGATAATCAGGGATCGTCACAAGCTTGTGCTCCTTAAGGAAATTGATCATCTCGGCTTCGCGGCTCTCGTACGCTTTCAAGAACGACGCTTGGTCCGGCGGAATGCTCGCCGCGCGTTTTGGATCGGGGTCCGCTAGCTTCGGATCCGGCAGCAAGGCTTCGAGCGCGCGATAGCGCGCATTTTCTACTCGACCGATCATTTCCACTTCCCGTGCGTCGAGCGGCAAAAGCAAGACGTGTTTGAGATAATAATTATAGTTCGCATCGCCCATCGGCGAAAAATCGACCATCTTCGGCATCCGTTTCTCGAGCTCATCGGCGAAACTATGGATCGCGGCTAGCGCCGTGTCGCGCGCCCTGACCAGCTCGTCGTGCTCGTTCGGCGCAAGATCGACATCCAGCGCCATCAGACTTTGATTGAACAGCGAATCGATGGATCGCGCCGAATCAATCGCCAGTTTGGTGTAAAGTTTCACCGGGTTCTGCAGGTTCGCGAGCCCGTGCTTCAGCAATGCCGGCATGGCTTTGAGTCGTGCGGTGGCAGCCAGCGCACGTTTCCGCGGGGTGTCGTATTCCTTTTTCAGGAGCGAGAAAATCGCGCTGGTGCATTCCCCCGTGTAAGTTTGCGGATTCGTGAATTCGAATTTTAAGACGCGGTTGCCAAAATCGAAGTTTTCGAGCTGCGATCGAAACAGAAGCGCGTCGATCTTGTCGTCTTTGGGCCAGTTGTCCGTCTTGATCGCGCGGACTTTGTCGAGCAAGGCCCGGACGTGCTGTGCGCGCTCCGCGATTTTCGCCGCGGAAAAATCCGCCAGCCGATCGTCCCAGGTGTGAAGGCCGGCGTTGCTGCTCGAGACTGGATCGTTTTCATTGCGCCAGTTGTAGAAATCGTTCGCCAGTTTGTGCAGCGCCGCCGCGCCCATGACGTGGTCCTGATTCGCATTTGTGATCAACGCTTTGTTCGAAACATTCGGTTGATTGCGTGGTGTCGGCTGAGCGATTGCCACGGCCGCAGCAAGAGTCATAAATCCACCAGGGAAAATTATTTTCGCTTTCACGATGGCGATCTTAGTAAATGTCTTTCCATGAGAAAGCCTAATTCCGAGTAATGAGAACACTCGGCATGATCGGGGGCGTCGGCCCGGAGAGCACGATCGATTACTACAGAAACATCGTCGCGATGTATCGCGAGCGGAAGGGCGACGGAAGCTATCCGCAGTTCGTCATTAACAGCATCGATCTGAAAACCGGACTCGATTTCATGGAGGCGGGCAAGCTCGACGGGATGGCTGATTTTTTGCTGCGCGAGATCGAAAAACTCCCGCGCGCTGGCGCCGAGTTCGCAATTATCGCCGCAAACACGCCCCACATTGTGTTCGATCAGATCGCGCCGAAATCGCCCGTTCCGCTGATCAGCATTGTGGAAGCGACTTGCGCTCACGCGAAAGCTCGCCGCCTAAAGAGGCTCGCGCTTTTCGGCACGAAATTCACGATGCAGGCGGACTTTTATCAAAAAGTTTTTGCGCGGGCTGAGATCGACCTCGTTGTGCCAGAACCAAAAGATCAGGATTACATCCACGAGAAATATTTTGCCGAACTTGTGCCGGGGAATTTTTTGCCCGAAACCCGCGTCGGCTTGCTCGCGATTGTCGATCAAATGAATGCGAAGATCGCCATTGACGGCGTAATCCTAGCCGGAACTGAGTTGCCGCTCATTCTTCGGGACGAAACTCACAACGGTGTTGCCTTGCTCGACACCGGAAAGATTCATTGTCAGGCTGCCGTGAATGAGATGTTCTTATGATATGGAGTGCGTGACTGACATCGGCGGAATTTTTTTCAAGGCGAATGAGCCGGACAAACTTTGCGGGTGGTATCGAAAACACCTCGGAATTGAGATCAAGGAACGCGCGGCGACTTTCAAATGGCGAACGTTCGAGGACCCGAAAGCCGAACGCTACACCGTTTGGTTGGCGTTTCCGGAGGAGACCGATTACTTCGCCCCGAGCTCCAAACCGCTCGTGATTAATTTCCAAGTCGCGAATCTCGAAGAGTTGCTCGCGCATATAAAGAAAGAAGGCGTCGATGTCGATACTCGCGTCGAGACTTACGACTACGGCAAGTTCGCCTGGATCATCGACCCGGAAGGTAATCGGATTGAACTCTGGGAGCCAACAACTAAGAGATGATACGACACCTAGGTTTCGTTTTACTCTGTTCAGCAGTGCTTATGGCCCAACCAAACATTCAGAGAGAGAAAATTCGTTATGCGGTGATTGGCGATTCCTATTCGTGTGGCGAAGGCGCGACGCCTAATGAAGCGTGGCCGGCATTACTGACGCAGCATTTAAAGTCGGAAGGGTTGGATGTCGATCTTGTTTCGAATCCGTCGGTCACGGGTTGGACGACCAAGGACGCGATCGATAAGGAGCTGCCGAAGTTCGTCAGCTCTAATCCGAACTTTGCGACGTTGTTGATTGGCGTGAATGATTGGGTGCAAGGCGTCGATGAGACAACGTTTCGGAACCGACTCAGTTATCTGGCCGACCAAATGCTGGCAGTGCTGCCAAACAAGAAGCGCTTGCTTGTCGTTACAATCCCAGACTTTGGAGTGACTCCGACCGGGCCAAAGTATTCGCGCGGTCGCAACATTCACGAAGGAATCACTCAGTTTAACCAGATCGTGACCGAAGAAGCTCGAAAGCGGGGCCTGACTGTCGTCGATGTTTTTCCGCTCAGCAAAAAAATGGGCCACGACAAGTCGCTTATCGCGAAAGACGGCTTGCACCCATCGGCCAAAGAATATGCCGAGTGGGAGAAAATTATTTTTCCGCCTGCGCTCGAGTTGCTGAAGCAGTGAATTAGAGCTGCTTTTTGACAAATGCGCGGCCAGACACCGATTTTAGATAGCGCTCGAAAGTCTTCGCTTTCGGCGTCTCTGAAAAAGCAATATACGTTTTGAGCCGCCACCGCTTCCATTTTGCGGTATATGGCACTTGACCCTGATTGGGATGGGTGAGCCTCACGCGAAGATCAAACGTGGAGCCAACGTAGAAGCGTCTTGAGTCCAGCTGGCTTTTCAGGATGTAAACATACGCAAAGGTTTTCATTTTGTGATTGGCTTGCCGAGTCGAAGCCTCGCCGTGTTGAAGTGGTAAGACGAAAAATGTCTGCCTTCGCTAAAGCTACGGCGCGACATTCTGCGCTCGGCCATTGCCGTGCGAGCGTAGACTGGGCGGTGAGGGTTTCGAACCCCCGACCTCCTCGGTGTAAACGAGATGCTCTACCGCTGAGCTAACCGCCCGCCTTCGTCCCGCAGTCGCGGGACTACGGCGTGGCAAGCCCGCCTTCAATCAAGCGGACGAGCCAAGCGCGCGACATTTTACACGTTGCTCAGCGTTGAGCAATCGGGCACAAGAAATATGTGAAAGACAGTTACTTCGAGGATCTTAAGGCCGGTGACCGATTCAAATCGCAAACTTACAACGTGAGCGAGGGCCAAATCATTTCCTTCGCGCGAGAGTTCGATCCGCAACCCTTTCATTTGGATGCTGCGGTCGCCGATAAAACGATATTCAAAGACCTCATTGCGAGCGGGTGGCACACGGCCGCCATCACGATGCGGCTGTTCGTGCAAACGTTGAACTTTGCCGAGGGCGCGATCGGTCTTGGCGTGGATGAGCTGCGCTGGCCGAACCCTGTGAAACCGGGCGACATGTTGCAAGTCGAGACCGAGATTGTCGCCCTTCGCGAATCGCGTTCAAAGCCGACTCATGGAGTGGTTCGCCTGCGCTACGTGACAATGAATCAGCGGGGCGAAATTGTGCAGACCATGACCGCTTCAGCCCTAGTGTTGCGGCGACGAATGAAGATCACACGGAGTTAGCGGAACAAGGATAGCTCGGTTTGCAGAACTACTCCTAACTAGCTCTTGCATTCGTTAACGGTTTACTCTATCGGAAACTCCTATGGATCTATCAACCCGAAACTTGGAACAAGCTTTATCGATTCGTCGCCGGATTGATGCTTTGGAGAGGCGACTTAGAGTTTTGGTTAGCCGCGGAGGCGGCGTTGCTGCTGCGGCTCCTGTCCGACCCGGCGGCAAACGTCGATTGTCGCCGGCAGCAAGAGCGAAGATCGCCGCAGCAGCGCGCGCTCGCTGGGCGCGGTTCCGGGCACGTCGTGGCGGCGCTAAAGTACGAAAGAAGGCCGGCGGAATTACCGCGGCCGGCCGGAGGCGGCTTTCGCAGTTGATGAAAGCGCGCTGGGCCGCGAGAAGAAAAGCGAAAGCTAGGTAGGGCTCGCTACTTCACCACTTACAGCAAATTCCTTAGAAACTACTTAGCCGCGAAGAGCACGCGGGTAACACCTCGGTAAACTACTCCTACCTACATTTTCTTGAGTAGCTTCATCATCGCTTCAGGATAGCGCGACCCGGCGAAGGCGTCCTTTGGTGCGACTTCCTCGATCCGTTCGAGATCTTTACTCGAAAGATCGACATCGAGCGCGCCGATGTTCTCCTGCAAGTACTTTCGGCGCTTTGTTCCGGGGATTGGAACAATGTAATCGCCCTGCGCGAGCACCCAGGCGAGCGCCAGCTGCGCTGGCGGGCATTTCTTTTCGCGAGAAAATTCTTCGATGCGCTTCACGATGTCGAGATTGCGCCCGAAATTCTCCCCCTGAAATCGCGGAGTCGTTCGGCGGTAATCATCCTGCGGTATGTCTCCAGGCTTCTGTATTTTTCCAGTCAGAAAACCGCGACCGAGCGGGCTATAGGGAACAAAACCGATCCCGAGTTCGCGGCAAACGCCGAGCACTTCCTCTTCCGGGTCGCGCGTCCAAAGCGAATACTCCGATTGCAGCGCCGTGATCGGATGAACGGCGTGCGCCCGACGAATTGTTTCGGCGCTGGCCTCAGACAATCCGAGGAACCGCACCTTACCTTCCCGAACCAAATCAGCCATCGCGCCGAGCGTTTCTTCAACTGGGATATCCGGATCGACTCTGTGTTGGTAATAAAGGTCGATGCAATCGACTTGCAGCCGCCGCAAACTGGCTTCGCACGCTTGTTTCACAAAATCCGGTTTGCCACTGATGCCGCGGAAGCCAGGTTTCCCGGGATCGCGCAATATTCCGAACTTCGTTGCGATGACGACTTGTTCCCGATGACCTTTCAGCACGCGACCGACGAGTTCCTCATTCGTGTGAGGTCCGTAAGCATCGGCCGTATCGAGAAAAGTGATTCCGAGTTCGAGCGCACGATGAAGAGTGGCGACCGATTCTTCTTCGTCGCGGTCGCCGTAGAAATCCGACATGCCCATGCAACCGAGACCAATCGCCGAAACGCATGGCCCACCTCGGCCCAACTTTCGCTGTTTCATAGAGGAAAATGTTGAGCCCGCGAATGACGCGAATCAACGCGAATTCTTATCCGAGGTAAACCGAAGGCTCTTCTTCTTTTCGCTCTATCCGCGTGATTCGCGGTTAAGAAATTAGTCTCGTCTTGCCGCTCCCCCGCTCGATGCGGCCGATTCGCTTAGCGCGCAAGATCGACATCGCTCGGTTCGCGTCGTGCTCGGCAACGATCGCGACCATGCCGATGCCCATGTTGAAGACGTGATACATCTCCGCAAGATCGACATTTCCATTTCGCTGGATAGTTTGGAAAATCGGCGGCACGCGCCACGCTTTCATTTCGATGACGGCGTCGCAATTCTTTGGCAGCACGCGCGGAACGTTGTCGATCAAGCCGCCGCCGGTGATATGAGCCAAGCCTTTGATGATGCCGTGCCGAACTTTCGCCAGAAGCGGCTGATAGTTTTTGTGAATCCGCAGAAGTTCTTTACCCATTACGTGCGGGCTCAAGCGCATTTTCTCGAACAGAACTTTTCGGGCGAGGGAATATCCGTTGGTATGCAAACCATTTGAAGCGAGTCCGAGCACGACATCCCCAAGTTTGATTGTCGATCCATCGATCATTTTCGCGCGATCGACCACGCCGATGATACAACCGACCAGATCGTATTCACCTTTGTGATACATGTCCGGCAACTGCGCGGTCTCGCCGCCGATTAACGCGCAGCCGGCGGCGCGACAGGCTCGGGAAAACCCGCGCAGCAATTGATCGAACATGCGCGCTTCAAGTTTTTCGCAGCCGATGTAATCGAGAAAGAACAACGGGCGCCCGCCGACCACGGCGATGTCGTTGACACAGTGATTCACCAGATCGGCCCCGACGGTGTCGTGTCGATCCAACGCAAAAGCAATTTTCACCTTAGTGCCGACGCTATCGATGCTCGAGACCAGAACCGGTTCGCGCATTCCCGAAAATTGCGCGCGAAACAATCCGCCGAAGCCGCCAATTTTCCCTAGCACCTGCGGTCCGTGTGTTTGACGGACAAGCGATTGAATGCGGCCCTTCAGTTTGTTGCCAAGGTCAACATCCACGCCCGCAGCGGCGTAGGCGTTTTTTTTCTTTGTCATGTCGAGCGGAGTCGAGACATCTCTTACTGTTTCTTCGGCCGAGACAAACGGAAATATTTAGAGATTCCTCGACTTCGCTCGGAATGACAGAGGAATTATTACTTCAAATCCGCGAACAACGTCGGATGTCGTTCCTGCTCTACGAGTGCTTTGGCGCGGGCTTCGCGCTTCTCCATGATGAACTTGTCGAGTGCGGGATCCACCGGCAGCGGATAATTGCCAGTGAAACAGGCGAGACAAAACTCGCTTACCGGTTTTCCGGTTGCCCGCACCATTCCTTCGACGTCGAGGTAGCCGAGACTGTCCACACCGAGATATTTGCGGATTTCCTCCATCGACATCTGGTTCGCGATCAACTTCTGCGGATCGGGAAAATCGATGCCGTAATGGCAGGCGAACCGATGCGGCGGACAGCTCACTCGCATGTGCACTTCCTTCGCGCCGGCTTCGCGCAAATTTACAACACGTGCTCGCGCGGTCGTCCCCCGAACGATCGAATCGTCGACCACTACCACCCGCTTTCCGGCGACCATTTCCTTGATCAGATTCAATTTCACCCGGACATCGAAATCGCGGATGAGCTGGCTCGGCTGTAGAAATGTGCGGCCGATGTAGTGATTGCGGACGAAGGCGTGGCCGAACGGAATTTTGAGTTCTTCAGCAAAGCCAAGCGCGGCATAGTTCCCCGAGTCCGGCACCGGAACCACGATGTCGGCTTCGACCGGGAATTTTCTTGCGAGTTCGCGTCCCATTTCGGTGCGCACTTTGCCGACATTCACCCCGCCGAGCTTGCTGTCCGGACGCGCGAAGTAAACGTACTCGAACATGCAGAAAGCCGGCTGTTGCGGCTGGAAAGGATATTCCGAACGCGGCCCGTTCTCATCAATGATGAGCACTTCGCCCGGTTCAACATCGCGAATGAACTCGGCGTGGATCAAATCGAACGCGCACGTTTCGGAGGCGAGCACGTAGGCGTCATCGAGCTTGCCGAGCGAAAGTGGCCGCCAGCCAAACGGATCGCGCACCGCGATCAGCTCGCGCTCGCTCATTATGAGAAGCGAGAACGCCCCTTCGATTCTACACAACGGCGCCAGTGTGCTGCTACCGTTATCCAGCGGCTGCGCCAACAAATGCAAAATGATTTCGGTGTCGGCCGTGGTTTGGAAAATCGAACCGCGCCGTTCGAGCTCGTCGCGCAAAATATCGGCGTTAATCAGGTTGCCGTTGTGTGCGATCGCCAATTGGCCGCGAACGCAGTCCACCACCATGGGTTGCGCGTTTTTGATCGTGCTCGTGCCGGTCGTGGAATAGCGCGCATGCCCGATCGCACGGCTGCCTTTGAGTTGCTCGAGCTCGCGTTGGCCGAACACCTGCGACACCAGGCCCATGTCTTTGTGAACTAGAAACGACGAGCCGGGACCGTTGCTGGTGACAATTCCCGCGCTTTCCTGACCTCGATGTTGCAGCGCGAACAGGCCGTAATAGGTCAGAACCGCCGCATTCGGATGCCCGAACACGCCGAAAAGGCCGCATTCATGCCGCGGAAACGACTCGCGCTCGCTTGGTTCAGGGATGTCGATTTTGTCCAGGGTCACACCAAATAATCCATGAAATTGATGCGCATTCAATCGCGGGATTACGGTTTCGTCGCCTCCCAAACGATAGCTCGCATCGTGCTCGGCGCTGCGCCGAATCGTTCGGTTAATCGTTTTGCAATCCCTTCAATTAGATCCTCCGGATTCACGCCGCGCTCTTCTGCTTCGGCTCCGACCGGATTGCCGCGTACCAAGCCGGTCGCGAATTCGCGGGCAGAACTGCTTCGACAAGGCTCCGTTTCGGAGAACGATTCAATTTTCTCGAAGCCGGCGGCCCGCAAAAGTTCGCGGACCTGGTTTGAACGGTGAAGACTAAACGGAATCTCGTAAAACTGTGGCGGGTCACGATCGAAGAAAGAAGCGATCGTCGTGTGGGCAATTTGCGCAAATGGATTCGCGTCGAACGAATCCCAGACATTAAAAAGAAAGACACCGGCGCGGCGAAGGACTCGATAGGCCTCGCGCACGGCCGCTTCCTTGTCCATCACGAACATCAGCCCAAACTGGCAAACGGCCGCATCGAACGATTTGTCCGGAAACGGCAGCGCCGAAGCATCGGCCTGTTGCCACCGCACCGGTTCGCCGCCTCTAAATTTCGACTTTGCGAATTCAAACATGTCCGGATTCAAGTCGGTCGCAATGATTTCGGTCGATCGCGGAAGCGTGCTGCGCAAGTGCCGGGTGACAATTCCGGTGCCGCAAGCGATTTCGAGCAGCGATTGAATCTTTCGGTCGCGCAATCGCCGGGCAATGTCCCGGGCAAACGGCTCGAAAATTACCGGACCCAGATAGCGGTCGTAATTTTTTGGGATCGTTCCGTGAAATAGAACGTTACGATCTGCTTCCATCACAAGCTCGGAATACCTTCAGCGCAGGTATCGCTGTCGACGGCGCGGCGGATCGAATTCCACCAATCGTCGTAGAGATCGGCGATCGGCCACGCGAATTTCTGGTCGTCAATTTGAATGCGTAATTCATCGCCCCGGACTTTGCCGAGGCGCTGAAATGGCAGGTCGCGCCCGCCTAAGATCGACATCGTCTTCTCGAGATTCTCCGGCGCGACCGAAATCACGATCCGCGATTGTGATTCGTTAAAAAGCGTTGTAGCCACGTCGCCGTGCGACGTTTTTCCAGAACGGCCCGCTAGGCTGTGGCTACCCGAAAGATTAATTTCTGCGCCAAATCTCTGCTTCGGATTGAAACAACATTCCGCGATCGCGACAACGAGCCCGCCTTCGCTGCTATCGTGCGCGCTTTTCACGAAACCTGCGCGGATCAACTCGCGCACTGCATTTTGAACTTTGATTTCGTGCGCGAGATCAATATGTGGCGGCGGACCGAGCTTTAATCCAAAACAAACCTTCAAGTAGCGTGAGCCACCCAGACCTGGAGGGACGACCTCAGTGTCGTCCGAAGATTTTTGGGACGAGACCGAGCCCGTCCCTCCAACCAAAAGAATGACGTCCCCGGCATTTTTGAACCATTGCGTTGTGCTGTGTTCCTCCTTTTCGATCAGGCCCACCATGCCGATGGTCGGGGTCGGATCGACCACGCCGGCAGGGCTCTCATTATATAGAGAGACGTTGCCGCCGGTCACCGGTGTGCCGAACGCGCGGCAGGCTTCAGCCGCGCCTTCGACTGCTTCACGCAATTGCCAGAAGTTCTCCGGTTTGTAGGGGTTGCCGAAATTCAAATTATCCGTGACCGCAAGCGGCTTTGCGCCGGAGCAGGTGAGATTGCGCGCTGCTTCGGCGACTGCGATCTTCGCGCCTTCGCGCGGATCGAGCGCGCAATAGAGCGAATTGCAATCGCTCGTCGCCGCCAAAATTTTGTTGGCGTAGCGAACGAAATAGACGGCGGCATCGGAGCCCGGCTTCACCATCGTGCCGGTACGGACGGTGTGATCGTACTGCCGATAAACCCAATTCTTCGACGTGATTGTCGGATCGCGGAGAAGTTTGCGCAATGAATTCGCCACAGAGGACGCAGAGAGCGCCGAGATTTTTCTTATTAACTCGGCGTCCTCGGCGAACTCTGCGATTGGTTTCTTTGCTTCTCTTGAATATAGAGGCGCCTCTTCTGCCAACGGCTTGGCGGGAATCTCCGCGGCGATGCTGTCGTTGTTCCGCACGCGCATCATGCCGTCGTCGGTCACCCGACCAATCTCGGCGCACGGGACGTCCCATTTGTCGAAAATTTCGCGGACGAGTTTTTCTTTGCCGCGCTTGGCAATAATCAACATCCGTTCCTGCGACTCGCTGAGCAGAATTTCGTACGGCGTCATGCCGGGTTCGCGTTTCGGAACCTTGGCGAGATCGATTTCGATTCCGCTGCCACCGCGGCTCGCGGTTTCGCAGGTCGAACAGGTCAAACCGGCCGCGCCCATGTCCTGAATTCCGGCGACCGCATCGTTCGCGACCAGCTCGAGACACGCTTCGAGCAAAAGCTTTTCTTTGAACGGATCACCAACCTGGACGGCGGGTCGATCTTCTTTCGATTGCTCGGTTAACTCACGCGACGCAAACGCCGCGCCGGCCAAGCCGTCGCGGCCGGTTTCAGCGCCCACGTAAAAAACTGGGTTGCCAACGCCGCGCGCGGCGCCGCGCGCGAGCTGATCGTGGCGCAGCACGCCGAGACAAAAAACATTGACCAGGGGATTGCCTTCGAAACTTTCGTCGAAGTAAATTTCCCCACCGATGGTCGGGATCCCGATGCAATTTCCGTAGTGGGCGATGCCGCTAACTACGCCTGCAAACAATCGACGATTGGCCGCGACATTCGGACCGTCCCCGGTGATCGGACCAAACCGCAGCGAGTTCAGGCAAAACTCCGGGCGCGCGCCCATCGTGAAAATATCACGAATGATTCCGCCGACGCCGGTCGCCGCGCCTTGGAACGGCTCGATCGCGCTTGGGTGATTGTGGCTCTCCATCTTGAACGCGATTGCCCAGCCGTCGCCGATGTCGACCACGCCGGCGTTTTCTTCGCCGGCCCTGACCAGGATGTTCGGGTCGGTCGTTGGAAATTTTTGCAGCTCCAGCCGTGAGTTTTTGTAAGAGCAATGCTCGCTCCACATCACTGAAAAAATCCCCAGTTCGGTAAAGTTCGGTTCGCGGCCTAGGATCTTCTTGATCCGCTCGAATTCTTCCGGTGTGAGACCGTGTTCCGCCACCAACTCCGGAGTGACTTTCGGATCGGTTGCGCTGGTCATCGACAACGCACGTTAACGAATGTGCGGCGCGGCACAACGCACAGTTTTTTGAATAAAACTCGAATACGGCCGTCACCGAGGCAGTCTAAGTCTATATAACGAAGTTTATATAAAGAGAAGGGAGAGAAGATGAAACGATACTTTACGTTCCTCGCGGCTGCCGTGTGCGCGATGTTTCTCTGCGCCCAAAGCGCATCCGCATTTCCCGGCGAACGCATGCCTTGGAGGGCGGCGCATTTCGCCCAAAAAGTCGCTTACAAGATCGACAATCACGTGATCCATCCAGTCACACACGGGATCGCGCGTCGTCTGTGATAATTTGCGACTGAACCAATAACCAACGCCGCGGTGCTCGCCGCGGCGCTGCGGTTCATACCCACGCTTCGCTCCGGATTCGAATATTTTCCACGCGAGCTTAGTCGAAGAAACGAAACAACAAGGGAGGAAAAACATGAAGAAGCTCATTATTGGATTGGCTTGTGCTGCGGTTGCGCCATTTGCATTTGCGCAAACAAGTACAACGACAACTCAAGAAACAACCACGGTCCCGGCCACGACTACAACGACCAGCACGACTTACACGTCGGGCGTTGTCACAACGTATGAGCCGGGTAAAACTATCGTGGTTAGAGACGAGCGCGAGGGTCCTGTTACGTTCGCGCTCAAGGCTCCAGTGCGGATTGTTGACCGCGCGGGCCACGTGATCACGCGTGCGTTAACGCCGAAGGACCGAGTGCGCGTCTATTACACCGGAACTGGTGGCACGCGCGTGGTTGAGCACGTCGAAGTTGAGGATTAAGCGAACATAGGGTCGCGAATTCGAAAAGCCGCAGGGTCATCTGATCCTGCGGCTTTTTTGTTTCTTTCTCGAACTGACTACGCTGCTCTTGTAAAAATGCGGTTGTGGATCTTTCCACGCTGGCAAACATCGCGACAGCGCTCACCGTACTCGCAGCGGTCGTTTTTGGTTTGATTGAAATGCGGCGCGCGCGTCAGGAACGGGCGGAACGAGCCGCGTTCGCAACGGTGCAGGCAATCCTCACTCCCGAATGGATGAAGTCGATGATTGTGGTGCAAAGTCTTCCTGATGATTCAACAGCCGCGGCAATAGAAGCGAATGCTGAGGTGTTTGCTGCCGTGCAAGCAGTCGGCTGCATTTTGGAAGGACTCGGTTACTCCGTCTACGCCGGATTGTTCCGTTGCGCGTAGTCGCGGATCTATTGGGCGGCACGGTTCGTCTGGCTTGGCGGAAGGTGCGGCGATACGTGGAAGAAGAACGCCGGCGCGGTGGTTCCCAGAAAACTTTTGAATGGCTCCAATGGCTAGCCACACAACTGGAGCGGCACTCGCCAGGAAAGACCAGCCTCGAGACAGGCGCCCATCAAGCTTACGACAATTGGAAGCCGTGAGTTGAAGGGCGTCCGCGCCGTCGGCGCCCAAAAATGAATGAGACACGACAGCCGCGTGTCCCTGCATTTGCCTTTGATCTCCAAATCGCGGACATTTTGCGCCTCGATATGGGTTTTGATTTGAAAGAGATCATCGCTTCGCGTTTGGGCGAGAATTATCAGCTGCACGAGAAGCACCTGAATCGCACGCTCGTTCAGGCCCAGCGCGTGATCGGGTTCGACAAAGTCTATGCTCGGGCTGAGGGCGCGCATCTCTACGACATGGATGATATTGCCTATCTGGATTTCCTAAGCGGCTACAGCGTTTTCAACATCGGCCGCAATCATCCGGTCGTGAAGAAAGCGATCGGCGACGTGCTCGAGCTCGATCTTCCGAACATGGTGCAGATGGATTGCTCGCTCCTCAGCGGTTTGCTCGCGGAAGCGATCATCAAACGGACGCCGCCGCATCTCGATGCGGTTTTCTTCTGCAACTCTGGCACCGAAGCGATGGAAGGCGCGCTCAAGTTTGCGCGCGCCGCGACGGGGCGAAAGCGCGCCGTGTCACTGGCGAGCGCGTTTCACGGACTCAGTCTCGGGTCGCTTTCATTGATGGGCTGTGAAAGTTTTACCGAAGGTTTCGGTCCGTTGATGGAAGGCTTCGACGTGCGCGTGCCGCTCGATGATCTCGACGAGTTGGATCGACAACTGCGTTCGCGCGACGTCGGTGCGTTTGTGATCGAGACTGTCCAGGGCAAAGGCTGCCAGACTTCGAAAACCGATTTCTTCCCGCGCGCGCAAGCGCTTTGCCGAAAATACGGGACGCTCCTCATTTCGGATGAAGTGCAAACTGGGCTTGGTCGCACTGGCAAAATGTTCGGGTTCCAACATTGGGATTTGGAGCCGGACATCATCACGCTCGCGAAAACATTGAGCGGTGGTTACGTGCCTTGCGGCGCGATCGTGACCAGGCGCGATATTTACCAGAAAACATTTTCGCGAATGGACCG
>Ga0066903_100002375_pt1 | contig 14670 bp, 11 predicted proteins | sample PanSoiMetaGPlot1_FD_67491 | JGI IMG/M metagenome (GOLD analysis project Ga0066903, IMG submission 67491) | Tropical forest soil microbial communities from Panama analyzed to predict greenhouse gas emissions - Panama Soil - Plot 1 (version 2) | ecosystem: Environmental > Terrestrial > Soil >...
CGCGGGCCTGAAAGGCCCGCGCTACGACGGTGTTCAGCCGCTGCATTCGAGCTACCGGCCGCCGACGTTGACGGTGACGCCGGTCCGCACGTTGAACGGCAGCGCCGGGAATCCGAACCCCGGCTCGTAGTGCTGATCGAGCAGGTTCTCGACCGTCAGGTACCACTTCAGCCTCGGAAGAAACCGGTACGAACCGCTGACGTCGATCTTCTGGTAGCCGAAGTTCAGATCCCTGTTCGGCAGCAGCATGCTGTTGCCGAAGTTCACGTCCGAACCGACGATGAAGGTGCTGTCGTCCGCCTTGCCGGCGAAGTATCCGGTGAGCGCGACGTCAACCGCTCCCTGCGAGTACGACACCAGCATGTTGCCGGTACTCGCCGGGCGCCGGAACGGCCGCTGCCCGACGAGCGCGGTGTAGCCGCCGATTGGAATGCCCGGGAACAGCGGATTGAACAGCGGCGTGACCGAGCTGCTCAACGACCTGGTCACCTCGGCGTCGAGGTAGGTATACGAGCCGGCGAGCCGGATGCGGCCGACGACGGCGTCGGTCGAAATCTCGACGCCCTGGGACTTGAACGACTGCGAGTTGACGTACGCGCCGGGCGCGCCGGCAGCAATGGCAACGTCAGGAGCGATGCCGAACTGCGGCAGGAGATTTCTGCTGACGAACTCGACGAGATCGAAGAACTCGTTATTGAAGTAGGCGGCGCGAACGCGGGCGCGGCCGCGCCACAGTCCCTGTTCGATGCCGACGTCGAGGTTGCGTCCGCGCTCGGGACCGATCGGTCCGATGCCGGCGCTCTGCGCCAGCATCTGGCCGGCGGGCGTCTTCTGCAGCAGGCTGTAGAGCGAGCTGTTGACCGAGGTGACGCTGGTCGCCTTGATGCCCTTGCCGGCGTTGAACGTCATCCGCGTGTCGCTCCAGAACTCGTTGGCCATCGGCTTGCGCAGATAGGCGGCGACCGACAGCCGCGGCGAGTAGCGCGACGCGTAGCCTTCGATGTGCGCGTGTCCGATTCCCGCGGTGACGCTGACCCGATCCGCGAGCGCGCCTCGCCCTTCCACCCACACCGCGTTGTTGTTCCTCGTCGTCGTCGGATCGGCGTCGGGATTGGTGTAGGCCTGTTCGCGCTCGTAGTCGCCGCCGCCGGAGACGCTGAAGCTGTTGTTGAACTGATAGGTCGCCTGCGCGTAGAACCCCTGTCGCGCCGATCGGCTGTCGCCGGCGAACGTACCGAAGTCGAGCGCACCCTGCCCGGTGACCGAGTAGCCGTTGGCGCCGGTGATCGTCGTAACGTCGCCGAAGCCGACGCCGAAGATGTCCTGGCCGCTCAGCGTCGGATTCTCGAAGTGCGATCGCAGGCCGGTCAGCCCGACGCGAACCGCCGCCTGCCACTTGTCGGTGATCTGCGTCTGGCTGCTGATGCCGAAGAGATGCAGGCTGCTGTTGGAAAAGTAGTCGTCGGGGACGCCGTAGAAGCTCTGCGCGTTCGGCGACTCGTAGTGGTTGTCGATCCAGCGCACGGTCGCGCTGAGGTCGGTGTTGCTGCCGAGCGCCGCGCCGAAACGGCCGGCGTAGGTCTTGATCCAGTACTTGTTGTTGGGCAGATCGTTGTCGGTGGCGAGATGCGCGAACTCGCTGAAGTAATCGAACCGCTGCACCACGCCGCCGACCGACCCGGCCGGCCGGCTGGTCGTGAGGTTGCCGGCGTCGAGTGACAGCGACGCTTCGGGCATTCGGGTGCGGCCGCGGCGCGAGGTGACGCTGATCACACCGGCGAGCGCGTCGGTGCCGACGATGACGCTGTTGGCTTCGCGCAGGACTTCGATCCGCTCGACGCCGGCCATCGAAAACTGCGACAGATCGATCGCGCCGCCGATGTCGTTCGCCGGAATGCCGTCGACGACCACCCGGTTGAAGTTGGAGTTGCCGCCACGGATGAACATCGAGGTGATGCCGCCGCGCGCGCCGACCTGGACGAGCGAGCTGCCGGGGACGAGCCGCAACGCTTCGAGCACGTCCGGCTTGCCGATCGCTTCGAGCGTTTTCGCGTCGAGCACCGTGACCGATGCGCCGACCTGCGACGGCAGGACTTCGTCGGCAGCGGCGGTGACGGTGACGTCGGTTTCGAGCGGACCGAGCGGCAGCGACACTTCCACGTTCGTCCTCGCGCCGCTGGCGACGAACATCGGGCTCGTCGTGCGCACCTGGAATCCGTCGGCCGTGGCCTGGATCTGGTAGCGCCCTTCGGCGACGCCGTCGAACGTGAAATCGCCCTGACTGTCGCTGCGGGTTTCGTTCGTGACCTGGCTGTCGCGCAGGAGCTTGATGCTGGCACCGGCGACCCGGGCACCGAGCGGATCGACGATCGTTCCTTTGATGGAAGCGTCATCAGCGGCGGACGCCGGCACGGCGCCCGCGGCGATGGTCAGGAGGAGCACACACACACCGGTCCAGCGAGTCATCAGCCATTCCTCGAGCAGGCGGTGGACTTCTGAACCGGAAGGCGTACCTTCTGTCGTCGCAGAAAGTCGACCGCAGGAACGCCTGGGTAGGTCTCCTGGCTCGGAGGTGCAGAGCATGCTCTGCGGCCGCTTCACCTTCCCCGGGACGTTTTTCAACGGGCCGAGTGGCTGTTCGAAGCGGCGTCCTCACTCACAGTGGCGGGACCGCGCCGGATTCGCACCGGACTTCCCTGTTATGCCCCCCGCGGGCACCCAGACGAGACTCGGGTTATATCACGACGCCGTTGACACCGACAAATCACCGATGAGCAACCTCGCGTCCGTCGCCCCTCGACTCCCAGATCTGCGACAGCCGGTAGGCGTTCTCTGATTTCGTGAACACGATCGTCGGCTTGTCGCCCGCCGGATCCTGTCCGCCGACGGCGCTGGTGAGCGCGAAGCCCGCGGTCGCATGCTTGTCCATGCCGCGGATCTCGATCACGCTGCTGCCGAACTCGGCCGCTTCGATCTGGTAGCGCCCGGCCGGAAACGATTCACTTCCGACCACGAACGGAAACGGCACGTTCACCGTGATGACGTCCTGGGCGTGCGCTGACGCGGCGAACATCCCGAGAAAAAGAACCGCAAACATCGACGACCTGCTGACGGGTTTCATACGCGACCTCTTCTCTCGGCGCTGACACTCTGCGTCGAGGCAAGACCAGGGCCGCACTTCATTGTCGATTGGTGATTGGTGATTGGTGATTGATTGCAGATTCCTTGGGGCGGGATGGAACGCGAGCCCTGCACGATCGCCCCAGCCTCTGCACACGACGAATGGAACTCGCGCGAATACGCCCGCGGCGGCAGCGGCACTCGCTTTGCGCGATCGATCCCGTTTGTCCGACACCCATAACTCTGAGAGGTGAGGTTTATGCGACGCAGGATTGGCGCACTGATCGTGGCGCTCGCGTGCGGCGGCGCGGGACTCGCGGCCGCGCAGGAAACCACCGGCACGATCACCGGCCGCACGCTCGACGCGCAGGGACTTCCGGTACCCGGCGCGACCGTGACGGTAAGTGGACCGCAAGGACGGAAGACGGCGATCACCGACGGGCAGGGACGCTTTGCGTTTCGCTTCGTCACGCCCGGCATTTATACGGTTCGGACCGAGCTTCATGGATTCAAAACGGTCGAGCGTAAAGACATCAACGTGAGCCTCGGCCAGACCATGGACATTCCGATCAGGATGGAAATTGGCGGTGTCACCGAACTGGTGAATGTCACCGCGGCGCCGCCGCTCATCGATCCGACATCAACGACGACGGGCGCCGTCATCTCGAGCGATTTGCTGGAGCGCATCCCGGTCGGGCGGCGCATCAGCGACACGTTATACCTCGCGCCCGGCGTCAGCAGCGGCGGCAACGTCGGCCAGGCGAACCCATCCGTGTCGGGAGGTTCAGGACTCGAGAATCAGTACGTGATCGACGGCGTCAACGTCACCAATCAAGGCTACGGCGCGCTCGGCTCCTATTCGATCACGTTCGGGTCGCTCGGCAACGCGACGCCTTTCGATTTCATCAAGGATGTCGAGGTGAAGACCGGCGGCTACGAAGCAGAGTTCGGCCAGTCGACCGGAGGCGTGATCAACGTCGTCACCAAGAGCGGCACCAACGACCTGCGCGGATCGCTCTTCGCCTACGATCGTCCCGACGGCCTCGAAGGCACCTGGACGCAGGTGCAGACGCCGAACGGCACGGTTCAGACGCTGGGTTCTCACAACTACGACGGCGGCGCCGAAGGCGGCGCGCCGCTCATCAAGGACAAGGCGTTCTTCTTCGGCGCCATCGATCCGTCGCGCGACGTGGGAACGCTCCAGGCGGCGCAGGACTTCCCGCTGCTCGGCCTCGGCGGCGTCGACCGCATCCGCGACAGCCTGACCTACGCGGCGAAAGGCACGGTTCAGCTCGACAGCAACCATCGCCTCGACGTCTCGTTTTTTGGCGATCCGTCGACCGGGCTCAACGGTCCGCAGCGCGGCGCCGCGCTGCTCAACCAGACGACGGCGGGGTTCAGCTCGCTGTCGTACGGCGGGCACAACCAAACGGTGCGCTACGACGGGGCGCTGTCCGGCAGCTGGCTGATCGAAGGCTACTTCGCGCACGCCGTGAACAGCATCGCCGAGACGCCGTCGGTGGACGCGTGGAACGTCGTCGATCGCACGGTGACGCCGAACGTGATCACCGGCGGCATCGGCTCCTACGAGCCCGGCAACCAGAGCACGAGCCAGCAGTGGTCGATCAAGTCGACTAACGTGGTGCGAACGCACCAGATCAAGTACGGTTTCGAATTCGATCACGCCCACTGGGATCAGCTGAACAGCTACACCGGTCCGACGATCACCGCGCCGAACGGGCAGCAGACTGCCACCGGCGCGCAGGTGCAAATCATTCCCGATCCGGATCTCGGCGAGATCTACCGCGTCGTCCGGGCGCGGTTCACCACCGGGCCGATGACGACGCAGAACTATGAGACGTTTTTCGTGCAGGACACCTGGAAAGTCGGTAACCGCCTCACCGTCGATCCGGGGCTGCGCTACGAGCAGGAGACGCTGAGCGGCGTCGTCATCTCCAACTTCAGCCTGAAAAACAACTGGGCGCCGCGGATCGGCGCAACGTTCGATGCGACCGGCGACGGCAAGACCAAGATCTACGGCAACTGGGGACGTTTCTACGCGCGGATGCCCAACGACCTGGCGGCGCGCGCGCTGTCACCTGAAGTCACGATGACCCGCGGCGACTACTACGACGCTGCCCTGACGCAGCCGATTCCCGACGGCACGCTCGCGGGCGGGCAGACGACGCATCTCGTTCTCTCGGGTGCCGCGGGCGGCGACACCATCGATCCCAACTCGAAGATGTCGTACATGAACGAACTGGTCGCCGGCCTCGAACGCGAGATCATGCCGCACACGAGCGTCGGGGTCCGCTACATCCACCGCGATCTCGGCCGGATGCTCGAGGACGTCGCCAACTGTCCGATGGCCGCCTATTTCCTCGACGCGACGTCGAGTATCTGCAGCAGCGTGTCGTACATCCTGACCAATCCGACCGCGGCCACGCCGATCAATCCGGCGGTGGTGGCGGCGGACCCCGATTTCGCCGGCGTGACGTTCGCCGATCCGGTGCACGTCTACAACGCGGTGGAGATCACGCTGAACCGTCGGCTCGCGAACAACTGGTCGGCGCTGGCCTCCTACCGCTGGTCGCGGCTGCGCGGCAACTTCGAGGGTTTCTACCGGAATGACAACGGCCAGTCCGATCCCGGCATCTCGTCGCTCTACGACTTCCCGCAGAACGATCCGACCTACACCTCGATCGGCGTCCCGCAGTTCGGTTTCCAGGGTGACATCCGGTTCCTCGGTGATCCCGACGGCATCCTGCCGCTCGATCGACCGCAGCAGCTCAAGCTGATCGGAAACTACCTGTGGCGCGATCTGAATCTGGGCGTTGCCTTCAACGCCACTTCCGGCGCGCCGTTGACGCCGCTGGCGACCAACGCGGTCTACGGGAACGGGGGCGAGATTCCGGCCGATGCGCGCGGCGCCGGCATCCAGACGGTGGACGGCTTCATGACGCGCACGCCGTTCATGACCCAGATCGATTTCCAGGCGGCGTATCAGCTCAAGATGCGCGGCGCCCGCAAGCTGACGGTGCTGGCCGACATCTTCAACCTGTTCGATCAGCAGACCGTGACCGGGTACGACTCCTACACGTCGCTGACCTTCGGCGCCGGTCCGAATCCGAACTTCGGCCAGCCGACGTCGCAGATCATCGCCGGACCGCAGATCCAGGCGCCACGGCAGATCAGACTTGGCGCTCGCTTCTCGTTCTAAGTTCTCAGTTCTCAGTTCTTTAGTCTTTGAGAGCTATGCCGAATCGTTCAGCCATGCGGTAGAGCGTGCGGCGGTCGATCCCGAGGATCTCCGCCGCACGCGTGCGGTTTCCGTTGGCGGCCTCGAGCACGTGGAGCAGATAGCGGCGCTCGAGGTCGTCCAGCGTTGGCAGGTCGGAGAACGGCTGCTCGTGGGGCACCGGGCGGACCGCCATCACACTCTCGGGCAGATCGAACACTTCGATCAGCGATCCGCGGCTGGAAACGACCAGGCGTTCGATGGTGTTGGCCAGTTCTCGGACGTTGCCGGGCCAGCCGTAGCGCATCAGCGCCTCGAGCGCTTCGGCCGACAATACTTTCTTCTGACCGGCGCGCCTGCTCGCCGCTTCGAGAAAGCTGCCGATGAGCAGCGGAATGTCGGCGCGGCGTTCGCGGAGCGGAGGCACCTTGATGACGATGACGCTCAGCCGGTAATAGAGGTCCTGTCGGAAGCGGCCCTCGGCAACCGCCTGCTCGAGCGGCACGTTGGTCGCCGCTATCACCCGGGCCGACACGTGCAGCGATCGGTTGCCGCCGACCGGCCGCACTTCCCCTTCCTCGAGGACGCGCAGCAGCCGGACCTGGAGCGCCGGCGTGGTGTCGCCGATCTCGTCGAGCAGCACGGTGCCGTTCCCCGCCTGCTCGAACACGCCCTTGTGATCGTTGACCGCGCCGGTGAACGACCCGCGCTGGTGGCCGAACAACTCCGACTCGAGCAGCGTGTCGGCGATGGCGCCGCAGTTGATCGCCACAAACGGCTCACGGGCGCGCCGGCCGTGGCTGTGGATCGCCTGCGCGACCAGTTCCTTGCCGACGCCGCTCTCGCCGGAGATCAACACCGGCGCCGACGAATCGGCGGCATAGGCGATCTGCTTGTAGACCTCGAGCATCGGCGCGGTGCGGCCGATGAGCCGGCCGGTCGCACCGGCCGGCATCTCCGCCGCGGAGTCCTCCTGGCCCGTGCCCTGCTGCAGCGCGTGTTCGACGATGCGCTTGATCTCGGCAATGTCGAACGGCTTGCTGATGTAGTCGAACGCGCCGGCCCGGACCGCTTCGATCGCGGTCTCCAGCGTGCCGAACCCGCTGATCAGCACGACCGGCCTGCCCTGATCGCTCCTGAAGCGCCGCAGCAGATCGATGCCCGAGCGCGGCGCGTTCAGGTTGATGTCCGAAATGAGCAGATCGAACGGCTGTTCCCGCATCCTCGTCATCGCGGCATCGGGATCCTGTACCGCCACGAACTCTCGATCGGGCGCTTCCAGCAACTCCTCGAGAAACTTGCACGTGTCCGCATCGTCGTCGACCAGGAGAATGCGCGGCACGCCTAGACCGCCTCCGCCACCGAACCGGCGGCTGGAAGATCGATGACGAACACCGCGCCGGTCGCGCGATTGTGCGCGGCGATGGAGCCGCCGTGCGAACGGATCACGTCGCGGACGATGGCGAGGCCGAGGCCGGTGCCCTGGCCGGTCGGCTTCGTCGTCGCCCACGGCTCGAAGAGGCGCCCGAGGATTTCGGCGGGGATACCGGGCCCGGTGTCGGCGACCTCGAGACGGACGCCGTCTCCACGCGCGGCGGCCGAGATGGCGAGGCTGCCGCCGGCCGGCATCGCGTCGAGCGCGTTGTTCACCAGGTTCAGCAGCGCCATCTCCAGTTGAGTGACGTCGGCCCGGATCGCCGGCAGGTTCGCGGCAATCGCGAACTGCGCCCGGATGTTGGACCGCGACAGCCGCGGCTGCGCGATCTCGCGCACCCGTTCGATGATGTCAGAGACCGCGACGGTCTCGAAGCCGGGCGGTTGACGCGCGTAGTCGAGCATCGACCGGAGCACGCGCGTGACCTGCTGGATCTGCGTGTCCACGGTCTGCAGCCGCGAGCGCGTGCGCTCGTCGGTCTTCGGATCCTCGCGAATCATCTGCACGTAGCCCGACACCAGGTTCAGCGGCGTTCCCGCCTGGTGCGCGACGTTGGCGGCGACCTGACCGAGCACGGCGACGCGCTCGGCGCGGGCAATCCGCTCGTGCAGCGACTGGTTGAACCGTTCCAGCTGATCGAGCATCCCGTCCAGTCGCGCCGCGATCGTCCCCAGCTCGTCGTGGCGGACCATCGCCGTCCGCGCGCTCAGGTCGCCGGCGGCTGTCTGTTCCATGGTTCGCACGATGGCCGCGAGCGGCTTGCCGACGAGCAGGCGCACGGCCAGGTATGCCAGCACCGTCACCAGGACCATCGTCGGCAGCGCAACCCTGAGCGCGATGCCGACTCCGCGCTGGCGCGCCTGAAGCAGGTTCTCCAGGCCGACGGTGGCGACGACGACGTACTTGTCGCGGCGCGGAACCGGGACGGCCGTGATGACCACCGTCTCGCTGCGGTCGGTGACCGGGGACATGGTCATGATGGCCCGCCCGGCGACATCCAGCACTTCCGCGCGTTCCTCGGTCGATGTGCTGGTGAACACGCTGAGATGACCGGCGGCATCGGTCTCGATCACCGAAATCACGTCGAGCACCGGGTCGGCCACGACCAGATCGTGGAGCATGTCGCGGATGTCGAGCGGGTCGAGCGGCGTGTCGCGCGCCGCGAGATTCGCGGCCGCCGACTGCGCGCTCAGCCGCGACGCATCGGTCAGCTCCTGATCGATGTCCCGCTCGAACGAACGGGTCTCCAGATAGGTCACGCTCGCGACGACGCCAATCACGATCAGCGCGACGAACAGTGACAACCGGCCGCTCAGGGACATCGGCAGAGGCTACCAGCCCGGACCAAACCGCCACGGTGTGGCGGATGTGCGCGTCGAAGGGGCGCGGCGCGCGCGCGCGTGATATCGGTCAACCCGCTGTCAGCCAAGTCTTTACCGGATTGTAGCCCACCGGCGGCGAGGGGCACGCGCTTTGATGACTTGCCAACCCGTTCGATCGTGCCGCGAGACTCATGGCGAGGAAACGACTCCCACTCCTGATCCTGGCTGCGGCGCTGGCTTCACTTGGTTTTGTCCAGTCCGCGCCGCCGTCGTCGTCGACGACGCTGAGGCTGCGCGGCACGATCGAAAAGTACGAGTCAGCCACCCGCGTGCTGTCGGTGGTGACGTCGAACGGGACGGTGCGGTTCCCGCTGGCGGCAACCGCGCGCATCCGCCAAGGGTGGCACCAGATAGACGCGTCACTCCTCGAGAAGCTGTCCGGGTACCGCGCCGACATCCGCTACTCGGAGTCCGGAGGACACAAGACCGTCGAATCGGTTCACGTGGTCGGCAAACCGAAAGGATAGAGCGATGAGTGCAGGCGTGCTGTTAGTCGTTGACGATCCGCAGGTGGTCACACATCTCACCAACATCCTGGCCAGGCGCTACGAAGTCCGGACGGCGCGCGACGCCGATTCCGCGCTGGCGATCTTCCGCAACTGGCATCCCTCGCTCATCGTCACCGATCTCGAGATGCCGATCGTCGACGGAGTGGAGTTGTGCCGCCGCGTTCGCCAGACTTCGAACGTCCCGGTCATCGTGATTGCCTCCAGCACCGACGGACCGTCCGAGGTCACGGCGCTCGACGCCGGCGCCGACGACTACATCAGGAAGCCGTACAGCATCGACTCGCTGCTCGCGCGGGTCCGGGCGGCGCTGCGGCGCAGCACCGACATCACGGAGACGCCGGCGCTCGGCGTCGGCGAATTCCACATCGACTTCAACGATCGGCGCGTTCACGTCCACGGCCAGCCGGTCCGCCTGACGCCGAAGGAGTTCGACCTGTTCGTCTACATGGCGCGGCATCCGAACCGGGTCCTGCCGCACCGGACCCTGCTCGGCGCGGTGTGGGGCGAGGCGTGCGAGGACCAGTCGGAGTATCTGCGGGTGTTCGTCGGACAGCTGCGCAAGAAGCTGGAGTCCGACCCGGCGAAACCGCGCTACCTCGTCACCGAACCGTGGGTCGGCTACCGCTTCAATCCGACCGGCAACTCCGTGCAATGAACAGCGCGGCGGCGTGGATTGGCATCGCCGTCTGCGGGGCGGCGCTGGCTGGCCTGTCCGACTGGGCCCTCCGCACGCGCCCCGAGATCGAGATCGAAAGCGCGCAGGTCACGTCCGGTCCAATCGAACGGCGCATTCTCGCGACCGGCACCGTGCAGCCGGTCACCACGGTCGACGTCGGCACGCAGGTCTCCGGAACGGTGCAGTCTCTCGGCGCCGATTTCAACTCGATCGTGCACGCCGGCGATGTCGTGGCGCGGCTCGACCCCAGCCTCTATCAGGCGGCGCTCGACCAGGCCCGCGCCAGCATGCGCGAGGCCGAGGCCGCGCTCAATCAGGCGCAGGCCGATCTCGCGGGCCTGCGAACGGCGCAAATGGACGCGCAGCAGAAGTTCGATCGAGCCAATGCGTTGTGGAAGGGCGGCATCATGACCAGGGCGGATTTCGACGCCGCCCAGATTGCGATGAACGAAGCCTCCGCCGACGTGCGATCGGGCGAGGCGCGCGTCAACCAGGCGCGCGCGACGGTCGATCAGGCGAAAGCGGTGGTCGACCAGGCCACGGTCGATCTCGATCACACCATCATTCACTCGCCGATCGACGGCATCGTCGTCTCGCGAAACGTCGACGTCGGCCAGACCGTGGCCGCGGCGCTGTCGGCGCCCGTGCTGTTCCAGATTGCGAGCGACTTCAGCAAGGTGCAGGTCCAGGTGGAGGTCGACGAGTCGGACGTCGGCGGCCTCACGCCGGGCGAGGCGGTGTCGTTCGAAGTCGCCTCGTACCCGGGTGAGAAATACCACGGAACGGTCGAGCAGGTGCGGCTGCAGCCGGTGGCGCAGCAGACGAGCACGACCGCAGCGTCGGCTGGTCCGCCCTCCTCGAGCGTGGTCGGCACCGTCGTCAGCTACACGGCGGTTATCGACGTCGCAAACCCCGAGGCGAAGCTTCGCCCGGGCATGACGGCGGAAGTCGCGCTCGAGGGCCTGCGCCGTGACGAGGCCATCCGTATTCCGAACAGCGCGCTGTCGTTCCGTCCACCAGCTGACGTGTTGCAGGCACTCGGCGAAACCCAGATGCCGGTGCCAACCGACGTCACGCTTTCCGACGGCGCCAGCACCAAGCCGTCCGACGTCTGGGAGTACGACGGCAAACGGTTCACACCAATCGCGGTTCGCGTCGGAATCGCCGATCAGCAGTGGACCGAGCTTCTGAGCGGCTCGCTTCGACCCGGCGACACGCTGGTGACGAGCGCCACCGTGCGCCAGCGGCACGGAATCTGACCTTCACGGGTCCGAGCCTCGCGTGCGGATAACCACCAGCCACGATCCTCTCGTCGCGCCGGTCCAGCCATCCTCGCCGCTGGCCTCAGCACTCATCGTCGCTTCGCTGGCGGTCGTCTTTCTCATCGACCGGGCCACTTCCGCGGCACCGGTGCAGCATCTCTACTATCTGCCGATCATCATCGCCGGGCTGCGGTTCAGGATGCGCGGCGGCGTCATCGCGGCGCTGGCAGCCATCGTCCTGTATCACGTCGCGAATCCGCACCTCCTCACCTTCAGGTACGAGGAATCGGATCTCGTGCAGATTGCGTTGTTCCTGGCGGTCGGGACGATGACGGCGAAGCTGACCAACGACGCCGAACGGCTCCGCACGCTGGCGATGACCGACGATCTGACCGGTCTTCACAACCTGCGATCGTTCGAGCAGCGGCTGACGGCGATGGTCACCGAAACGCGAGAGACGCAGACGTCGCTGGCGCTGCTCGTCCTCGACGTAGATCGCCTGAAATCGCTCAACGACGAGTTCGGACATCTCGCCGGCGCCGAAGCGGTACGGACCGTCGGTCATCTCATCGGCGCTCGCATGCCCGCGGAAGCGGTCGCCTGCCGTTACGGCGGCGACGAGTTCGTGATCGCGATCCCGCGCTGCACGCCGTTCATCGTTCACCGGATTGCCGACGATCTGCGGCGCGCCGTCCACGACACCGTGCCGGTGCTGGCGGGACGCCGGTTCCCGGCCGGAACGCTGTCGATCAGTATCGGAGCCGCGTGCGCGTCAGTCGAGCGGCATCCGGCGCCGCCGCTGTCGGCATCGCGTGATGTGGAGGTGGGTGAAGCGCTCTTTCGCGCGGCAGATACGGCGCTCTACCGCGCGAAAGCTGGTGGACGCAATCAGGTGTGCGTCGTCGCGTAGTGCTCAGTGGTTCGCCTGCATCGTGCCCTGATACGGCAGCACCTGGCCGGCGACGGCGTCGGTCTCGAACGACATCGTCTGATAGCCGGAGCGCCGGATCTCGATGTGATGACGCCCCGGCGTCAACGTCAGCGGCGCCGACTGCGGCCCGAAGTCCGACGCGCGCCCGGCGAAGCCGCCATCCACGTAGATCTCGGCGTCAGCCGGCGTAATCTCGAAGCTCACGCCAGCGCGGTCGGCCGATGCCTGCTGCACCGCCACCGTGCCGCCCGACTGCGGATACGAACCGGACGGGTAGGACGCGGGCGGATAAGACGCCGGCGGATAGCCTCCGACCGGCGGGTAGCCGGCGGGCGGCGCCGGGTACGCCGGATACGGGTACGACGGATAGGGGTACGGATACGGATAGGGGGCAGCAGGGTACGGGTACGGATACCCCGCGTAGAAATACGGGAACGCGACCGGGTAGCCGACGTACAGCCCGAAGCCCACCCTCACGTGCGGATGGAACGCGTAGTACGGGCGATAGAAGTGGTGCGGCGCGACGACGACCGCGCGCGGCGCCACGACGGCACGCGGTACCGCGACCGCGTGAGGCGCGACGACGACGGAGCGGTGCGCAACGAAGACTGGCCGCGCAACAACTGCCCGGGGCGCCACGATTGCCGGGCGCGCGACGATAGCCGGGCGTGCGACGATTGCCGGGCGCGCGACGATTGCGGGTCGCGCGACCATAGCCGGGCGCGCGACGACCGCGCGTGGAACGGCGACCGCGCGCCCGCCCTGAGGAGCGACGCGCACTGCCTGTCGCATCGCGCCCGCGCGCTGCGGATCGGCGTGCGCCGGAACGGCGGCGAACGCCAGGGTGAACACCACAACTGCCGATGAGGCAACCATATTGGGACGCATAAGAACTCCGTAAGCTCTCGGGGTCTCAACCGCGAGGGCGGCTCTCCAGCCGCTGTCCCCTATTGTCGCAACTCCCTTGCCAGTTTCAAATCGCCTATTTTCCGCACGCTTCTGCGATTGTCGCCGTCGCACGTCATCAATTGGAGACGTATCAGAAGCGCAGCCGTGTACCGATCCACGCGCGGCGCGGAGCGCCGGGCGCGTAAAAAGTTGCGTGCTGGACGGGGAACTCGCCATTGGTCGCAGGGAACGGCCGCGCGATGTAGTTGCCGGTACTGGTGAATGCCGTCGGCCCGAGCTGCGCCGCGGTGGCGTAGCGGCGATCGAAGAGGTTGTTGACCTGCCCGACGATCTGGAGCCAGCGCGTCACGTCATAGCGGCCGCCGAGATTCACGACAGCGTACGCCGCCGATGCGCCCGGGCCGAGGTAGTAGGAGCCATCAGGCTCGTGCTGGTTGTTCTCGTTCCCGCGCGCGTACGACTGCGAGGCGCCGACGACATCCGCATCGAGCGCAAGCGCAGTCGTGACCTGCACGTCGGCGAACATCTTCAGCGAGTGTCGCGGGATGAGCGGCATGCGGTCGCCGGGCGCGATCTCGATCGATCCCTCGAGTCCGGGCCGGCCGGACAGTGCGGCGTCGTTGGTGCTGTTGCCGCCGCCGTTGAGCGCTTCCCCGCTCTGGAACGTCGCGTCGAGGAACGTGTAGCCGGCGCCCAGCGTCACGCGTCCCATCTTACGCTCCGCACCGAGCTCGATTCCCTGGCGCCGGGTCTTGCCGAAGTTCGTGAAATATCCGAAGCCGGACTGCTGCGCCAGGACGAAAAGAATGTCGTCGCGGTTGTCGGCGCGGAAGAAGCCCGCGTGCCATCGAATGCCGCGCTCGAAGCCGCGAACGCCCGCTTCCCACGTGCGGGTCACCACCTGCTGGAGTGGCGGATCGCCGGCCATCGCGTTGGGCAGCTTGCACGGCTCGGCGGGATCGGCGCAGCCAAGCTCGATTGACGTCGGCGCCCGGCTGCCTTCGCCGTAGCCGGCGTACAGGTTGACGTCCTGCGACGGGCTGAAAGTGACGCCGGCCGCGGGATTGAACCGGCTGAACACGTGATCGGCGGTGAGCGAGCCGGGCTCGCCGCCAGGCGTGATGCCGTCGGTATTGTGAATCGACGTGCGGTTGAAGCGGCCCGACAACGTGACGTGCCACGCTTTGTGAAACGTCAATGTGTCGGTC
>Ga0066903_100002376_pt1 | contig 14666 bp, 13 predicted proteins | sample PanSoiMetaGPlot1_FD_67491 | JGI IMG/M metagenome (GOLD analysis project Ga0066903, IMG submission 67491) | Tropical forest soil microbial communities from Panama analyzed to predict greenhouse gas emissions - Panama Soil - Plot 1 (version 2) | ecosystem: Environmental > Terrestrial > Soil >...
CGCGCACGGCGAGACGACGCTCGTCGTCGACCCGGCGCGACTCGTCGAGGCGTGCGAACACCTCCGCGACGAGGAGGGATTCTGCTTTCTCTCGGACGTCTCGTCCGTGGACTACCTGGGCTGGGCCGACGAGCCGGTCGCCGGCTACTGGGGCGGGGCGGACGGCCGCGACCTGAACGAGCCGGGCACGTGGGGTCTGGCGCGGAAGCCGGCGCCGAAGCCGAAGCGTTTTGCCGTCAACTTCCACCTGCTCTGCGTGCGCTCGGGCGCGCGTGAGGCGCGGCGCCTGCGCGTGCAGGTCTGGGTCGACGACGGCGAGCACGTGCCGAGCGTCGTCAGCGTGTGGCCGACCGCCGACTGGCAGGAGCGCGAGGTCTGGGACATGATGGGCATCCGCTTCGCCGGCCATCCCGACCTCTCGCGGATCCTCATGGACGACGACTGGGAGGGCTTCCCGCTCCGCAAGGACTACCCGATCGGCGGCGAGCCGGTCAGGTTCTCGGGAGAGGAGTAGATCGTGGCGATCGCCGAGCGGCGGCCGGCCCGCATCTACGAAGGCTCGCGCATCCCGCAGCCGATCCCGTCCGTGCTGCAGGTGCCGGAGGCGCTGCGACGGTCGGACGACATCCTCGAGGTCAACTTCGGGCCCAACCACCCGTCCACGCACGGGGTGCTGCGGCTGATCGTGGAGCTCGACGGGGAGAAGGTCGTCGGGCTGCGGGCGGTGGTCGGCTACCTGCACACTGGCTTCGAGAAGTCGATGGAGTCGAAGACGTGGTGGAAGGCGATCCCGTTCGCGCCGCGGATGGACTACCTCGCCTTCCAGGCCAACGAGCTGGCCTTCGTGCTGGCGATCGAGAAGCTGCTCGGCATCGAGGTGCCGCCGAAGGCGACCTGGATGCGGATGCTGCTCACCGAGCTGAACCGGGTCCACTCGCACCTCGTCTGGCTCGGCACCTCGGCGCTCGAGCTGGGGGCAATCTCGCCGTTCTGGTACACGTTCCGCGAGCGCGACCGGGTGCTCGACCTGTTCGAGATGGTGGCCGGGACGCGCATGCACACGCGCTACTTCCAGGTCGGCGGCCTCGCCGAGGACATCCCGCGCGGATTCTTCGACGAGTGCCGCAAGTTCTGCGAGGCGATGCCGGCCGCGGTCGACCAGTACGAGGCGTTGCTGACGCAGAACGAGATCTGGCTCAAGCGCACGAAGGGCGTGGGGCTCCTGTCCGCCGACGACGCACTCGCGCTCGGCCAGTCTGGTCCCGTCCTGCGCGGCTCGGGAGTGGACTGGGACCTGCGCCGCGCGGAGCCCTACCTCGCCTACGACCAGGTCGACTTCGACGTGCCCGTCTACCACAACGGCGACGTCTGGGACCGGTACAAGGTGCACATGGACGAGATGCGGGAGTCCACCCGCATCGCGGCCCAGGCGCTCGAGGGCATGCCCGGCGGAGCGTGGATCGCCGACGACCGCAAGGTCGTGCTGCCGCCGCGCGAGGAGCTGCACACGTCCATGGAGACGCTGATCCACCACTTCAAGCTCGTCACCGAGGGCTTCCGCGTGCCCGAGGGCGAGGTCTACCTCGCGATCGAGTCGCCTCGCGGCGAGTTCGGCTGCTATCTCTGCTCGGACGGCGGCTCGAAGCCGTGGCGCGTGCGCTTTCGGGCGCCCAGCTTCATCGCCCTGCAGGCGACGGCCACGCTGATGAACGACGCGCTCGTCGCGGACATGATCGCCGCGGTCGGCTCGCTGGACACCGTCATGGGCGAATGCGACCGATGACGACCCGGGACTTCGACGCGCAGGTTCGCGAGATCGCTTCGCAGTACCCCGACTCGCGCTCGGCGGTGCTGCCGGCGCTGCGGATCGCGCAGGAGCGCCACGACGGCTGGCTGCCGCCCGAGGCGTTCGTCGAGGTGGCCGACGCGCTCGAGCTCACGCCTGCGTACTGCCAGGCGGTCGCGTCCTTCTACGACATGTACCACCTGGCGCCGACCGGGAAGCACTCGGTGGAGGTGTGCACGAACCTCTCCTGCGCGCTCGCGAAGGCGCAGGACGTCGTCGAGGCGTTCGAGTCCGAGCTCGGCGTCAAGGTCGGCGAGACCACCGAGGACGGCGAGATCACCTTCCGCGCCGTCGAATGCCTCAACGCCTGCGGCTACGCGCCCGTCGTCGCGGTCGACCACCGCTACCGGCATCCCGTCCACCCGGAGGACGTGCCGGCGATCGTCGAGGAGCTCCGTGCCGGCTCGTAGCATGCTGCTCGCGGGCGTCGAGGAGCACGACCTGACGACGGTCGAGGGGTACCGCGCCGTCGGCGGCTACGAGGCGCTCCCGAAGGCCCGGGCCATGACGTCGGACGACCTGATCGCCGAGCTCCAGGCCGCGAACCTGCGCGGCCGAGGCGGCGCCGGCTTCCCGATGGGCCGCAAGGCGTCGCTGATCGACCGCAAGAGCGGGCGGCCGACCTACCTGGTCGTCAACGCGGACGAGTCGGAGCCCGGCGCCTTCAAGGATCGCGAGGTGGTGGCGAAGGCTCCGCAGCGCCTGATCGAGGGCTGCCTGATCTCCGCGCACGCGATCGAGTCGAGACACGTCTTCATCTACATCCGCGGCGAGTACCTGACGGAGTACGAGATCCTCCAGGCGGCCGTCGACGAGGCCCGCGCCGCCGGGCTCTTCGATCCGGTCGAGATCACCGTCCATCGTGGCGCCGGCGCGTACATCTGCGGCGAGGAGACCGCGCTGCTGGACTCGCTCGAGGGCCGCCGCGGCCAGCCACGCCCTCGCCCGCCGTTCCCGCCGGTGCAGGGGCTGTACGGCGAACCGACGCAGATCAACAACGTCTGCACGATCGCGAGCGTCCCGGAGATCATCGCGATGGGCGCCGCCGAGTGGGCGAAGATCGGCGCCGAGTCCTCGCCGGGGACAGCGATCTTCTCGATCTCGGGCAACGTCGTGCAGCCGGGGAACTACGAGCTCGAGCTCGGCACACCTATGCGAGAGCTGATCTACGACTGGGCCGGAGGCATCCCCGACGGACGTGAGCTCAAGGGCGTCATCCCCGGCGGGTCCTCCGTGCCGATCCTGACGCCCGACCAGATCGACGTGTCGCTCGACTACGACTCGATCGGCGCGCTGGGCTCGTTCTTCGGCTCGGCCTCGCTGATCGTCGTCGACGACCGCTGCTGCATGGTGCAGCTCGCGCTGCGGGCCGCGAAGTTCTACATGCACGAGTCGTGCGGCAAGTGCACGCCCTGCCGCGAGGGCACTCGCTGGCAGGTGCAGCTGCTGGAGAAGATCGAGGCCGGCGAGGCCACCCACGCGGACCTCGACCTGCTCTCGTCGGTGGGCTCGAGGATCCTCGGGAAGTCGCTCTGCGCGCTCGGCGACTTCGCCGTCTACCCGGTGCAGAGCTACATGAGGAACTACCCGGACGAGTTCCGCGCCCACGTCGACCAGGGCGGCTGCCCATTCCATGGGCAATCGTCGATCGAGGGCATCGTCGCGCCCTCTGACCTGCACGTTCACGCCGCGGTGGAGGCACACGCGTGAGCACGCCCGAGCTCGTCACGCTGACGATCGACGACGTCGAGGTGTCGGTGCCCAAGGGCACGGGGCTCGTCGAGGCGGCGGCGATCGCCGGGGTCGAGATCCCTGTCTTCTGCTACGAGCCCCGGCTCGGCCCACCGGTCGGCGCGTGCCGCATGTGCCTGTGCGAGGTCGCACCCGGACCGCCGAAGCCGCAGGCCGCGTGCACGCTGACGGTCGCCGAGGGCATGACCGTGAAGACGGCGCACACCTCGGAGATGGCGGCCGAGAGCCAGAACGCGACGCTCGAGTTCATCCTCGTCAACCACCCGCTCGATTGCCCGGTCTGCGACAAGGGCGGCGAGTGCCCGCTCCAGGACCTGACCTTCCGCTACGGACCCGGCTCGACGCGGATGACGTTCTCCAAGCGCACCTACGACAAGCCGATCCCGATCTCGCCGACGATCGCGCTCGACCGCGAGCGCTGCATCCTCTGCTACCGCTGCACGCGCTTCTCGGAGGCCGTGTCCGAGGACGGCCAGCTCGTGGCCAGGAACCGCGGCTCACAGTCGCAGATCGCGACCTTCGAGGACCGACCCTACAAGGCGCCGTTCTCCGGCAACGTGATCGAGCTCTGCCCGGTCGGAGCGCTGACCTCGACGCAGTACCGCTTCGAGGGGCGCCCCTGGGAGATCCAGAACGTGCCGACGGTCTGCGGGCTCTGCCCGGTCGGCTGCAACATCACCGCCACGACCCGCGAGGGCAAGGTCAAGCGCATCCTCTCCCGCAACCACCCCGAGGTGGACGAGGGGTGGCTCTGCGACAAGGGCCGCTTCGGGTTCTCCGCGCTGCGCGCCGCCGACCGCGTGACGGCGCCGCTCCGCCGCAGCGGCGGCCGCCGCTTCGGCGAGATCTCGTGGACGGAGGCTCTCGACGAGCTCGAGCGGCTCGCCCGGGCCGCCGGCAGCCGGGTCGTGCTCGCCCTGTCCGGCACGGAGACGGTCGAGGTGGCCTACGCCCTCTCGAGGCTCGTCCGCGAAGGCCTCGGCGCGCACACGGCGGTGCTGCCCGAGGAAGCCAGCCAGGCGCTCGCCGCCTTCCGGCAGCCGCTGTCGGCCCTGCGCGACGCGGACGCGATCGTCGTCGTCGGCGACGACCCCGTCGTCGAGCGGGCGCCGGTCGTCGACCTGTGGATCCGCGCAGCGCGCAGGCAGGGCGCCGACATCGTCACCGTCGGCCCCTCCGGCCGCGTGCACACGAAGCCCGGGAGCTATGCCCGCGTCGAGGGGAAGATCGCCGACGAGCTCGGCGACGCGAAGCGGGTGGCCGTGGTCTGGTCCGGGCCCGGCGGGCATGGAGGCGCCGAGCCGGCCGCCCTGGCCAAAGCGCTCGGCAAGCGCGTCTTCGCCGTCTACCACCTGCCGGCGACGCCGAACGGCGCCGCAGTCGTGGACGCCTGGGACGCGGCCGGCGAGGGCGATGCGGCGCAACTCGACCGCATCGGCCTCCTGATCGTCTCCGGCGACGAGATCGCCCGCGACGGGCAGCTGCGCGAGCTCGCGGGCCGCGCGGACGCGGTCGTCGCCATCGGCGCCTTCGCCGACGAGCTGCGGCCGGTCGCCGACCTCGTCCTCCCGGCGACGAGCTACCTGGAGCGCGACGGGACGATGGTCAGCCTCGAGGGGCGGGTGCAGCGCCTGCGTCGAACGGCCATGCCGCCGTGCCCCGACGAGCTCGCCTGGATCGCAAAGCTCGCGGAGCGCTTCGGCGTCAGGATCGCCCCGGAGGCCCTCGGCGTGTTCGCCGAGCTGTCGCCGAAGCTCTTCGGCGGGGTGTCGCTCGCCGACATCGGCGAGCGGGCGACGCTCCGCGGCGTCGAGTCGCGCGCAGAGCCGGCACCCGAGCCCAGGCGGGCGTCGCGTGCGAAGGCCGCGAGCGGCGGGCCGCTTCGGCTGACGAGCTATCGCGCGCTGTTCTCCGGGCCGGCGGTCGAGCGCGTCCCCGAGCTTCGCTTCCAGCGCCCCGACCACGTCGTCGAGCTCTCCCCGAAAGACGCGTCCGTCCGCGGCGTCGAGAACGGCGACATAGTCCGCGTGAGCTCGAACGGCAACTCGGTCGAGCTGCGAGCGAGGGTCAACAGGCGCCTGCTCGCCGGAGTCGTGCGTGCTGCCGCCGAGCACGTGCAGGGCCTCGACGCCGGAGTCGAGGTGACGAAGCTGTGATCCTCGCCGAGGTCTGGTGGATCGGCCTGATCGAGGCGTTGCTGATCATCAACCTCGTCCTGCTCGCCTTCGCGTACACGACGCTGGTCGAGCGCAAGCTGCTCGGGCGCATGCAACTGCGCTACGGACCGAACCGCGCTGGGCCCTTCGGGCTCCTGCAGCCGATCGCCGACCTCGTCAAGCTCGTGCGCAAGGAGGCCTTCTTCCCGGGCAAGGTGGAGGCGCTGCCCTACATCGTCGCCCCGGCCTTCTCGGCCTTCGCAGCCCTCCTCGTCTTCAGCGTCATCCCCTTCGGCGAGGGCTGGCAGATCGGCGACTACGAGATCAACGGCGTCGTCGCAAACGTCCCGATCGGCCTCATCCTCTTCTTCGCGATCGGCTCCGTCGGCGTGTACGGCTTCATCGTCGGCGGCTGGGCGTCGGACTCGAAGTACTCCCTGCTCGGATCGATGCGGACCTGTGCGCAGCTCGTCTCCTACGAGGTGTCCCTGTCGCTCTCCGTGCTCGGCGTCGTCATGCTCGGCCAGTCGCTCAACCTCTCGGACATCGTCAACAAGCAGATCGACTCGATGTGGTACGTGGGCCCGCAGTTCGTCGGCTTCGTCGTCTTCTTCCTCGCGGCCGTGGCCGAGACCGCCCGAGCCCCGTTCGACCTGCCCGAGGCGGACAGCGAACTCGTCGCGGGCTACCACACCGAGTACTCGGGGATGCGCTGGGGCCTGTTCCAGATGGCCGAGTACGTGAACATGATCGCCCTCTCCGCGCTCGGAATCACGCTCTTCTTCGGCGGCTGGGAGGGACCGTGGGCGCCGCTCGGCCCGCTCTGGTTCGTGATCAAGCTCGTGATCGCGATCGTCATCTTCATCTGGATCCGCGCCACCGTGCCGCGCCTGCGCTACGACCAGCTGATGCGCTTCGGCTGGAAGATCCTCCTGCCCGTGGCCACGTTGAACGCGCTGATCACCGCCATCGTCGTCGCCTGGACGAACTGAGCCATGCCCCAGCCAGTCGACACCCTCAAGGGCTTCGCCGTCACCTTCCGCCAGCTGTTCAACAAGCCCATCACCGTCCAGTACCCGGAATACGTACGGCCGCTCTATCCCCGCTTCCGCGGGCGGCACCGCCTGCATCGGCACGAGAACGGGCTCGAGAAGTGCGTCGGCTGCTCGCTGTGCGCGGCCGCGTGCCCGGCCGACTGCATCCGGGTGGTCGCCGCCGAGAACACGCCCGACAACCGCGTCTCGGCCGGAGAGCGCTACGCGCGCATCTACGAGATCAACATGAGCCGCTGCATCTTCTGCGGCTACTGCGAGCTGGCCTGCCCCTTCGACGCGATCACCCTCGGCAACGAGTTCGAGATCGCCGAGTACTCGCGTGACGACCTGATCTACACCAAGGACATCCTCCTGGCCGAGCCGATCAAGCAGGTGCCGATCGCCGACCCTGACCTCTACGACACGCCGATCCCCTACTACAAGGCGCACTCGTGACGATCTTCGTCCTCGCCTCGAGCGCCGGCAACGTGCTCGTCTGGATCGTCTGGTTCGCCGCCGCAGCGGCCTGTGTCGGGTCGGGGATCGCGGTCATCAGCTTCTCGAACCCCTTCTACTCGGCCCTTGCGCTGATCGGCAACCTCGCCTCGCTGGCGGTGCTCTACCTGCTGCTTTCGGCCGAGTTCGTGGCCGCCGCGCAGGTGCTCGTCTACGCCGGCGCGGTGATGGTCATGTTCCTGTTCGTCATCGCCTACCTGGGCGGGAGAGCCGATGCGCCCTGGGCCGGCGGGCCGAGCGTGAACCGGATCGCGGCGGTCGTCGCCGCGGCCGCGATCCTCGTCGAGGTGCTGGTGGCGATCGGACTCAAGTCCGGCCACTCGCTCTCGAATGCGGCGTCGATCACCGGCAGCTTCGGCTCGCCGGCCGAGATCGGGCGTCTGTTCCTGACCGACCACCTGCTCGCCTTCGAGATCACATCGGTCGTGCTGCTGATCGCGGCGGTCGGCGGCGTCGTCCTCGGCGCCCACGCACGGCGCCTGCAGGCAGAGGAGGCCGAGGAGGCGGAGACGGCGCCGGCAAGCCCGCCGTCGCGCACGGAGCCCCCGATGGAGGTTCCCGCGGCGCGATGAAGGGCCCCGACGTCACCTGGTATCTCGCCGTCGCGACCTTCATGTTCGCGACCGGGGCGCTCGGCGTCCTGATCCGCCGCAGCCCGCTGATCGTGCTGCTCTCGCTCGAGCTGATGCTGAACGCGTGCAACCTGGCGCTGATCGCCTTCTCGCGCCTGCACGGGAACGGGGCCGGCCAGATCTTCGCCCTGAGCGTGATGGCGGTCGCCGCCTCCGAGGTCGTGGTCGGGCTCGGCCTGATCGTCGCCATGGCCCGGCGCAACCTCACGCTCGACGTCGACAAGCTGACCACCTTGCGCGGCTGATGCGGACCGTCCTCGTCCAGGTGCCGTACGAGCTCGGCCGCCGCAACGTCGGGCTGGCCACCGGCGTGCCGGTGCTCGCGGAGGCGCTCGGCCCCGTGCTGGGCGCGGAGACGGTCACGGTGGAGTCGTCCGGGGCGTCGTGGAACGAGGTCGGTGCCTCGATGGACGTCGTCCGCGCAGTCGCCGGCACGGTCGGCGACGTCGTCGCGCGAGGAGCTTTCCCGCTCGTCCTCTCCGGCGTGTGCAGCTCGTCACTCGGAACGGTCGCAGGGCTCGGCTCGCCGCCCGACCTCGGCGTCGTCTGGTTCGACGCCCACGGCGACTTCAACACGCCGGAGACCTCGCCGACCGGGTTCTTCGACGGCATGCCGCTCGCCATGCTCACGGGCTCGGGCTGGGAGGCGCTGCGGAACGGCGTCGAGAACCTCCGCCCGGTCGACGAGGCGAACGTCGTCCTCGTGTGGGCGCGCGACCTCGACGCGGCGGAGGAGGAGCGGCTCGTGCGCTCGAATGTGCGGCTCGTCCGGCCGGGCGAGCCCGTCGAGGCCGCGCTGGACGACCTCGCCGCGCGGGTAACCGACGTCTACGTTCACGTCGACCTGGACGTCCTCGATCCGTCGGAGGGCCAGGCCAACCGCTTCCGCGCCGAGGGCGGCCCGACCGCAGCCGAGGTCGCCGCCGCGGTCGGCGAGATCGCGCCCCGTTTCGCGATCCGCGCCGCGGCGATCACGGCCTACGAGCCCGCGTACGACGCGAAGGGCACGATCCCCGGAGCGGCAACGACGATCGCGAAGCAGCTCGTCGCAGCAGGAGTCGTGGCATGACCTCGATCACGACCGCCTGGATCTGCCTGTTCACGCCGCTGGCCGCGGTCGCAGTGATCGCGCTCGGCGGCAACGCGCTCTCGCGCCGCGCAGCGGGCGTGATCTCGACAGGGTCGGTCGCGCTCTCGTTCGCCGCGGCGGTCGTGTGCTTTTCCAGCCTGCTGACACGCTCGCCCGACGACCGCAGGGAGGTGTCGACCGCCTGGACGTGGCTGTCGGCCGGGAACCTCCGTTTCGGCCTCTCCATCCTCGTCGACCCGCTGAGCGTGTTCATGATGCTGATCGTCTCTGGCGTGGGCGGGCTGATCGTCCTCTACTCGATCGGCTACATGCACGGCGACGACGAGGAGCGGCGCTACTTCGCCTACATGGCCCTGTTCGTCTTCTCGATGCTGCTGCTCGTCCAGGGCGGAAACCTGCTGCTCCTGCTCGCGGGCTGGGGGCTCGTCGGCCTCTCGTCGTACCTCCTGATCGGCTTCTGGCACGAGCGGCCGAGCGCGGTCGCCGCCGCGAAGAAGGCGTTCGTGATGAATGCCGTCGGCGACGCGACGTTCGCGCTTGCGCTCTTCCTGCTGATCGCGAAGACGGGGACACTCGACTATGAAGCGGTCTTCTCGGCGGCGCCCGGACTCTCGAGCACGGTGCTGATCCTCGTCGCGCTCGGCCTGCTCGGCGGCGCGGTCGCGAAGTCGGCCCAGCTGCCGCTACACACATGGCTCCCGGACGCGATGGAGGGCCCGACGCCGGTCAGCGCGCTGATCCACGCGGCGACGATGGTCACAGCGGGCGTCTACCTGATCGCACGCACGTCGCCGTTGTTCGAGCTCGCGAGCTCGGTCCAGGACACGGCCGCGGTGCTCGGCGCGGTGACGCTCGTGTTCGCCGGCTTCGTGGCGCTCGTCCAGGTCGACATCAAGCGCGTGATCGCCTACTCGACCATGTCCCAGATCGGCTACATGTTCCTCGGCGTGGGCATCGGCGCGTACGCCGACGGCATGTTCCACCTGCTCACGCACGCGTTCTTCAAGGCACTGCTCTTCCTCGCAGCAGGCGTGATCATCCATGCGCTCACTGACGAGCAGGACATCCGCAGGATGGGCGGGCTCCGCAAACTCATGCCGTACACCTACGTCGTGTTCCTGGTCGGCGCGCTGTCGCTCGTGGGCATCCCGCCGTTCGCGGGCTTCTTCTCGAAGGATCCGATCATCGCCTCGGCGCTCGCGCGCGGCGGCTGGCTCGGCTACCTGACGTTCGCGTTCGCGATCGTCGGCACGCTGCTCACCGGCCTGTACACCTTCCGTCTCGTGTTCCGCGTCTTCCACGGCGAGCGCGACGCATTCGTGGACCAGGCGTACGACGCGCACCACGGCGAGGGGCCACGCGTGATGCTGATCCCCGTCGGCGTGCTCGCGGTCGGCTCCATGCTCGTCGGCTGGCTGCAGGTGCCGGGCGGCTGGCAGGCGGTCTCGAACTGGCTCGACCCGGTCGTGCCGCCGCTGGTCGACCCGTCGAACACCCAGGAGGCGATCGCGAGCATCGTCTCGGTCGCGCTCGGCGCGCTCGGGATCGCGGTCGCCTGGTGGATCTACGTCGCGCGGCGACGCGCCGCCCCTGCGTCGCCGGAGGCGCTCGAGAAGAAGCTCTGGTTCGACGAGCTCTACGACGCGGTCTTCTACAGGCCTGCCGTCGCAACCTCGAAGACGCTCTACGCGCTCGTCGAAGGGCCCCTCGTCGGCGGCTCGATGACCGGCATCGCCGAGGCCGTTCGCGGCCTGGGCTCGGAGACGCGCCGCCTGCAGACCGGCTTCGTGCGGACCTACGTGCTGATGCTGGCCGCCAGCCTCGCCGTCCTCGCCATCGTCTTCCTGGCGGTTCGCTGAGCCATGGCGAACGGCTGGCTCACGGACACGCTGATCCTGCTCCCGCTGGGCGGGGCGATCTTCGTCGCGCTGGCGCCGCTGCCGCGGCTCGCGGCCGGCCTCGTCGCGCTGGTCGTCAGCCTGTTCGAGATCGCGTTCTGGGGCGGCGCGCTCAGCGCCTTCGATTTCAGCTCGTCGCAGGTGCAGCTCCAGGACCGGGTCACCTGGTTCGGCGAGCTCGGCATCTCGTACCACGTCGGCTTCGCCGGCTTCGCGCTCTGGCTGGTCGGCATGAGCACGATCGTGATGACCGCGGCGATCGCCTACGCAGTCTGGGTCGGACGCGACCACGCCCGCGCCTACTTCGCGTCGATGCTGCTGCTGACGACGGCGCTGGTCGGAGTCTTCGCAGCGCAGGACTACCTGCTCTTCTACGTCTTCTGGGAGGCGATGCTGATCCCGCTCTACGTCCTCGTCGGCGTGTGGGGCGGACCGGGGCGGCTGCGGGCGACGCTGATGTTCTTCATCTACACGATGGCCGGCTCGCTGCTGATGCTGGCCTCGATCATCGTGCTGGGCATCTCGCACCACTCGTTCGACATGACGACGCCGTCCTCGATCGACAACTCGGACTGGATCTTCCTGGGCTTCATCGCCGCGTTCGTCGTCAAGGCGCCGATCTTCCCCTTCCACGGCTGGCTGCCCGACGCCTACCGCGAGGCGCCGGCCGAGATCGCCGGCGTGCTATCGGGCGCAGTGTCGAAGGCGGCCGCCTACGGATTCCTCTACGTCGCGATCCTCCACTTCCCCGGCCCGACCAGGGACTTCCGCACCCCAATCCTCGTGCTCGCCGCGATCGGGCTGATCTACGGGTCGCTGCTCGCCTTCCGCGCGCCCGACGTCCGTGGAGTGGTCGCCTACTCGAGCCTGGCGCAGCTCGGGTTGATCACCTTCGGCCTGTTCGCGACCAACGTCGCGGGCTTCAACGGCGCCGTGCTGCAGATGGTCAACCACGGGCTGATCTCGGCGGCGATGTTCATGCTCGCAGGGCTGGTCGAGCTGCGCACGGGAACCGGGCGGTTCGACCGGCTCGGCGGCATGGCCCGCGGGCGCCCGGCACTCGCGACCGTGCTGATGACGCTCGGCATCATCGCGCTCGCAGTGCCCGGGTCGGGCGCGTTCGCGGGCGAGTTCCTGATCCTCACCGGCGTGTTCACGAGCGGCTGGGGCTGGTCGGTCGTCGGAGCGATCGCGATCGTGCTCGCCGCGATGTACATGCTGCGGCTGATCTCGGCCGTGCTCCACCGGTCGAAGGGGAGCGCCGTGCCGGAGGGGGCGCGCGACCTGCGCCTGCCCGAGCTCGGCCTGCTCCTCCCGCTCGTCGCCCTGCTGATCTTCCTCTCGGCCTGGCCGGCGGCGATCACCGACCACACGTTCGGCCAGACGGACGCGACGCCGGGACTGGAGCGCGTTCGGTGATGCTCGGCGCGACGCTCCAGAGGCCGCCCATCGACTGGTTCGCCCTGTCGCCGGCGCTGACGTTGCTCGGCGCTTCCGGGGTCTGCCTGCTGGCGGCGGTGCTGACTCCGGCGCGCTGGCGGCGGCGGATCTCGGCGTGGGTCGTCGGCGGCGCCTTCGCTGGCGCCTTCATCTTCGCGGCCTTCCTCTACGACCGCTCGCCCCACCCCGAGCAGGTGATCGGGGGCGCGATCGTCCGCGACCGGCTGGGTGCGCTGACCACGCTGATCATCTGCGGAGCCGGCCTCGCCTCGGTCGGCGTCTCGTGGCGGATCCGACTGCGCGCGCACGTGGCCGAGTACTACGCGCTGCTCGCCGCCGCGGGCGGAGGGATGGTCTTCCTCGTCACGGCGACGAACCTGATCACGCTGTTTCTGGCACTCGAATGGTTCTCGATCTGCCTGTACGTGCTGTGCGCGATCGACGTCGAGGTCGAGGGCTCGCTCGAGGCCGGGCTGAAGTATCTCGTCGTCGGCGGCTTCGGCTCCGCAGTACTGCTCTTCGGATCGGCGCTCGTCTACGGGGCGACGGGCGAGGTCGGCTTCTCGCAGATCGCCCAGGCGACCGCCTCGCAGGGCCTCGTGCACGACTCGTTCCTCGTCGCCGGGCTGGCGATGATCCTCGTGGGGCTCGGCTTCAAGGCCTCGGCGGCGCCGTTCCACATGTGGACCCCGGACGTCTACGAGGGGGCGCCGACGCCCCTCACCGGCTTCATGGCCGCGGCCACGAAAGCAACTGCGCTCGTGCTCACCCTACGCCTGCTGACGACGGCGTTCCCGCAGGAGGCGCAGCTATGGACGATCGCGCTGGCCGTGATCGCGTGCGCGTCGCTCGCGGTCGGCAACCTCGGTGCGCTTCTCCAGCGCAACGTGAAGCGGATGCTCGCCTACTCGTCGATCTCGCAGGCCGGCTTCATGCTGATCCCGATCGCGGCCGGGAACGCCCTCGGCGGGCGGGCGCTGCTCTTCTACCTGATCCCGTACGCGGCGATGTCGGTCGCGTCCTTCGGGGTCGTGGCCGCGCGCGAGCGCGAGCTGGGGCAAGCGGTCACGTTCGAGAACATCGCCGGCCTCGGGTGGGAGCGGCCGTTCCTCGGCGTCGCGCTGTGGGTCTGCATGCTCGGCTTCGCCGGGCTCCCGCTCACGGGCGGCTTCGTGGGCAAGTTCTACGCCTTTTCGGCCGCATACGACCGGGGCTGGATCTGGCTCGTGATCGTCGCCCTGGTGGCCACCGCGGTCAGCCTCTACTACTACTTCGGCCTCGTGCGCGCCGTGTACATGCGCGCACCGGCGGGCGTGGGGATCGCGGCCGCCGGCGGCCAGCCGCCGCGCGAACTGGCCCTGCAGACGGCGGTGCTCGGTTGCCTCGTCGTCACCGTCGCCAGCTTCTTCTTCGTCGATCCGCTGATCAGGCTCTGCCGGATGGCGGCCGCGTCGCTCGGCTACCCGTACTGACGCCGGCCTCGGCGTAGACTCGGCCCGTGGCCGACTGGGTGACGATCTCGGCGATCGCGAGCGCCGGCGGAACGCTCGTGCTGGCCGCGGCCACGTTCGCGTCAGTCAAGTCCGCGCACCGCGCCGCCCGCGTGGCAGAGCGGTCGCTGATGGCCGGCCTGCGGCCGCTGCTCATGCCCTCGAAGCTCGACGATCCGGAGGTGAAGGTCGGGTTCGCGGACGACAAGTGGCTGAAAGTGCCCGGCGGCCAGGCTGCGGTCGATATCACTCCCCAGACCGTCTACATGGCCATGGGGCTCCGCAACGTCGGCACCGGGATCGCCGTCCTGCACGGCTGGCACTTCTTCCCGGAGCGGAGCTACGAGAATACGGTTCCGACGCCGCTCGAGGACTTCACCCGGCTCAATCGCGACCTCTACGTCCCGGCCGGCGACGTCGGCTTCTGGCAGGGAGCATTCCGCGACCCGGCGGCACCCGCCTTCGCCGAGGCAGCATCGGCGTTCACGGCACGGCGGCCGGTGATGATCGACCTGCTCTACGGCGACCACGAAGGCGGACAGCGCGTGATCACGCGCTTCAGCCTCATGCCCCGCGCCGACGACGGCTGGGTCGCCACTGCCGGGCGGTACTGGAACGTCGACCGCGACGACCCGCGCTAGCCGCCCGTCGCGATCCGCCGCGTCCCGCCGGGCCATGGTCGGGGGACAGTCCCTGTGACGTGTTCGTGACGCGCGTTTTGCCTGCTCACAGGGCCGTGGCTCGTCGGTTGCGGACATGTCGGCGGCCGTACGGGGCACGGCCTGATCGGACCGACGGACACGGTCGCGCCG
>Ga0066903_100002377_pt1 | contig 14664 bp, 14 predicted proteins | sample PanSoiMetaGPlot1_FD_67491 | JGI IMG/M metagenome (GOLD analysis project Ga0066903, IMG submission 67491) | Tropical forest soil microbial communities from Panama analyzed to predict greenhouse gas emissions - Panama Soil - Plot 1 (version 2) | ecosystem: Environmental > Terrestrial > Soil >...
CGATAGCATCGGTTCGCCGAACAGCCGGCCAGGCGCCTCATGCTCAACACCCTTTTCGATCAAGCGATGCGTCCAGTAGGCAATCGAGCCCGGCGGTACTCGAAAGGCGGTGGTGTAAGCCAGACCTACACCACCTCGCCCGGCGGCCGCGTGTTCCCACGGAAAGAAGGTCAGAATGGTACCGGGTCGTCCGGTCTCATCACCGTAGTAGAAGTGATACGTTCCGGGATCGTCGAAGTTGACCGTCTTCTTGACGAACCGAAGACCCAGCACGCGCGCACAGAACTCGAGGTTGCGGGCGGGCTTGCCGGCGATGGCGGTGACGTGATGAATGCCGTGCATTGAGCATCTCCGCTCAGGTTCTAGTCTGGGGATATGAACCTGCAATCAAGTGCATCACCTTGGATGGCCGGCCCACGCGGGTGGCCACCGGCCTGCCGTCAGATCTGACGCGATAGTCTATGACCATAGGCGCTGGCCCTTCAATGGCGGCCAACCCGGACCGCGTGGTCGCAATCCACCTGGTGATCCCAAGTACTCCTCGAGGTGCGCTCGCATCTTTCTGCGGGAAGACGGCCGGCAGGTCGGGGTAGGTGTTGCCGGAGAAGTTGCCGGAGAACTTGCCGGAGAATCCGTCCCTCTCGACGGTAGTGCTGGTGGGCCGGGTAGTCGCATCGGCCCACAGATGGTTTCAGATCAAGCCCTTTTGCGGCGTGCCCTGAACCGGGAGTACCCCCGAGACGATCGGGATCGTCGCGCGTATGAGAGTGTTGCGGGCTCCACGGAATGTCTCGAGGCTCCCGCCGACGCGGCGTAGCCGTTCACGCATGCGCACGTGCCCAATTTCAGCGTCGGATTTATGCGCTGACAGGCGGAGAATGAGCGCTTCTAGCCTAGGGAACCATGCGCTACGTCTATCGACGTGTTCTATGGCGGCGACGACGGATCCGGGTCCACTGGACGTTGAAGTGTCCTGGATGCTGATACGAGCCGTTGCCCTGTCGAACTGTTTTATATTGGCCAGCGCTTCTTCGACCACACGAAAGATCGTTAGCTCTACCTCAGCTGGCAGCCTCTCGAAGCCCGAGATGTCGAGGGTCACTGCGACACCGGTATGTTCAAAATGACGATGCAAATGCGAGCGAAGCGCTAGTTCCAGACCTCCATCCTCCAACATGGGGGGATGGAGGACATATGAGAGCTCTCTCAGGTCGCGTATAGATCGTTGCACTTCTCGCTCGAGCACGACGGCCTTGCGCTCCTGGACTGTCTCCCATGTTGAAGCGGCGAGCCTCTGACAGACATCATCGATCAGGTGTTTTGCTAGGGTTCGCCGTTCATCGTCCTGAGCGGCGATCACCGATTGGACGACACGAGCGGCTATGCGTTCGCCGTGTTGCAATTCATCGATGGCAGCCCCCAGCAACAGGGCTGATACCGATAGGGGTACGAGGAGTAGCTGCAGAGCGCGCACGCTTGCTTCGACATTCACGTCTTCGAATATAGTCGGGCCATGTAATGCAGTGGAGATGGAGGCCACAGTTACGACAAAAATGCTTGCGCTCGCACCAAGCGTTCCAAATCGGATGGCCGCCCAAATGACGAGAGGCAACGGCAGATACAGGAGCGCCGGGACAAAAATTGGATGCGCAAATGAGCTGGCGCTGAATGCAACCGAGCAAGCAACCGCCAGGCCAAGCATGAGCAGCAGCAGCTCCGTGAGCCTCGAACGCGAACCCACTCGCACCGGGTTGCCCTTCGTCAACATGAAGCTCAGAAGCACGGCGCCCAAGGTGAGGCTGCCGAGGGCATTGGCAAAGTACCATTGGTTCCAGTACAGCCAGTAATTCTCAAGCCCGTGCCCACCCGTACTACGCACGAATGCGCCACCAAAGGCAGTCAGGGCAGGGCTGAATATGGCCGTGACAACCACATAGAGGATTGTGGCACGCAGGCTGTTGAGCCAGGGCAGTGGTCCCAGCAAGAGGCGAAGAACAAGCGCGCTTAGTGCCGCAACGTTGCAGTTAGTTACAAAGGCGACCGACAGCTGCGTCCAGCCCATCCCTATCCCGAGTTCCGCGATCACGTGGGCAGGAACGACCGCAGCTATATAAAGCGGCCACTGCGCAAAAGGTGCGAGCGTCAAGGCGCAGAACAGTATGGCATTTGGAGGCCAGAACGGTGCAAAAATCCTGTCGGAGAGGGTCCCTATCGCGAAGGCTGCTTCCGCGCCCACATAGTACGCCACCGCGACGAAAAGCGGACCCTGGAACCATGACGCGAGGTGCCTCTTCGGCATAACCACGATGTCGGCGTCGACCATTGGTACCGCGCCCCGGACGTTGAGCCGCTCTTGGGTATCGTAAAGTGATGTCAATATCGCGGCTGCAATCGCAATTGCTACTTTGCAAGCGACCGCCCTTTTGGGACGGAGCATCCCCTGGCCGGGTCCACCGGCCGGTCACCACACGGGGCCCGCTGTCGACCTGCCATCATTGGGTGAACACGATGCGCCGGCAGTATGTGTCGGCACCAGGTCTCGTCCACTCTTGCACCACCCAAGGGCTTGGGAGCCCCGGTTGTTGCACCGATCAGTCTGGCTGACACGCAGCGAGCGACGATGCGCGGTCGGAGGGGCGGAGGGGGCGATTAGCCCACCTACTCTCCATTCGCCGTCTCCATTCGCCCTCTCCATTCGCCTTGGCGATGGCTGGAGCAAGGTCTATCGCCGTCCAATATGCGGGTTTCACCGGAATGCCACGGTGCCGATGCAATCGTAGTTTCGCCGCATAATGGGGTCCTTGTCAGCTTGCCGCCATTAGGGCAAGCGACGCCGGCCTTCACGTTTGGGTGATGCCGCTCCCGCTCAAGCATCGATGTTTGTGGCGTAATTCGTTGCATGCCGCAAGAGGAGTTCGCGATGCGCCGGTGGCTGGTTGCAACGTTGGCAACAGGCTTGCTGGGTCTTGCAGGGGGTGATTCAAGCCTTGACGCGCAGACACAGCCGGTCACGCCGCAACCGCACGACACCGATGCGTCATTTCAGTGGAGATATTCATGCCCCAGCAGCAGGGGCTGCGCATTCATATGCCCGGGCGCGGGCGGAGCCGCGCATGTAACCAAATTGACCATCCATCTGCGGCGAATACGAATTGATACCAGTCAAAGTGCATTGGCTTTGTTTTATGATTTCTCTACCGTTGAATTTCCCTCCGGTCATGGCTTTGCAATAAACACGGGGCTGAGTACGCTATCCTGCCAGGTCAACGGCATGACATTGGAGTACTTCGGTCCGGCGAAATCGAATGCTCAAAACTGAAGGCACATATGTGCGCGACCGCGGCGGACACTTGGCGGCAGCGGCGGGACTCGTGATGGTTCAATCCCCTTCCGCCTCGATGCGAGCCGCGCGCCCGGTCCGATCCGCGTCGGCAACGGCAATGGGCAAGGTGGCGTGGAGAATGGTTCCATTTGGCTTAGCCTTGCGAATGATTAGCCTGCCGCCAACCTGGTCCAATCGCGCCTTTATTCCGCGTAGTCCCATGCCATGGTGAAGTGCGGGACGCCCATGACGCGTTGACGCCATACCCCGCCCGTCATCCACCACGATCACGTGGATCGAGTTCTTGAACAACCGACAGGTTATGGTCGCGCGCGACGCCGAAGCGTGACGGTACACATTTGCGACGGCTTCTTGCACGATGCGGAATAATGCTCTTTGCATGCGGAACGGCAAGGCGTCGACCTTTGCGTTGCAGCGCAGCGTGATGTGGAGGCCGGAGCGCGTGCTCACGCCCTCCACGTATTGGCGCAAGGCTAAGCCTAGACCGCGGGCGCGCAACGCCGGGGGATGCATCAGGTAGCTGAAAGTGCGCAGTTCCTTGATCGCTTCGGCGAACGAACCCTCGGCTTCCTTCCAGAGCACTTCCTTGTCGCCTATGGCATCCGACCTGAGAGCGGTCAGCGTGAGACTGCCGGCGACGAGGTGCTGCACGGTTGAGTCATGGAGCTCCTGCGCAATGTTGCGTCGCTCCTCATCTTGAATCATTTGCAAGCGCTGAGACAGCCTCTTTGCCCGCATCTCCAATCTTCGCTGCGCCGTGATGTCTGCCACAACGCCGATAAGCCGCAATCGGCCGGTGCCATTGTGTGGTTCGAATTTGCCTTCGATCTGCAGCCACCGCATTGGACCTACTGTGGTTCTGATTCGGCATTTGACTTGAAGGCGGCCGCGGGTATCCTTGGCGCGCTGCAACGTGGCTTCAAAATTGCTTGCGTCACTGGGATGCAGATACTTTTCCAGGAACTCTTGCTTGCCAACTGGGCCTGCCGATTTGGCGCGCGCGAAGATTTCGTAAATTCGGTCATTCTCCCAAACGGTAATATCGAGATCTGGATCCCATTCGAAAACTCCGAGATTTGCCGCCTCGGCGGCGACCCTGAGGCGCGCCTCGCTGCCCTGGAGCGCCGCCTCAGCGAGTTTGTGGCGTGTAATGTCGAAATTTACGCCGAAAATCCGGTTCGATCTTATATCCGCACGACCACTCAACCACCGCTCGGAGCCATCCGGCATGCGCAGTCGGAATTCATGCTGGTAGGCGATTTTGTCGTTCACAAGCCGATGCTGCTTTGCGTCACTCTGCAGAAGGTCTTCGGCCGGTATCCGTCTGCGGAGCTCTTCGACCGATACGGTGGTCGTCCCCTTCGGAAGCCCTAACAGCCGAGCTTCCTGGTCGTCGATAATAGCCTCGCGCGCGGACGTGTCCGCTTCGAAGGTGCCAATTTCGGCGGCCTCGAGCGCAAGTCTGAGGCGGAGCTCGCTCTTGCGGAGCGCCTGCTCCGTCTCCTTCAATCGCGTGACGTCTATGACCGTACCAATCGAGCGGACCACCTCCCGGCCACGATAAAACCGCCGCCCCTGAATTGAGACCCAGCGCACTTGCCCATCAGTGCGGACAATCCTGTAGATGCCGCTCCATTTGCCCTTGTCCGCGCCGCCTTCCGCCGCGTCAAGGCTTTGGCGGACCACGGCACGATCCTCTTCGTGGAAGAAGAGAGCCGCGCGCTTGTAGGACATTCGCGCGCCCGGCAACAAGCCTAGGATGCTACAGAGCTCGGATGAGAAACGCGTTTCATTGCTCTCAAAATCGGTCTCGAAAATTCCGATGCTCCCCACGTCGACGGCCAGACGCAGGAGTTCATCGCGATCGGCTACCGACCGAGCCCCGCTCACTCGATGCGCAACCTTTGCCTTATCCTCTCGGCTCGGGGCGGAGGTCATTACCGTTCATTGCGATCTAGATGGCCCTGTCCGCCGAATATGACACTAATTGTGGTTGAACGCAAAGAAGAGCCGTCGCGGCAAGATTAAACAGCGTCCCTGAAGGGTTAACGCGCGCAGAAAAAGTCAATGAATGTGCGCTGGTTCGTGACGGGCTCGCTTTGGTCTCCCCCAAAACGGGGATAGTTAAGAACGCCCCAGCCGCCCCATGCTCCCTTTGGTCAGGGGCCTGAACCGATGCAAGGAGCGATGCAAGGACCGATGCCAGGGCCGCGTCGCGCCGGGGAGAGGGGCGGCCCTCGGCTTCTTGCCGCTGCAGGAGTTTCTTTCTGGTTGGCTTAGCGCTGCGATCGATTCGGCTGAGCACCTACCCATTTAAGTGTTTGTGCGGATATCTCGAGAAGGTGAGCCGGATCACGCTGCCTGCTGTCTCATGTCATGTATTTGCCAGGGCGCAGGGTATCGCGACATGTATGGGGTATCACGGTCTAAGCCTCGATCCATTGGCATCGCTTGCGCAGGCGCACCGCCGCTGGCAGACGCGGAGGAGATAAAGCGCGGCATAGAGAGGTGTCGGTGGCACATCAGAAAGATGTCTGGCCAGGGTCGATACTGCGAAGGTGCTCTCCTGGTGCTGACGCGCCTTGAAAATCGCTTGCACGCGGTCACCTCCCCGCGTTCGTGTGATCGAGCCCAAGCCCGTGTCATGGCCGCGGATCGGCGCTGGCAGACGTCGATGAGCCGTCATGCCCGCCCGTTGACCGCCCGTTGAGGGAGCCCCGGTCAAGGAGCCAACGCGGTCGGTCTGTGACATCACCGGCTAGAAGGCCGGCAGATCGCTGCATGCAATTTGGCCCTACGCATTCGAGGGGTCACTTCACATTCCGAGAACTCGGCCCAAGACTCTGAGGCCGGTTGCGGTGCGCTGCCTGAAACCGCACCCATTGCGCCACGTCATCGCCAAACTGATGGCGGAAAGCTGGCGGAGGGATCCGGTGTGCGAGGGAACGCACATCTTTGGAAGCTTTCGCGCCATTCTGCTTCCATGATCGCTCATTCGCGACTTGATGGTCTAATGGGATCCGCGCCCGCCGTGCACATGCGAGGCTCAGGTTTGTCGCGCAAGCCAGCCAATAAATTTGCCGCAGGCCGCACCGCGAAAACCCCGATGGTCACGGGGTGGCGTTGGTCGATCGATACTGGAGCAGTTTGTCTCGGGGAAGGCCGCAGATCGCCTTCAGGGTTTTTCCGGCGTCTAGCCGGCCCAAAGTCAAGAAGCTGCGCTCGATCTTAGGGTTATGCCCGATTCGGGGAACCAACCGGTTTCGCTATAGATCGGACGCTGCAAATCTTTGGGGGCCTGCCATGTATGCTTCGCCGAAACCAAGCTACCACCCGGTCTGGACCGAAATGCGGGAGCTTCTGTGGCTATTCTCGGCCACCGTTCTCTTATCGATTGGAGCAGTAGGGCTGGGCGCGACGTTGGCGCTGTTCTGGGGTGGCGTATCGCCGTAACGTTGACTAGTCAGCTCAGTCTTCGTTGGGTTGATCAGCGCCTTTGCGGTTCAGCCGATGTCAATGATACAGGGATGCTTTGATCAGACTACGATCGAAAATGTGATTGCCTATTCATCGGAGGTAGGTCACCTCTCCACGCCAGATGAGGTTCTGGGCCGGCTGCACGATGCGATCGCGCCGACCACTACCATTCGTGTCCTCGGCGCCAACCGGTTTTCCGTCAAATTCGGGGATTGGCGGCGCATTCAGCTTGGTAAGACGGTGTTCGTCCACCCCGACGTCCCGCGCGGTTGGCTCGAGGAGTGGACCGCATTCGTAGAGGCGGGCCATTCGATTGGCATTATGACGGCCAAGATGTGCCTCGCTCCATTCACGTGGACCGAGCTCTCCAGGAAGCTCGAACCGTCGGGCATCGATCGGTGGCCCCTTGAGCTGGCCCTCAAGTACGGGATGCGTGACGGCTTTCTTTGTCCGGTCGGGGGACGTTGGGTCGTGGCTTTTTGGTCACCTAGAGTTCTTCCCAGCGGATTTGTGCAGCCTGCGCGTGGCCTCTTGTCTATGGCGGCAAGCGCGGCGGCCGTGCGACTGGAGGCCATGGTCGGAGACAATGCGCAGCGCATTGCAAGGCGCGCCATTTTGACGCCTAGGGAGTTATCCGTGCTGCGCCATGCCGCGGACGGCAGAACGGTGAGAGAAATCGCGCACCTGCTCGACCTCGGAATCGAGACGGTGCGGAGTCATATCAAGAAAGCGGAAGGCAAACTAGGCACGCGCAACCGGACGCACAGTGTCGCCGAAGCGATGCGGTACCTGCTCATCCTCTGAGCCGGAGAGACAGCTCTTTGCCTTCTTGGCGGCGTGAAAAGCAGTAATATCAACGCTCATGAGAGCTCGCCCGCGGCCGGCCCGGTCCTGCCAAGTCAAGAACGCCTCTGACGTCGCCTCGCCTCGCGCCCTCCGGCGAGGAGAGGGACAGCACATGCAGCCAACCAGGCTGCGAGGCAAATGCTTCAGGGTACGAGGAGAGAGAAGCTGGCGCCCTCCACATCGGCGCCGATCATTTGATGCTGGCGCACGATGCACCGCTGGACCAGCGAGAAACCGCCATCTGATCCAGCGTGAGGCTACAATCGCATCTGTGGCACCGGATCGGCAAGTTCGAGGCTGATAGGCGTAAGGGCAAGCACCTCCGCCACCGAGACTCCCGGTCCAACTTCGAGAAGGGCCGCACGCCCATGCCGAAAACTGATGACCGCCATTTCGGTGACGACCAAGTCCACCGGCTTCATCGATGTCAGCGGCAGCGTGCAGGCCGGAACAATCTTGGGTTTGCCTTTGGCCGTGTGCTGCATGGCGACGATCACGCGCCTGGCACCGGTAACGAGGTCCATCGCGCCGCCCATTCCCGGAACGATCTTCCCCGGAATCGTCCAGTTGGCGAGACGTCCCAGCGCGTCGACCTGGAGGCCGCCGAGTACCGTAATGTCCAAATGCCCTCCACGAATAAGGCCAAACGACATGGCACTGTCGAAGGTGGACGCTCCCGGCAGAGCATTCACCAGCTTACCGCCTGCGTCCGTGAGGGTGGGATGGGCGAGGCCCTCTTCGGGAAGCGGGCCGGTACCGATCAGCCCGTTCTCGGACTGGAAATGGATATTCGTTCCGTGCGGGACGTAGTTCGCCACCAAGGTTGGGATGCCAATCCCGAGATTGACCAGCATTCCCGGACGAAGCTCGCTGGCGATCCGCTTGGCGATGACATTTTGCGCATCGAGCGTTTTCATGGGTTGACCACCAGGTAATCGATCAGGGGAGCAGGGGTGATCACGTGATCGGGGGCGATGACGCCAACCGGCACGATGTGCTCGGCGGTGGCGATTACGGTATCGGCCGCCATGGCGATTACGGGGTTGTAGTTGCGGGCCGTTAGCGCGTAGGAGAGATTTCCCAGCTGGTCAGCGAGGAATGCATGAACCAGCGCAAATTGCGACCGCAATGGCGTCTCGAGCAGATATTTTGCACCGTCCACCTCGATCACGCGCTTGCCCTCTTCCACTATGGTACCAACGCCGGTTGGAGTGAGCACGCCACCCAGTCCAAAGCCCCCCGCTCGGATGCGCTCGATGAGGGTGCCCTGAGGCACCAGATCAATGCGCATGCGTCCGGCAAGCATTTCCTGCTGCGCGCGAGGATTAAGCCCGATATGGCTGGCGATCGCACTGGCAACGAGGCCCGCGTCGATGAGCTTGCCGATGCCTCTTCCCGGCGTGGCGGCATCATTTGCGATGACGACCAGGTCGCGCTTGCCCTGACGCACCATCTCGTCGATGAGCCGCTCTGGACTTCCAACGCCCATGAAACCGCCGATCATGAGCGTGGCCCCGTGGGGAATCAGGTTGACCGCGTCGTGGGCCGAAATGGTCTTCATGGCCGCATCCCTATCGCTGCGCCGAGCCGCCATCGACCGGCAGTCTCAAGGGCGACGACCTTGGCAAGGCGCAAAACTGCGGCGGCTTCGTGAGCATCCTGCCGCCCTCGTGGCGAAGAACGCCCAAGACAGGTTGCGAGCATTGATGGCTGGCGCCGCGCACCCATAGCAACGCCGTCGAAACGCCACGTGGTTTGCGTGATCATTCCGACCGCGGCGGGCGGGCTCCGGAGGTCCGCCGCAGCGCCTGCGAAACCAAAGCTGGCGGGTCTACCGCGCGTTTCTGCCATGGCAGTGGCCTCGGCGAAGCCATTTGGCACGATGTTGCTCCCGCGCACCGCGGGAGTGGTGGCTAGCGACCATCCGATACCGCTCGTTGAGCCGGTAACAAGGGCTGTCTTTCCTCTCACCGCTTTCCCTTCTATCGCCGATGCGCAGAAACACTGCAGCAGCTCACAAGGGTCATGCGTAGTCGAGCCCGCTGAGGTTTTCGATCGGGCATAACCCGAAAAACCATTAGGGGTACTACCGGCAAATCGGGCCTGCGCGTGTTTCTCCGGCGACCGCGCACGACGCGCAAAAGAAATGCCAAATCGGTACATCTCTTGCCGAAATCCCCATAGCAGTACTGATTTACGACACTGAACTCGCCAGGGATTATGGCATCGCAGGGCCACGCCCGGGCTTCCCTCGCCCGGTTCTCCCCCCCCGTCGAACGCGCCTTCCTAGGGAGCGCGGCGCGGCCCTGCCCATCCGCCCGTCGCAACGGCGATCATCGCACTTTGTGCGTTCGACGCATGCGCAGCGTGGTATTCGCTCGCGTTCCCCCATTGCTAGGCGACCAGGGCGCTCCCGCGGAGCGGATCCGTAGATACACGGATAGCCCGCCCGCCGGATCGCTGTCAGGTATGACCGGAGTTCCACGCCATTCCGGGCCACTCCTGGCCGGTAAACTCGGCACTCCGGCAAGGACCGTATGAACGCCATTTCGACCCACCTAACGATCGCGCCATGGACCGCGGGTCAGGACGCCCTGGATTGTTGGCTCGACGTCGACCCGATCGATATTCACCCTCCTGGGCGATACGAGGCAGTGCTCACGCCAAAGGACGCTAGCGATCCCGGCGCCGAGCTTGTCGTCGGCGATCATCGCCTGCGCTTTGAAGCCCCTACCCTCGAACACGCGCGCTCGGCGAAAACAGCGAAGAGGATGAGAGGTGCTTCGCCACCGCCGCACGCCCTGGTTGCGCGGAGCCAACAAGGGGCAGCGCTCCCCGCGCGAGATGGAACCGCATGCGGGGGATGAACTTCGGGGCAGGGGCGTGAGGCACACCTGAATGTCATGATGAGGTAAGCAGATGTCTGCGACACTATTGCGCCCACAGGATCTCAAGCAAATCGCTTCGGATGCCGAAATCGCCAAGATGGAGGAGGAGCGCCTGGTTGAGAGGAAGAAGCAGGATCAGAAGGCCGCCTTGCGTGAGGCATTCATGGCCCGAGAGATCCAAGCAGAGGCCATCGATCGCATCAACAAGGCCGTGCGCATCGCGGCGCAACAAGGCAAGCATCAATTGGAGGTGCTGACGTTCCCGTGCAGCTTTTGCAGCGACGGGGGGAGATGCATCAATGTCGCAGATCCTGAGTGGCCCGATACCCTCAGCGGTTTTGCTCGAAAAGCCTACGACTTTTACGCGAAAGAGCTGCGGCCGCTGGGTTACAAGCTCTCCGCCGAGATCGTGACCTGGCCGGACGGCCTGCCGGGCGATGTCGCCATGTATCTCAGATGGTAGATGGGACCAGTTTCCCATGGCGAGGCGAATGAGCGACCTTTCGGAGGCGCGCCAGCACGACAAGTACGAGCGCTTGATCGCTGCGGCTCGCCAGTTATCAGCGCTACCGACCGCGGTTGCGCATCCTTGCGATGAAACGTCCTTGCGGGGCGTCGTCGAAGCCGCCCGCGCCGGGATGATATCGCCGATTCTGGTCGGGCCGGCACGGCGCATTCGCGAACTGGGCAAATCGCTCGGGCTGGGGCTCGATGGCTTCGACGCGGTCGATGTGCCGCACAGTCAGGCAGCAGCCGAGAGGGCCGTCGAGCTCGTCCGCTCGGGAAGGGCCGAACTGCTGATGAAGGGGAGTTTACATTCCGACGAACTCTTGGCTGCGGTGACAAGGCGCGATACGGGGCTGCGTACGGGCCGGCGCATTAGCCATGTTTTCGTCATGGATGTTCCGAGGCACGAACAGACATTGTTCATCACGGACGCCGCCGTCAACATTGCACCGGATCTCCTTGCAAAGCGCGACATCATTCAAAATGCCATCGACCTGTATGCTGGGCTGGGGCTTGGCAGGCCCAAGGTGGCCATCTTGTCTGCGGTCGAGACCATCACCCCCTCCATCCCCTCGACGATCGACGCGGGAGCACTCTGCAAGATGGCCGACCGCGGCCAGATCGCGGGCGGCGACCTCGACGGACCGCTGGCCTTCGACAACGCCATCAGCCGCGAGGCCGCGCACATCAAGGGCATCAATTCGCCGGTCGCTGGTCGGGCGGAAATTCTCGTCGTGCCCGATCTTGAGGCAGGCAACATGCTGGCCAAGAATTTGACGTTCCTCTCAGGTGCCGACGCTGCCGGCATTGTACTTGGCGCCCGCGTGCCGATCATTCTCACGTCGCGCGCCGACAATCTCAGGACGCGCATGGCATCCGCTGCAGTCGCCATGGTGTTGGCGCACAGCCACCGCTCAAAACGGGCCGTCGGAGTCTCAAAGCGATGACCGATAGTCTCCTCGTCATCAACGCGGGAAGCTCCAGCATCAAGTTCCAGCTCTTTGCCGTAGCTGCTCGGGATCAGCTGGAGCTCCGCTTGAAGGGACAAATCGACGGTATCGGCTCCCAGCCACGACTGTTGGCGAAGACAGCCCAGGGCGACGTGTTGGCGGATAAGGAGTGGTCGAAGGCGCAGGTTCCCACGGTGCCCGCAGCGCTCGACATGGTCATTCCCATCCTTCGCGACCAGGTCGCCGGAAGGCTGCCATTGGCGGTCGGACACCGTGTCGTCCACGGCGGACCGGAGCTAAGCCAACCGGCCCTGGTTACCGACAGCGTGCTGCAGCGCCTCGAGCGGCTGGCTCCCCTGGCTCCCCTTCACCAGCTCAACAATCTGGCCCCCATCAAAGCCATCATGATGCGCCACCCGGGGCTGCCTCAGGTGGCATGCTTCGACACGGCCTTTCATCGCGGCCACCCGCAGATAGCCGACCGCTTCGCCATACCGGAGGAGCTGTATAATGAAGGCGTCCGGCGCTATGGCTTTCATGGCCTTTCCTACGAATACGTGGTCGGTCGCCTCAAGGAGATCGCGCCCGCGCTCGCCGCAGGCAGACTGGTGATCGCTCATCTGGGAAGCGGCGCATCGATGTGCGCCGTCGTTTCTGGGAGAAGTGTGGAAAGCACGATGGGCTTTACGGCCCTCGACGGACTGCCGATGGGAACACGCCCGGGGCAGCTCGATCCGGGTGTGGTTCTCTACCTATTTGCCGAGAAGCGCATGAGTGCGGACGCGATCCAAGAGCTGCTCTACAGCGAATGTGGACTCAAAGGGCTCTCCGGCGTCAGCAACGACGTGAGAGTGCTCTTGGCGCACCCCAGTTCGCGCGCGCGACTGGCGCTCGACTACTTCACACATCGCGTTTGCTTGTCTGCGGGCATGTTGGCTGCCGCCATGGGCGGCATAGATGGCATCGTCTTCACGGGAGGCATCGGAGAAAATGCCCCTGCCGTGCGCGAAGCGGTCTTGCGCCGACTTTCCTGGGTTGGGGCCGACATCGACCTGGAAGCGAACGCCCGGGGCGGGCCATGTATATCGACGCCAAATTCGCGCATCCGGTGCTACGTCATCGCAACGAACGAAGAGCTGATGATTGCCCGCCATACCCTTCAAGTGCTTGGCGAGCAGCGATCACTCCCGCTCAAGGAGCGTCCACATGATTGACCCATCCTCCCTGGCACTGCTCAGGGGAAAGAAGGCGCTGGTGACCGGCATCGCCAATGACCAATCCATCGCCTGGGGATGCGCCAAGGCGTTCCGCGCCTTCGGCGCCGATGTCGCGGTCACGTACCTGAACGAAAAGGCGAGACATTATGTTGAGCCATTGGCCAAGGAGCTCAACGCGCCGATCTTCCTTCCACTCGACCTTCGCCGCCCCGGAGATCTGGAGGCGGTATTCGAACGTATCGAAGGCGAGTGGGGGCAGCTTGACCTGTGCCTGCATTCTATTGCCTTCGCGCCGGCGGAGGACCTCCAGGGACGCGTCGTCGACTGCTCGAAGGATGGGTTCCTGCTGGCGATGGAAATATCTTGTTGGTCGTTCATCCGCATGGCCAAGCTGGCGGAACCTTTGATGAAGAAGGGTGGCGCCCTATTCACGATGACGTATTACGGCTCGCAAATGGTGGTTGAGCATTATAATTTGATGGGGCCGGTAAAGGCTGCGCTCGAGTCGGCTACGCGATACCTGGCCGCCGAACTGGGGCCCAAGGGCATTCGGGTCCACGCCATTTCGCCGGGACCGCTCAAGACGCGAGCGGCGTCGGGGATTTCCTCGTTCGAAAAGCTGCTGCAAAAGGCGCAATCGAAGGCACCGAGCCGGTGCCTCGTCTCGATTGATGATGTCGGGATCGCGGTGGCCTTTCTCGGGATGAACGGGGCCAAGCTGATCACCGGCGAGACGCTTTATATCGATGGCGGCTACCATATTATTGACTAACGTCCGCGCGCGGAAGGTAAACGACCTTGTGCACATTGCAAGCGCATCAATCAGGGTTCGGGTGGAGCTTTACGACGACCACTGAAATATGCGCGCACGGGCCAACTCTCCCACGATTGGGGGATGATCAAAGCGCTGCTTGTGGCCTAAGAGCGATGGGGGAGCGCCCTTTTGCGCTCCACACCTCGGCTGCCATTGCGCCGCACACGGGTAGCAGCCGCCGCGGCACAAGCTCCTGGGAATGTCCCGGTGTGGCAGAGTACGGAACAAAAGCCTTGGGGTGGCGTTGCCAACGAGGCCGCGTAAGGACGGCGCAAGCCGCGTTCAATTCTGACGTAGCTCCCGAGCGGACGCGATGCGATGCGAAAGATGGAAGGCCTTGCCGATGCATGGCTGACGCTTGACCAGCACTTTGCTCATCACGCGTCGCTCATAGAGCGCTTTCGTTGGGCGGACCCGCCTGCCGTTACTCGCATGTGGCAGCTACAGACCAACGAGCTGGGTGAGCGCCTGTCTCCACTTGAACGTGAAGCTCTGCGGGAGCGCCACTGCGAGCTATTCGGGACCTGGCCGTCGTAGGACGTCGCCCATCGGCCGAGTGCGGCACCTGAGAACTGGGCCTGAGAGCTGGGCCTGAGAGCTGGGCCCGAGAACTGGGCCCGAG
>Ga0066903_100002378_pt1 | contig 14664 bp, 10 predicted proteins | sample PanSoiMetaGPlot1_FD_67491 | JGI IMG/M metagenome (GOLD analysis project Ga0066903, IMG submission 67491) | Tropical forest soil microbial communities from Panama analyzed to predict greenhouse gas emissions - Panama Soil - Plot 1 (version 2) | ecosystem: Environmental > Terrestrial > Soil >...
TGGCAATTCCGGCGGGTGGGCGTGGCCGCCCTCGGAGCCGTCGGCATGGGCGTCCCACTGAACGACGAAGGCGACAAGCACGACGCCCCCGATCGGCTCGCGGTCACCTCGCTGCTCGACATCCTGAAGAACGACGCCTGCGGCTTGGTTCAGCGCGACGCGGCAACCACACTGATCGCGCTCGGCCCGGTCGCCGGCGATCAGCAGAAGAAATGGCGGGCCGACCTCGAGTACGTGGTCAAGACCGAGAAGGACAAGAGCATCGTCTTGTGGACCCGCGTCTGCATCCTGCGCAACGATCCCGCCGGCGTCGAGGGGAACCCGGCACACTTCGAGGCCGTGGCGAAGACGCTCGAAGCGCCGGAAGCGCAGGGCCGGCTGGAGGCTTGCAACGCCTTCGGCATCCTCGGCGAGGAGGGCAAGTCGAAACTGCAGGCGTTGCTCGACATCATTGCCAACCCCAAGGAAGAGCCGGCCGTCGTCGGCGCCGCGATCATGGCCGTGGCGACCATGAAGTCGCAGGTGAAGATCATCCTGCCGGCCTTGCAGAAGGCCCAGTTGCACCCGAACGAAGACGTTCGCAAGGTGGCCACCGAAGGCATCCTGGTGGTGACGGGGCAGAAGAAGAATTGACGATCTGAACTTTGACGGCGAGCGGAGCGGCGTGAGCCGCCCGATGTTAATAACATTGGGCGGCTCACGCCGCTCCGCTCGCCGACTCATTCCGCCACAAACGGATTCGTCCGCTTCTCATAGCCAATTCGCGTCACCGGACCGTGGCCGGGATAGATCACGGTGTCGTTCGGCAATACGTAAAGTTTCTTGCGAATCCCGTCCGCGAGGGTTTCAAAGCTGCCGCCTGAGAAATCGGTTCGGCCGATGCTGCCGCGGAAGAGGACATCCCCGCCAAACACCAATCCCTGCCCGCGGACGACGAACACGATGTGCCCGGGCGAATGACCGGGGATATCGAGAATATCGAACCTCTGCCCCACGAATGACAGGGTATCGCCCTCCCGGACCACACGGTCGGCCGGCGGGCTGATGATGTCGAAGCCGAACGATCGGCTGACGTTCAATTCCGGGTCGGAAAGCAAAGGCTCGTCGCCGGCCCCAATGATAAGCGGCGCCGTGGGATAGGCCGACTTCAGATCGGCGTTGCCGGCGATGTGGTCCGCGTGACCGTGCGTGTTGAGGATGGCGACCGGCGTCAGGCCCTGCTCCATGAGAAATGCGAGAATTGTGTCCGGCTCGGTGCCGGGGTCAATGACAACGGCGTCGGAGCTGCCGTCGTTCCAGACGACGTAGGTATTCTCCGCGAACGGCATGGAGACGATGGTCTGGATCTGAAGGGCCATAGGGGGCTCGACCAGAAGCTTGATTGCGGAGTAGAATACGGCAACTTAACATTAGACGTAGAATCGCGTGTCGATGCTTGTTCCAAGGAGACCTGGCCCATGCCGCAATATCTGATGGACGGGTATCATCGCGACGCGGCGGCCTACGCGCCGGAGAATGCCCGCGTCAGCTTCATTCGCCGGACGTACATGCACCTGGCCGTTTCCGTGGCGGCCCTGGTGGGCATTTTGGCGTTGATGCTTGAGGGGCTGAAGACGGATGAGGGGCGTCAGTTTCTCCAGTCATGGTTCAGCAGTCCCGTCTCATTGCTCGTGGTGCTCGCCTTCTTTATTGCGGGCGGCTTCCTGGCTCGAGTCATGGCCCGGGCGGACATGCCGCCGGCGGTCAAGTACGGCGGGTTGGCCATTTACACGGTCATCGAGGCCGTCTTCCTGCTGCCGATCGTCTTCGTGGCCACCACGCGTTACGGAATGGGAATCGTGAACCAGGCGGCCGTGCTCACCTTGATTACGTTCGGCGGCCTGACGCTGACGGTGTTCGTGACCAAGAAAGACTTCTCGTTCCTGGGTTACGGGCTCTTTCTCGCGGCCTGGTTGCTCATCGGCATTATTGTCGTGGCGATCGTTATGCCGATGTTTGGGGGCCCGGCGGTCAACCTCGGATTGTGGTACAGCTTCCTGGTGATCGCCCTGGCCGCAGGGTTCATCCTGTACGACACGTCGAACATTCTGCACCACTACGGCACGGACGAGCACGTCGGCGCGTCGCTGGAACTCCTGGCGGACGTGGTGCTGCTCTTCTACCACATCCTGCGGGTGCTGATGTTGAATCGGGAGGACTAGGAAAAACCAGGGATCAGTCATCAGTGATCAGTGCAGTAGGCAGCGCGGTCTACTGGTCACTGGTCACTGATCACTGATCACTGATCACTGATCACTGGCTCGCGCTAGTCCACCCGCAGCTTGCCGCCAAAGTCGCGTTTCTGGCCCGTAATGAAGTAAGTCTCGCACGCGGCGTCGATCAGGTCGGGGCTGAAGTTCACTCGCTCCATGTTGTACTTGGCGATCGAAGTCATCTGTTCCAACAGGTCGCGCGGCTGGCACATGCGGAACGGCCGGCGGCTCGGGCGGTACCACTTCTCGATCAGGTAATCGACCCCCTTCGGGTCGTACTCGACGCGGCGGGTGCGGCAGACCATCTCCCAGATCTTCCGATACTGCACCTCTTCCGGGTCGCGAATCTCGATCTTGAACTTGATTCGCCTGAGGAACGCCTCGTCCGCGAGCTGGCCCGGATCCAGGTTCGTCGAGAAGATCAGGAGCTGATCGAACGGCACTTCAATTTTGGTCCCGGTGATTGTTGACAGGTAGTCGTAGCGTTTTTCCAGCGGGACAATCCAGCGGTTCAAGAGGTCCATGGCCCGGATCTGCTGGCGACCGAAGTCGTCAATCATGAACACGCCGCCATTCGCTTTCGTCTGCAGCGGGGCCTCGTAGAACTTGCCGACCTCGTTGTACTTGAGGTCGAGCATTGGCAGCGTGAGCTCGCCGCCAACGACAATCGTCGGCCGCTTCACCTTGACGAAACGGGAGTCGTACGGCAGCGGTTTGAGAAAAACCCCGTCCGCTCCCAGGTTCGACAACTCCACTTGTTCTTCTTTGGCTTCCGAGTGCTGAGTCGGGTCGAAGATCTTGATGATCTGGCCGTTCACTTCGACCGCGTGCGGGATGTAGATCAGGTCGCCCATGAGCCGAGTGATGCGCTCGGCGATGCTGGTCTTGCCGTTGCCGGGGAAGCCAAAGAAGAAGATCGACGCCCCGGAGTTCATAGCCGGGCCGATCTCGTTGAACACATCCTCGGTGATCACCAGGTCCTCGAACGCCCGCTGAATGCTCAGCCGGGTCACAATCAGTTTCTTGATGCTCTGGCCGAGGACGGACTCGACATAGTCGGGGAACGGGACCGGGACGGGACCGAGATACGCGGTCTTGGACAGCGCTTCCTTGGCAGCCAAAGTCCCCTTGGGCGGCTTGATGTCGTAGACGAGCGCCGCATCCCCTCCCCCCCCCTTCTGGGCGACGATGTCGATCAGCGCTTGCTTGCGCATGTTATGAAGGACAGTACTGATGGCGTTGAACGGGACACGCATGTCTGTCGCGAGTTCGGCGCCCGTGAGCTGTCCGCGGTTGTAGATCGTTCGCAGGATCATGTCGAACAGGAACGGCAGCGGCAGGCCGAGGTCTTCCCATTTTGCCGGCGGACGTGGCAGATAGGGGTTGGCAATCTTGGGAACGGCTTCTTCGATGTCGGGAGGCGGGTCGCCGAGCAAGGTCACGCCGTCCAGGTCGCCAGCCTCAAGCGCTTCCGCGTAAAGCTTGTCGAAATGGTTCTTGTGTAAGCGCAGGTGGCGCAGCGCATCCATGTCGTTGCGCTCTTCCGCCTGCTTCAGGCACTCTTCAAGAGCTTTGACGACGATGTACTTGACGCCGTCGATGTACATGTGGTGCAGGTATTCACCGGCCCGGGCATAGCAGTCCGGCAGGTGGTAATCCTGCTGCTTCATCTGGTCGTGGAACTCGGGCGCAATGATGAACCGCATCCGCCAACCTCGTGCGGGAGAAAACTGTCAAGCTGGGCAAAGCTTAGCTCAGAATTTGAGGCGGGGACGGAATCAGCGCAGAGTGGAATTCGAGTAAGGTGGGTCGAGCGGGCCGGAGCTTTGGCGCAGGCCCGCGAGGCCCACTGCGCCGCGGCGTGCCCGCGCGGTGGGCCTCGCGGGCCTGCGCCAAAGCTCCGGCCCGCTCGACCCACTCTACGGAGCGTTGTTTCGACGATAAAGATACTGACCGGCAATCACCCGAAGCCCAATGGCTACAACAACTAACAATCCCAACGGCCACAGGCGTTCGAAGCTCAGCAGGTCGCGAAACGATTCCGCTTCGCCCACCTCCGCCCCAGCGCTGACGACCACGAAAGTCATTGGCAGCATTCCAAGTTGTGTTGTCCACCAGTAGGTCGACGACCGAATCCGCGTCAGCCCGGCCAGGATGTTGATGAGAAAGAAGGGAAACACCGGCGTCAGCCGAATGAGAAGGAGATAGAACCAGCCATCGCGCTCAATGCCGCGATCGAACGCCTCCAGCGCCCTGCTCCACCGGGGCCGTGACTCCAGACGACGGCGGATGCTGTCCCGGAGCAGGTAGCGGGCTGTCAACATCGCCAGCCACGCCCCAAACGTGGAGGCTAGGCTGACGACCAGCGTGCCGAGCCATCGGCCGAACAACACGCCGGCGAGCACGGACAGACCGGTCGCCACCGGGATCGAGAGGGCCACCAGGATCACTTCGGCCACGAAGAAGATCAGAAGTGCGAGCAAGAGGTTCTCGCGAAATGCCGCTCGCCACGCGGCCCCATGAGCGAGGAGTTCCGCGTCCGATGGGCCCAAGAAATAGAAAGCCGCGATGCCCGCCACGACGAGAAGGGCGAGGACGAGACGCGGCAAACGACGGCAGAGGGTCTCGGTCATCGGCGATCATCAGTTATCGCCGATCGGCGGTCACTTCGCCACTTCGACTCGTTCCACGGCCATGTGCGGACGGTAGAGTTCCGGCCGCTGGGCGATCGCGCCATAAAGCTGCACGCGCTTGCCGCTGTAGCTCCGCAAGTTGATCCCGGAGACGGCGGTCACGTAGTAGATGACATTGCCGCGATCGTCCTGCAGCGAGTAGACCTGTTGACCATCGACGAAGACTTTCTGAAGTTCTTGCAGGTAGCCGGGGCTGCTCCACTTCGCGTCTGAAGCCGGCCGGGCGGGCGCTGGCCGCCCCGAGCCGCCGTCCCCTCTCTTGATCATCTCGTCGCATCGCGTGTAGCGGTTGTAGCACATCACGACCGCGTCCCGCTCCGCCTTCTGGTCCCACAGGTCCTGGTAGATGCGGGCATAGAGCGACCGGGCCGTCGAGTATTCGCCCCCCCTCTCGGCCGCCGTCGCTTGCGACCAAAGCTTATGATCGCTGAGGACCTTCGGCACGGAGGCGACGGCGGGTCGCGTCACCAAATCGGCCTTCGAGCCTTCCGAGCCGGAGACGGTGAATGCGGGCGTATCCGCATGATACGGCGGCGGCGGGCCCAGGGTGGTGATGCTCGCCGCGCGCAAGGCACTCTTCGGAATCCAGCGCAGATCGCCTTCGGGCGGCGTGATCGGGTACCACGAAGAGTTGTCCACGCGTAGTGCCGGGCCGATCGTCTCGACAATCGTTCCCTTCGGGAGTTTCGTCGTCACGCGGCTCGTTGGCTTGCCTGACGCATCGGTCCCGGCCATCACTTCCGCCGCCTCAACTGCGACCGGGACGTTGGCTTTTCCACTCTCCCCCGCCTCGACCTTGCCCAGGTGAATCTGCTTGATCCAGCTCACCGAGCCGGGGGGCGGCTGAATGGCAACGAAGCCGGTCTCCTCTTCGCGAACGATGATGACCGTGTCACCCTTGCGGAGCTGGCCGAATGCGGGAAAACCGAGTGCGTGCCCGGAGCGAACTTCGACGCCATCGACATCAATGATGCCGGTCTTGCGGGGCGGGTCGGCCCCGGCCGCAACCATGAAGCTGAGTCCGACGGCGAAAAGTGCGAGCGCTACGCGCATAATTCTCCCCCTGGCGGTCCAGGCCGAGTGCCGCGGGTATAGCAGGCGGGACAGGCCGTGCAAGGTCAGCTTGGACGGGCTGGTGGGCGAGGTGGGCGGGGTAAAATGGAGGAAAGGTGCGAATCGTCTGACTGTATAACGAAACTAAGTAGCCCGCCCGCCGCGCCCACCTCGAGCTTTGCTGATGCCAACAACCACTGCCGCGGACCAGGAGAAGACCGGTCTGGGCAATTACTTCATCGCCAACTATCCGCCGTTCGCCTACTGGAAGCCGCAACACCTGCCCGCCGCCGAAGCGGCCCTGAACGCGGCCCCGGTCGCGGGCACGCCGCTCGGTCTGTATCTGCACATTCCGTTCTGCCGCAAGCGCTGCAAGTTTTGCTACTTCCGGGTCTACACCGACAAGAACGCCAGGGACATCGAAGTCTATCTCGACGCCCTGATCAAAGAAGTGGAGTTGCTCGCGGCCCGGCCGGTCGTGGGCGGCCGGCACCTGCACTACGTCTACTTCGGCGGCGGGACGCCGTCGTACCTGAGCGCCAATCAACTTCGCGGACTGATGACGCGGCTCAAGGAGGTCATGCCCTGGGACCAGGCCGCCGAGATCACGTTTGAGTGCGAGCCGGGCACGCTGCAGCAGCACAAACTCGAAGCTCTGCGCGAGCTGGGCGTGACTCGGCTCAGCCTCGGCGTTGAGAACTTCAAGCCGGAGATCCTGCAATACAACGGCCGCGCGCACCTTGAGGAGGAAATCCATCGTGCATACGGCTGGGCCCGCGACCTCGGCTTTCCGCAGATCAACATCGATCTCATTGCGGGAATGGTCGGCGAGGATTGGGACAACTGGAGGCAGTGTGTGTCGAAGACGATCGCCCTGTCGCCCGACTGCGTAACGATCTACCAGATGGAGCTGCCGTACAACACGGTGTTCTCGAAGGAACTCACTGTGTTGGGCAACGATGAGCCGTCGCTCGCGGTGGCCGACTGGCCGACCAAGCGGGCGTGGGTGCGGTACGCGTTTGACGAGTTGCAAAGGGCCGGGTACGCGGTGTCGAGCGCGACGACCGTCGTAAAGGACAAAGCCCGGACGCGTTTCGTCTACCGCGAGGCGCTCTGGAGCGGGGCCGACATGTTCGGCACGGGCGTCGCGTCGTTCGGCCACGTCGATGGCGTGCACGTGCAGAACGTGGATACATGGGAAGCATACGTCGAACACCTCAATCGCGGCGAGCTGCCGCTGGGGCGGGCATTCCCGACGACACCGCGCGACCGGCTGATCCGCGAGATTGTCCTGCAGCTCAAGACCGGTCACCTGTCCCCGGCCTACTTCCGCAAGAAATACGGCGTGGACATTCGCAACGAATTTCGCCACGCCTTCGACACGCTTGAGGTGGACGGCTGGCTGACCGTGTCCGAGAAGAGCATCGATGCGACGCCGGACGGCTTGATTCAGATCGATCGTCATTTGCCGATCTTCTTTGACCCGCAGTACAAGGGCCCCCGGTACACGTGAGAGGAGCAGTCAGCGATCAGCCGTCAGCGGTCAGCCAATCCTTCGATCGTTTGGCTGACCGCTGACGCTGACCGTTGAAAGCTATGGCCGACCCGCTCACCTTCATGATGGGCAAGTTCGCCGCCGGGCTGCCGGCAGACTTGCGCTATTGCAAGAACCACATGTGGTGCCGGCCGGGGGCGGACGGGGTTCATCGCTTCGGGTTCACCGCGTACGCCATCCGCCTGATGCAGGACGTCTATTTTCTCGACTGGTGCGTGAGTCCGGGAGCCGTGCTCAAGCTCAAGCAGCAAGTCGGAAACATTGAAACGTCGAAGGCGGTATCTGATTTGTTCGCCCCGATCGCGGGGACGCTGACGACCATCAACCAGGAAGTCTTGAAGGACCCGTCGGCGATTAACGTCGACGGCTACGGCCGGGGTTGGCTGTTCGAGATCTCGGGCAACGCGGGCGGGACGGTCGACGCGCAGGGGTATCACGACTTCCTGGCCGCGAACTGGGACCAGACGCAGCGAATCTTGAAGGGGCAGATGGGCGAATGACCCCCGTGTTGACTTCCGTGTCGGACGTGAGAGACTGACATTCTGCCCCGCGCCCACGAGACCCGGCCATGCCCAACCGACGCGACCGCGACTATGACTTCGACGAAGACCGCCCCGCCCGACGCCGGACACGCGACGACTACGACGACCGAGACGACTACGCGAACGGTCCGGGCGGCGGGCCGCGCCGCGGGCCGGCGAGAAAGCGGGTCAATGTCTGGGGGATTATTGCTCTCATCCTCGGCATCAAGGCTCTCGTCATCTCGCTCATCCCGTGCGTCGGAATGATCGGAATTCCGGTCGCGGCCATCGGATTGCTGCTCGGTATCATTGGGATCTTCACCGCTGGCCAGACGACCGGCCGGGGACTGCCGATCGCGGGGACGTGCGTCAGTGCGGCGGCAATGCTCGTCGCCATTTTCTGGATGGCGTTGTTCACCAGCATGGCCAACAGCCAGCGGGCCGCGGCCGAAAGAGAGGCCGAGATCGCCCAGGAAGAAGCACGCAAAGCCGAAGAGAAACGCCAAAAGGAAGACAAGGAACTACGCGAGGGGAAGGCCGTCACGGTCACGGCGAAGCAACTCTACGACGACTACCGCACGAACTTGCTGAGCGCGGATTCGAAGTACAAGAACAAGGTGTTGGAGATCACAGCCCCGGTCGACCGCGTGGATAAAGACCGGTTCGGCCGGGCCGCGGTGGAACTTAAAACGGATAGTGACGGCGTCGTTCGCTGCGATTTCCCGCGGGACGCAATCGCCCAGCTCGAGAAACTGAAGACGGGTCAGCAGGTCACGATCCGCGGTCGCTGCACCGGTCGCGGCAAGAAGGATGAAATCAAGATGGAGGATTGTTTGCTCGTGACGCGATGACCCCCCCTGCCCGCTCGCCCGCGATCGCGGTAACCTGACAGTTCGGCCCTGCGCGACTTGATGAGACCCCAATGAGTCGGAACCGGCTGACCGTCGTCCTCTCCCAAGCCCCGGGCAAGCACCCGGCCAAGCGCTCACTGGAAGAGAGCATCGCGGCCGCCCTGATCATGGAGCCGGGGCTCGACGTTTCCATTGTTCCCAACCTCTATGATCTCGGCCCGGATCACACCGGCCGCATGTACCTCGAAGGTGTGGCCGGCGACCTGTGCATCCTCACATGGCACTTCCCGCGAGCCGCGTTCTGGCTCCTCGACCGGATTGGTGTGAAGGGTCACGAAGGCCAGACACAATTGAAGCCCCCGGCCGGCGACGAGGACGAGGAAATTGAAGGCGAGGACGAAGCGTCCAAGGGAATCGGCCCGGCCGGCGAGGTTCCAGACCGGCATATCTATTGCCTCGACCTGCGCGACTTCAACACGGCCGATCCGTACATCGCCGAGGTTCGCCGCATTGCCGCGGAGTGCCGCGAGCGCGTTCCGGCGACGACTGGCGCATCTCAAGTCGTTCAATTGGGAGTCCCCGCCAAGGCCAACGGCCAGGCGACTGCTGCGTTTACGCCGGAAGCGTTGCTCGCGACTCCGGACCGCCGGTGGTACCCGGTCATCGACTACAGCCGCTGCACCAACTGCCTCGAGTGCCTCGACTTCTGTCTGTTCGGCGTTTACGGCGTCGATTCGATGGAGCGCATCCTGGTGGAGAACCAGGACAGTTGCAAGAAGGGTTGCCCGGCGTGCAGCCGCGTCTGCCCCGAGCAGGCAATCATGTTCCCGGAGTACAAGACCGCGGCCATCGCGGGCGCCCCGGTCGGCGCGATCAGCGGGCTCAAGATTGACCTGACCAAGCTTTTCGGCGGTGAAGTGAAGGATGCGCTGGCGCAGGCGGTCGAGGAACGCGACCGCGAGCTAGTTGCGGACGGCCGGACCGCGGTCGGCATGACCGTCGGCATCCCCAAGCGCCAGGCGGACCGCCCGCAGGGCCCGAAGGACGACCTCGACAAGCTGATGGATGATTTGGACGCGCTGGGGCTTTAAGTGCCCAGCTTCTGCAGACTATCAGTTCCCCATCTTTCCTGTCTCCGCGCCCCGGTCCGCATTGACTCCCCCTTCGCGCGCGGGTATCGCACGGCGTTCATTGCACCAAGATTGCGCGAAGGCTCGCCGGACCGGCCGGGGGCCTTCGTCTCGGGGGAGGTTCCGTGGCCGGGCGCTGCTCGTTCACTTGGCCGACGCTGGCGATTGTCCTGGCCGTCGTGGCGCCTGCTGCTGCGCCGGCCGCGGACATCCTGCGCCTGAGGCCGACGGTGGACGGGACCAGCCCGCTCGCGGTTTGGGCCGACGACGTCTACACCTGGTCGGAGGGGAATGACCAGGTCTTCGTCGTCGGCGGAAGTGTGCTCATCCAGCAAGACCAGACGCACGTCTGGTCGAACCGGGCGGTCCTCTGGGTGGATGCGGACGCGTACCGCAAGCACAAACCGTTCGCGGTGACGATCTACGCCGACGAGAATGGTGGCAAGCCGGTCCGGATCGAGTCAAAAGGCCGGCAGCGCGAGGAGGTTCAGGCCACGGTTCTGGAGTTTGTCTCGCCGCAATTCGGCTGGGTACGCGGACACGAACGTCAGGAGTCTCTCGCGGACTCGGCTTTCTACAAGAGAGCCGCAGCCGCTCGCGGAAAGACGATGCCGGCGCAAGAGACCCCGGCGCCGAAAGGCGGCTACAACGCAATCGCGCCGATTCAGTTCTCTCAGCCGGGTGCCGATCTGCCGGTCCCGAAGACCCCCGCGGGGCCCGGCGACCCGGCGACTCAGCCTCCCGCCGTCACCGGCACCACGGTGATTCCCCTGCCGCTCTCCGAGACGCGGACGATCTGGATCTCGCCGCGGACCAACCGGCCGTTTAATGTCTTCCCGTCGAGGAAGGAGAAAGACAAGGAGACGGCCTACATCATCACGGGGGGCATCAAGCTCCTTGCCAGGTTCACGACAGGTTCAATTCGGTCGTTCGAAGTCGAAGCCGATCAAGCGATCATCTGGCGGAAAGAAGGGGGCTCTGAGAAGTCCATCGACGCAATGTTCTCGGAGGAAGGAGATCGCGACGGGTCCGGAATCGAGCTCTACCTGAGTGGCAACGTCGTCATCCGATACAGCGCTCCGAAAGACTCCACGAGCACCGGGATTCAGACGCAAGCGAAGACCCTCCGTGCTGAGCGCGTGTACTACGACGTCTCGCACCACAAGGCGCTTGCCCTGAATGCAGATCTTGAGTACATGCGCGAAGGTTACGTCAACGCCGGCCACATCGTGGCCGAGGAGTTTCAGCAGCTCAGCGCCACCGAGTTCACAGCATTGATCGCCCGGATGCATGCGAGCCGGCTGCCGTCCGATCCGGGCTTCGTCATGAACTTCGACCGCGCGGACGTCTACAAGGAGCCGCGGCAGGTCCGCACCGGATTATTCGGCAACGCATTCCGAAACCGCCTCACCGGCGAGATCATCGAGGAAGAGCCGGAAATGCTGGAGGCGACGAACATCCAGTCCGACGTCTGGGACGTGCCTTTCCTGTGGTGGCCGTGGATCCGCACCGACGCGAACGACCCGTTCGGACCGTTCCGCGGGATCACCTTCCGCCAGGATCGGCAGTTCGGGTTCCAGGCACTCGCGACCTGGGACATGCTGAAGTTAGTGGGCTGGAAACGACTCGAGGACAATGAGCGCTGGACGCTCCTGACCGACTACCTCAGTCGTCGCGGCCCAGCCATCGGGACCAACTATAGCCTGTCATCGCAAAAGCTCTTCGGAACGGACTACCCGTTCCAGACGATGGTCAAAGGGTACGCGATCTATGACAGCGGCACCGACATTCTGTCCGGTCCGCGATCCACCGCGTTCGAACCCACCTCACTGCGTGGCCGCTTCCTCGCCCGACACATCCAGGAGTTCGGTCAAGACATCACCGTCCAGGCCCAGTTCGCTTACCTGAGTGATCGGAACTTCCTCGAGCAGTACTACAAGTACGAGTTCGACTACGGGCCGAACCAGGAGACGTTTCTGTGGCTGAAATACCAGCATGGGAACTTCGCCGCAACCGCGCTGGCTGAACCGGAGGTCGGGCAAAAATATGCCACCAGGACGGTCTGGCTACCTCGGGCGGACGGCTATCTGCTCGGAGAGTCGCTCCTTGACCGGTTCACGTACCACACCTGGGCCAGCGCCGCTTACGCCCAGCTCGACCCATTCCGTCCGCCACCCAAGGAGTTTCCGCTAGGCGTGGACAGTGGCTTCCCGCCTCCCGAGTTCCCGATCAGCACCGGACGGCTGGACTGGATGCAGAAGATCTCTGCGCCCTTCGACGTGGGGCCGGTCCGCGTCACCCCGTACGGAGTGCTTGACCTGGCGTACTACACGAAGAACGTCAACGGCGACCAGCAAGGCCGCGTCTACGGCGGCGGCGGCGTGAAAGCGAGTATGCCGCTGTCGAAGCTCTACCCGGACATTCAGAGCGAGCTGTTCAACGTGGATGGCCTGTATCACAAGAACCTGTTCAGCGCGAACTACTACATTGCCGGCTCGAACACGTCGTGGGCTGTCCTTCCGGAGCTCGATCGACTTAACGACGATGCAACACAATCGGCATGGCAAAACGTCACACCGTGGCAGCCCTTTTTCGCCCAAACGGCCGGCGAAAAGGGATTAGCGCTGCAGACACTGCCGCAATTCAACCCGCGTCTCTACGCCATTCGTCGCCTGGTCGATAGCAAGCCGGACACGCTCGACGACATTCAAGTCCTTCAGCTCGACTGGCGGCAGCGCTTCCAGACGAAACGCGGTTATCCGGGACTTGAGCACACGGTCGACTGGCTGACCCTGGACCTGTCCGCCTCGGTTTTCCCAGCCGCGGACCGCGACAACTTCGGCAACTCGCTTGCGTTCCTCGAGTGGAGCATGGTCTGGAACGTCGGCGACCGCGATGGCTTCTTTACGAACGGGTGGGCGGACCCGTTCAATTTCGGCGCCCGCTACTGGGAGGTAGGGACTTTCTTCACGCGCGACGACCGGACTCTGCTTTCGCTCTCGTACCGCCACACCGACCCGCTCGCCAGTCGCGTGGTAAGTGTGGCAGCGACCTATGTCTTTAGTCCGAAGTACGCGATGACGGCGATCACTGCCTATGACCTGGGGTATAGCTCCGCTTTCAGCAACACGCTCTTGTTGACCCGCGTGGGGACCGACTTGCAGGTGACGCTCGGCTTCACCTACAACTCGTTGATCAACACGTTTGGGGTGACGTTCAACGTCGTACCGAATCTCATGGCGAGTCAAGCGACCCCGGTGCCGCTGCGCGGGCCCGGATCAACGGGCGGATCGCAGCCGTATCAAGGACGATAGCCGGAACTTTGGGGTTTCGTAGCGGAAGTCGCCAGACTTCCGGCTTGGAGCTGAACGGAAGTGTGGCGACTTCCGCTACGGCGATCATCGCACTTCGCCGACGACCGTACTACCCGTCAGTCGTAAGCCGATAGCCACAGTCCGGTCGCTCTTGGCGAGAAGAGCCCACGGCGTGTTTGGGTTGTCCTTGCTCAGCTCCGCCAGGCTCTTGCGGGCTTCGTTGAACATCTCCTTGTAGTTCGACGGCGTGTTCTTATCGAGCGTCGTCTCCGCGGTCAGGCGGTAGCCGTTCTGGCCCTCCGCGAGGTCGGGCAGCTTTCCTCCGCGGACGTTGGCGAGGGCCAGGTTGTACTGGTTGACGTAGCAAATCCGCAGCTTCAACTGTGCGACGATGTAGTCGAAATGCACCTGCCACCGCTTTGGCTGCTTGTCCTTCTGATCGGCCATGCCCTCCAGCTTGTCCAAATGATCCTGGAGAATCGCTTCGACCCGCGCCGGGATCTCCTGAACCTTCCTGAGCCCTTCCTTGGCGCGATCCGACGTTTCGCCGCCGAATGATTCGGGCAAGCTGTTAGCCCCGCTCCCGGCTTGCCGCAAGCTCCGCATTTCGTCCACGGCTTCGAGGATCGCCTTCTGGAAATCGTTGGGTTTGTCGGTCGACTTCAGCTCGCCGCTCAGGTAAGGCTTCAGCGTCTCTTCGGAGAACGGCAGGACGTCGGAGATCGATGCGGCTTGCACGTCTTCGCGGAACGACTTGACCGGTGGCAGTTGCACCTCGCGGACGATGGACATGACTGCCTTTGGATCGGCGCTCGGCGGCGGGACCGGGAACTGGAACCGCGACGGCATCGTTTCCGCGGGGTTGAACGCAATCGTAGGGCCTCGCTTGAGCGTCGCCTTGACTGTCTGAGTCCGACCGCCGAATCTCTCGCGGACCGCCTCAGTGACATTTTCTTGCATCCACGTGGTCATCCGTTCGGCGGGCAAATCGTCCGCTGGAACCGGGATCTTCTTGTCTGGAGCAAGTGCGCCGGCCTTTGAAGCGCCTTGGAACAGGCTTACGAAAAAACTGCCGAACAGATCGATCCCGCTCCCCTTCACCCCTTGCACACTGAATCCTGCATACTTGAAGTAGTCAAGTTCCATCGAATACTCGCCCTTTGAACAGCTCGTAACGACCGAAACCCCTTCCGGCGGATCGTGCAGCGCCTTTTCCATCGCCTCGGTCATCGGCCCCGGGTGTGGTCTTTCAATGCCTCGTTCTGGGTGGAAGCGACAAACATCCCAGATCATTA
>Ga0066903_100002379_pt1 | contig 14663 bp, 9 predicted proteins | sample PanSoiMetaGPlot1_FD_67491 | JGI IMG/M metagenome (GOLD analysis project Ga0066903, IMG submission 67491) | Tropical forest soil microbial communities from Panama analyzed to predict greenhouse gas emissions - Panama Soil - Plot 1 (version 2) | ecosystem: Environmental > Terrestrial > Soil >...
AGTCCGAGGGGCTTCGCCCCTCGGACTCCCCCACACGCGTTCTCGCGCGCCGCTCCGCCGGCGCGCTCCGTTGGCGTGGCTCACTCGCTACGCTCGTTCGCAATCTGTGATTCGGCATTCGTCATTCGCCATTCGTCATTCAGGCCGTCGTTTGTCGGCGGCCTGCTACTCCTTCGTGATCGTCTCGTCGAGATTCAGCAGCGCGTTGGCCACGAGCGTCCAGGCGGCCTGCTCCGGCGCCTCGACGCCGGCCACCGCGTACCCCGCGATCGCCTGCGCCGCGCGATCGGGATGCGCGCGGAACTGCTCGAGCTGCTGCCGGTACGCCGCGACGAGGCGATCGAGCTCCGGCGGCTTCGCCGCGCGCGACGTGACGATACGGAACCCGTATGCGGCTCGAACGCGGACGGCGTCTGCGCCGCCGGCGACGGAGGGCTCGGCGATCATCCGCCGCGCCAGCGCACGCGCGGCTTCGAAGAACGCCTCGTCGTTCAACGTCGTAAGCGCCTGCAGCGGTGTGTTGGTACGCACGCGCCGGACCGTACACGCCTCGCGGCTCGTCGAGTCGAACGTCGTGAACATCGGGTACGGCGCGGTCCGCCGGATGAACGTGTACAGCCCGCGGCGATATCGATCCTCGCCGGTGCTCGGGACCCAGCGATCGCTGCTGTACGGGTTCTGCCAGATGCCGTCCGGCTGCGGCGGAAAGACGCTTGGTCCGCCGATCTTCGACGTCAGCAGGCCGCTTGCCGTGAGCGTGATGTCGCGCACCATCTCGGCTTCGACGCGGAACCGCGGACCGCGCGCCAGCAGGCGGTTGGCCGGATCCCGTTCCGCGAGCGCCGGCGTCACGACCGACGCCTGACGGTAGGTCGCCGACATCGCGAGCTCGCGGTGCAGCCGCTTCAGGTGCCACCCCTCGCCGACGAACGTCGCCGCGAGCCAGTCGAGCAGCTCGGGATGCGACGGCGCCGTGCCCTGCGATCCGAAGTCCTCGCTGGTCTCGACGAGGCCCTTCCCGAAGAACTGCTCCCACGCGCGGTTCACCGTGACGCGCGGCGTGAGCGGATTGCCCGCGTCGACGAGCCAGCGCGCCAGCCCCAGCCGGTTCGGCATCGCGCTGTCCGGCAGCGGCGGCAGGAACGGCGGGACCGCGGCGTACACCTGTTCGGTGCGATCGAGGAAGTTGCCGCGACGATGCACCCAGGTGGACGGACGGTCGAACGCGGCCTTCTCCTTCATCACCATCGCGGTCACGATGCCGAGATCGCGCAGCGACTTCTGCAGCGCCTCGATGCGATCGCGCGTCGGCTTGAAGATCGGCGAGACGGCGCGGAACTGCAGCGCGAGATCCTTGGTCTGCTGGTCCGTGCGCTTCGCGCGAGGCGTGAGCAAAGCCGGCCGCAGGCGCGCCGCCAGACCGGCGACCCGCTGCGGCGCGAGACCGGCCGTCACCGACAGCCTGAACCGGCCGAGCGCCTGGCCGACGGGCGCGACCGTCTTGATCGAAATCCGGAGCGGCGCGCCGGCCGCGGCGAACGGCCGCGCCGCCACGAACACGGCCTGGCGCCGCAGCCGCGCCGGCGCATCCCGCGTCGCGTCGATCCCCCACTTGAAATTCTCGATCGACGCGCTCCCATCGTCGACCTTGACCGACTCGAACGCCACCGGGTCCGCGTCGCCGATCGCCACGCTGAAGCCGGTGAGGACGAAATTGCCGTAGCGATCGCGTCCGGGTCCGCCGCCCGGCAGCCGTGAGTCGGGCAGCGCTTCGAGGCGGACGCCGGTGATGCCGGCCATCGGTGCGCGCGCGGTGATGGTGTAGACGTTCGACGCGGGATTCTCACCGCCGACGAGCACCGAACCGTCGTCGAGCCGTTCGTGCGTCGACCCGGCGGTGGCGTCGAACCGATCGATCGACAACGGCGTCCACGCGCGTTCGGCTGCGATCACGCCCTGCTCCCAGCGCAACTGCGCCGCCGACCGCACCGGCGACTCGGCGTGGAGCGACACGACCTCCTTGTCGAGGTCCGCCTGCAGCGCCTTGCGGCGCGTCTCCTGCTCGGGTGTCGGCAGCGCGATCTGCGGCTCGTCGGCGTAGCGATCGCCGCCGGCCTGGCCCGCGACGGTGTACTCGACGTTCTCGAAGAACGCGAGCATCCGGTAGTAGTCGCGCTGCGTGAACGGGTCGTACTTGTGATCGTGGCACTGCGCGCAGCCGAGCGTCGACCCGAGCCAGACGGTCGCGGTCGTGTTGGCGCGATCGACCAGCGTTTCCCAGCGCTGCTCCTCCACGTCGATGCCGCCCTCCTGGTTCAGCATCGTGTTGCGGTGGAAGCCGCTGGCGATCTTCTGGGCCTCGGTCGCGTCCGGCAGCATGTCGCCGGCGATCTGCTCGATCGTGAACCGATCGAACGGCATGTCGGCGTTGAACGCGTCGATCACCCAGTCGCGGTACTTCCACATCACACGCAGGCGGTCCTTCTCGTAGCCATGCGAATCGGCGTACCGCGCGAGGTCGAGCCACGGGCGCGCCCAGCGCTCGCCGTAGTGCGGGGACGCGAGCAGCCGATCGACGACGTGCTCGTAGGCGGCGTCGCGTCCGTTGGCCGCGGCGTCGGCGAGCGCGGCGTCGAGCTCCGCGAGCGTCGGCGGAAGGCCGACCAGATCGAGCGACGCGCGGCGGACGAGCGTCTCGAAGGGCGCTTCGGGCGACGGGCTCAGTCCTTCCTTCTCGAGACGCGCGAGGACGAAGCGATCGATGTCGTTGCGCGCCCACGCGGCGTTTCTGACGTCGGGCACGTGCGCCGCGACGGGTTTGACGTACGACCAGTGCTTCGCGATCGGATCGGCGGCGGGCGCAGCTGCGGCGGCAGGCGGCTCCGGCCACACGGCGCCCTGATCGATCCACGCGCGGATCAGCGCGAGCTGCGCGGCCGTCAGCGGATCCTTGTCCTTCGGCATCTGGTCGTCGCCGTCGAGACCGCGGATGCGCCGGACGATCAGGCTGTGCTCGCTGTCGCCCGGGACGATGGGCGCCCCGTTGTCGCCGCCTTTCAGCGCCGCAGCACGCAGATCCAGCCGCAGCCCGTTCTTGCTCTTCTTCGCGCCGTGGCACTCGTAGCAGTGCGTCTCGAGAATCGGCTGCACGTCGCGGACGAAGTCGACGCGCTGCTGAACGATGACCGGGACGGCGGTCAGCCAGCACGACAACGCGACCAGGGAAAGGGATGACCGCACCACGTGCGGACTGTAGCGCCAGAGAGGCTCGTTTTCAATCTACGGTAGCATTGGCGCCCGTGATCGAAATCCTGGCCGTCGATCCCCTGCCGGCGGCCGTCCACGCCGGGGTGACCGCGCCCCCCTTTCTCCTGCATCAGCTCCCGCCCGGGCCTGACGCGGCGACGTGGCTCGTTGACGTCGGCGCGCGCATCCGGGGTCTGGCCCGCGGAGGACACGCGCACATCGACAGGGCGCTCATCGAGCGCCTGCCGGCGCTCGAGATCATCGCCAGCTTCGGCGTCGGCTACGACGGCATCGACGTCGCCGCCGCGGCCGAGCACGGCGTCATCGTCACGAACACCCCCGATGTCCTCACCGAGGAAGTTGCCGACACGGCGCTCGGGCTGCTGTTGATGACGGTGCGCGAGCTGTCGGCCGCCGAACGGTACCTGCGCGCCGGGCGGTGGCCGGTCGAAGGGGAGTACCCCCTCTCGGCCTCACTTCGCGATCGCACGATCGGCATCTTCGGACTCGGCCGCATCGGCATGGCGATCGCGCGCCGCCTCGAGGCGATGCACGTCCCGGTCGTGTACCACGCGCGCCGCGCGCGCGCGCACGCGCCGTATCGCTACTACGACAATCTCCGCGCCATGGCGGCTGACGTGGACGTGCTGCTGGCCATCGTGCCGGGCACGGCGGCGACGAAACACCTCGTCAATGCCGGAATTCTCGAAGCGCTCGGTCCGAACGGCATCCTCATCAACGTCGGACGCGGATCGGTCGTGGACGAAGCCGCGCTCGCCGCCGCCCTGAAGAACGGCACGATCCGCGCGGCCGGCCTTGACGTCTTCGCCAACGAGCCGCACGTGCCGCCGGATCTGATCGCGCTGCCCAACGTCGTCCTCCTGCCGCACGTCGGCTCGGCCTCGGTGCACACACGCCGGGCCATGGCCCAACTCGTCGTCGACAACCTCAAGAGCTGGTTCGAGCATGGCAGGCCGCTGACGCCGGTGCCGGAGACGCCCTGGCCGACAAATCCGTGATTCGAACGGCAAAAGGTGTCGTCACGGCGTGGTTACTTTCACCACCATCAAGAACTTGCACGCGGCACGGCCGTGGCAACAGGCGGCACACCATGAAAACCGTCGCCCTCACGTTCGTGCTCGCCCTCGCCGCGGCGTCCGCCGACGCCGCCACCATTCGCGTCCCGGCCGACGCCGCGACGATTCAGCAGGCCATCAACGCCGCCGCTCCCGGTGACACCGTGCTGGTCGCTCCGGGGACCTATATCGAGAACCTCACGTTCCTGGGCAAGGCGATCGCCGTCGTCAGCGAGGCTGGCCCGGCGGTCACGATTATCGACGGCAACCAGGCCGGGTCCGTCGTCCAGTTCACGTCGGGTGAAACGCGCGCGGCGCTGCTGCAGGGCTTCACGATCCAGAACGGCGCTGCCGGTTCCAACGGCGGCGGCGGCATCTTCATCCGGAACTCGTCGCCGACCATCGCCGAGAACTGGATCCTCGCCAATGGCGCGTGCTCCGGCGCGGGCATCATGAGCAACTTCGGTTCTCCGCTCATTCAGGGCAATCGGATTGCTCGAAACTATCTGTTTGGATGTACCGGCGGGTTCGGTCTCGGCGTGTACATCGGCGGCGACTCGGCCGCCGAACTGATCGGCAACGCGATCACCGACAACAGCGGCATGGCGCACGGCGGCGGCCTCACGCTGTTCGCTGCGGGACGCGCCGTGGTCCGCTCCAATGTCATCGCGCGGAACGTGACGTTCGGTTTCAGCCCGTGCACGCAGGGCGGCGGCATCTGGATGGTGAACTTCTCGCAGATCATCTTCACGGACAACCTCGTCGCCGGCAACGCCGCGGGATGCGGCGGAGGCATGTACTGGAGCGGTTCGACGGGCGTCAACACATTCGTCAACAACACGTTCGCGGACAACGACGCGCCGCAGGGTTCCGCGATCCAGTTCAGCGGCGCCGACTCGCGGCACCTGATTTACAACAACATCCTCATCGGGAAGGCCGGGCAGCCGGCGGTGTACTGCTCCAACTCGAGCGGCACGCCCTCGCCGGTGATGAACACGAGCGACGTGTACAGCGGCGGCAGCCAGGCATTTGCGGGTACCTGCACGGACCAGACAGGGCTGCGGGGCAATGTCTCCGTGGATCCCTTGTTCGTGCGCCAGCCGTCCAGCGGCATCGACGGCGATTACCACCTGCAAATGGGCTCGCCGGCGATTGACGCGGGCGACAATACCGCGCCGCAGCTGCCCGCCGTGGATCTGGACGGCGGCACACGGGTGTTCGACGGCAACTTCGACGGCGACGCGCGCGTGGACATGGGCGCGTACGAGTTCTTCGTCAACAATACGCCGCCCACCGCAGCCGCAGGCGACGATCAAACCGTCGCGGCTGGTGCGAACTGCGTCGCGACGGTCACGCTGAACGGCACGGGCTCATCGGACCCGGACGGTGATCCGCTCACCTACGCATGGAGCGGACCGTTCGGAACCGCCGCCGGCGCCACGCCGTCGGTGTCGCTGCCGCCGGGAACGCACACCATCACGCTGAGCGTCAGCGACGGCCGCGGCGGATCATCGTCCGATACGGTCGTCGTCACCGTGGTCGACACGACGCCACCGGTGATTCAGTCCGCCACCGCGTCGCCAAGCGTGCTGCCGAACCCGAACAAGCAGATGGTCGCCGTGCGCGTGACGGTGTCGGCATCCGACTCGTGCGGCGGATCGGTCTCCTGCCGCATCGTGTCCGTCACGAGCAACGAGCCCATCGACGCGTCGGATGCAGTGATTACCGGCGCACTGACAGTCAATCTGCGGGCCGCGAGATCGCCCAAGGGAAGCGGGCGCATCTATACGATCACCGTCGAATGCGTGGACGCGTCTGGGAACGCGTCGACCAAGACGGCAACCGTGACCGTGCCTCGCTGACGGTCGAGGCGCGTCGGATCTAGAGAAAACGCCGGCATTTGGCATTCGTCATTCGTCATTCAGGCCGCCCTTTTCAGCGGCCTGCTAGAGGAAGGTCGTCAGGAACGCCAGAATTGCCTGACGGCCTTCCGGCGTCTCCTTGTGCTCGACGTCGTACCGCAGCAGCTTCCACCGCTCCGGGTGGCCGGCGCGCGCGTAGACCTCCGTCAACTCGCGATCGATGGTGTCGAGTCCCGCCACGGGCGTCAGCTTGTCGCGCGTGCCCGCGAGACCCAGGTGCGCGCGCGGCGCGATCAGCGCGTTGATCTGCGCCGTCGTGAAATGATTCAGCAGATCGGGGACGAAATAGTACACGCCGTGCCGTGACAGGCCCTTGTCGTCGAGGAGCGCCTGGAAGTCGGTGAGACAGTTGATGTCGACGGTGACTTTGATCCGGGTGTCGAGCGCCGCCAGCCACCACGCCATCGTGCTGCCCATCGACATGCCGAGCGTCGCGACGCGCGTCGTGTCGACGTCTTCGCGCGACACGAGATAGTCCATCGCGCGCAGACTGTCGTAGACCATCATCCCCCACAGCACCTGGCCGCGCCAGAGCATCGCCTTGAACGCGTCGGTCTCGGACGTGTGGCTGCGTTCGCCGAACACCCAGTGATCGATACACAGCGCGACGTACCCGAGATCGGTCAGCGCCTTCGCATACGGCGTCGGCTGGAGGTATTCACGTCCCTCCACGAACTCGGTCTTGCCGATCGTGTAGCCGCCGCCGTGCGAGTGGTTGAAGAGCACGGCGGGTGCGCGGCCGGTCACCGCTTTCGGCCGCGCGACGTACGCCGGCACGTGCTCGATCCCGTTCAGGTCGAGATCCCACGTCTCGAGGATGTAGCCGTCGCGCTCGCCTTCGCTGCGCTTCGTCGCGTGAATCGGCCGGTCGCGCGGCGGCAGCTTGCCCAGCAGCGAGTACAGCTCGCGGCGGCGCTGTGATACGGATCCGGCTTCCGTTGGTTGACGCATGGGCGGCAACAGCCGCGAGACCGACGCCAGACCCGCGGCGCCGAGCAGCTCGCGGCGGCTCAGGGATGTCATGCGGCATCATAGGTGATCGAGAGGGGCAGGCAACGCTGCCTGCCCCGTCACCGTAGCGAGCCGCTTACGCGCGGCAGGGTGTGATGATCATCCCCTCGAGCGTGCCGAGCGCGGCGCCCGCGGGACCGTTGGCGGTCGGATCGAACTTGATGCGGTACGACGCCGTGATCTGCGCGCCGTTCAGATCGTCGACCCCCGGCGCCTCGATCAGGCCGCACAGCAGCCCTTCCATCACGCCGCGCTGCTCGCAGCGCTGGCAGTCGTTGAACGCCGGCGCCCGGTGCGTGCCCTCGTTCGTCATCCCGGAAAGGCGGCCTTTGACGGCCAGGTTCACGCCCTTCCACACGAAGTCGCCGGCGTGAATGCCGCGGTGCGTGCCATCCTGATCGAACGCCGACACCAGCCGTTCGACCACGAGCGCGCCGTTCAGGTTCTTGGCCAGCGGCGAGTCGCAGTGCTCGGGCGTGACCTCGACCTTCAGTACCTGGACAACCCGCAGCGTCCGGCACTCGGGCTTCCTGCACTCGTGCTTCTTCGGGTGCGGCTGACCGAACTCGCCGCGCAGATTCTTCGAGACGGCGTTGAGACAGTACTCTTTCTCGAGAATGGCGGCTGGATCGTCGAAACACTTGGCCATGATGTTGAGCTCCTCGAGTGATCTGGTGATTCGAGGCGCGCGAACGTGACAACCCGCCCGGCACGTTGGCGCGCTATAGATGGGCTGGCGAGGACAACCCGGACGCCGTCCCTCCGTCTAACGTGTTCATGACGCTCAATCGCTTCGACCTCAGGGACGTGTTCAAGGCCCTGCGGCACGCGCCCGGCTACACGCTGACGGTCACGCTGACGCTGGCGCTGACGATCGGCGCCACCACCGCCGTCTTCTCGATCGTCAATGGCGTCCTCCTCAAGCCGCTCGCGTATCGCGAGTCGCACCGCCTCGTGGACATCCGCGAGACATGGCAGCAATACGCCGACCGCCTCTCCGCGGGCGACGCGTTCGCCGTCAACGCGCAGCATTTCGAGTACTGGCGGGCGCACGCGCGCTCGTTCGAGTCGATGGGGCAGTTCGTCGTGGGAGCCGCGAATCTCACCGGCGCCGGCGAGGCCGCCGAACTCAGGCTGGTGCGCGCGAGCGGCTCGCTCTTCGACGTGCTGCAGGTCCCGGCGGCGCTTGGACGGTCGCTGACGCCCGACGACGAGGACGCCGGACGGCCCGCCGTCGTCGTGCTGTCGGATCGGATCTGGCGCGAACGATTCGGCGGCGATCCGTCGCTCATCGGGCGCCCGATCGCGCTGGACGGACGGCCGCACGTCGTCGTTGGCGTGCTTCCGGCCGGATTCCGGCTGCCCGACGGCGCTCGACTCACTGACAGGCTCGACGCGTTCGTACCGATGCGGATGACCGTCGAGAACGTCGGATGGGTCGGGGATCACAACAACGCCGCGATCGCGCGTTTGAAATCCGGCGTGACGCCGGAACAGGCGCAGGCGGAGCTGAACGTGCTGCAGACGCAGGTCAGCGCGCGCGCGACCGACGAGGCCCATGAGCCCGTCACGCTCGGGAGCGTCGTCGGACCGTTGACGGAGCGGATCGTCGGCACGTCGCGCCGCGGCCTGCTCCTGCTGCTCGGCGCGATCGGCGCCGTGCTGCTCATCGCGTGCTCGAACCTGGCGAACCTCTCTCTCACGCGGACGATGGCGCGGCAGCGTGAGGCGGCGATCCGCGCCGCGCTCGGCGCGAGCCGGGCGCGCCTCGCGACGACGGCGGTGGTCGAGCAGGCCATCCTCGCGGTCGCGGGCGGCGCGCTCGGACTCGGCGTCGCGCGCGCGGCGCTCGCGTTGTTCGTCAGGACCGCGCCCATCGATCTGCCGCGCGCCAACGAGGTGACGCTCGACGCGCGCGTGCTGACGTTCGCCGCCGGCCTGTCGATCCTCGTCAGCCTGCTGGTCTCGATCCTGCCGGCCCTGCGGACCGTCAAGACGGCGGTGCAACCGACGCTGCGCGCCGGCGGGCTGGCGACGACGGGCGACCCGGGCGCCACGCGGACGCGCAGCGTCCTGCTCGCGGCTCAGATCGCGATGTCGGTCACGCTGCTCGTCGTGACGGGGCTGCTCGTGCTCAGTTTCATGCGCCTGGTCGAGATCGATCGAGGGTTCAACGCGGATCGCGTGCTCGCGGTGAGCCTCTCGATGCCGGCCGCCCGCTACGCTGATGGTTCACAGCGGCTCGCGACGTACGATCGCCTGCTGGCCGCGGTGCACGACGTGCCCGGCGTCGAAAGCGCGACGACCGCGTCGATGATGCCGATGGCGGGCTGGGGCCAGACCAATCCGATCGTGCCCGACGGCGACGCCAGGCCGAAAGCGCAGCAACCAACCGCGAACTTCCGCTTCATCGGCCCCGAGTACTTCCGCACGCTCGGCATTCCGATCCTCCACGGCCGTTCGTTCAGACCCGACGAACGGGATCCGCACCGGCCCACGCCGATCCTCATCTCGGAGCAGACCGCGGCGCGGCTCTGGCCTGGGCAGGACGCCGTCGGCCGCCGCTGCAGCCGCGGATTCCCGCAGGAGCAGGGATTCGAGGTGGTCGGCGTCGTCGCCGAAGCACGCACAACGACCATCGACGCCACGCCGCCGTTGATGGTCTACGTGCCGTACTGGTGGCGTTCCCGCGCGTCGCTCTCGATCCTGATCAAGACGGCAGTCGATCCCTTGTCGGTGATGCCGGCCGTGCGGCGTGCGGTTCGAGCGATCGATCCCGACATCGCGATCGGCGAGCCGCGAACGCTCGAGACCGTGGTGACGGCGTCCTTCGCGGGTCGGGCATATCAGACGCGGCTCTTCGTCGCGTTCGGCGCCACCGCGCTCGCGATCGCCGCGCTCGGCGTGTACGCCGTCACGGTGTACAGCGTGTCGCGGCGGCGACGTGAGATGAACATCCGTGTCGCGCTCGGCGCGCCCCGATCGCGCGTGACGGGCATGATCGTCCGTCAGGCCGGGATGCCGGTCGCCATGGGAATCGCCGCAGGCGTTGCCGGCGCCCTCGCGATCGGCGGCGTCGTGTCGAGCCTCCTCTTCGACGTGCAGCCGCGCGAGCCGCTCGTCATGGGCACGGTCGTCGGGCTGGTCGCCGCGATCGGCCTGGCGGCGTGCCTGATCGCCACGCGCCAGGGCCTCGTCATCGATCCCGCGCGGGCCCTGCGCGAGGAGTAGAGCCCCTGGTCCAGGCGGGCACGGCAATCGCAGGAGCACGGGCATGGCCACGTGAAAACCATCGAATTCCCCTGGTTTTCGGGCCGGCCGCGATCCGGCTGCCGGATTTCCGGCAACAGGAGGTTCACATGCGAAAGTTCCTGACGGCGGCGCTCACCGGGCTCGCGCTCCTGGCAGCGCAAGAGACCGTCCGTGGCGGGCCGCCGGCACGTGCGGCCGCTCCGCCGGTCGTCACAGCGGTCTCCGGTCCAAGCTGGCTGCACCACCTCGGCGTCGACATCCGCGAGACGAACCTCGGGCGGGGGGCGGGCCGATACGGCCCGAACCCGGACGACGCCGCGCCGCCGCGAGCTGCCGTCGAGTTGAAGCTCGACTCCACGGTCACGGTGTCCGGCGCCGACCTCTATCGTCTCAATTGCCAGGCGTGCCACCGCGCGAGCGGCACCGGCATGGCGCCCGACATCAAATCCGTGCTGCCGATGGTCGAGGGATCGTCCCAGCAGCAGATGACCGAAGCGCTGCGTAAGCAGGCGGCACAGGCGCGCGCGGATCTGTATCACCGGATCGAAACCGGCGGCCAGCGCATGCCGCCGCGGGAGTACCTGCAGCGGCCGGACATCGACACGCTGTACGCCTATCTCACGACCCTCGCGGGCCATGAGACTGCCGCGTCGAAACACGAGACCGTCTCCGTGGATCGTCTTGGCGAGTTCGTCGTCAAGGGCACGTGCCACATCTGTCACGACGCGACGGGCCCGCGGCCGACGTCCGAAGCGATGCTCGTCCAGGGGAGCATCCCGCCGCTCTCCAGCCTCCTCGCGGACAAACCGATCGCGGACTTCCTCTACAAGGTGCGCACCGGCGCACCGGTCAAGATGGGCGACCCGCCGTATCCGCATCGAGGCCGCATGCCCGTCTTCTACTACCTCACCGACGCCGAGATCGTCGCCGCGTACCGGTACTTGAGCGCGTATCCGCCGAAGTAGCCCTTCGACTCGCTTCGCTCGCTCAGGGCAGGCCCTTCGACTCGCAGGCAAAATCGGCCGGACACGCATGGGTATCGTGCCCGGCCGTGCGCTCGTCGTCTCTTGGCCTCACCCCCTTTTGTCACGCACGTGTGTATTCGTCACCGCTCACAGCGAGCGAAGGAAGTTCAAGAGATCCTGTTTCTGCGATTCGCTGAGATTCAGGAACCGGTTGATCACGTTGTTCGCTTCAGACCCGGTACTCTGATGAGCCTTGATGGCCGTGATCAGATTCGAGGTCCGGCCGTCGTGCAGGAAGAACACGCGCTGCCCGAGACCCCATAACGGCGCCGTGCGGAATTCGCGCGGCCCCGCCTCGCCCTGGCTGATGCCGTCAGCGAGACCCGTGCCCATGTCGTGAATCAGCAGGTCCGAGAAGAGGTTCACAGGTTTCTGGCTGAGGGCCGCGATGGCCGACGGGCCCGTCGTGAAGCTCGGCGTGTGGCACAACGCGCACCCGGTGCTCGAAAAGAGCCCTCTGCCGTTGCCGATCGACTGCGAGCCCCCCGGACTGTTGGTCGAGGGCGTCGGCGCCGCGAGCAACCGCATGAAGAACGCGAACTTGTCGATCGAGTTCAGCGAGTCGACGGGGTCCACCGCGTCGGGGTTGATGACGCTGTTGGGCGTCGTCGCGAACTGGCAGGATCGATTCTCGTCGCGCTCCGTCTGGAAGAGCTCGTTGGTGATGCCCATTTCGACGTTGTAGGCCTCGCCCGAGAACAGGAGCATCGACTTGTTCTGCGCTTTCCAGCCGAATCGCGCAATCGTGCCGTCGTTGCCGTTGTTGTTCGTCTGTCCGGTGATCGTCCGGCCGGCGACGTGGAAGTTCGGCCGCCCCCGGATGCCGAGGGACTGCTTCGTCGACGCGTTGCTGGCCTGATTCGCGATCAGCGCGGCGTCGGGAATCTGTTCCATGAGGCCGGCGCCGAAGGTGGGCGTCGGAATCCGGAAGATCACGTTGTGGTTCGCGAGCTGCGTCGCGAAGTCAGGCTGCGCGAGCGAGCAGCCGGTCGCGCCGTCTCTCCCGGTGATCGTGAAGATCGCGTGCACGCCGCCGTCGGCCGTGCCGTCGGGGTTGGTGACGAACCTGGCCTCGCGGACGGGGCCGTTCGCGAGAATGAACGAGGGCACTTTGTCCGCGCCTGCCGCGGCAAACGCGACCTGCGGATTCACCGCCGGACTCGAGCCGCCGAGCGCCGGCTGCGAGTGACATCCGCCGCAGCTGTCGAGATTCATGCGGGGACCGAGGCCGTCGGCAACCGTCTCCGCTTCGGCGAAGTCGGTTTGGCCTGCCGTGAAGTATTCCTGCTGAGTGGCCGACAACCCGGCGACAGTTCCCCCGGCGCCCGCGGCACCGCCGCGCACGCCCGGATCCCTCGCCCCGCCGAAGGTCTGAGATGCGATCCTCGCCTGACTCACGACGAGACCTATGCCGACGAACGCCATGAAGAACGAGAGCGATGTGACGACGCGGCGTACGCCGGACACACCCGTACTGCGAGATTGGGTCATGTTTTCTCCCTGTTTGTGGGTCTTCGAGAATGATCTCGAGAGCGCGGAGCCGCGTGAGCAAGTCTCTCGCCATCGACGACGAAATGCGAAAGACGCACGGATTACGTATCGCCCTGGAGTTCACGCGCACGCGCGTGGTTCGCGCACGTGTACTGAGACACAACCCGGCAATTGGCAAAAGCTACATGGGTGCCGCCGCAGTCGAACGCGGCGATGCGGATCGCGCGTGAATCGAATTCCCTTGGACGACCTCTACGGCGTGCCGCGCCTCGGACGCGATCGCCGAAACCACTTCGGCGTCCCACGCACCAGCCGATCCGCATAGGCCAGCCAGAGCAGCGCGCGTGGGAACCGCGGATACAGCGCGCGCATGTACTGGCGCGACGGCACGACACGCTCGCCGAGGAGCCGCGCCGCTGTCCGCCAGTCCGAGGCGCTCGTCAGATCCGCGCGCAACGTCGCGACCGGCCGCGCGCCGCCGAGAAAGCGCGAGGCCGGCTCTGAGGGGCCATTGCCCGCGGCGCGGAGACGCGACGCCAGCGCCGCCGCCGCTGGCGTCGCGAATGCGCTCGCAGCGAGCTCCAGGCCGCGCACGCACACGCTCGTCATCGCGGTGCGTACCGCGAGCGCGACGAAGTCCTCTTCCTCGTTCGCCGAGAGACGCGAGACGAGCAGGTGGATATCCCACAGCCAGAGCAGGTCCACCTCGTCGTCGTGGTGCGCGACGCGGTGGAGGCAGGCGAGGAACAAGGCGTCGATTGTGCCGAGCGCGCGCGCGGCGTGACCGAGCGCCGGCACCGGCATGGCGCGAACGCAGATCTCCTCGAACGACAGCGCGTCGGAGAACGTCCGCGGATTGGCAATCCGCCAATGCACGTCGAGGTGCACGTGACGGGACGCTGGCGCGGCCTTCTCGTAGTGCCGCTGCGCTCCCGCAAGCTCGAGGTCGCTCTCGGGCGGACGCTGCCAGCCCTGCGCCGCCAGCACGCGCTCGGCCGCCTCGAGCTGCTCGCGGCGGATCAGGAGATCGGTGTCGACGCGCACGCGCAGATGCGGGGCGTCATAGATCATGTAGGCGAGTGCCGCGCCCTTCATCAGCAGCGCGTCGACGTCAACCGCGGCGAGCGCGGCGAGCAAGCCGATGAGATCCTGCTCGCGCCAGGCGTCGAACGCCGCCGCCTGCCGGAGCTCGCGCTGGAGCGCTGCACCCAGATCGCCGTCCGAATCGCGCCAGGCCCCGGCCGCGAGCAGATAGTGCACGCGATGATCGACCGCGACATCCAGGAGCGCGGGCGTGAGCGGTTCGGCGACACCTGACAGCACGCGGCACACCGCGCGTTCGTCCGCCGAGAGCTGCATGCCCTGAATAGTAGGCAACATTTCAGTCCCAAGGTGATCCATTTCGGTGCACGCTCAACTGCCGCCCGCCCGTTTTCATTGAGACTTCTGGCGGCGACCGGTTTGCTCTTCCCCCTGTTCACAGTGTTCAGAGTCTTGTTCAGGCGTGCCGGAGAGTGCAGTGTCGTGGCGGCGTTGGCCGTCTTGTGGAGTGTGCCCGGCGACGCGCAAAGCCGCCGTCGCGGCGGCCCGTCGGACTGGTCGCACGCCCGCATCATGGCGGCGCGGTTCGGGCCCGACGG